>JAABUT010004012.1_pt1 | contig 12057 bp, 11 predicted proteins | sample 5559281 | NCBI WGS metagenome assembly JAABUT01 (sample SAMN10711880, study PRJNA513359) | rock metagenome | isolation source: Antarctica rocks | place: Antarctica: Victoria Land, Ricker Hills nord | collected 2016-01-04
CGCCGCCCAGCCCGCTACCTCCGCCACCCCAACATGATCAGCCACCGCACCCAGACTGCGCAGCCAACGAACAACATCAAGACGACACGCCGCAGAAGATCAAACTAACTGCAACTGTAGTACTAGCGGAGGATCCTGCGCGATTGCTACTCAGACCCCGATCAGCAGCACTCCTCGCCGCCACATGCTCCGCGGACCTTCGCGGGTGGCGACCGACGACGCCTAGGATCGCGGCCAGTCCCTGCTGGTCAGTCGCCCGGCTGAACGCACTGTTGAGGAGCATGACGGAGTGGTGTCGATGACGTGGTTCTCGCTCAGGTCCCGCAGTGGGCGGCGGTGGGGCGGGTGGCCGCTGATGCTTGTCGGCGCGGTCCTGGTTGTCCTGACCACTGGACCCGCCGCCGCTGCTGGCGGGCCGGCGCAGAACGCCGCCCCGGCAGCACACGGGTACGCGTCGTTCAGGCAGATCACGCTCAAGCTGGACGACGACACCGCATCAACGCCAGGTCCGTTCAGCCACGTGCAAGGCCCTGCCAGCCTCGCTGCGCTGAACACGGTGCTGACCCGGGCCGGTGCCCACCGCTCGGCCTGGCTGTTCACCGGGCCGGATTCAGCGGCCCTGCGGGCAGCGCACAACGCGACCCGGCGGAGCGCGCGCCCGATCGCGGACTTCAGCCAGTACTTCCGCATCCAGGTCCCGGCTGGCATCGACCCAGCCGTCCTCAGCGCCCAGTTGGCGAAGCTGCCCGGGGTCCAGGACGCCTACCCGGCGCCGCTCCCGGCGCCCGCCCCTGGCTTCGCGCCGGCCCCCCCGGTTCCCAGCTTCACTGCCCTGCAGCACTACGCCGACGCCGCCCCGAGCGGCGTAGGTGCCCAGCAGACAGTGAACTGGCCGGGGGCCACCGGGACCCAGGTCAAGATCGTGGACGTGGAGTACTCATGGAACACCGCGCACAACGATTTGCCGAAGGCCCGGGCCCCCGGAGCCCGGCTGGCCTCCGGCACGCCGGTCGATCCCTACACCGACAACAACCACGGCACCGCCGTGCTCGGCGTGCTGGCCGCCGCCCCGAACAGTTACGGCGTGTCCGGGCTCGCCGCCGGCTCCACGCTGGGCCTGGTCAACGTCGATTCGGTGGAGAAGGGCTACGACCCGGCCGGAGCGATCCTGCTTGCCGCGTCGAAGATGCGGGCCGGCGATGTACTGCTGCTGGAGCAGCAGGCGAACGGACCTAGTAACCGCGGGTACGTGCCGCTGGAGTGGATCCCGGAGGTGTTCGACGCCATCCGCTACACCGCGCACGCCGGCATCAACGTCGTAGAAGCCGCCGGCAACGGCGGCCAAAACCTCAACGACCCGAGCTTCGGCAGCCCGTTCCCCCGCGGCAAGGCTGACTCCGGCGCCATCATCGTGGGCGCGGGAGCCAGCCCCGGCTTCGCCGCGGCCGCGGGCAGCTCCCCCTGCGTCCTTGGTAACCCTGCCCGTTCCCGCGAGAGCTCTTCGAACTTCGGTTCCCGCTTAGACCTGCAGGGCTGGGGGGAGTGCGTCACCACCACGGGCTACGGCGACCTGTACGGCGGGAACCAGTACCCGGCCACCGGCTCGTACTACACCGAGTTCTTCGACGGGACCTCAGCTGCCAGCGCCATCGTCGCGGCCACCGTCGCGGACTTCGCCAGCGCCTACCAGCGCCTCAACGGCCGGGTCGCCCCACCCGGCCTCGTCCGGGCGGTGCTCCGCAGCACAGGCACGCCGCAGACCGGCGCTACCGCCGAACGGATCGGGCCGCTTCCCAACCTCAGCCGAGCCCTGCTCCAAACCGACCTGACCAACCCCACCGCCCCCGGCACCCTCCGAGCCTTGGCAGGCAGCGGACCGACGGCCCACCTGCAGTGGACAGCCGCCTCCGACAACGTCGGAGTGGCCCACTACCAGGTGCTGCGAAACGACGTGCTGCTCACCGTCACCACCGCAGCCGTGCTGTCCTTCACCGACACGCATGTAGCCCGGCACCGCACCTATCGCTACAAGATCCAGGCCGTGGACCGCTCCGAACGACGATCGCCCTTCACAGCTATCAGCAGTGTCACCATCCCCTGATGCCGGATAGCGGACCCGGCCTGGCAACTCGACGTGCAGTGCACCATCCCGCTGGTTCCACCGTGGTAGACGAAGCAATCGAGTGGGTAGGGAGCGCTTCGCGCGGGAGGAAGTGTTTGCGGCGTTGGCGCCGCTAGCCAAGATCACGACTCGGCGTCGGAACTGGCGTGGCTGATGGGCAGCTCACCGCGGGCCAGACCGATGAGTAGACGCCGGACGTCGGGGTTACGCGTACAAATGACGGCGCTGCGCGGGTGTGGCTGGCCGACGAGCGAGGCCAGGAGCGCTGCCAGCTGCGGGGCCACCTGGCCGGTGCCGTTGTCGAGCAGCACGGTTAGGTCGTTCCGCAGGCAGCACCAGGTGCACAACCCCGCCGGTGCGGTTCGTCCTGTTCACCGCACCGGGTACAGGTCAAGTCCTGCTCGATCCCGGCGCAGCCGGTGCAGATCGGCCGACCCTGTGGAACGTCAGGTAATTCCCCAGGGGTAGCGTCACGCAATTCCCCGTGGGGTCCGCTGTGCGGATTAGGACTCGCGCGAGAATAAGCCAGGGTTCAGCGAGATCTGATCTTACTATTGTGCCATGGCGGAGATCGCGCGGTCGGCGGAGTTGTTCGCGCGAGGGTTCGTGGACGCGGTGGCCGAGGTGGCGGTGGTGCTCGATGAACGGGCCCGCCGGTTGTTGTTGGGGGCGGCCGCGCGGCAGATCGGGCGTGGGGGGATCACGCTGGTCGCAGCGGCGTCGGCGGACACGGTGGGTCGGGGTGCGGCGGAGTTGGAGGCGGGGGTCGTCGCGGACGGCCGGGTGCGGGCGAAGGGCGCGGGCCGCCACTTGGTGGAGCAGACCGACCCGCAGGTGTGGCCGGAGTTGGAGAAGCTGGTGGATCCCGAGACCCGTGGGGACCCCATGTCGGAGCTTCGGTGGACGACGAAGTCGACCGTGAAGCTGGCCGATGAGCTGACCGCGCAGGACCATCGGGTGGCGTCCAACACCGTCGCCCGGTTGCTGAAGGACCACGGCTACAGCCTGCGGGAGAACACCAAGACTGTGGAGGGCAGGCAGCACCCGGACCGCGACGCCCAGTTCCGGTACCTCAACTCCCAGGTAGCCCAGTTTCTGGCCGCTGGGGTCCGCGCTCGCGGCCGGATGACCTCGACCCGACGACCACCCAGGGTCACCGAGCCCTTCTCGGTGCCATGGCGCACCGCGGTGCGCTCGGGGTTGTGCTTGCCCTTCAGGCCAGCCGCTGCGGTGACCTCAGCCTCGAACATCGTCTGCATCACGGCCATCCCAGCTGCCACGCTCATCGCGAGCAGCCCTTCCCTCGCCACGGCGGCGATGTCGGCCAGCGCAAGGCTCATCTCCTCCGGAAGATCAGCCAGCTGCACGGCCTGCTCCTGAGCCACAACCTGCACGTTCCTCGGTACGGTCTTCACAGCGGTCCCCTTGTTTGGTCGGGTCGACTTGGCGGTCGCCCAACACCTACCGCGAGGCAGGCATCAGGCGGGGGACCGCCACCTCAAGTTCCACGAAGACCGGGACAACCTCGCGTAGACACCGACCAGGTCGGCGTACGTGAGCGGGCGGCAAAGGTCTGCGTGGTCTACTTGAATGGACGGCCACATCAGTAGCTCATCACTCCATCTAAGGGCTATCTGGATGACGGCAGTACGAGACTTCCTGGCCCACGACCTTGTGGTGACGCTGGCCGGGTGTCACCACATCTGGCCCGGCGTAGACCTGTCCCTGCCGTGATCCGGTAGCCCCCCTCCATTTTGAGGCAGCATGAAGACGCGAACATGGGCGGCGGGGCTGCTGGCGACAATCGCGGTGGCGGCCATGGCAACGACGTGGGTCGACTCCGCGGACCACCGCATCACCTCGTCCAGGGGCGGGTCCACCAACAGCTCGTCTGGACCGGGCACCACAACCGCCCCTTCGTCTGGACAACCCGGCGGCGCTGAACCTAGTAGGTCGCCTAATGGTGGTCCCAGGTCCCGGCCTTCGGCAAGCACCTCACCGGCAGCACCGGCGAGCCAGCCCAAGCAGCCCACGCTGCCAAACCTGATGCCTGGCCAGGCGCCCCCACAGTTCGTGGTGTTCTCGTGGGACGGCGCTGGCGAAGACTCTCGCCGGCTGTTCTCGCGGTTCCGCGCCGTGGCCCAGGCGAACAGCGCGTCGATGACCTACTTCCTCAGCGGTGTGTACGCCCTTCAGCAGTCGCACCGTATGGCCTACCAACCGCCGCAGCATGCGCGAGGCGCCTCGGACATCCCCCTTCTTTCCGACTCCCAGATTGCCGTCACGATGCAGGAGGTGCGTCTAGCGTGGCTGAACGGCAGCGAGATCGGCACCCACTTCAACGGTCACTTCTGTGGGCCCCGCGGCGGGGCTTCCTGGACCGTCCAGGAGTGGGCGAGTGAACTGCGCCAGGCCCGGCAGTTCATCGCCGACTGGCGGACCAACACGGGTTTCACGTCCACGCCGCCGCTGCCGTTCGACGCCAACCGGGAGATCATCGGCGGACGAGCGCCGTGCCTCGCGGGGCAGAAGAACCTAGTCCCGGCCGAGGCTGCGGCCGGGTTCCGTTATGACGCCAGCTCGCCCGGCGGCCTACAGGTCTGGCCGGGCAAGCTAGACGGCCTCTGGAACTTCCCACTCCAAGCGCTCCCGGTCCCCGGGATCAAGTCCGAGATCCTGTCGATGGATTACAACTTCATGGCCAACCAGTCTAAGGTCACCCAAGGCGACCCGGCCAAGTTCCCGTTGTGGCAGAAGCAGACTCGTGACGCGTTCGTCGGCGGTTTCAACCGCGCCAACACGACCAACCGGGCACCGCTGTTCATTGGAAACCACTTCGAGAACTGGAATGGCGGCATCTACATGAAGGCCGTCGAGGACGCGGTCAGCACGATCTGTTCCAAGCCGGGCGTCTACTGCGTGTCGTTCCGCCAGCTGGCCGACTGGATGGACCGGCAAGACCCCACCCGCCTCACAGCGCTGCGGACGCTCGGCGTCGGCCAAGACGCAGACTGGTCCCGGCTGCTGAAGTAGTACTCACCATTAGGGCACCGCTTCCGCACCGTACCGAGCCGCTGGATGGTTCGTCTTGGACCGGGCAACGTCAGCACGAGCCCGTTCGCCATCCCTTGGGTTCTCGCGGTGATCGCAACACCTACTGATTGGGTGTTGTCTGTGGCTGAGTATTCGATCTTCATTCGTCCGGACCTGTTGCAGCAGTTTTGGCAGGTCATGTCCGATGGCGGCTTCATCACCGATGCGGTCGCTGTCATCGACACCAGCCGGCGTACCGGGCGGCGGGTGCTCGTCGACGCGGGCGGGGTTCGGCCGCGGCGTGGCCGCGGGCTGAAGGGACGTTGCCTGACGTTCGCCGAGCGGGAGGAGATCGCGTTGGCTCGCGCGGCTGGGGAGTCGATGCGCTCGATCGCGGATCGACTGGGGCGCAGCGCGTCGACGGTCTCGCGCGAGCTGGGCCGCAACCTCGATCGGCATGGTCGCTACCGATCAACGGCGGCGCACGCGTTGGCCTACGACCGTGCCGGCCGCCCGAAGCCGGCGAAGCTGGTGACGAACCTGGCGTTGCGGGCCAAGGTCGAGCAGGATCTTCAGAGGAAGTACTCGCCGGAGCAGATCACCGGCCGGCTGCTCGTGGAGTTCCCCGACGACCCGGAGATGCGGGTGTCCCCAGAGACCATCTACCAGTCGCTTTACGTGCAGTCCCGAGGGGCGCTCAAGCGTGAGCTGACGGCCTGTCTGCGCACTGGGCGGGCGTTGCGGCGCCCGAGCCGCAAGGTCGGTCAACGCAAGAACCGCATCCCGAACATAATCAACCTCAGCGAGCGGCCGGCCGAGGTCGAAGACCGGGCGGTGCCGGGCAACTGGGAGGGAGACTTGATCATCGGCCAGCGGAACCAGACCGCGATCGGCACCCTCCTCGAGCTGCAGACCGGTTACGCGATGCTGCTGCACCTACCCGATGGTTACAAGCCCGAACAGCTCCGCGACGCCCTCGCGCGAAGATCAAGACCCTGCCCGAGTCGCTGCGCCTGTCGCTGACCTGGGACCAAGGCCCGGAGATGCGCGACTGGAAACACGTCTCCGTCGACGCCGAGATCGACATCTACTTCTGCGACCCGCACTCACCCTGGCAGCGCGGCACGAACGAGAACTTCAACGGCCTGCTGCGCCAGTACTTCCCGAAGGGCACCGACCTAGGCGTGCATAGTGCTGACGACCTCGACTGGGTCGCCCAGGAACTCAACGACCGACCGAGGAAACGACTAGCGTTCAAGAAGCCGATCGAACTCATCGGCGACCTGCTGTTGCGCTGACCGCCAGAATCCGCCCCTCCCGGGTCCTGTGGACCGCGCACCACCGCCCACTGCCGCCGCAGGTGGTGGTGATGCACCAGACCTCACCGTCGCACCGTCGGTGCGAACGGGACGGGACGGGCGGCAGTCACGGGAGGAACCGCAGGGCCGTACGGGTCGCGTCGGCCAGGAGCGCGTCGTCGGACGCCGCCCCTGCCGTCCCGCGGTCGGACAGCAGCGCGATCACCAGCGGGCGGCCGTCGGCGCGCCACGCGACGGCGATGTCGTTGCGGGTGCCGTAGCCCCCGTTGCCGGTCTTGTCGCCGACGATCCACCCGGCCGGGACGCCGGCCCGAACGTACGGCCCGCCGGTGGTGTTGCCGATCAGCCACGTCGTCAGCAACTGTCGGCGGGCCGGCGGGAGCGCGTCGCCGAGGACGAGGCGGCGCAGGTCTGTGCCGATCGCCTGGGGGGTGGTGGTGTCGCGGGCATCGCCCGGGGTGGCGGTGTTGAGGTCCGGCTCGGTCCGGTCCACGTGGGTGGTGGTGTCACCGAGTGCCCTCAGGGCGTTCTGCAGCGACTGGGGGCCGCCGAGCTGCGCGAGCAGGAGATTGGCAGCCGTGTTGTCGCTGTTCTGCAGGGCAGCGGTCATCAGGTCGCGCAGTGGCATGCCGGTGCCGACGTGCTGGCTGGTGACCGGCGCGTACGACAGCAGGTCCGCGCGGCTGTAGGTGACGGTCCTGTCGAGCTGGGCGTCGGTCTCGCGCTGCAGCAGGACGCCCGCTGCCAGGGCCTTGGCCGTGGACGTGAACGCGAAGCGCTCGCCGGGCCGGTGCGTGACGGTCTGCCCGGTGCCCGGATCGACCGCGTACACGCCCAGGCGCGCGTGGTAACGGCTCTCCAGCTGGCCGAACGCGCTATCTGCGGCTGCGGACGAGCGGGGCTGGGATGAGGGCAAGCTGGCGGCGGGGGCGGTGACGGGAGAGGCCGCCGGGGATGACGAACAGGCGCCGAGCAACGCGGCCGCCAGCGCGAGTGGCACTGCGGCGAGCCGCCGCCGGGGACGCTGAGAGGAGTGCATCGGTCCACCTTGCGGAGCGGCACCTATCCCTGTCAAAGACAGATCCGGTGCCTGTCATGCGCTTGCGGCATAGGTTGTGGGCGTGGACCTGGTGGGCGCGTGCAGTGTCTTCGTGCACGTGACCGAGCGGGGCAGCTTCACCGACGGCGCCGCCGCCGCCCGGGTACCGCAGTCCGTCGCGAGCCGCCGCGTCGCCGCGCTTGAGGAGCACTTCGGGGAGCGCCTGTTCGACCGGACGGGCCGCCGGCCGTCGCTGACGGCGTTCGGCCGGGACATGCTCCCGGCCGCCCGGCGCCTGGTCCACCTCGCGGACGACCTGCAGCAGGACGCCGAGCAGGCCCGCCTGCGGCCGCTGACCCTGGCGGTCCCCCAGGTCTGCGGCACGCGGACGCTGGCTGCGCTGGACGCCGCCGCAACCCGGCAGGGCTCCCCGGTCAAGTTCCGCGAGGCCCCACCGGCGGAGCGCCTGGCGATGGCGCAGTCGGGGCAGGTGCGTGCGGCGATCACGGCGGTGCCGCCGGGCGATGCCGTCTGGACGGTGCCGCTCGGGGTGGCCGGTCGGGACGGCGCTGCAACCGTCGGGTTCCGGCTCGCGTCGCTGCGGCCCTCGCGCTCCGCCGCGGGGCTGCGGCGGCTGTGGCTCCAGCCGGAGGACGACGTGCCGCACGTCCGCGACGCCGCGGAGCGGGCAGGACACCGGGCGGGGCTGCTGCCGGCGCAGGTCGCGGTCGCGGTGTCCCTCACGTCCGCGGTGTCCGCGGCGCTGCGCACCAGCGACCTGCTTCTTTGCTCGCGGATGCAGGCGGACGCGCTCGACCTGCGCTGGCGCCCGACACGCGAGCCCGTTCTGGCGCGGGGCTACGCGGTCCAGGCCGCGCTGCCGGCCGACACGCAGCGCGTGACCGGGCGCCTCGCGCCCCAGGTGGCCGCATGCCTCGGTGCGGCGGACACCGGCGCGGGACCGGCGTGAGCGCCGGACGGCTCGTCGACCGCCTGCGTCGGTCGCTCGCCGACGCCGGGCTCACGGGCTCGTTCCTCGCCCGCGACCTGCGCACGGGCGACGAGATCGGGATCGACCCGGACGTGGAGTACCCGAGCGCGTCGCTGGTGAAGGTGCCCCTGGCGGCCGCGGTGCTCGACCGGATCCACCGGGGGGAGCTCGACGGCGCGCAGCCCCGGCAGGTCGAGCCCGGCCGGGTGGCCACTCCCGGCCCGATGGGACTGACCCGCTTCCGTCACCCCGCGACCGTCGCTGTCGACGACCTGCTGTACCTGAGCACCAGCGTCAGCGACAACACCGCCGCCGACGCCCTGTTCGACCTCGTCCCGCCGCCTGAGGTCGCCCGGTTCCTGTCCGACGCGGGCATCGTCGGCATGACCGTGCGACACAGGCTGCACGTCCTCGCCGAAACACCCGCCGAACGGTTCGAACCGCGCCAAGCCCACCTCGCGCACTCGCTGGCAATCGGAGCCAGCACGCCCGGCCGCGGACACCCGCTCCCGCAGCTCGACGTCTCCCGCGCGAACACGGGGACCGCGGCCGCCTTCGCAGACCTGCTCGCGGAGCTGTGGGCACCGCGAACCCTGCACGCCGCCGCGGCCGCCCGGGCGCGCGCGCTGATGCGAGACAACGTCATCCGGCACCGGCTCGCACCCGACTTCGCAGCCGACGACGTGACCTGGTCGTCAAAGACCGGGACGCTGCTCAACCTGCGCCACGAGATCGGCGCGGCCGAGCACGCCGACGGCCAGGTCATCCTGGTGGCCGCGCTCACCGAGTCCGCAGTGCCGGCCGTCGCCCAGCCCGCGGCGGAAGCCCAGATGGCGGGCGTCGCGCGCCAGCTCCACGATCACCTACGAATCCGGTAACCCGCCTCGGGCAGTCGCGACCATGTGTCCCGGTAGCCTCTTGCGGAACTGCTGCTGGATCGAGTCAGGGCTGAGTCGGTCGGCCGTGAAGACAGCGCGAGGCCGCCGAGAACCCCGCCCTCCGGTCCTACGAGCTGGCGCGAGCGTCGTCGAGTGCGGCTCGCGCCGCCCGCGACCTGGCCCCGCAGGCCCAGTGAGGGAGCGCCACCGGCACGTCGGGCCAGCCGGCTCCTGTCGTGGGTCAGTGAGCTCTCGGGCCACCCCCCGGCCGAGGCCCGCATGTAGCGCCGGTTGCGCCGCGACCAGCCCCGCGGGGCCGCCCGCCCAGGTGTCCGGGCGCAGCTTCGACCCGGCTGCTGTCGACGAGGCTCGGGCAGCGCTGCCCGGCTGGGACGTCCAGGCCGAGGGAATCACCCGGACGGTGACCACGGCTCATCCCGACGCCACCCAGCCCGACGTCGTCCAGGAGGTGCTTCAGGCACCGGCCCACTGGCTCTTCATGGTGCAGTGGCTCGTTTGATGCTGAGGACGAGGACGACCGATGATCGTTCAGCCGGCCGGTCACGGCGGCGGCCCGGGCTGCACGACGCCCCGCCTGGCCTGGCTGTCCCACACCAGCCGGGAGCTGATCTGGTCGGCGGCGCGGACCTGCAGCACCGCCGACTCCCCCGCGCCTGACGACGTCCGGCTGCTGGCCCGGCTGCGGGCCTGGCCCAACGCGGCCGTGGCTGCCAGCGGCGCAGCCGGGCCCGGCCGTCGTCGGGCCCCAACGTGCAGGCCACCGGCACGTCGCCGACAGGGGCGGAAACAGCGAAAGAATCCATGCCGCTGAGTCCAGACGGTCGCGGCCCTACGGTCAAGCCGCTGCCGCAACGCGAAGCGTCCCGCGGTACAACGAGCTGGCGCTGAGCGCAGGGCAGTGCTGCGCTCGTTCCGGCGTGCGGTAGGTATAGGTGGTGACGGAGCGCAGCGTGGTGGTCTTGTCCGGCAGCACCCGTGCCGCCTCGACCAACACCGCCTTCGCGCGCACGGCCGCCGCCCACCCTCCTGCGGGAGCCACCGTGACCGCCTGGACCGCCCTGACCGGACTGCCTCACTTCGACCCCGATCTCGACCGCGACCCGCTGCCCGCACCCGTCGCCGCCCTGCGCGATCTGCTGGCCGGAGCGGATGCGGTTGTCCTGTGCACGCCGGAGTACGCCGGCGCCCTTCCGGGAGCGTTCAAGAACGCCCTGGACTGGACCGTGGGCGGCACCGTGTTCAGTGACAAGCCCGTCGCATGGATCAAGGTGGCTGCCGACGCCCGCCGCGGTGAAGGAGCCCACGCCGAGCTGGCCACGGTGCTCGGATACGTCCAGGCCCGCGTGCTGCCTGAGGCATGCACGCATGTGCCCCTCGACCGCAGCTCCGTCGACGCTGACGGGCTGATCGCCGACGAGACGACTGTCCATGCCGTCACCGGCGCCATCGCCGCAGTCCTGGGCGCCATCGACGCGGCCGACACCCAGTCGCGGTAGCCGATCCCCTGCGGACAAGACCACGATTACCCGTCATCGGCTCCGCTAGTGCCCGGTGGTCGTTCGGCTATCGGTGCGTCTGGTGGGTCAAAGCGACGTGTGCCGGGTCGTGCGCCGCCACGGTGGTGGACTGGGACTGTGTCAGACACCTTGAGCTTCGGGTACGACGGCGACGGGGGCCTCGGCGACCGGCTGCTGGCGGCGGTCCTGCGGGGTGAGAAGACGGCAACGTCGTCGCTGGCGGTGGAGTACCTGTCGGGGGAGCCGTTGCCGCGCGTTGGCGAGCGGCTGACGCTCGTCGACCACGGCGGGCGGCCGCGAGGGATGGTGGAGACGACCAGGGTGACGATCATGCCGCTGTACCTGGTCGGGGACGACGTCGCTCGGTACGAGGGGGAAGGGTTCGCCGACGCCGCGCAGTGGCGCCAGGCTCACGTGGCGTTCTGGGCGGAGGTGGCCGAGCTGGTTCGCGCGGATGCCGGCGACCCCGGATGGCAGCTGCGGGAGGCCGAGCCCGTCGTCGTGCACTGGTTCCGGCTGCTGGAGCCAGCCGCTGCATCGCCAGCACTCCCGGCGTCCCGATAGCCCATCGGCTAACGGCATCACTTCTTGCCCGGCGGCCTCAGGGAACCGAGCCACCGGCGGCGGTAGCGCAGCTCCGAGAGGACGACCTCGCCTCGGTCGTCATCCTTGGTTGCACCGTCAAGCTTCCAGCCCTGCCGCTCGTAGAACCTTCTCGCCCGATCGTTGCGGTCGAGCACCCATAGGGTCGCCTCGGTTGCAGTTGGCAACTGGGCCAGCCCGCAGTCCAGCAGGTGCCTTCCGGCACCACGGCCCCAGTGGTCAGGATGCAGGTAAATCCCATACAGCTCGTTGGGTGCTCGATCCGGGTCTGTGTCACGGCTCGGCCCCATCGAGACGAATCCAACGACGCGGTCAGCAGCTTGTTCGATCGCGACCAACGTGGAGCCATCATCTTCGCGAAGGATCCTCCGCCAGACGGCCGTGCGAGCCTTTACGGAAAGGCCGTCTAGTACTACAGCCGCACTTATGGTGAGGCGCCGCGGGCGGCGTAGTGGAAGCGTCGGGCGCGGGCTTGGTGGCGTCGGCGCCACAGGGACCAGTCGAGTACCGCGGTGGGGGTGGCGGGGCGGTTCC
>JAABUT010004014.1_pt1 | contig 12052 bp, 12 predicted proteins | sample 5559281 | NCBI WGS metagenome assembly JAABUT01 (sample SAMN10711880, study PRJNA513359) | rock metagenome | isolation source: Antarctica rocks | place: Antarctica: Victoria Land, Ricker Hills nord | collected 2016-01-04
CTTGAGGTGCCGGTCGGCGAAGCGCTCGCGGCAGAACCCGGCGTCGTCGATCGTGCAGCCCTCGCGGATGCAGGTCACCACGTCCTGCAGGATGCGCCGCCCCGGGACGTGGAACAGCACGTCGCCGGTGACGACGGCCGGCACGCGCGCGACCTGCGCCAGATCAACGAGCTGCCGCAGGCGCACCGCGTCCCCCGGCCGCCGGCGCAGGCCCAACGCAAGGTAGCCGCGGCCCACAAAGTCGCGCCGCAGCCGCGCCAACGCCGCCGCCAGCGGTGTGTCGGCCGCGTCCGGCAGCAGCACCGCGATCAGGCCGTCGCCATGGGTGACCAGGTCCGCCCAGGCGAGGTCGCAGCCGCCCTTTCCCGTGCGCCCCTTGCCCAGGGTCAGCAACCGGCAGAGCCGGGCATAGGCGGCGCGGTCGGTGGGGTAAACCAGCACCGGCAGGCTGTCGCTCAGATCCAGCCGGCAGCCGACGATCAGCCGAAGGCCGATCTCCTCGGCACGCGCATGCGCCCGGGCGATGCCGGCCAGGGTGTTGTGGTCGGTGATGGCGACCGCAGCCAGGCCGAGCGCCTGGGCCGCGACGAACAGCTCCTCGACGTGGCTGGCGCCGCGCAGGAAGGAGTAGTTCGTGGTGACCTGCAGCTCGACATAGGCGGGACCAGGGGCACTGGGGAAACCAACCACGACGCTTAGTCGCTGTTTGGGTGCCGGTGCCCACTGGTGGACGGGACTACCTTGGCCGGACGCTTCATCAATACATAGCCGGAGCGTTCGAGGTGCTGCACCAGCCGCTCGGCCGTCACCCGCGCCATGACGTCATCGGCCGTGTGCACGCGCCGCCTGCCGGCATAGCGCAGGGCAAAGGACAGGGTCTCCTCCAGCTCGGCGGCCGTGGCGAGATGCAACGTGCGCTTGTCATCGTCGGTCATGCGGTGATCACCATTCTCAGAAAAGCCCGTGCAGGAACCAAGCGAGGCTGCCGGTCGCGGGATCGAGGCCGTCGCCCTGGCGGAATAGCCAATAGCGGCACCCGTCCTTGTCCTCGACGATCCAGTAGTCCCGAATTGCGGCACGCTCGCTGGAGCGGCGCCACCACTCGCCGGTGATGCGCTCCGGCCCGTCGGCGTGCACGACGCGGTGCCGCACCCGGCGCCAGGTGAACGCCCGCGGCGGGTGGTCGGGCAGCATGCTCATCGCGACCACCGGCTCCGGCCGCGGCAGCAGCCGGGCGGGGCGCGGCCAGGGCGTGATCCAGCCCCGTCCACTAACCGGGGTCAGCGGCGGGACGGCCACCACCGCCCGCTCCGGCACGTCGCTCTCCACCGGGGTCACGCGATACACCTTGTCGGCGCCGAGCCGGTTGCTCAGCCGATCGATCAGCACCGCGATGTCGGCCGCCTCACCAGAGCTCCCGCCGAGGTCACTGCTGCGCTGCACAGGGGCGAGCGGCTCGACCAGGGGCAGCACCAGCCGCATCGCCTCCACGCCGAGCCCCGGGTCCACCGCCTCGATGCGCTCGTCGAGCAGGCGCGCGAGATGCATGGGGTCACGCACCGGCCGGGCCGTGCCGATGCGCACCACCTGGACGCTGCCGTCCACCCGCTCGAACACGAGGTCGAGCGTGCGGGCGCCGGCGCCGCGCGCCTGCAGTGCGGTGCAGGCGTCCCCGACTAGGATGAGGATCACCGTCGCAAACGCCTCGGCCGTGGCGATCGGCTCCACGAAGGCCCGGCGGATGCTGATCGTCCCCGGCGGCAGCACCGGCTGGATCGGCTCCGCCACCCGGCCCATCGCCTGATCGAGCCGGCGCAGCAGCGTGCCGCCGAAGCGGCGCGCCAGCGGGCCACGCGGCGTGGTGAGCAGCTGGCCGATCAGGTCGAGCCCGAGCCGCTGCAAGCCGTCGGCGGTCGAATCGGGAATGCGCAGCGCGCGCACCGGCAGCAGCGACAGCGCATCCGCCTGGCCATCCGGTGCGATGACGGCCACGCTGCCTCCACCATAGCGCGCCATCGCATGGGCAGCGCCTGGCGTGTCGGCTAAACCCGCACGGGCGGACAGGCCAACCGCAGCGAGCCGCCCGACCAGGGTGTCCAGCATGCGCGGCTCTCCCCCATGCAGGTGCGCGCAGCCGGTGGTGTCGATCCAGAGGCCGTCGGGCGGATCAGGTGCGGTCATCGGCGAGCAATGCAGGCACCAGGCGGCAAGGTCCGACAGCGCCCGCCTGTCACCCTCCGGATCGGCGTCGACCACCACGAGGCCGGGCACCATCGCCATCGCGTGCGCCAGCGGCATGGCGGGCCGCAAGCCTTGGCTCCGGGCCGTCGCATCGGCGGCGATCACCATGCGTCGGCCGTCATGCGCGCGGGTGACCAAAGGCTGCGCCACCGGCAGCGCGGCCTGGCCATGCCGGCGCAAGCGGTCGGTCGGCCAGGTGGGCAGGAACAGCGAGACGACCCTGCGCATCCGGACTCTCCACGATGAAGCTGGCCGCTGCCGCACCGCGGCAGCGCAACAGCTCCAGCCGCCAGAGCGGGCGGCCGAGGCCGGGCACGTCCGGCGCGTGCGGCAAGGGCGGGGGTGAGGGCATGCTGGTGATCCGCCAGCGGGTGGTGGCGGCCGAGGGCGCCTGCAGCGCCGGGTCGTCGAACCGCGGCGATCGGCGCAGGACGAAGCCGAGCACGTCGGTGGCCTCGGCGGCCAGCTGCAGCCGTCGTGAGGCCACGAGGTCGAGGCGACCCTCGTGCTCGCACACCACGCCGGCCAGGCCGGGATGGCGCAGGCTCTCCTCCATGGCCCGGAGGGCGCCGTGGCGAGCCCTGACAAGGATCATGCGGGCGGGATCGAGACCGGCGCGGGCCAGCGCCGGCGGGTATAGATCACATTGGGACGTGATCCACAGCACCGGTCCGATACGGCGGGCCAGCACAGCCGCGGCGAACAGCGCCGGGGCGGCACCGTGCTCGACGGCGGGGCCGGCGGCAAACAGCTCGTGCACCGCGCCCAAGCCAAGACCCTGGCCCGGCAGGCACGCGTCCAGCTCTGGAACGCCAAACGGCAGACACGCGGACGGCGATCCAGTGCTGGTTCGGCGCTCCAAGCTCGCAATCTGCATGCGCAGGGTCGCGATAGTCTCCGCCTGCATAAGCTAAATTCCTACCTGTCTCTCGTCATGACACGCGAGAACGTATGGCGAACGAATAGGTTTTGGAAAGCGATCTTTTGTCAGGCTCCTAACCCAAATAGGGCAAAGACAGCGCGATCAGGTATATGCGATGCGGTCTGCATCTCGCGGCTGAGCGTGACGCCGGTGCGAGACTCCAAAGTGCAGTCGGCGCTGCGGCTGATTGCGGCAAACAGGCGCTGGCCAGTGGCACGATTGGCCGATCGAGGGACATCTGCCCGAAGCCGCCCTGCAACGCTGCGGTGCTCGGCGCCTCAAGCACGCACGCTTGCGTGCGCCGTGAGCAAATCCGTTGTCGCGCCGCTGCTCGCCTTTTACCGTCTTGCTGGGTGCCCCTGCATCCGTAGTGCCGAAGAGGGCCTACGAAGGCCGCCTCGCCCGCCTTGCGGAAAGCCCCTCGCATCGAGGGCTTGCCAGTAGTCGGCGGTCGCCTGCCCGACGGAGAGGATGACCCGCTCATGCCCAGCACTCCATTCGACGCCGGCCATCAGCAGACCCTTCGTGAGCTGATCGGTAGGGTGTTGCCCGCCGCTGAGGCTCAGCACATCGCCGAGGCCGTCGCCGCCGGCTACGGCTACCGCACGTACCGTGCCTTCATGAAGGCGATCCGCGCCGTCGAGGCTGGAGGACCTGCCCTGGTGCACGACTTCGACGCGGGCCGGCTGATCGGCCGCCTGCAGGGGCTGGGCGAGACGGACGGCGAACAGGAGGAGGCGCTGCGGTTCCTGCTCACCTTCATGGCGGATGGCCCGCGGTCCGGACCGCCGCCGGAGCAGGACGCACCCGACGAAGCCGAGGCACGGCGATCCTTGCGAAAGGCACGCCTCTACATGGAGGTCGGCCTGTGGCAGGACGCCGGCACCATTCTCGGCACCGCCATGGGAGTCGCACCTGCCAGCCTAAAGGGCGAAGTCGCCGCTGCAATGGAACAGGCAGCGCCGCATGCGGAGATCGCCGCGACGAACTTCGCCCTTGCGCTGATCTTCGCACACGGCGTGGCGCGCGATCTCGTCCGGGCCGGCGCCCTGCTCGAGCGGTTGACGCAGGCCCAGGAGCCGGAGGTGCGTGGCCACGCTTACAACTGGCTGGGACACATCGCATCTGGGAGGCTGGGCGGCTCCCCTGCCCCCGCGGTCGCGGTGACCCACTTCGAACAGGCTGCCAGGCTTGGGTACGGCGAGGCCGCGTTCAACGCCGGCCTGCTCCATGAGAGCGGCACGGGGGTGCCACCCTCAGAGGACAAGGCCTGCGAGCTTTACCGTCGTGGCGTGGAGCTTGGCCATGTGCAGTCCAAGACCAACCTCGCGTGCAAGATTGTCGGACAGGACCACGATCAGGCCATCGACCTCCTGGAGCGCGCGGCCGCAGCGGGCGACGAGAAGGCCAGTGGTCTGCTGCAGGCCATCTCGGAGAGCGGCATGGCGATGGCGTTCGGGGACAGCTTTGCCTCGGAGGAGGACGTGCCCATTCCCCTGCCCGTCCGCGTCGTGCCCTCGGGAACGTGGCGGCCCGAGGCGATTGCCGCTGCGTTGCGGAAGGCTGTCGACACGCCGGCCAAGGACATGGAGGAGATCGTGGCCTTCATGCTCGGCTTCGGCAGCTGGCGCGAGCTGGTCCAGGCCGTGGCGATGGGCAAAGCGGACCTGCCGGACGAGGAGTGTGGCGCCGCGGAGGTGCTGCGCCGCCGGCTCTACCAGGCCCACGTGCTCGCGGAGTGCAGCGACATGGGCCGGTGGCGGCCTCGATTGCAGTCGACGCGTTGCAGCCCACGGCCAAGGCGGGCCGGCCCGTGCTGGACTACGCCACACTGGCGCGCATGCACGCCGCTTCGGACGAGTATGCCGAAGCGCTGGCCGAGGAGAACCTTGACGACGAAGACGATCTCGACGTGGCGGACGAGCTCGCCGCCGCCCTGGGCGGTGTCATGGAGGCGGCCGGCATCGACCCGACGCCCGATTTGACGGGTCTGCTGGACAGACTGAGACGCATGCACCCGATCCAACCGGATGTGTGGCTCGGGTTGATGGAACAACATCTCGGGTGGGTGTTCACCGACATCGACGAGGATGCTGAACAGGACGGCGACCAAGTTGCAGTTGCGGTAGGCAGCCAGGGGCGGCGCGTACCGGTCCTCATGTCGGCCGTGGCCTACATTCCCGGCGACCTCGGTGACGCGCATGTCGCGCGCCTGAAGGCCGAAATCGGTGCGGCACATCCAGCAGGCGCGGTGCTGGTCTTCAGCAGGCCAGCCGGTTGGCTTCCGGAACAAGGTGGAGGCGGCTTGGTGTATGGCGGGCTGCTGTGGTCGGACAACGCCTGGTCCGATTTCGTGCTGCGGCCGGATGGCGGTCTCGACGACGCGCTCGCTCAGCGCGGGCACGATCTAGCCTACCCGGATGCCCCCACCCTGACTGCTCTGGCGTTTGCTGGCGCGTCTGGCGTTCTTCACAGTCTAGCGGCCCACCTTGAAGGCCTAGAGCCGGACGAGGCTGATGTGCAGGTTCTCCGTTCCGCAAATGGCTGGCTTATGCCCCTTGTGATGCCATTGAAAAAGTTATGATCCTCTGCCACGTCTGGCGATCAGAACCCGCAGACCAACACCTTCCGTAAGGTATTTCGGTCCGACACCGAACTTTTGGATCAGAGGTGATTTCGCAGGCTGTCAGCAGCACCGGTGTTTGAAGTCTCAGCCATCTCCATCCGCGTAGCTCATATCAAGCCAGGCAGGGCTATCGCATATGGACCTGTGGGGTGACCTTCGGTTCCGGACGCACTCTCAATCCAGCCCAAACCTGATCAAAACTGCCAAAGTCCGTTATCACCAGACTGAAGCGACGGCTCAGAAATCCATATGCGATAGCCCTGTCAAGCCAGGCAAGGGATCTTGTATGTAACACTCTAGGATCGTACGACATACGGTGCCGTCGCGGATGTGGTGGAAATAGGTTGGTGGCGTAGTCTCTGGCTCCTTCAACGAGCCATTTCCGGCGTTCGAGCGCCGGCGGAGACCACGCCATGGACCAGAATAGCACGAGGACAGATGCGGACAGCACGGCGCTGTTTGCAGGGGACGCCTGGTTTGACCCGATCGAGGCGGGCGTCCGGGATCAGGTGCGCGGGTTCATCCAGGAGCTGGCCGCTCGCCGATGACGATCGCGGCGACAGCGCACGCCATGGCGGCTGGAATGGCCAGCCGGGTCAAGTCGGGCCGCATGGCCTGGTCGGGCGGGGTTCGGGGGGCGGCATCGGCGGCAGGGTGCGCGGAAGCCCGGACCAGGGCAAGCATCCGGCGCCCTCGCCATGACGCCCCGGGTGGCGTCGCGCGCGGCGTCGCAATTGTCATTCCGATGCTGAACGAGGCCGCCGCCCTGCCGCGGCTGCTCCGCTCCCTGGCCGCGCTGCACCCGCCGCCGGACGAGGTGCTGGCGGTGGACGGTGGCAGCAGGGACGCCTCCGTCGCCATCGCGAGCGCAGGCGGGCTGCGTGTGGTGCAGCACGACGTGCCCGGCCGGGCCACGCAGATCAATCGCGGCGTGGACGAAGCGCGGTCGCCGCTGGTCTGCGTGCTGCATGCGGACACGCTGCTGCCGGACGACGCCGTGGCGGTCATGCAGGCGGTGCTGGCCGACAAGCGGACCGCGCTGGCCGGCTTCACCCCGCTGCTGAGCGACCCCACCACGGTGCGGTGGGGCACCAGCCTGCACAACTGGCTCAAGACCTGGTACGCGCCGCTGCTGTTCCGGCCCCTGCTGTTCCTGCGCGGCGGCCGGTTGCTTTTCGGCGACCACGCGATGTTCTTTCGCCGGGCGGACTTCCTGGTGGTCGGGGGCTGCGACGCCAGTCTCCGGGTTATGGAGGATGCCGACCTGTGCATCCGCCTCTGCCGCGTCGGCCGCGTCCGGCTGGTGAACCGCGTGGTGATCACCTCCGACCGGCGGGTGGCTGCTTGGGGCGCGCTGCGGGCCAACTGGATCTACCTCAAGGTCGGCATGCGATGGGGGATGGGGCTGCGGCGTGGGCTGGAGCGGCACTATCCCGACGTGCGATGAGCCGGTAGGAGGCCGGATGCGACGGCGAAATCGATCATCCGGCGCAGGAACGGCAGATCGACCGGCGGGCAAGACGGCAAGCCGAGCGCGCGCAAGTTCCCGTCCCGGAACCACGGATTGTGCAGCAGGTAACTGCTGTAGAACTGCGCCACGCGCCGGTGCCACCCCCTTAATCCCGACGAGGAGAAACTACGGTTCTCAAATTAGACGCGGTTTAGGATCGAATAGTCCTACCTGTCTAACCTGCAATCAAATTCGTGCCGCTCACCTGCCGGGTCTACCAATCGGCGATCACACACTGGCACAATCACCTGATTAGATACGGATGTATATATATTCATACGCATATCGATACATACGGATATCTGTCTGTACTCATTCTTGCAATTAGATGCTCGGATCGGGTAGTTCCACCCGTCTAACCTGCAATTACAACATGCGGGCCGCTCCCTTGCCGGATCTACCAGTCAGCGATCACGCATACCCGCAGAACTCCCTACCCGAATATGGGCGTATGCATGCACATATATATATACATCCATCGGTTTTGCGGGATATCCTGAGTCGTAAATCCTTACGCAATGAGATGGGAGTTGCGATCAAGCCACTCGTTCAAAGCTTCCTCGACGATGGCCTGCTTGGCCCGACCAGTCCGAAACTGGTGCGCGCGAAGCGCGGCGCTGGCAGCCGGGGTAAGCTTGAAGTTCATGGCGCTAGGTCCTCGCGGTAGAGCTGGCACAGGTGGCGAAAGCTGGGAAGGGGAAGGGACGGGGGCCTCCCTGGGCACTTCGGGCACGAAGGCGGTGCCCTTTGCTGCGGGCACTGCCATAGCGAGGGGGGTGACTGGACGTTTGCTCATGGGGTCAGCTCTAGCCTAGATGCGACATATGACCAGAGCGCCGTTATCTCGCCATGGGCCGGTCCCCTGGTGTCCAGTTCGGGCGCCGTCAGGCCATCGTTCATTGCCGCGGCGTAATCGGTACGGTCATACAGAAGAGGAGAAATTACACCATGAGGCGCTAGCGCCTCATACGCCTGCACCGTCAACTTAACCCTAGGCTTTACGCGGTTAATGATGAACGCGAGCGGCTTCTTCAATACGTTGGCCATTCCCACGGTCGAGCCTGCTGCACGAAGGTCGTTCGGGGACGGCTGGACCGGGATGAGCACTAGGGAAGCAGACCTCACTGCCAAGGCGACCTCCTCTCCGATCGACGGGGGCGTGTCGACGAACAGCAAGCGAAATCCCTGGCTACGCAGGTTAGGCATTAGCTCTGCAACCGCACCCTTGAAGAGCACTGGTTGCTGCTCGTTTCGAGCATCCCACCACTGGGTCATGCCTTGCATCGGATCGGTGTCGATTATAGCGACAGGGCCAGCGCCGGCACGTTGAGCTTCGACGGCGAGGTGGACCGCGATAGTCGTTTTTCCAGCACCTCCCTTCCGGCTCGCCATAACTACCACATACATTTATATATATATCCATCTGTCTGGATAGAGTTGTGTATCTGCATACTTCCTTATGTCAACTGCGTAGGGTTTGATCCGGAAACCTGATTACGCATGAACCTCAGCCAGCTTCAGGAGCTGGTATGGCATCGGCACGGTCCGCACGCCGGCCCAGCACAGGCGCGGGATCATGGCGGCCAGATCGTAACGACGATGGAAGCGGTATTCGAACTCGGCCAGGTAGCGCGGCACATGCTTGCTGTTGATCGCACGGTAGGTGCCGGTGATCGCAGCTTTGATGTTGCCCAGTGCGGTGTTGACCCACTTGAACGCTGGCAGGCGTGCCGCGACTGGACCCGATCCCGTCTTGATGGCCTGGTGCGCGCATCCAGCGTCGGTCACGCTGGCAAAGCATTGCAATCCGTCGCTGACCACCGTGCAGGCGGGCCAGACGCGGAGCGTCAGTCCGGGATCGAGGCTGCGCTTGGCAAAGCCGGAGATGGATGCGCTGCAGAAGCTGACGACGCGGCCGAGTTTTAGGCGGATCGGTTTGCCTTCCGGCGTCGTTTCGACCGCAGCGACGAACGGCGTCTTGCCCGGCGCGCCTCGCCCCCGCTTGCCGCCGGAGCGCTCGCCGCCGAGATAGGCGTCGTCGATCTCGACCCGTCCGGTCAGCGGCTTCGTGGCGTCGCGCTCCATCATGACCTGCTTCAGCTTATGCTTGACCATCCACGCCGTCGTTTGCGTGACCCCTTTCTGGAACTGCACCACGTTGCGAGCCATCACTGTCCTTCTCAGATACTCTATGTTCATGGATCGTACCAGCGCGGAATCGGCTGAGGAAGGTGCGTAATCAGGTCCGGAAATGCTCGAGGATTTAGGGTTTATCGCGCGGCTAAGGTGCTCGTGTCGCAGCACCGCAGACCGAGGCTGCGCCGCAGCCATAGCATTCGCATATCATCCACTTGGCGCCGCTCCCGGAGCAGGCGCTGGTGGTCTACGATCCCGACAGCGGCTTGGTTGTCGACATCGTGGTCAGCGAGGACGTACACCAAAGTGAGCGTGCTTTGGTTGCGCCGCTGCTGGACAGCACGGAGCCGGGGCAGCTGTGGATTGCCGAGCGCAACTTCTGCACGCGCTTGATTATGGGGGCCTAGGACTCGGCACGGGCCGGTCTCGTCGTGCGCGAGAACGCCTGCCATCCCCGGCTGGTTGGGCGAGTGGAATGGCACGGGTGCGGCCGCACCGAGAGCGGTCGGGTGCGCGAACAGGCAATCGAGGACACGGGGGCGCAGACGTCATGGCGGCGCATCGAGCTCGCGTTGGATGCGCCGACCGAAGTGGGCGAGACCGCAATCCGGCTGTGGAGCAACCTGCCCCAGGGAATCGGCGCTGGGCAGATCGCCACGCTCTATCGCAAACGCTGGCGCATTGAGATGGTCTGATCGCAAGTGACAAATTCTGCCTGAGCCGCTTCGGGCGGCTGCGGCTGAGTTGGTGGCGGTTGCCGTTGCGTGCGCGTCAGACTGGACCGGCAGTGTGTTCCCGACCGCAGGATCTGCCTGCGGCGGGAGGCAACCATGCGGGATTGGCGCGTGCGCCGGACACTACAGCCTCATCCGGCCGGGCAACGACACTGGGACCGAACCTACCAGCAGCTCTTGGCGTGGACGCGGCCAACGGACGCCCACACCGCGGTCCCGGCCGGCCCCGAGCCTCCCGAACAGGAGGTCAATCATGAGGACCGCTTTCTACGCACGGGTGTCGACGCAGCGTCAAGCGCAAGCCGACGGCATCGCCCAGCAGTTGGATCGCCTGCAGGGACGGGCCCAGGCGCAGGGCTGGCCGGTGGCGGACGAGGACATCTTCCGCGATGACGGCTACAGCGGCGCCAATCTCAAGCGGCCCGGCCTGGAGCGGCTGCGCGACCGCGTGGCGCTGTGCGTCCTCGACCGGGTGCCGATCACGGCACCGGACCGGCTGGCGCGGCACTACGTGCATCAGGTGCTGTTGCTGGAGGAGATCACGGCAACGGGCTGCCAGGTCGAGTTCCTCGACCGGCCGATGAGCCAGGACCCCCACGACCAGCTCCTGCTGCAGATCCGCGGCGCTGTGGCGGAATACGAGCGTAGCCTGATTGCCGAGCGCATGCGCCGGGGGCGCCTGCGCAAGCTGCAAGCCGGCCTCCTGCTGCCCTGGACAAGGCCGCCCTACGGCTTTTGTGTCGATCCCGAGCGGCCGCGCGATCCGGCCGGGGTGCGCCAGGATGGGGCCGAGGCCGCCGTCGTTGCCACCCTGTTCGCCCTGTATGCCGAGGAGCGATGCAGTCTGTTCAGCCTCGCCCGCAAGCTGCAGCGCGACGCAGTCGTGCCCCCGCGCGCCGGGCGGCGCTGGAACGTGACCACTGTGCGCCAGATCCTGACCAATCCCGTCTACACTGGACAGATCTATGCCGGGCGCATCCAGGAGGCGTGCGGCACGGGAGCCACGGCGACGACGCGCCGGTTGCGGCCGCGCGAGGACTGGATCGCGGTCGCGCCGGTCCCGGCGATGGTCACGCAGGAGCAGTTCGACCGGGTGCAGGACAAGCTCGCCCAGAACCAGCAATTCGCACGCCGCAACAACACGGCTCACGCCTACCTGCTTCGCGCTCTGGTCAGCTGCGGCGTGTGCGGCTTGTCGTGCTCCGGCCGCTGCCCGTCACCGGGCTACCGCTACTACCAGTGCCGGGGCAAGCTGACGGCCTTGCACTCGCACCGAGACACGATCTGCCCTTCGCGCCATGTCTCGGCAGCACGGCTGGACGCGCTGGTCTGGGACGACCTTCGCCAGGTGCTGACCCACCCGGAGACGATCCGCCTCGCGCTGGAGCGGGCGCATGGCGGGCACTGGTTGCCGCAGGAGCTGCAGGCGCGCTGCGAAACCCTCCGGCGCGGGCAAGCCGGCCTCCAGCGGCAGGTCGAGCGGCTGACCGAGGCTTACCTGGCGAGCGTCGTGGGCTTGGAAGAATACCAGCGTCGGCGGCGCGACTTGGAGCAGCGCGGGCAGGCCCTCGCTGGGCAAGAACGCCAACTCGAGGCGCAGGTGGACCGCCAAGTCGAGATCGCACGTCTTGGGCTGAGCATGGAAGAGTTCTGCCGTCGAGTGAGCCAGGGTCTCAAGCAGGCCAGCTGGCAGCAGAAACGGCAGCTGATCGAATGGCTGGTCGCCCGTGTCGTCGTCACCGACGGCGAGGTCGAGATCCGTTACGTGTGCGCCAGGCGAAGCTGGCGCGGTCCAGCCGGTGGAAGACCGGTGCAGGTAAGGGGTAGCGCCCGCCTGGTAGCGAGTGTTGCGGCGCGGAAGGTGACGACCGCGGCGAAGCGTA
>JAABUT010004016.1_pt1 | contig 12049 bp, 11 predicted proteins | sample 5559281 | NCBI WGS metagenome assembly JAABUT01 (sample SAMN10711880, study PRJNA513359) | rock metagenome | isolation source: Antarctica rocks | place: Antarctica: Victoria Land, Ricker Hills nord | collected 2016-01-04
CAGAACGGCATCGGCTCGATCATCGAACAACTCCGCACCAATGCCGTCCCGCGCATGAAGATCGGTATCGGTCGCCCGCAATGGGGCGAGCCGAAAGACTATGTCCTCACTCGCTTCGGCAAAGATCAGATCGCCGCGCTGCCGGAAGTGTTGGGGCGGGCCACAGACGCCGCCGAACTCTGGCTGACCGATGGGCTGATCGCCGCAATGAACGCCTTCAACGGCGCGGGGACCAAAGGCACGCCGCGCTGAGCCCGCCGACGGGTGGCCGAAGTCGTCGGCCACCCGCCCTCAATTGCGTCAACCGCGATTCGTTCTGCGACAGAAGCCAGCCACGCATCGACGCCTGGTGCTTCTTGCCCGTGGCGGATGGCGGTAGGAAGCACCCCCATACTGCCGCAGCTTTTCTGCCGAACTCCTCGCGCTCGCCATCTCCTTGCCCCCGTGGCCTCTCCGTCCCCTTGCCACCCCACGGCCAGCCCCATCGCCGCCCGGAATTTGCTACGATGCGCGCGTGGGACAGGGCGGTGTGCTCGAGCGGCGATAACGCGCGCGTCCGCCGGATCGCCGGACGACGTAGCGTAGTGGAGGAGTAGCGATGAAACTCGCGTATGCGTTCCGACGAACGGCCTTCTATCCCTATACCGGCGGCACCGGCTGGGAACTCCCCCCGCCCGAAGTACGCGACCGTTACCTCCGCACGGTGCGCGAGATGGGTTTCGAAGGGATCGAGATCGGCTACGGCCAGGGGGTCGGCACCGATGAGGCCTCGGTCCGCGCGCTCGGCGCGAAACTCGCGGCGGCGGGTCTCTCCTGCGCGGCGGTGCGTGCCGGTGGCGGTTTCCTCCGCCCACAGGTGGCCCAGCGGAGTCGCGACGCGATCACCGGGGGGATCGCGATGGCCGCTTGGCTCGACGCGACCATCGTGAATCTGACGGTAACCATGCCCACCAATATCCCCTCGCCCCCCGGGGAACCGGGCGGCGGCGTGGGCAAGCGCACCTCGCCGGGGAGCAGTCAGGGTGCCACGATCGCCGACTACGACACCACCGCGCGCGAGTTGCGCGCCCTCGCCGACATCGCCGCCGCGCACGGCGTCACCCTCTCGGTGGAGCTGCATCAGCACTCGATCGCCGACAACCCGTGGGGCTGCCTCCACCTCCTACAACTGATCGATCGCCCCAACGTCGGCCTCAACCCGGACCTGGGCAACCTCTACTGGCACTACGAGCGCCCCGAGACGAGTAATGAGGATGCGATCGTCGCCCTCGCGCCGCACACGAAGTACTGGCACTGCAAGCAACTCCAGCGCCTGCAACTCCCGGAGCACGAGCGCGCCTACTTCCTGCTCGTCCCGCTGCCCGATGGCGAGATCGACTATCGCTTCGCGATCACCGCGATGCACGCCGCAGGCTACGACGGCTGGCTCGCGATCGAGGGGTGCCGCGACGGCGACCAGATTCGGGGCGACGGTCGCAGCGCGGCCTACTGCAAGGAAATCCTCGCCGGGTTGGGCACGAGTGCAACCGCCTGAGCTGTTGGCTCGCGATATGCGATGCCGTGGCGAGACGGCGAATGTGCCGTCTCGTCGCGTGTCGGGCAGCGGCTCGTGCGCGACGCGCGACCATGACCGCACACGGAGGATAGCCGATTTGGAAACACGGAAGCTCGGGCGTACCGGCCTACGGGTCGCCCCCGTCTGCCTCGGCGGCAATGTCTTCGGCTGGACGATCGACGAGGCGACCTCGTTCAAGGTGCTCGATGCCTACGTCGCGGGCGGCGGCGACTTCATCGACTCGGCGGATGTCTACTCCAGCTGGGCACCCGGCAACCAGGGCGGCGAGTCCGAGATGGTCCTCGGCAAGTGGCTGGCGGCGCGCGGGAACCGCGACGAGCTGGTGATCGCCACCAAGGTCGGGAGCCCGATGGGCGACGGCCCACGGATGCGCGGCCTCTCGCGGCGGCGGATCGTCGCGGCGGTCGAGGCGTCGTTGCGCCGCTTGCAGACCGACTACATCGACCTCTACCAGTCGCATCAGGACGACACCGATACCCCGTTGGACGAAACCCTGCGCGCCTACGAGGACCTCATCCGCGCCGGGAAGGTGCGCTACATCGGGGCGAGCAACTACAGCGCCTGGCGGCTCACCCGCGCCCTCTGGGAGAGCGACAAGCACGATCTCCCGCGTTACGAGACGATCCAGCCCCCCTATCATCTGCTGAATCGCGCCACCTTCGAGCGCGAGTTGGAGCCGATGTGCGCGGAACTCGGCGTCGGCGTGATCACCTACTCGTCGCTGGCGAGCGGTTTCCTGACCGGGAAGTACCGCCGGGGAGGGGAATTGCCGAGTAGCCAGCGCGCAGGCGGCGTCCAGAAACAGTACATGAACGACCGTGGCTTCGATATCCTCGACGCGGTCACCGAAATCGCCGACGCGCACGATGCGACGCCCACGCAGGTCGCACTCGCCTGGACCCTCTCGCGACCCACAATCACCGCCCCTATCGCCAGCGCGACAACCGTCGAGCAGGTGGGTGAACTGCTCGCCGCAGCCGACCTGACGCTCACCCCGGAAGAGTTGCAACGGCTTGACACAGCGAGCGCCTGGAACTAAGTGCTGTATTGCAGAATTCCTTGTCGGGATACGGCCCGCACCCCCGCCGCCTGCGGGCGGCACCCCGCCGCCCAGCGGGCAGTAGCTCCCCTCCGGGGGACCCGCCCATCCGAGGAGCGGGGGGGAGAATACCCCGACACGTACTTGTGAAATGGACCACTAAGGTCGCGGGGTCGGCAAAAGCGAATCGAAGGAGCGCCCCATGTCATACGGCCCCTCGCAGCGCGCGAATCTCTCGGTCAGTGACGGTTTTCGTTTCGGCTGTGGCTTCATGATCGCGGTCGCGGTCGCCTACGTCATCCTAGCGATCGTCACGATCATCGCCTCGGTCGCCTTTTCCGGGGCGCTCGCCGCGATCCTCCAGCGCTACCGCTGAGCCGCACCACCCCACGACTTAAGCAGCAGGAGGTCGCCGGAAAGGTTTTCCGGCGGCCTCCGCTTTCGATTCGTCTTACTGGCAGGCTACTTACTCAGACGTTGCTTCGGACCAGAAAGATGTGGAACGATGTGTCCGAGTTGCGCCCATTTCGTGGCGATCTCGCCGATATGGTAATGGTGGTGGATGAGGCTGACGGTGACGGCGTGGCGTAGTAACAGCCCCGATGCCCGCAGCGCCACGAGCGAACCGTCGTACGGGATCACCAGGTCGAGGTCTGGATCGGCGAGCCGGTGTAGGTAGTCTCAGGCGGTCGCGCGGACTTCTGCGACACCCCGACGAATCGCCGACCAATCGGTGGCACGCCCGCTGCCACCGAAGCGCAGATCGCGATCGCCGATGACCGGATGAGGCGCACGCCCCTGGAACCGCACGTTGACCCAGGCGTCGATCGAGTTGGCGATGTGCCCGTAGGTCCAGGCGAACGCGCTCCCACCGCCCCACGGCTCGATCATCTCGACGGGCGTGAGTCCGGCCAGCACTACATCGAGTTCATACCAGGCGTCGAACAGCGCACCAACCAGCGTGCTCTGCGCGACTGACTCGGTCCCGGCGCTTTCCTGCGACGTCGTGGTCACGATCACACCCTTCTTTCAAATTTCGATCAGGCCTCGGGCGCTTCCACCCCAAGGACAGAGGCGGCTTCGGTGGCGTGCATGGTGGAGTGCTGACCGCCGCTCCCCCGCAACAGATCGCCGAGCGTCGCCCGGCGCGGCCCGAGCGATACGACCTGCTCCAGTTCCGCGTCGTCGGTCGCCTCGATCTGAGCCAGCAGCGCCTCGTGTACCGCGCGGAACTCGGCGAGTAGTTTGATTGGGATATGTCGCTAGCATTGCGGGACTGCGCATCTACCTGCCTGGCTGTCGCCGTCCCCCGGAGGCAGGGCAGCCACAGACTGTACGTTAGCACAGTGCGCGCTATTGCTCACGCCGCGTATGCTGTCTCCCGACCCATAGCACACACGCGAAGGAGCGACGATGCGCGTCTATCTGGTCGGGCTGCGGATGTCGTATCGGCGCTATCGCACCTACGGCGCGGCCACCCTCGCCGGCCTCGCCACCAACGCTTTCTTCGGGCTCCTCCGCTCCTACGTCTTCATCGCCTTCTACCAGCAGCGCCCCGTCGCCGTCGGGTTCAATCTCAACGATGCGCTCACCTACGTCTGGCTGACGCAGGGGCTGATCATGCCCCTCCACCTCTGGGGCTGGCTCGAGATCGCCAACACTATCCGCACCGGCGCGATCGCCAGCGATCTGGTCAAGCCGATCAGCTTCTTCGGCTTCTGGCTCAGCCGCGATCTCGGGCGCGCGGCCTACCACTGGCTCTACCGGTGGGTGCCGACCGTCGCGCTCGGCGTCGTGCTTTTCCAGACCCGCCTGCCCGACACCATCATCGCCTGGCTCGCCTTCGCGCTCAGCACCCTCCTTGCCATCATCCTCAGCTTCTGCCTCCGCTTCATGATCAATGTGATCGGCTTTTGGACGACCGATGTGCGCGGCATCATGGGCATGGTGCTGCTCGCCGTGAACTTCCTGACCGGTTTTCTCGTCCCGCTCGATTTCTTCCCGCCATCGGTCAGGGGGATCGTCCTCCGCCTCCCGTTCGCCGGGATGATCGACACCCCTGCCAAGGTCTTCCTCCAACAGGCGCAAGGCGCGGAACTCCTGGCCCTGCTGGCGCAGCAGCTCCTCTGGGTCGCCGTCTTCATCGCGGCGGCGCAACTCCTGCTGCACAGCGCAACGCGGAAACTGGTGGTGCAGGGTGGATAATGTGCGCCTCTACTGCCGACTCGCGGGCGCACGGCTGCGCGCTCAGACGCAGTATCGCGTCTCGTTCGCGCTCCAGGTGGCGAGCAGCTTCACCAGCACCTTCGTGGAATTGCTCGCGGTCTTCATCCTCTTCCGCACCTTCACCGATCTCGGCGGCTGGTCGGTCGGCGAGGTCGCCTTCCTCTACGGCATCGCCTCGGTCGCTTTCGGCCTCGTCGAGCTCTTCGGCGGCGGCTTCGACGGCGTCAGCCAGATGGTCCGCGAGGGAGAGTTCGACCGCGTCCTGACCCGTCCGGTGCCGCCCTTCATCCAGGTGCTCGCCGCCGACCTCCAACTCCGCAAGATCGGGCGGATCGCGCAGGGGATCGTGGCGCTCATCGTCGCGCAGGGCTGGGCACAGATCGCTTGGACGCTGCCGAAACTCCTCCTCGCCCCCGTCGCCCTCCTCAGCACGGCACTCGTCTTCTTCACCGCGTTCCTGATCGGCGCGGCGGTCTGCTTCTGGACGATCGAGAGCAGCGAGGTGCAGAACATCTTCACCTACGGCGGGACGGAACTCGCCAGCAACCCGATCCACATCTACCACGCCTGGATGCGCGGCATCTTCATCTACATCGTCCCGCTCGGACTGACCACCTACTACCCCGCTCTCTTCATCCTCGACAAGGCCGATCCGCTCGGCTTCCCGCCCTTCACACCGTTCCTGGCTCCCTTCGCCGCCGTCCTTTTCCTCGCCATCGGCCTCCGCATCTGGGACGCGGGGTTGCGGCATTATCAGAGTACGGGCAGTTGAACGAGTCGTGAGTCGTGGGTCGTGAGTCGTGAGTGGGTTCGCTAGCAGCTTGGTGGCCGGAGGTTAGGCATCGCGCCGCTGACGATTTTTCTCACGACTCACGACTCACGACTCCCCCCCGGAGGTGCCATGCCGCTGATCGAAGTCACCGGGCTCCAGAAACGCTTTCGGGTGGCGCGTCGGCTGGGCGGTCCGTTCGGTGCCTTGCGCGGGGCGCTGGCGCGGGATGGACGCGAGGTCAGCGCTGTGGACGACATCACCTTCACGATCGGGCGCGGCGAGATGGTCGCCTACGTCGGGCCGAACGGCGCGGGCAAGAGCACCACGATCAAGATGCTGACCGGTATCCTCGTCCCGAGCGGCGGGCGCGTCGTCGTCGATGGGATCGTGCCGTGGGAGGGTCGGACCCGCCTGGCGCGGCGCATCGGCGTCGTCTTCGGGCAGCGCACCCAGCTCTGGTGGGATCTCCCGCTGATCGAGAGCCTGAGCCTGCTGCGCCACATCTACCGCGTGTCGGAGGGACGCTATCGCGAGCAGCTCGCCAGTCTGAGCGACCTCCTCGATCTCGGCCCCTTCCTCGACCGCCCGGTGCGCCAACTCTCGCTCGGTCAGCGGATGCGCGGCGATCTTGCGGCGGCGCTCCTCCACGATCCGGCGATCCTCTACCTGGACGAGCCGACGATCGGCCTCGATGTCGTGGCGAAGGAGCGCATCCGCGCCTTCCTCCTGGATCTCAACCGGCGCGCGGGCGTGACGGTCCTCCTGACGACGCACGACATGGCCGACATCTCGCGCCTCTGCGAGCGGATGTTGCTGATCGATCGTGGCAAGCTCCTCTACGATGGCGGCGTGACGGCGCTGGTCGAGCGCTACGGCGGCGAGCGCCGGTTGATCGTCGATCTCGACGCCGATATCGCCGAGCCGATCATCCCACGGGCGCGGATCGCGCGGCGCGAGGGCTCGCGCCTCTGGCTCACCTTCCGGCGCGACGAGATCAGCGCCCCCGAACTGATCGCCGCGATCGCCGGGCGCTACCCGATCCGCGATCTCAGCCTCGAAGAGCCGGACATCGAAGGGGTCGTGCGACGGATCTACGAAACCGGACTGTAGTCGCGTCGGGGGGTGTCCGTTCGCCCAATTGTAGGGCCGGGAAAGGGGATGCTATACTGCGCCGGATGACCATCTGTGCGGCGTCTCGATCGTGCATCGACCGCTGTAAGCATAGGACCCGGTAGTATGAGCATCAGCGCGGAGGCCGACATGACCGAGCAGGCTACGAGTACTCGCTATGAAACGGTCATCGGCCTGGAAGTTCACGCCCAACTCCTCACCAAGACCAAGATGTTCTGCGGGTGCAGCGCAGAGTACTTCTCCGCGCCGCCGAACACGCACGTCTGCCCCATCTGTCTGGGGCTTCCTGGTGTCCTGCCGGTCGTCAACCGGGTCGCGATCGAGGCGGCGACCACGACCGGACTCGCCTTCGGGTGCGCGATCCCGCCCGCCAACAAGTTCGACCGCAAGAACTATTTCTATCCCGACCTGCCGAAGGGGTACCAGATCTCGCAGTACGATCTCCCGCTGGCGATCAACGGCGAGATCACCTTCACCCTCGACGGCGTCGAACGCCGCGCCGGGATCACGCGCGTCCACATGGAGGAGGATACCGGCAAGAACATGCACGCCAGCGATCCCGCGACCGGCGAGGGTTATAGCCTCGTCGACCTGAATCGCGCGGGCGTGCCGCTGATGGAGATCGTCGGCGAGCCGGACCTGCGCTCCCCCGCCGAGGCGAGCGCCTACCTGACCGCGATACGCCAGATCCTGCGCTACCTCGGCGTCAGCAGCGGCAACATGGAGGAGGGGGCGTTCCGTTGCGACGCCAACGTCTCCCTCCGCCCGGTCGGCAGCACGATGTTCGGGGCCAAGGTCGAGATCAAGAACATGAACTCCTTCCGCGCCGTCGAGCGCGCCCTGGCCTACGAGGTCGAGCGCCAGCGCGCGATCCTCGACGCGGGCGGCACGATCGCGCAGGAGACGCGCGGCTGGAGCGAGGAGCAGGGCAAGACCCTCCCGCAGCGGACGAAGGAGGCGGCGAACGACTATCGCTACTTCCCGGAGCCCGATCTGCCGCCGCTGACGATGGCCGCCGACTGGGTGGCAGCGATCCGCGCGCGGATGGCCGAACTCCCCGCCCATCGCCGCGCCCGCTTCATCGCCGACTACGGGCTCCGCGACGAGGAGGCGCGACTCCTCACGGAGTCGCGCGCGGTCGCCGATTACTTCGAGGCGGCGCTCGGCGGCGCGGCGAGCGCCGAGCGCGCTCGCCTGACGGTCAACTGGGTCACCGGGCCGCTTTTCGGCGCGGTGAGCGATCGCGAGGCGATCGGTGCCTCGCCGCTCACGCCGATGCGGCTGCGCGGCCTGCTCGACCTGCTGGAGAGCGGGCAGATCAACCGCACGGTTGCCATGCAGGTCTTCGAGGAGTTGTTCGATTCGCCGGACGAGGCCGCAGCGGCGATCGTGCGGCGCAAGGGTCTCGGCAAGGTCGGCGACGAAGGGGCGATCCGCGCGATCGTCCGCACGGTGATGACCGAGCACGCGCAGGCGGTGAGCGATTTCCGTGGCGGCAAGACCGCCGCGAAGGGTCGCCTGGTCGGCGCGACGATGAAAGCACTGGCCGGGCGTGGCGATGCCGCCGTGGTCAACAAGGTGCTCGACGAGGAATTGCGGGGCGAATAACGCCATTCAGGGCGGTGTCTCGCGGCGAGACACCGCCCTTCTTCGCGGGTTATAGTGATGAGGGGATTTATGCATTTCGCCTAATTGGTAGGGCATCGTGCATGAATCGATGTGGGCTGGGTAGGGGGAGTAAGGTGAGCGAAGGAGCGAGCGAGATGACCATCGAAGCCCACCGCGCCGGACCGCAACGCGAGCGCAATCTGTTCGACATGGCGGTCGAGCAATTCGAGTTCGCGGCGGACCGGATGGGGCTGCACGACAATCTGCGTCGTCTGCTCAGCGTCTGTCAGCGCCAGTACACCGTTAATTTCCCGGTCCAGCTGGACGATGGCTCGGTCCGCATGTTCGAGGGGCACCGCGTCCAGCACAACATCGGGCGCGGCCCGGCCAAGGGCGGTATCCGCTACCATCCGAGCGTCGCCCTCGACGAGGTCAAGGCGCTGGCGATGTGGATGACCTGGAAGTGCGCGGTCGTCGGCATCCCTTTCGGCGGGGCGAAGGGCGGGGTCACGGTCGATCCGAAGGAACTGTCGCTCCACGAACTGGAGAATCTGACCCGGCGCTTCACCTCCGAGATCAGCATGCTGATCGGCCCGCACAAGGATATTCCCGCACCCGATGTGAACACCAACGCCCAGGTGATGGCCTGGATGATGGACACCTACTCGATGCAGGTCGGCTACTCCGTGCCAGGCGTCGTCACCGGCAAGCCGATCAATCTCGGCGGCTCGGAGGGACGTGCCGAGGCGACCGGACGCGGCGCGATGTACATGACGGTGGCGGCCTGCAAGCGCGAGGGCTGGAATCTGCCCGACCAGCGCGTCGTGGTACAGGGTTTCGGCAACGTTGGCTCGATCGCCGCCAAACTGCTCGCCGAGACCGGCGCGAAGGTGATCGGCGTCAGCGATGTCAGCGGCGGCTACTACAATCCACAGGGGCTCGACATCCCGGCGCTTCTCCGCTATAGCCGTAGCAATGGCTCGCTGGAAGGCTATCCCGAGGCACAACGGGTCAGCAACGCCGAGTTGCTGGCGCTGCCCTGCGATATCCTCGTCCCGGCGGCGCTCGAAGGGCAATTGACCGAGGCGAATGCCGATGCGGTCAAGGCAAAGCTGATCGTGGAAGGGGCGAACGGGCCGACGACACCCGAGGCCGACCGTATCTTCGACGACAAGGGAATCCTCCTGGTGCCGGATATCCTCGCCAATGCGGGCGGCGTGACCGTCTCCTACTTCGAGTGGGTGCAGGCGCTGCAAGCGTTCGCCTGGACCGAGCAAGAGGTCAACTCGCGCCTGCGCTACATCATGGACAAGTCGTTCGCCACCACCGTCGCCACCGCCGAGCAGCACAAGGTGAGCCTCCGCACCGGGGCGCTGATCAGCGCCATCGCGCTCGTCGCCGATGCGGCGACCGTGCGCGGCATCTATCCTTAAGGCGCAAGAGAAGCAGCGAAAGTGGGCGGGGCGGGTCATACCGGGAGAATCAGCGCGCCGCGAGGACATCGAGATCGCGCACCCAGCCGACCCGACCATCCTGGAGGAGGAAGCGCCGCCAGAGCTGCCCCCCAGCCGTCGCCGTGGCCCCGGTCGCTTGCAGCAGCGTGCCGGTCGGGAGCAGGCCAAGCGAAGGATACGCCGCACCGGGACCGTTGCGGAGGTTGACCGAGAGGCTTGTCCCGATCCGGTCGGTCGCACGGAAGCTCGGTGTCGCGGTCGGCTCCGGCTCCGGCTCGGCGGTCGGTGGCTCGGCGATCGGTGGCTCGGCGATGGGTGGCTCGGCGATGGGTGGCACAGCGGTCGGCGGTACGGCGGTCGGCGGTGGCGCGGTGGTCGCGGTCGGCGGCTGTGCTGTCGCCGTATTCGACGGCATCACCGTCGCCGTTGGACCGGTGGTCTGCGTCGCGCTCGGGATAACGGTCGGCGCGACCGTGGCTGTCGCGGTGGAGACCGCCACAACGGTCGCGGTCGTATGCAACGGCGTGCTCGTTGCGGTCGCGGGGGGGGGTGCAGCAACGATTGTCGGCGCACCACCGGATACGCCACCACCGGACGGGGGAACGGTCGCGGTCCCGCCCGCCCCCCGTGCGGCGACGATCGTCGCTGTCTGACCCGCGATCCTGCCGATCGCCCCGCCATCGATCTGCGTGCGACTACGCAGGCCGAAGACCACCACCCCCGACAGTGCCACCGCCCAGACCCCGATGATCGCCCAGAGCCAGATCGGTATTCGTCGCCGCCTCACAGTGGAGTGCTTGGCCGGGAAGTGCTTGGCATCGTAGCGGGCGCGCGAATCGGGGTCGCCCAGAACCGCATAGGCCTGCTCGATCTGTTCCTGTGTCGGCCCCGCCTGCTCCGTGCCGCGTTCATTGCTCTGTTTGACCCGGAACTTCAGCGACCGACCACGATAAGCGGCAGCGATCGCCGCAGCATCCGCCTGCGGTTGCAGACCGAGAACGGCATAGTAGCTTGGTTCTTTCGACATCGACCCGCCTATCGATAATGCACGGTCACAGCGACCGGACACTGTGATCAGCGTAGCACAGACGAGTACGTACGTCTAGCCACAGCTATGCCACGCTGGTTAGCCCGCGAGGAGTTCCAGGGCGACCTCGCCGCACTCGCCGCGCGTGGCACAGGCGTAGTGGATGGATACCCCTTCACCGGCGTAGCGCGATCGTGCTGCCGAGGCCAAAACTCTCGTCATCGGGGTGAGCCAGGATGATCAGGAGCCGCCGCGCCGCCGCTTCGCGTCGGAACCACAAACTCTCGATCCCGAGCGAGGCAATCAGCCGCTCATCCCGTGCGGAGACGACCTATGCATCCTGTGCATGCCTAACCATCCTGCCCACTTTCCTGGTCGCTCGATACCGTCCGACGAAACGCGCCTTAGAATGGCAATCCGGGGAACCGGCCTCGCCCGCCACCGCCACCGCCGCCTATACCAGGGAAGCCACCCTTGCCGAACGAGGCCATCATCTTCTGCATCTGCTTGAACTGGTTCAGCAGTTCGTTCACCTCACGGATCTCGCGACCGCTGCCCTTCGCGATCCGCTTCCGGCGGCTCCCCTTCACCAGCTGCGGATTGCGGCGCTCGGCGGCGGTCATCGAGCGGATGATCGCCTCGATCTGCTTCAGATCGTCGTCGCTGATCTGCACGTCCTGCTTGCGCGCCGCCGCGCCGAGGCCGGGGATCATCTCCAACAACTGATTGATCGGCCCCATCTGCTTCACCTGCTGCAGCTGATTGAGGAAATCGTCGAGATCGAACTTGCCGGTGAGGACTTTCTTCTCCAGCGCCTTCGCCTCATCCTCATTGAACTGGGATTGCGCCCGCTCGATCAGGCTCAGCACGTCGCCCATGCCGAGGATACGGGAGGCGAGGCGATCCGGGTAGTAGGCCTCGAGCGCGTCGATCTTCTCGCCGGTGCCAAGGAACTTGATCGGCACGCCGGTGACGCGGCGGATCGAGAGGGCCGCGCCGCCACGGGCGTCGCCGTCCATCTTGGTCATGATCACGCCGGTCAGGCCGACCTGTTCGTTGAACTCGCGCGCGACGTTAACCGCTTCCTGCCCGGTCATCGCGTCCGCGACGAAGAGGATCTCGTGCGGCTTGACCCGCTTCTTGATCTCCACGAGCTCCTGCATCAGTTGCTCGTTGATCTGCAAGCGCCCCGCCGTGTCGATGATCACCGTACCAT
>JAABUT010004018.1_pt1 | contig 12046 bp, 13 predicted proteins | sample 5559281 | NCBI WGS metagenome assembly JAABUT01 (sample SAMN10711880, study PRJNA513359) | rock metagenome | isolation source: Antarctica rocks | place: Antarctica: Victoria Land, Ricker Hills nord | collected 2016-01-04
CATCGCTCTCGCCCGCCGCCGCATTGATGTCCTGTGGGCACTGCTGCGTGAGAACCGAACCTGGACAGCAACACCACCAGCACTGCCCCAGGCCGCTTGACAACAACATTGAGATTCCCATATTGTGCCCGATCGGTCGACGCCGGCGCTGGAGCAGGCGGACGGGCCGAGGCAGACCAGCGCGACGGCTCCGGTGGCAAGCAGGGTTCGCGGCCGGGCGGGTCGCGGAAAGGGAATGGTCATGAGGGTCTCCTCGTTCAGCACCCGCTGCACTGGTCCGGTGAGTTGTGGGCGATGACGCTGTTGGTCAATGTCACCGGCTCGGTGGGGAATACGCCGCCGCCCTGACGGGTGGTGCTCGCGCCTCCGCTCAGCGTGTTGCGGGTGACACGGCTGTTCGTCAGATACAGCGGCCCGCCGGGTGGGCCGTCGGGCACGGCGGCGTCGAAGATGCCGCCGCCCCGAGCGGTTCCGGTGAGCCCGTTCGCGTCGCCGGTGTTCTCGCTCACCGTCGTGTCGCGCAGCATCAGCGCGGCGTCGTCCTGGACAAGGCCGCCGCCCGCGACGGAGGCGGACTCGTTCGGGCTCGACGCGCGAACATGGTTGCCTCTGACGACGCTGTTCGTGATCGACCCGTTGAACAGCACCGCGCCGGCCCAGGCGGTCGCATCCCCCGCCGCCGAGCTGGCCGCGACGGTGTTGCCGGTGAAGCGTGTGTCCTTGATCATGCCGCTCGTCATCTCACCCGACCGGCAGCCGGCCTGCATCCTGCGCGTCGGCCAGCTCGGCCGCCGGCCTGAACGCGGGCCGCATTTCGACGCGGCATGCTGCTCGACATGATCCGCTGGCATCCGCTCGAACCCGCCGACGCCTCGTTCTTCGCACCGCGCCGCTGCTCTACCGCTACCCGCTCAAGCTTGCTGTACCGCCGTCGCTGGTCTGGGAGTCTTCATCAAGCAAGCCAACGCCACGAGTTCGTAACCGCCGACGGAGGCGGTTCTGTCGCCCCACGATCTTGCCGTTGTCGCTAAGATTTGCAGTCGGCGCCGGAGGACGCCGCCGGGTCCGCGGGTAGGACTGAGTCCACCTCCGAGAGCAAACAGCGTTCATCGATCGCGGCGAACTCCTTTGCCCGGCACCGCGGACCGCCGGCAGACGAAGGAGACGTCATGCCTGACCTTCCCTCGCGCCCTGACCTCGGCCAGCTTCGCCGCCAGGCGAAGGAGCTCATGCGAGCGGCCCAGCGCGACGACACAGATGCGGTCGCCCGACTGCACGCCGTGTCGGATCGCCTGATCCTTGACTCGGCGCTGCTGGCCGTGGCCCGGGAGTACGGGTTCGCCAGCTGGGCCAAGCTCAAGACAGAGGTCGACCGGCGCGAGATCCTCGACACCCGCGACGGGACCCGGTTGAATGCGCTGCTCGCCGAGCACCCGGAACTGGCGGTCGAGCCGATGCTGCACTGGTGTGACCACCCGCAAGGGGCGACCCCGCTGGGCTACGTCGCCATGCTGCGCTACGACACCTCGCGGGGCATCTGGCGAGACGTGCCCGGCACCGAGGCCATCGCCCGGAAACTGCTGGAGGCGGGAGCGCCCCCGGACGGTGCTCCCGGTGACGCCGAGACACCGTTGATGACCGCCGCCAGCTACGGCGATGCCGAGGTTGCGCGGGTGCTGGTCGAGGCGGGCGCCGACCTGGCCGCCACCGCGTCAACAAATGCGGGTGGGGTTCCCGGAGGCACCGCATTGCGGCACGCGGCGGTGTTCGGGATGGCCGACGTCGTTGACGTGTTGCTGGCGGCCGGGGCGACCGACCTCGTTCAGGCCGCGGCTGCCGGCAACATCACCGCCATGCTCAGCGCCGAAACGCCGCAGCGGGAGCGGGTCGCCGCGCTGCGGATGGCCGCCGAGCACGGTCGGCTGGATGTCATCGATCAGCTGCTGGGCACCGCGACACCCGTGGACGGAGTCGATGCTGACGGGTCGACGGCCCTGCACGAGGCTGCGTACAGCGGTCGAGCCGACAGCGTTAGGCATCTCCTTGCCCGCGGCGCGGATCCGGGCCGGCGTGACACCCGGTTCGACGGCACACCGCTGGGCTGGTGCCGCCACCGGCGCGCCGAGACCGGCCCCGGCCAGGGCCACGAGGAAGTGGAGCAGATCCTGGCGCCGATCACCCCAAACGAGCGCTGACTTCACTACGGACAGATCGCGTCGACCAGGGCGTCATGGCCACCCCGAGACTCAGAGGGTCCGAGAAGGACGTGCGGCCCAGGATGTCTCCCCCAAATCTTCATAGGAGAAGGGAAGGGTGGGGAACATGCCCTCTGGTGTCACTGGAGCTCCCCGTCGCTCAGATCGCCCAGCTGGCCGAGGCGCTGAACGGGCCGTAGCCGGATAGGGCACATCTACGCACTGCTGGAGGCCTCTGGTTGACCTACAACCGCGGCGGCCACGACCACCACTGGGAAGAAGAGGATCGCGAGCGGCAGGGCCATCCGCGAGGGCCGAGCCCATGCACCTCGTGGAGCTGAACGGTCCGATACGGACGCGGGGCGCCCGGACTGACGAGGTCGGCGAGCGCAGCCTCTGCTTCGGCCCCATCGTGCTGCGCTAACCAGTTGAGCGTGTCGACAACACCTACGGACAGCGACGTGCAGCGGTTCGCGGGTGTCGGGGAGCTGGTAGCGGTGCATTTGCGGTGCGGCAGGCAGGGTTGCAGTAACCGACGGACGGCTACTTCGTGTGGTGCACCTCCTGCAGCGCGTGCACTGGGGTCTCGATACCGACCTGACGCGCCTTGAGCTGCAGCGCCAGGTAGAGGGAGTAGTACCGCGACTGGTGCAGGTTGCCGCCGTGCATCCACAGCGCGGGCACCTGCGTCGGCTTCCACATGTTGCGCTGCTCGCCCTCCCACGGGCCCGGGTCCTTGGTGGTGTCCGAACCGAGGCCCCACACCTTGCCGAGCCGGTCGGCGGTCTCCTGTGAGATGAGGTCGGCGACCCAGCCGTTCATCGACCCGTACCCGGTGGCGTAGACGACCAGATCGGCCTGCAGCGATGTCCCGTCCGCGAGCACGACCGAGTCCTCGGTGAGGTGGTCCACCTGCCCCTTCTCCAGCTTCACCTCGCCGTTGGCTACCAGGTCGGCCGCGCCCACGTCGATGTAGTAACCCGAGCCGCGGCGCAGGTACTTCATGAACAGCCCGGACCCGTCGTCACCCCAGTCGTGCATGAAGCCGGACTTCTCCAGGCGGTCGTAGAAGTCCTTGTCCCGCTCGGCCATGGCCTCGTAGGCAGGGATCTGGAACTCGTGCATGATGCGATACGGCAGCGACGCGAAGGTCGCGTCGGCCTTCTCGGTCGTCATGCCCGAGGCCACGGCCTCCTCGGAGTACAGCCCGGCGAGAGCGATGTCCATCAGCGATTCGGACTTCACGATGTGTGACGAAGTGCGCTGCACCATCGTGACGTCGGCGCCGTTCTCCCACAGCGCGCCGCAGATGTCGAACGCGGAGTTGTTCGAGCCGACCACGACGCACTTCTTGCCCCTGTACGCGTCCGGCCCGGGATGCGCGGACGAGTGGTGCTGGTCGCCCCGGAAGGTGTCCATGCCCGGGAATTCGGGAAGGTTCGCCTTGCCGGACAGCCCGGTCGCGAAGATCAGGTGCTTGGGACGCAACACGTGCGGCTTGCCCTCGCGTTCGACCTCGACCTTCCACTCGCCGGCGGACTCGTCGAAGGACGCGGACTTCGCCTCGGTGCTGGACCAGTAGTTCAGCTCCATGACCCTGGTGTAGGACTCGAGCCAGTCGGCGATCTTGTCCTTGGGCGAGAAGACGGGCCAGTTGTCCGGGAACTTGATGTAGGGCAGGTGGTCGTACCAGATCGGATCGTGCAGGCACAGCGACTTGTACCGATTGCGCCACTGGTCGCCCGGGCGCGGGTGCTTGTCGACGATGATCGTGGGGATGTCGAGCTGACGCAGCCGTGCGCCGAGCCCGATGCCGCCCTGACCGCCGCCGATGACCAGGACGTAGGGCTGGGTCTCGTAGCCGAGCTCGCGCGCCTCGCGCTCACGCTTCTCGAACCAGGCCTCGCGTTCCTTGTTCACGCCGTGCTCGGCGCCCTTGGGACGCCGGGACTTCTGGTTCTCCTCGTAGCCCTTGAGCTCGTAGAGCGTGGTGAGCAACGTCCATGCCTTGTTGCCCTTGAGCCGCAGCTGGCCGTTGCCGCGCCCGACCGAGGTCTCGAACTCGATCCATGCCTCGGTGACACCGTCGGCGGACGCGGGCTCCTCGCCCTCGGCGATCGTCCAGTTCGAGGGTTGGACGCGCGGCAGCGTCGCCTCGAGCATGGCGGCGATGTCCGCGCGTCCCTCGCTGGTCGTGATGTTCCAGGTGAACGCGATGAGGTCACGCCAGTAGCTGTCCTCGCCGAACAGCTCGGAGGCCGCCTTCGCGTCGCCGGCCGACAAGGCTCGGTCGAAGTCGCCGAGCCAGTTCTCCACCGGTGTGCGGACCTCGGTCTTGTCCATCGTGGCGGTCATGCGCAGCTCCCGTGATCGTCGAGGGTCGTCACCCCCAGTCTTGCGGGACGGCCCGGCTGAGACCACCCCCCCGAGTGGTTCTGCTCGGCGGCCCTGCGTGCCGGTGTGCGAGGTCAAGGGCTGCACGACAACGGCGCGGGGCTGAGCGGTCGGTGCTGGGTGCATCGGCGACGGTGAGCAATGAGCGTGTCGATCACGTTGGCCTGGACTGCGCTCCCGGTGGGCGACGCTAGAGTCCGCGCCGTGGTACGACGCCTATTGATCATGTTCGCCGCGTGTCTCGCCTGCGATCCGGCCGCCGGTTGTTCAAGCTCAGGGGGCACGGGGTCTTCCGGCACGGGCGGCGGCAACCCGAGCGCTGCCCCGCCGGGACCAGTGGTCTATCCGCCCAAGACAATCGCCCAGGCCCAGGCGCTCGCGATCACGGGAGACGCGTCTGCGATCCACGTCGCGCGGTCAGAAAGTCATCCGTTCGAGGGGTGTCAACGGCCGAACGTCTACGCGACCGCTGATGCGGGCCTGCGCGGCCAGGCGCTCGCGGCCGCAGAGCTCGCGCGGTTCACGGACGAGTCCGCGTTGACGGCCAAGTGCCCGGCCTTCCTGTACGTGTTTCACAGCGCCAGCGAGATCGCGGCCGGGGGGTATACCGTCGGTGCGGTCATTCTCGACAGTGGTCTACTCGAAGTTGACACAGGTGGCGTCGCGTCTGGTTCCGCCTTCGAGATCAAGCAGTAAGCAGTCACACTTCTCGTGCCGCTGGGCCGGAGGTAAGCCGTGTCGGAGGGAATCCGCACGCTGATGACCTTGGCGGTCGAGGCGCAGAGACCGCTGCCGTTCAGGGTGGCGATCAGCGCGGGAGGGACCCTGGTCTCGGGAGCCATCGCGCCTTGGTGTTCACGCATGACGTGACGGTCTCGGCGTTGCAGGGCCAGGTCGAGGCGGCGCTCAAGCGGGTCAAGGACGAGAAGCAGCGGCTGGTGACGTTGAGCAGTACGTCGGCCCGGTCAAGGAGGCATTCGCCAAGAGCCGGAAGCTCGAAGAGCAGCGCCAGGATGAGGTCATCCTGTACGACGCGGCGCTCTATCCCGCTGTCGGCGCTTCCGGGGCACAGAGCGGCGGCCTGAGCCTGCCGGTCGTACGCATCCCGGTGGCGTCGATCGACCTGTGGTGGGTGGCGGAAGGAAGGCCCATCAGCGGGTCCGGCGGTTTCGGCATCGGCTTCCTCGTACCGCTCGACAATTAGTCCCGCGAGTCGGTTGCCGGTAGCTTGCGGTCGCCGAAGGCAAACAGCGCGCTGACCAGCAGGTAGACCAGCAAAACCAGCACACAGTTGATGACCACCTGCCCGTATCCGTGGGTGGTGACGTCGACGAACGGATAGGGGTACCACGTGGATGCGGCCCCGTGGGCGAGTGTGTAGCCAAGCCACAGCACGGGCCATATCAGTGCCGACAACACGACGGATCGATTCATCCGAGGGCGTGCGCCGAACACTAGCCATCCGATCACCATCATGATCGGGACGATGTAGTGGAAGACGGTGTTCGTGCTTACCTGGGCCCAGCCCTTCGGCTCGTGCACCCGCGCCAGGACCGTCGAGTAGACGATGCCAGTGATTGTGATTCCGATCAGGGCGCTTTGGCACAGGATGCGCCAGGCTGTGCTGTCCCGATTCGGGGCGCGAGCGAGTACCGCCGACACGATCATGGACAGCATGTTGGCCTGGATGGTGAAGAAGCTGAACACACGCAAGACGCGGGTAAACAGCGGGCCGCCCCTGAGCTCGCCTACTCCGTGGCTTGGTGGGGTGGCTAAGAGTTGGACCGCAATTATGACCTGGATGACCATGGCCGCCAGGACCAGTACGGCGATCGTTGCGTACCACACCCGGGAGCGCACGGGCGGCAGCGTAGCAGCGCGAACACGAATGGTTAGCGAAAACGCGAGACGTCCTGCGGCCACATCCGAGCGACTCCTCTGGACGCACAGTCGCGGGTGCATCACGGTCGCGGCCATCGCGTCAGGCGATCCGAGCCCGGCTCCAAGGTGTAGCTCGTGCCGTCCTCGATGACCGTGCGCGCGTCGACGCCGAGCCCGAACATCGCGCTGAACAACGTCAAGAAGTCCACAGTGATCGGGCTGCCCTGCTCGGCGAGGTCGGCCCGCTCGCCGTACCGCTGGCCGGTCCAGCGCGCGTCGAGCCGTCGCCACCGCTCGGCCAGTGCGGCGCGCAGTCCAGGGACCACGACAACGGCACCGCCGATCCGCCGGGCATCGCTACCCGCCCAGGCCGTCGAGGCCGTGGTGACGAGCCAGGGCGGCGCGGCGGGCGCTCGTGCTCGTGGTCCGCCATCCGCTGCCCGGATTGCGCGTACTGCCGTCGCTCGCGTAGTGCCCTCGCCCGCTGACCGACCCGAACGCGTCGCGGCTACTTCAGGTCCAGCGGCACGAGCGTGAGCGGGTGGAGGCGTAGTCGAGACTGGTGTCGTCGGAGAAGCCCCAACCGACGATGTGCGTGCCGGTCGGCACGCGATAGACCCAGATCATCTTCTCGCGGGAGCCGGGCTCCAACGCGGCGTTGCAGGCAGGGTTGCCCGGATAGTTGTAGAGCTCGTCGATCGAGCCATACTCCTGGTCCTCGGCATTGATCAACTTGTTGGCTACGTCATAGCTGCACGTGAGGTCAAGCCCGGTCTTGGCATGGTTGGTGATCTTCATCGCGATACGGCGAAGGCGGCGCCGCGCCCTGCGGTCTTGGTCGCGCCGTTGAGGTGGATTGACCGAGTCAGCGTCGCGGCGGTGACGACAGCCGTGATGCCCCTCTCCGTGTATTTCTTGCCGATGCCCGTGAGGCTGGTTGGCTTCGTCGTGGTCACCGTCGGGCTCGCTGGAGCGGGCGCGGCCGTGATCGTCTCGACCACTGTGTGTTCCACGGTGTGCACAACCGTGGTCGGTGTCGACCCGGATGATCCCGAGCAGGCCGCGAACAAAGTGGCACCCGAGATGAGCAACGTGACCTGAAAGCATCGCGTGACGCGAGTCGGAGTGGCGGAATTAGACCAGCTACGCGCAAATCTGCACATCGGGGTGGACGCGCCGAGCAGGCCGCCGGGCATCTTGTCTACTGAAACAGTAGAAAAAGCATGCATGACGCGAGTTGCCAATTGCGGGTCCGCGACCTGAACATCTTGCGTCGGTGCGCTGAAACGAACGAAGGCCCCGGACCCGGGGGTCGGTGGGACATACTCGTGCGGACACGGGCGTAGTACTTCCGTCGCGGGGTTGGTGGGGCTTGAATTGATCTACGTCTGTGGTCATCTGCGCGAGGGTGGGCCGCGACCTCGTCATGAGGGGAGGAGTAGTGGTTTCGGTGGGCGATGAGTGGGTGGAGTTGTCCGAGGCGATCGAAGTGGTCCGAGAGCAGTTGATCAGGGCGCAGGAGACGGGTCGGAAGTCCGGGACGGCGAAAGACCTGACCTTCGCGGTCGGAAAGGTGTCGGTCGAGTTCAGTGGAGAGGTGAGCAAGACCGTCGGTGGCGGGATCAGGTTCTGGGTCGTGAACGCCGGTGCCAGGGGTGAGCGGGTCAGCGGCACATCTCAGAAGGTGACGGTCGAGCTGACGCCCCAATCGCCGGATGGTAGGACCTACGAAGTGAGCGACGGCGTCGAAGCGCCGCCGCAGTACTAGCCCTCACCGTCGATCGCGATAGTCACCTTCAGGGCGCTGCCGTTGCGGACCGTGAGCCGTGGCCAGTAGTGCAGCGTCCCGTCCGCGTGCTCGTCGAGTTCGCCGAACTGACCGGCGTGCCCGTGGTGCCGACGCTGATGGGCTGGGACGATCCCGGACAACCACGAGCTGAACGCCGGCATGGTCGGCCTGCAGACCTCACACCGGTACGGCAACGGGACGCTGCTGGCCGCCGACTTCGTCCTGGGCATCGGCAACCGGCGGGCCAACCGGCACACCGGCGGCATCGACACGTACACCCGGGGCCGCACGTTCGTGCACGTCGACATCGAGCCGACGCAGATCGGGCGGGTGTTCGCGCCCGACTACGGCATCGTGTCCGACGCGCAGGCGGCCCTGGAGTTGTTCGTCGAGGCGGCCCGCGAACGCAGCCTTCCCGACCGCGATGCGTGGGCCGCGCAGTGCCAGCGCACCATGCTGCGTCGTACCAGTTTCGACACCATCCCGATCAAGCCTCAGCGGGTGTTCGAGGAGATGAACCGCGCCTTCGGCAGCGACGTGCGCTACGTCAGCACGATCGGGCTGTCCCAGATCCAGGCGGCGCAGCTGCTGCACGTCTACCGGCCGCGGCACTGGCAACGCCGGACATGCCGGTCCGCTGGGCTGTGCGAATGCCCGCTGCGGCGCCACACTGGGGCGCAGCCCTACCGATCGAGCGATCCGAAGGAGGCCGGCGTCATGCCGCGTGTGCTGCTGGCCCCTGACAAGTTCAAGGGGACGCTGACTGCGGCCGAGGTCGCCGCGCATCTCGCACGCGGGATCCGGGCCCGGAGGCCGGACGCAGACATCGACACGGCTGCCGTGGCCGACGGCGGCGACGGGCTGCTCGCCGCGTGCGAGAGCGCAGGTTTCGCGCGGGTTGCCGTCATGGCGACCGGCCCGACCGGTGCACAGGTGTCCTCGGCGTACGTGCGACGCGGCGACGCGGCGGTCATCGAGCTGGCCGCCGTCGCCGGCCTGGCGCAGCTCGGTGCCGATCGGGCACCGATGACGGCGACGAGCCGCGGCGTCGGCGAGGTGATCGCTGCTGCGCTCGATGCGGGCTGCGCGCATATCGTGCTGGGTATCGGCGGCAGCGCGTCGACCGATGGCGGAGCGGGCATGGTGCAGGCGTTGGGCGTGCGGGTTCTGGACGCGCACGGCCGCCGGGTTGCCGACGGCGGCGGCGTCCTTGGTGAGGTCACCCGGCTCGACCACTCCCTGCTGCACCCGCGCCTCGCGGACGCGCACATCGACATCGCGTGCGACGTCGACAATCCGCTTACCGGCCCGCGCGGTGCCGCGGCCGTCTACGGGCCGCAGAAAGGGGCGGACGAGTCTCAGGTACACGCGCTCGATGACGCCCTCACGCACTGGGCCGACGTCGTCGCCGCGGCCACTGGTCGCGACCACCGGGCCGATCCCGGCGCGGGCGCGGCCGGCGGCGTCGGGTTCGCCGCGGTCGCGCTGCTGGGCGGCACGCTGCGGCCCGGCGTGCAGTTCGTGCTCGAGACGATCGACTTCCCGGGTCAGCTGCGCGGCGCGGACCTGGTGGTCACCGGCGAGGGCTCGCTCGACGAGCAGACGCTCAACGGGAAGGCTCCGGCTGGTGTGGCCGCGGCGGCGCGCGAGGTCGGCGTGCCCGTCGTCGTGGTGGCCGGACGGTGCACGCTGGATGACGTGCAGCTCAAGGCGGCGGGCTTCGACCCGGTGTACACATTGCTGGACGAGGCGGACGACGCGGACGACGCGTTTTACAAGCCGGGCCCGTTGCTGCACGGCATCGGCGAGAAGATCGCCGACCGGCTGGACTGAGCGGCGCGATGACGCTCGACCTGGTCTTCCGCGCGCAGCGAGCCGTCGTTGCCGGCACCGAGCAGGCCGCCGCTGTCGGCAGTCGCGGGGGCCGCATCGTCACCGTCGCGGCGGTCGACGCGTCCCTCGACGCGGAGGAGAAGATCGTGCTCGGCGAGAACGAGGTACCTGGTCGACACCCATGTGCACGTCAACGAACCTGGCCGGACCGAGTGGGAGGGCTTTGCCACCGCCACCCGGGCCGCCGCGGCCGGCGGTGTCACGACGATCGTCGACATGCCGCTTAACAGCATCCCGTCGACGACGACGCTCGGCGCCCTGGAACTCAAGCAGGAACGAGCGCGCACCCAGGCGTACGACGACGTCGGGTTCTGGGGTGGCGCGGTGCCCGGAAACGTCCCCGAGCTCGCGCGAAGCTGCACGACGCCGGGGTGTTCGGGTTCAAATGCTTCTTGATCGACCCCTGGAGGATGAAATGACCCTCAGCCTGACCTGCCGGCAATGTGGCACCGTGCTCAGCGCCGACACCGAGGACGAGTTGGTTGCCCTCGGACAACAGCGCGCCGAACGCCATGGGCACACCCGGCCGCTGTCGCGTGAGCACGTCCTGGCCCGTATCCGCCGCCACAATCCCAAACGAGCTGATTGACGAACCGCGACGGATGTAACAACTCCCGCCAATCACATGACCGAAAATCGCGAACTCGTGCGACGTCACTCCCGTGATCATCGACCGAATTGTCACCCGCCTTGTGCGCCGCGACGGTTTCCGCGCTCACCCGGCACGCCGCCCAGGGCCTCGAAGCACTCGGCCAGCAGCGCCAGCGTCGTGTCGGCGCGCTCGTTGTCGGCGAAGCGCACGAACCGCACCCGGCACCACGCCGGCACCGCGCAGAACACGTGCAACCCGCCCAGCACCCCCCAGTCGATGACCAGCTGCTCACCCGGTGACCACACCGCCGGCCGCCGACCGCGGTGACTGTCCTTACGCCACAAGGCTTTCTGCCCCGCGACCAGGCGCCGGAAGTTCCGTCCGGAGCCGGCGTAACCAGCCGCCTGCGCAGCCGGGAGCAGCCGCTTCGCGGTGATCTTGCCAGGTGACCGGCTGCCCTTCACCGGCTGTCTTACCGGCTCATCGTGTCATCTCACCATCCACGACAGCAGTGAGGTCGACTGCGCGTAGACGAGCACGCACATCACCAGCAGGAAGAGCAGGCTCCACCCGATCACCTTGCGGAACAACTCTCCCTCGCCCTGCCGATCGGTCAAGCCCACCGCGGCGGCGGCGATCGCCAGGTTCTGCGGCGAGATCATCTTGCCGAGGACGCCGCCGGAGGAGTTGGCGGCGGCCATCAGTACTGGGCTGAGGCCCGCCTTGTGTGCGGCGGTCACCTGGAGCGCCCCGAACAGAGAGTTCGATGACGTATCGGATCCGGTCACGGCGACGCCGAGCCAGCCGATGATCGGCGAGAGGAAGGCGAAGGCTGCTCCCGCGCCGGCCATCCAGTTGCCCAGAGTGGTGGTCTGCCCGGAGCCGTTCATGACAAAGGCCAGGGCCAGAACGAGTGCCACAGTGAGGATCGCGGTGGCTAGCTGCCGAAGCGATGCGCCGTAGGTGCGCAGTGCCGTGCCGGGCGTGACACGGAGCGCCAGCGCGGTGAGCAGGCCGGCGATCAGCAGCAGGGTGCCGGCCGCGATGAGCCAGTCGAACTTGAAGACAATGGTCTTGAGCGGGTCTCCCTTGGCGCTGACGATATGCAGCCCGGGCCACGCGAACAGCTTGGTGACCGCATTCAGGCCGGTGCCGCTCCCGCCGGGTTTCAGCGGCGCTACGCCCTTGATCGCGGCGATGTTGGCCACCACGAAGATCGCGGTGATGATGAGGTACGGCGAATAGGCCCGGGCGATCTCCACCCGCGTGTCGGACTGCTCTACCCGCGTGTCGGACTGCTCT
>JAABUT010004019.1_pt1 | contig 12044 bp, 11 predicted proteins | sample 5559281 | NCBI WGS metagenome assembly JAABUT01 (sample SAMN10711880, study PRJNA513359) | rock metagenome | isolation source: Antarctica rocks | place: Antarctica: Victoria Land, Ricker Hills nord | collected 2016-01-04
ATGATACGGTGCCTTTAGCGACTGGATGCTATCCAAGCGACTATTCATGTAAGGGGTGTTTTTCATGTTCAAAACGTGTATTTTTACCCTCTTGAAACATCCCAAAGTGTTTTTATATGCAGTCACACGGCGAAAACGTGTCAAGCCCATGATAGCTAAGTTTGCTTGGTCTTTACAGATTGTCCTTTTGTCCCTTTGCTTTGCCGGAGGGTGCAATAATCAGGACGGTGCATCTACGATGACTCCCGTTCCAATCACAGGCGCCAAATTTCTCAAGACGGACGTAAAGGTAGAGGATTTTTATCCGTCTGCTTCTAACAAGCCTGTTGATGCAGCACTAATTATCCCAGGTGAAAAGATTCCGAAGCCTTCGACTGCTGATTATGGCGTGAAAGGACGAGATGTCATTGCCGTTGTGACGCAACAACGAGAACTGTTCCGCGGTGTGTACGAGCAAATACCAAATGGCATCCAGCTTTTTAATAAGAAGTGGAGAGCTTTCGGCCCTGTGAGCGGGTTACCATTCTATTCAAAGCAGGTCAGCATTGAATCCGCTTGGAACCAGGATGGCAACATCCTGGCTATCCATGTCAGTGCTAACACAGATAACGGAATGAATAAGGACGATATTGGGATTGTTGACCTAAAGACACGACACTTCCAACGTTTGCTTTCTTTGGAAGTGTCTCGTTCTATCTCGATGGTATGGGCCGATAATCAGCTTTACATCTCTTCCATGGAAAGCAAGAACGGCGCGTTTTTGACGACCATTATCAGGATTGACCCCCTAAAAAGGCAAGTCAAAGAAATGTATCGAGAAAAGATAGGACGCAATTCCGGCATCTGGATTTAAAACTTGGTGCCATCGCCCAACGGCCAGTTCATCGCGTTTGACAGGATGGTTCCCTGGGCAACAGAAGGCGCCGGAATTGATGTGTTAAACACCAAAACGGGAATCGTAACACGAGTGACTGCGGAACAAAAAACGTATTATTATCATTGTTTAGGACGTTGGAAAGATGACAACACCTTGCTCTTTCTGCGCCAAAATGTTCCTGTCTCGAGATGGGCTTTGTATGAAGTTAATCTTGGTTCAGATCAACAATTAAAGGTCAAGTAAGCGTGTTTATCGGAACTTCCAACTACAGCTACGACAACGAAAATCAGTTAGTGAACGAAACGAGGACTCGACTTTCTGTATGGTGTGGCGGCGACCAGATCATCTGTGGCTTCAACGCTAATGGCGATCTCAGCCGCTGGCGATCTCAGCCGCATCAATCAACAATTGAAGAGAAGAAAAGCTATAAAACATCACAGCGATGTTCCGTGACAAGTTCACGCTCGAAACGACGGCCACAGTTGAGTACTCGAAAGAGCTTTTTCATTGTTATATTCAGTCACACCGATTGGCGACCTCATGGAAGGTCGATCACCTCATGGACGCGCGATTTTGCAAACTCCATATAAGGCGATTTAAGACATGGAAAACGCGGCCGCGCGTGTTTGGATGTTGTCTCGATTATTGCGCAACAGCGGCCGCAGAACCGCGCGCCAGGCGCGAAGGGATTGACCGCAAATATGATTTCCACGCGAGACTTATCATTGCTGCCAGGAACTAACCAGCTTAAACTTTTGACACAATCTTTAGCGATGCTGGACATCATCATTGAACCGGAGTGGGAACTTCGCTATTACTCCTTCAACGCACATTGGGCAGCGGACGAAGCAATGGCATCAATGCGAAACGGTTCGGGTGACGATCTCTCTATTTTGTTCAATCCTGCTGGCGCCATTTTGAAGGGCTTCGCTCACGAGTCAAAGATGAGTCCATCTCAGAGTACTCCACCTTGCGTATGGCTTGGTGTTTTAGATGATGTGCCAGAAGTATTCTCGGCGTTTTTGTCTGAACCAGCCTTTAAAATCAGCGACACAACATTTTGTATTTGGCGCACTCATTCCGACACTTTTTGGCAGCGCGGTAGTATCCAGTTTCCTAATGCTCAAGACCCTGACGGTTCAGCCAAGCTGCTTGCGATATTGAACGGCAATCCGGAAACTTATCAACAGTGGGCCGAAGCTTACTATGAACGTCCGGTCAGTCTCGCTGCCACTACCCACATTTATGAGCATCGCCCCTTGTCTCAAAAGGTGGTTAAACTGCTTAACAATGAATTATCTTTATCCGATGTCGCAGAGGATAAAGAGGAAATCGGCTATTGAGGCCGACTAACAACGACACAACAAGGCGCCGCGCCCGACCGTCTGCAGTAAGGCGATTTAAGACACGAGAACGCGCGCAAAGCCAAAGCTTATATTCACGAATTGCAGAAGAACAGCCCATTCCCGTTGAGGTCATAGAACGCGAATTCGCGTGTTCCCCAGGGCGTGTCTTGTAAAGCTGTTCTGGAATGAAAAACATCCTTGTCGCGATATTCCTCAAAAAGTGCGTCCACATCGTCAATCACGAAGCGAAGCCCTGGTCTCTCGATGTTAGCAAAGTCCTGTTCGTCGTGCCATTGAATATGCAGCGCGACGCCATCACGCTCTACACCAGCATATTTTGGGGCATCCTCATCGTCTTGGAACGTCAAGTGGAAACCTAACTTTTCCATGTAATAATGGAGAGCCTCACTAACGTTTCTGGCGGGAAGAACAGGATGAACAGTTTTGAATTGAGCCATATTAACCTCACTCTGTCAGTTTACATGACGTGCAGTACACCAAGACGGCACCGCGTGTGTTTGGTCATCGGGAAGAAAATTGCGCGACAGCGGCCACAGGACCGCGAAGAGTGGCGCAGCAATGCCTGAAAGCGCCTGTTTTTTCAACACCCCCAAGGTCAACACCCGTCGTTTTTTTAACATATAGTTTTTTAACATTATGGCTGCCGGAATCACACTGCTACGCCTGAAACGCATTGACGATAATGACAAAAACGAGCGTAAACGTCACACTATCACCATAAACAATAATTAGGTTTAATTCTGCTTATAGCGTTGTGGTACTCAGGTTGGCGACAATGCAAAGAATTCGTCATAATCCCTTCTATGCAAACAGCGATTAATCCAGTTTTGACAAAAGGGGATCTTAAAGCTAAGCGAATCAATATCGCTTGCGCCGTTTTATGTTTTTTCTACTTGGCATCGTTAGTGGTTCAATTACGCTCTTGGATAAACGGCAGCGTAGAAGTCTCTCTGCATCAACACCTTCATGAAGTAGTGAGCAATTTGGCTCAGTTGTTTACGATTGCCTCTGTCATGCCTCGCAGGACGTGGCTTCGAGTGACTTTTCTGGGGCTTGCTTTCTTTTTCTTTAATGGCTGTTTTTGGCTATATTTCTGATTTCGGCTCTCAGCATTTGTTGGGTTCTCGAAGTAACAAACACCATATAACGAACCGCTACACACCTGCTAACGAGATAGTGGACACATGTGGGGAATCGATTCCGCTCACTTTTTGCCATAACCTCGACAATCGTGATAGCTTGATTGCCATGCACGGATAAACCGCTTCGATCAGGAGTCTGCATGGCCAAGCGCTCTGCCAGTGAGTAAAGAAATCAACATCAGAAACATCCTCCTGAAATCGAGTTTCTTGCCTACAAGCGCGCACCTCACATCCTTAAGGTGCCATTTTTCCCGAAGTCTCTACTGACCCTCTATACGCAATCAAAAACACGAATCCGTCTATGCCTGTCTATGTAAAAATCGGACATTGCGGCTGTTTTTACGAGGAAAAACGACTTACACGCAACTTATTCAGCCGCTTGCGTTCACCTTGTCGAGAGACTGCACCACATCGCCGACCTGTGCAGTTTATCGGCGCCTTTATCGGCGATTTGAATGTCAAACTCGGCTTCGAGGTTCATCACCAACTCAACCTGATTCAGCGAATCGAAACCGACTTCTTGCGCCACTGACTTCTTACGCCACTAACTGAGCGTTCGATTTGAGGTCTTTAAATAGCTTATGATAAGCGTGTTTCAATCAGCGATGATACCGTTTTTGTCCCACAATTCGCGCCAGTCTTGATTGTCGCGCCACAGGAAAACCTGGCCTTTAATCAATCGACAATTGCGGTCAAGTGCCGCGATTTGTTGCATTTCTTCGTCACTCAATGGCGCTGAAACCACCGCCTGCAGGTTCGCTAAATAGTTCCGGCGATTGGTAGAAAACGGAATTGGAATTTGTCCGCGCTGTTGCGCCCATTTCACGCACAACGTCGCGGGATGAATGTTGTGGCGAGCCGCGATTTCGGCGATGACCAGATCTTCGATGTCGATGCTATCAGCATTTGTGCGGTCGCGTTGCGGGCGAGCGGGCGAACCAATCGGACTGTAGCCAATCGGCACGATGCCGTTCGCTTGCACGAATTCGAACAGTTCCGATTGCTGAAAATGCGGGTGTAATTCCATTTCGTTGCAAACGGGGCGAATCGTGCAATCGCGCAACAGCAGCTCCAGCTTGGGAATCGTCATGTTGGAAGTGCCGATGTGTCGCACTAAGCCCAACTCGACGAGCCGTTCCATTTGCCGCCACGTCTTCATGAAGTTGTCGTGAATGTAGGGCTTGGCGTTGGGATTACGAGCCGAAACGTCGCAGCCAGGCGCGTGGTAGTTGGGAAACGGCCAGTGCACGAAATACAAGTCGAGGTAATCCAGCTTCAGATCTTGAAGCGACTTGCGACAAGCTGCAATGACATCTTTTTCGTCGTGTTGGTCGTTCCACAGCTTGGAGTTGATCCACAACTTTTCGCGTGGCACGCCGCCGTCTAAAATCGCTTTGAACGATTGGCCGATGGCGGCTTCGTTGCCGTAAACCGAAGCGCAATCGAAGTGGCGATAGCCGACTTCCGCTGCGCCCAGCACTGCTTGCGCCACGGACTCGCTGCTGGCGTGATCGGAACCAAATGTGCCTAAGCCAATAGCCGGAATCTGTGCGCCGCTCGAAAGTGTTCGCGCCGGTACAAGACACGCGTCAACGCTCTCGACTGCGCTTGGGGGAAGGTGAAAAATGGTGTTTGTCATACAAGTTTTATCCACTCAGGGCCAACGTTTTTTGTTTAAAAAACTGGTTTGCAACTGCGGCGAGCAATTCGCTCATATCGCGTCCTCAAAAAAGTTCGGCACTTCTAAAATCAAGCGTCCGCTTTCCTGTGGCAAAACGAAGCCGCTTGCGTTGCGTTCGAGTACTCGATTCGTGTTTGCAACGCACACTTCTTGGACGTTTTCAGGCAAACGCAATTTCAGGCCGCCAAAGCTCATGCGCTCTTCGATAACATCAATATCCAGGCACTTGCGCACCGGAATGTAATGCAGCAACGTCAGCAGCAGATCGTTGTTCTTGCGGCGCGGCGCGATCCAGACCGTTGTCGGCAAGCCTTCGCCAAACGGCGCTTCGCCAACCAATATTCTCATGGCAGCTTTCCAGCCATCGCGCGCCGCGAGGTTTCCACTCTGGCGGTATTCGCGAAAAATCGGGTCGGCGAAATAAACCCACCGCTCGCTCGCCAAAACAGAGGCATATTCATCGGCTTCTTTCACCGGCGGCGTTTGGAAGTGCGAACTGAAATGAACATCGGTGCGCTGAAAATAAGGTAGAACGCGCTGCGCCAACACTTGCGCGCCTTGCGCACGCACATTCAGGCCACGCTCGTAGAACACGCGGTCGCCTTTGACATGCGGCAGAAAATCGCTGCTAACGCGCCAGAACGTCGGCCAACGCTCGGCTTCGCCTTCAAACTGCAGCGGCAGAAAATCGAACAGCCAGTTGTCTTCGACATCGTGTCCAGCGCGATGCGACAGAACAATTTTGCCGCCGTTTTCGTAGAACTTTTTCAGCTTCTGCGCCAGTTGCGGCGTGGCGCTGTTCGCGTCCGGTACGATGACGAGCTCTAATTCATCGAACTCGGATTGCGTGGAAGCATCGTCCAGCAATTTGGCGTCATAATGCGCTTCTTCGCACATCATCACGGCACCTTCCTCGCTTTTGTCGGTCGCGCTTTGCTCCAATCCAGGCGCGAATGAGCAGACAATTCCAATTTGCCCCAAAGCCTGCGATTCTTCATACCATGACTCGGCGGCTTCGACTTGCCGGTAAACCGCGCCGATGAGCGAATAGGCGTCGGGATCGAGAACGCCGCGCGGCGGCAGTTGGTCGCCCACCGAATTGGCGCCGCCCAAAGCCTGCGCGCGAAAGCACTCAAACTCGAGCGCAGCCTGCGGCTTGATACCGCCGAAATCGCCCCATTGCCGCTGAAAACGTCCCGTCATCGAAAGCCACGGCAACGGCTGGCCGTTCACTTTCCAATTGCCGGTCATGCGCGCCAAACGCGGAAAATGATGATAACCCCAGAAGCCGGACGGCAACGATTCGACTTCAAAATGCGTGGTTTGCGGCGCGCGCACTCGAACACCGACGCGGCTGTCGGCGCTGAGGTAAGTATTCGAGTTGTAAAAGATCGTGGCGTCCGGTTGCGCGCCGCGAATTTGCCGCGTAAAGCGTTCGCAGAACCGCTGTTGCGTGGCCGCTTCAAACAAGCGCGCCGTTGCATGGTCGTCGGCCATCAAGCCGCACTGTTGGCGAAATCGAGTACTCGATTCGCTCCAGTCGGCGTCGCCGTGCATCATCAAGATGTCCATGAACAAGCCGTCGACTTCCTGGCCGTAGCGTTCCAGAACTTCGCTCAGATGCGCCTCGAAATAATCCTGATAATCGGGATGCGCGTAGTTGAGCCACTTCCACGCGCCGGGGTGAACCGCGCGGTTGTCGGTCGATAAATTGGTGCCGGCGAACGTGCCGTTTTTGCGCAGCTGCCGCCATTCGGGATGCTTTTGCGCCGCGTCTTCTTCCCACACGATGGTCGTGTAAATCGGCGCCCGCAAACCGGCGCGGTGCAAGGCTTCGATCTGCTCGCCTAACAAATCGCGGCCCTTCAAAGCCGGATGCTGCGTGCCGCTCTTGGTTGGGTAATAACACATTCCGTGATGGCATTTGGCGAAAACCGTCACCGAATTGACATGCGCGTCTTGGAACGTTTGCGCGAATTGGTGCGCATCGAAGTCGTCGGCAACATCGGGAATGAACGGCGACGTATGAAAATCGAGATGAACCTGGCGCCCGAAACAGTTGAAAAGAGATTGCACTTGCATTGAAAATTTGCCCCGCGAATCGGTTTGAAAAAGCATAACGCTTCCCGGGAGATATAAAAAGGCGAACCGGGCGCGGCACTCGATGAGGAAGCGCTAAGTGCAGTTGTTCCAAACGCTTGTTTCGGTCGCTCAATGCCAAGACAATTAATGAGATAGAAAAAGGAAAGGAAAGACATGAAACTTTTTGTCATTGCGGCGTTGCTGCTTTCAGGCGCGGCGTGTCAGGCGCAAACGATGGCGACTGTGGAAGCCAAAAATCCAGGTTTCGAGGGCGTTTACAAAGCGGTCAATTCCAGCAGCGACGCGCCCACTCAGAAAGCACGCATTGTGGGACAAATAGCCGAAGGCTGGGAAGACAATTCCAACTGGGCTGATGTCGCTATCGAGTACTCGAAAGACACGGCCAACGCGCATCGCGGCCAGTTGGCGCAACGCGTTGCAGTTTCGCGCGTGGCAGGTGGCGCAGCACAACTGGTGCAGCCGGTCGCCTTCCAGAAAGGACACATTCTCGAATTTCGCGTGTGGCTGCGCGGGCAAGCGGGCACCAGCGTCACGCTCGCCCTGCGTCAGGCCGGAACGCCTTACACCAATTACGCCGAGCGCGCTTTTAGCGTTTCCGCCGAATGGGCGGAGTATCGCGTGGCCGGTGTTGCAGGCGACGACACAGCGGGTTTCGCAATGATTATCGCGCGTTCGCCAGCGACGTTTGAAGCCGATGACGCGCAACTGCGCGATCTGGCGCAAGCCTCGACCAATGCCGCGCCCAAAACCGGCAACTTGATTTCAGGCGGTTCGTTCGAGGCCGGGCTTTCTTTTGGCTGGAGCACGCGCTATGAAGGCCCGATGCGCCATGCGTTCGCCGATCCGCGCCCGCGCGTCGACAACACGATAGCGGCAACAGGTCGCCAATCGCTGCGCAACGACATTCCCGAAGGCGACAACGCCTCGATTCGCTCGCCGCTTTTCACCTACAACTTTGGCCGCGCGCACGCCATCAGCGCCTGGCTCAAAGCGAGCGCGCCGAACACGCGCGTCGAAATCGGCGTGGAAGGAACCGACATCAGCACCGCCGTTCAAGTCGGGACATCATGGCAGCGCTTCACCTTGAACGGCACGCTGCCGTTTCGAGATTACGCACGGCTTCGTTTTTACTGTGCTGCGCCCGAAGGCGGCTCAGGTGTCACATTGTGGATCGATGGCGCGCAAGTCGAGGAACGCGCCGCGCCGTCTGCGACTTACCTTGCCGCTGCGCCGCTCGAATTAACGTTGAACTTGCCGCGTCCGGGCAAAATCGTTTTCGACGGCGAAGCTCATCGAGTACTCGTTGGCATTGCGCCGCAGGTTCCCCAGGGCGCGCGTTTGCAACTTTCGATGCAGAATGTTTACGGCGTTCAACGCGTTTTGCCATCCATCAAATTGCCCGCGGGCTCGTTTGCGCTGCCGGTTTTTGCGGGACGAGAGCGCGGCGTTTTCAAGCTGCGCGGCGTCGTGGTCGATGCCAAAGGGAGCGCCCTCTCATCACCGGTCGAAATGGTGTGGGCGCGCCTGCCACGTCCGCGCAATATCGCGCCCGAAAAGTCGTTTTTCGGGCTGCACATTCCGCTTTCGCCCGAATTTATCGCCATCGCGCGCGCGACCGGACAGCGCCGCGTGCGCCTGCACGACACCAGCATGATCGCTAAATGGGCGATTGCCGAAGCCACGCCCGGATGCTTCGAGTTCTTCGACGAAGGGATTACAGCCGCGCATAGCGCCGGTTTGTCGGTTTTGGGAATGCTGGACGGCGCGCCGCCACGCGCGACGACCAAACCGCGCGAAGGCGGCTACTGGAACCTGTGGAACATTCCCGACGCGCTGGACGCGCTTGTGCAATGGCGCAATTATGTGCGCACTGTCACAAGTCATTACAAAGGGCGCATCGACGATTGGGAAGTGTGGAACGAGCCATGGGGATCGTGGTGGCTTGCTTCGGGCAACCCGCACGCGACGCCCGAACTTTACGGGCAGATTCTGCGCGCCGCTTCCGAAGAAGCCAAAGCCGCCAACGCCAATGCGCAAATCATCGGCATCGATACCATGCGCGGCTATGACGAGAGTTGGACGAAACCGGCTTTGAAAGCCGCCGGACTTCAAGCCTTCGATGCCTTTTCGTTTCACGACTACAACGACGCCTTTTATGGCGGGCCGAAGGACATCGCGCAAGCACAGGCGCAAACCTTCACGGCTTTGATGCGCGAGCAGGGCACGCCGCGCCCTTTGTGGAACACCGAAGGCGGGCCGGGACAAATCGCCTCGTTTTATGCGTCGCAAACCGGCGGTTTGGGAATAGAGTTGCAGGGCGCCTGGGCGGTTCGCTTTGACGTAACGCACATGGCGGCGGGTACGCGCAACTTTTTCCTGTACGCGATGCCGACCGATCCCGCAATGGGAGAAACCGATTTTCGCGCGGATGAATTCGACCGCGCCATCAAGCCGATTATCGCCGCACGCGCCGTTTTAGCCTGGCTTGTCGATGGTGCGGGAATCCCGACGCGAACCGAGCCGGTCAAAGGCGTCGATTGCTACACTTTTCCCCGGCTGGGAAGTCAAACCGTCAGCGTCTTGTGGAGTTACGATGGCGTGACGCACTCGCTGCAGGTGCCAAACGGCGTTCGAGTACTCGATGTATGGGGCAACACGACCAAAGCGACGCGCGGACAAGGCGCAACTGGCATCGAACCGATTTACTTCGTGCGCTGAAAACTCTTGCAAAGCCGTTGCGGTTCATGGATGTCGTCTTATAGTGCTTAACTTATGATTGACTACGCAATGGCTGTATCAACAGCATCTTTCAAGCTCAGGCCATGCCGTCTGAGAGTGCAGACGCGAGTTTTGAAAGAGTGCCACTGGTTTTCGATCAGGTTCAAGTCCGGTTGACGTGCTCGCCCTTGGTATACCAGTCAAAGGCTCAGATTCTGCTGTGTCTGATGATATTTTTCTGTCCAAACATCAGGCGGCGAATAGCCCAGACTCGAATGCGGCCTCTGACTATTGTAGCTAAGGCGCCACGCCTCAATCATCGTGCGCGCTTCTTGCAAGGACGTGAACCACTCTTGGTCTAAACACTCAGCGCGAAAGCGCCCATTGAAGCTTTCGATATGGCCGTTTTGCGTCGGCTTGCCCGGCTCGATGAACTCCAGCTTCACCTGATTGTGATAAGCCCACAGGTCAAGGACTTTGACGCAATCAAAAACACGAATCCGTCTATGTCTGTCTATGCAAAATTTGTACATTGCGACTGTTTTCACGAGGAAAAACGACTTATTTGCGACACCACGCTACATAGACGCCTCAAACGCCAAGTGCGACTTAAACGCAACTTAATGAGCGACCCACGTTAACTTTTTCGAGAGGCTGCAGCCCATCGCCGACCGTGTGCATTTTCTCGGCGTCTTCATCGGCGATCTCGATGTCAAACCCAGCTTCGAGGTTCATCACCAACTCAACCTGATTCAGCGATCAGCCAATCGAAACCAACTTCTTGCGCCACGGACTGAGCGTTCGATTCGAGAGCTTTAAGATAGCTCATGATAAGGGAACTTACCAACACCAATTAAACAAAATCCGCTAAAATCAAGAACGTGCAGCTCATCAGTGCAGATTGAGCAAAAGTGCTTGAGCCGGTTCTGAGATGAGAAACTCTGACTCCCTCAAGTCATCTTTGATTTCCAGGCGATTCATCACGGCAATCGACGACAGTGCGACTTCCTTCATCATGTTTGGCTTTCCGCGTTGTCGATTTTGTCTAAGATAGCGTTCTTGAACCAATGGGGAATGCGGTCTATTCGGAGTTCCATCAGGCTGCCACCGGTAATTTCCGCCAGCCAAATATGCCGATGATTGGAGTTGTCGAAGATGTAGGCGCGATGGGTATAGCGAATGGCTTCCATCAATAAATCGAGTGAGCGTGCGTAGCGACTCACAATTTTGTCTTCCGGCACCGAGTGGCCGCCCAGGCGGACGCGGTTGCGAACACGCGAAATATTGATAATCGGATCGTCGGTTGCCACGTAATACAAGTAGGTGCGATAACCTAAATACTGAGCCTTTTCCAGCAGCGCCACTTTATCCGGCGAAGACATCACGGTTTCAAAAGTAAAAGACTCTCGCTTTTCAAGGAGCTTTTGACGTAGGAAATCGGCTGCCACGGCGGCCCAATACGAATTGATTTGCACGCTCTGAAAACCCAACTTACCGGAGGAAAAGTTCAAGTCGGGCGCCGACGCGGTCAGACCGGCTTTTTGTAGCAGCGTCGAGGAAAGAAAAAAGGAGAGGATCTCTTCAGGAGCTGTCTGCACGCCAAAAGGCTCCAGATCAAGAAAACCTTGCTGCCGGATGGTTTTCTCGATTTCGTCGGGGTTGATGGAGCGGCCCAGCAATTCGGGGCGAATAACCGATTGCATGGTGCTTTTGCCCGAACCGTTGGGGCCCGCGAACATACGCAGGCGCGGGATATCGGCGCTCATCGCACCTTCAGTCATCGCAACCTCAACTTACTTCCAGCGACGACCTTCACGCTCGGCGGGATGCGCTTGACTTCGCGCCGTGTGCCATCCGGGAAAATCTCAAGGATGGTTCCGTCCTCGCTTTCGAGCACGCTTTGCCCGGCAACCAACGTATTCCAGTAAGCGACGGTCACAGCCGATGCCGAAAGCTCCGGAATCTGCTGTTCCTGAAAATCAAACACGTCGCTCTGCTCGCTCATTGTGTCTTTTCCATTGATGCTCATAATGCTTAGTTTACCGACAAAGGATCTGCGTCATCGAGTACTCGATTGCTCCGCGCCGCCCGTTACAACTTTCAATTCTGCCAGCGAATTGCCGAATTTGGCGTCATTGGTCATCACGCCTTCGACT
>JAABUT010004021.1_pt1 | contig 12040 bp, 14 predicted proteins | sample 5559281 | NCBI WGS metagenome assembly JAABUT01 (sample SAMN10711880, study PRJNA513359) | rock metagenome | isolation source: Antarctica rocks | place: Antarctica: Victoria Land, Ricker Hills nord | collected 2016-01-04
TTCCGTGCCCGGCCAGCAAGCGGCCTCCGCTATGGTCAAGAGGCTATGCCCGTCGCCATGAAGGAAGATCAACAAGTTTTCCCTGGCGTCTTGACCGGACGGCAAGGCGCGGGGCGCTAACGTCTTCTGACAGGAGCGTCCCATGTCGGTTCTTCTCAGACACCCCGGCGCCGTGCCGGCACTGTTCTCGCGCGAGGTGGAGGCCGGTCGACCCCAGGAGGGAGCCGTGGCGCTGTGGCGCGGCTTCGCGTCGCGTCGGCGCCGCCTCGGACTGCCGGGCGTGCCGGCGCGACGTCGGGGGCCTGGTTGGCTTGCCGTTCCGCTCATGCTCCTCTGCGCCGAGGCGCCGCTGATCAAGGCCGCCACGATGGTGCTATCCAAGACCTTGCCGCTCTAGCGGCGCCGGCGCCCGAAACGACCGAACGGTTCGAGCCGCCACCTCGTTCGACCGAGAGTCCCGGCTTGACCGCTGTCGCGAGGCTCATCACCTTCGCCGTCATGGGACACAAGCGGCCGCCGCCCACCATCACGCCCCAGATCCTGCTCCAGGCCTATGCGATGGGGCTTTTCCCGATGGCGGAGAGCGCCGACGATCCATCGCTGTTTTGGCTCGACCCCGAGATCCGCGGCATCTTCCCGCTCGACGGCATGATCGTGTCCCGCTCACTCGCGAAGACGCTGCGCCAGGACCGCTACTCCGTGTCGGTCGACCGCGACTTCGACGGCGTGATCGCGGGTTGCGCGGCGGCGGCGCCCGAGCGGCCAGACACCTGGATCAACCTCAGCATCCGGCAGCTCTACCGCGGGCTGTTCGACATGGGCTACGTCCATACGGTGGAGGCCTACGAGGGCGACGAGCTCGTCGGGGGACTCTACGGCGTGGCGCTCGGTGCCGCCTTCTTCGGCGAGAGCATGTTCCACACCCGCCGGGACGCGTCGAAGGTGTGTCTCCTGCATCTCGCGGCGCGGCTGCGGGATGGCGGCTTCTCGCTGCTCGACACGCAATTCCTGACCCGGCATCTCGCGAGCCTGGGGGCCGTCGAGGTCCCCCGCGCCTGCTATCGCAAGCGGCTCGCCGAGGCCGTTGCCCGGCCGAGCAGGTCGGAACCCTGGTCGCCGCGCCCGCTCACCGGGAGCGAGGTGCTGGAACGCCTATGATCCCGTCCGAGCGATCGGCTCGAAACGCGATGATAAGCCCGCGTGGCGCCTGAGCGGAGGAGGCTTGGGTCCCCGTCCCGCGCAGCAGGTCGGGGAAGCCCTCGGGGACGAGGGAGCCGAAATCCGCATCGCGGAGCGATCGATCGGATTTCGTATCACGGTCTCAACGGCTGCTGTTGCCGGCCGGGTCCCGGCCGGCCAAATCCGTCGGGTACTGGCTCGTCGGGAAGAAGCGCTGCGTCGGCTCGCGGCGTTCGGCGGGGGCGGGCTCGGCATGGGGCGCTGCCGGGCGGGCGATCCGCTTCGGCCTGGGCTTCGCCGGCGCTCCCGCGACCGGAGCCGGGGCGGGGGCCGGCGTGGCGCCGGCATCCGGGGCAGCCGGCGCCGCGTCACCCCCGGCGGGCGCCGTCGCGATCGCGTTCCCGTCGGCGTCCGCGGTCTGCGGCGTTTCGGCAATAGTGTCGCCCGGATGCTCGCAGCCGGTCAGCCAGATGTCGTAGATCGGGTGTTCCAGGCCGTGCAGGCCCGGGCTCGCGGCGAACATCCAACCCGAGAAGATGCGCTTGAAGTCCTTCTTGGCCGAGACTTCGTCGACCTCGACGAACGTGTCGGTTTGCGGCGCCTCCTTGGCGGGTCGCGTGAAGCAGGCCCGCGGCGTCACTTGAAGGGATCCGAACTGCACGGTCTCGCCCATTGCAGCCTTGAACGCAATGATCCGGCCGGTGATCTTGTCGAGCCCCGAGAAGACCGCGTCGCCGTTCTTGATCTTGTCGGCCCGCGCCGGCGCTGCCCCGAACAGCATCGGCGCCAGCACCAACGCCAGAGTGCCGGACCGGAATGCGCGACCGAGGCCGGCTGAAGCTCTATCCATTCCTGCACCGACCCGACCAACAGCCCTTCCCGGACGGGGGGACCTCCGGGATCTCGCCGCCCCTTGTGGCAAATCGAGGGCTCCCGGGCCGCTGACCGGCGCTGCCCGCCAGACCGGAACCGAGTGTTGCTCCGCTGCATCTCGGGCGACCAGGCGATCGGCCTGCGGGCCGGCGAACCGTGCCGCGCACCGCCATGTCCCGATCAGGCCGGCTCGTCCCGGTTGCGATCGAGGTGGCCGAGGTCGCGGTCTGGATCGAGCCGGTCCCGCACGCGCTGCTTCAGCGCCTTGGCGTCCGGAAAGCCGCCGTCGCGCTTGCGCTCCCAGATCTCGTCGCCGTCGAAGGCGATGCTGAACGCTCCACCGGTCGCCGGGATCAGCGCCACTTCGCCGATGTCGGTGCCGAAGGTCGACAGCAGTTCCTGGCCCATCCAGGCGGCGCGCAGCAGCCAATGGCATTGTGTGCAGTAGGTGATGGCGATGCGCGGCTTCTGCGATGAGGTTTGCACATGCGTCGTCCCGTTCGATCGCACCCGGATCGATCCGGGGTCAACGACCGGCGCTCGGCCCTTGTTCGATCCTTACCGCGCCCGCAGCCCCGTCGCGGCTTGTCGTCCGACCCTCGCGCCGCGCGCGAGCACTCTTGTGAGTTGCGCCGAGGTGTCAGCGTTTGACGGTGGACGTGAAGTCCCGGTCCGGGGCCGAGATGTCGGCCGGGGTCGCCGGCAGGGCCTCCGGGTCGGCTTCGTCGGTCGGCGCTGCCATGGGCATGGGCACCACGCGCGAGGGCTTCGGGCCGCGTGGCGGCGATGAGAAAGGTCGAGGGGCATCGTCGCCCGGGATCGGTGCCAATCCGGACACCTCGACACGCGGCCTTCGCGGCGGACGAGCCGCCGCTTCGTCCACGGACCCGCCGAAGCTGATGAGCGGCGGCCCCGCGGGCCTGGGCCGGATCGCGGCGATATGGGCCGGCGCCGCGCCTTCGGGCTCACCGATCGGGCGCGGCGCATAGGCGGCTGCATGGGTCGCGACCGGCAGGGGTGGCGGCGCGCTCGCCAGCAGCGTGGGCGGTCCCGACCGATAGGCCGGCTCGGGCAGGGGCGCCCGGGCGATGTCCATTTCCTCTTCGATGGCCGGCGGATCCGGCAGACCGTCCTTCACGGGCGGCCCGGGCAGGTTGATCTGCGGCACGGGCTTGCAGTAGCGGCGAGGCCCCCGCGACGTCGATCCATGGAGCGCAAGATCCATGTGGAAGTGGTTGTAATGAAAGATATTGTAGCCCGGTCCCAAGACCGTGGTGAAAGACGTGCAGGCCCCCGCATGGGCTTCATGCAGGAAGGCCCGCTCCTGTTCGTCCGAGCCGTTGAACCCCTTCCGGACGTTGAGTTCGCGCCCGCTCGCCAGGACGAAGCCGCCGATGTCGATGGCATTGGCGAAGGAATGCTCGCTGAGATTGGCCCCGCTCATGTTGTTGATGCCGCGGCAGCTATAGCTGCCCATCGAATTGACGCGCACGATCTTCTCGCCGAACCGAGCCTCGGCAGCGGGTTGCACCACATCCTTGATCCAGCCATCGAGGGCCGCGATCATGGGGCAGTCCAGCGTCTCCGTGGCGTTCAACGCCACGCTGCCATCATCCAGAGCCGTGACCTTGAAAGGGTGCGTGGCGCCGCAGATCCCGGGGCCGTCGAGTTCGTGGAACGGCCGGACCGAAGAGGATGCGCGAACCAGCCCCTTGGCCAGGCAGGACTCCTCGGCCTGCGCCCGCCACGGCGGCCGTTCCTGATGTCGGTAGTCCGAGCAGCCGGACAGGGATCCGAGGGCTGCGGCGACGAGAATCATGGGTGAGAGGCGAGGCCGCATGCTCCGCAAGTTGAGCGGAAGTGCTTAATCGGCCCTCAACCAAAGCACGTGCGAGCCACCTATGGTTAACGGCGCGTCGGTCCGGGTGTTTGCGCTTCTTGGTCCTCAGATCGACGGATCCACCCCCGTCGGCATATCGGCCACCGAGCCGACATAGGACCGGACACGTGAGCGACCATGCGCAGTATCGCGCCGCGACGTGACCGACTGGGACTCCTCGCCCGGAATGGCGGTGCGTTCCGGACCTGGCGACACCGCGGACGGGGGCGCGAGGTCGACGCCCGCACCGGGGTCCGCCGTTCCGGTGCCGATGCGCTCGCGGACATCCCGGTTGGCGTCCGGGTTGACCAGGGCGTCGTGACCCTGAGCCGCCTCGAAGGCCGCCGTGTCGGCCGATGTGTGGCGGGTGCCGGTCGGCGACCAGCCCTCGGTCCTCCACGAGGTCTCGCGTTCGTCGAGGTCGACGGCGCCATCCCGGTCCAGGATGTCGATGGCGCGCTCGTAGCGGTCCTGTCCCGTATGCACGGCCAGCGCGACGCCGCCGCGCCGCAGGCCCTCCTCGTAGGAGGCGCGGTCGTTTTCCGGCATGAACACGAAGATGTTCAGCAAGGCCCGGAAGAACCCGACGTCCTCGTGGGGCTCCGCGACGTCCTGGGCGGCCCCACCCTGGACCAGGTGAATGTCCGCCTCGGGGAAGCCCGCGGCGAGGAGGTCCGCCCTGGCCTTGTCGGCCTCGGCCTGGGACTCGAAAAAGGCCGTCACGGTCTGGCGGCTCTGGGATGCGGCACCGCTGTCGAGGGTCATGGCGTTCTCCTTGCACGGAAGGAACGGAAAAGCGACGCCTCCCGTTCCACGACCGCGACGTGAAGCCCCGGAGCCCGACTCGCTTCAGCGCAGCGCCGGCCGGGCGCCGAAGATGGCGCTGCCGACCCGCACATGGGTGGCGCCGAGCTGGATGCCGAGCTCGAAATCGGCGCTCATGCCCATCGACAGCCCTGCCACGCCGTTGCGGGCCGCGATCGACGCCAGCAGGGCGAAATGCGGCGAGGCCTGCTGGTCGGCCGGCGGGATACACATCAAACCCGCGACCGCGAGGCCGAGGTCCTCGCGGCAGCGCCGCACGAAAGCATCGGCATTGTCGGGCAGGACGCCGGCCTTCTGCGGCTCCGCTCCGGTGTTGACCTCGATGAACAGCTTGACGGCCTTTCCGGCCCGGGCGATTTCGGCCGCCAGCGCTTCGGCGATCCTGGGCCGGTCCACCGTCTCGATGACGTCGAAGAGTTCGACGGCCTCGCGCGCCTTGTTGGATTGCAGGGGTCCGATGAGGTGGAGTTCGACATCCGGGTAGGCGGCGCGCAGGCCCGGCCACTTCGCCTTGCTTTCCTGCACCCGGTTCTCGCCGAACATCCGGTGACCGGCCGCAAGTGCCGGCGCGATGGCCTCGGCCGGGAAGGTTTTCGAGACCGCGACCAGCGACACGGTGCCCGGCGCGCGGTCGAAGTCCCGAGCCGCGCGCGCTATGCGGGCCTCCACGGCCGCGAGGCGGGACGTGACGACGGGCGCCTGTTCTCCTGGGTCGGTCACGGGTGGGCTCCTGTTGGCGCGCGGCAGGAGCATGGTATAATCTACGCCGACCGTCGGTTCCATCAAACGAAGGCGAGTTGCGACGATGGACGAGTCAGGGCCGCAGCAGCTTTCCTATGCCGACGATGTGTATGGCTGGGCCGGTCGCCAAGCGGCATTGCTGCGCGAGGGGCGTTTCACCGATGTGGACGTCGATAACGTCGCCGAGGAGATCGAGAGCTTGGGACGCTCGCAAGCCTCAGCTCTGCAATCGAGCTACCGGCTCATCGCGACGCATCTACTGAAGGTGCTGTTTCAGCCGGAGTGCATGACCCGAAGCTGGCAGGTCACCATCCTGCGCGAACGGCTGAATGCCGAGGATTGTCTGGCAAGCAACCCGAGCCTCAGGTCGCGGCGTGACGACATCTTTGGCCGAGCTTATGCCCAGGCGAGGAAACTCGCCGCCACGGAAACCGGCTTGCCGGTGACCACCTTTCCGATCGAGCCAGCCTTCGGCCTCGATCGGATCGGCAGCGAAGACTACGCACCTTGGACGGCGCTGCCGGAAGGGCTCAGTCTGACCGATGGTTCGGCGCATGGAACCTGTGGTCTCGCTGATTTAGCTGTAGTCCCACGACAGGGGATTTCGCCCCCGATAACGATCGGGCTTCCCTCACCGCGACGCCATCGCGGCCGCGCGATTGCCCGACCGCAGGGCGCCCTCGATGGTGGCGGGGAGGCCGGTCTGGGTCCAGTCGCCGGCCAGCACCAGGTTGCGCCAGGCCGTCTCCGGCCCGGGCCGTAGCGCGTCCTGTTCGGGGGAGGCCGCGAAGGTGGCGCGTTTCTCGCGGATGATGCGATGGGGCGGCACGGCCTCGGGATCGTGCCCGGTCACGGCCGCCACCTCCCGCCACAGGCGCGCGGCGAGGTCCTGCTTCGGCGTGTCGAGAAAGCGGTCGGCGTCGCTGATCGTGACCGACAGGCGCCCGGGAAAGCTGAACACCCACTCGGCGGCGCTGTTGATCAGTCCCACCATCAACGGATGGCCGGGTGGCGCGGCGGCCAGGAAATGCGCGTTGACGATGGAGCGGAACTCGGTCGGCACGGTGAGCCCCGGCACCAGGGTCGCGGCGACCGGAGCCGGGACCGCCAGGATCACCCCGTCGCCGGGCCCGAGCGCGACGTCGGCGGCATCGTCCGCGAAGTCGAGGGCCGCGATGCGCGTGCCATCCAGCTTGAGGCCGCGCAGGCGATGATCGAAGCGCATCTCCACGCCGCGCGCCGAAAGCGTGGCGAGGGCAGGTTCGACGAACGCTTCGGCCAAGCCCTCGGCCGCGATCAGCGGCCGGCAGGCCGCGCCGCCCTTGGCCAGGGTGTCGCGGACCACGGCGGCCGCGAGCGACGCCGAGGAGATCTTGGGATCGGTGTTCAGGGCCGCCACCAGCAGCGGATGCCACAGCCGCTCGTAGAGAGTGCCCTCGCAGACCATCAGGTCGCCGATACGCTGCTGGAGATCCGCGCGCAGCAGCTTGCCGAGCGAGAGGTAGTCGAACCAGCGCGTCCCCGGGACCCGCCGCTTGCGGGAGAAGATCCACCAGGGCAGGCGGCCGGCGTTCGGGATCACCTGCCAGCGCGCACCGGTGGCGAGATCGGCGAAGTCGAAGGCTGCGTCGCGCGGGCCGACCAGCTTGTCGGCAGCCCCGATCGTCGACACATAGTCCCGCACCGCCGTGTTGCCCGACAGCACGAGGTGGTTGCCATTGTCGATCACCTGGCCGAGCGTAGCGTCGTGATAGGAGCGGCAGCGTCCGCCAGCATGGCGTGCCGCCTCGTGCAGCACGACCCGGTGGCGCGTGTGGTCGAGCTTCAGAGCGGCCGCCAGCCCTGCCAGGCCTGCGCCGACGACATGAGTCGTATCGACCATCAAAACAGGCCGTGCCGGAGGATCGCGAGAAGCACTTTCAGCTTGGGTTTTCGCACGCGCCGCCGCGGGGCGGCGAAGCCGCGTTTGGCCATGGCCTCGAGCACCGCGCCATAGACCGCGCCCATGAGACGGGGCGCCCGCGTGGCTTTGCGGGGTTCGCGTGCCATGATGGCCTGGGCTTCGGCAAAGTGAATGCGGGCCTCCTCCACGAGCGGTGCGCAGGCATGGGGCAGGGCCTGGTGGGCCGCCACGAGGTCGGGGTCGGTCGTGGCGATCCCCGCCGCCTCAAGCTTCTCGCGCGAGATGTAGAGCCGCCCCATCGCGGCATCCTCATCGATGTCGCGCAGGATATTGGTCTTCTGCAAGGCCCTGCCAAGGTGGTGGGCGAGTTCGATCCCGTTCCGGTCCGACACGCCGAAGATGCGGACCGACAGGCGACCGACCGCGCTGGCCACTCGGTCGCAGTAGAGGTCGAGCTTCGCCTCGTCGGGCGCCCGGATATCCTCGGCCGCATCCATGGCCATGCCGTCGATGACGGCGACGAAATCGTCGCGCGCGAGGCCATAGCGGCGAACATGGTCGAGCAACGGCGCGGTGTCGCGGGTCGGGCGCCCGGCGTAGAGGGCCTCGATGCCGCCGCGCCAGCGTTCGAGCCCGGCCGAGCGCTCGGCCCGCGTGCCGCCTTCGTCGGCCACATCGTCTACGGCGCGGCAGAACGCGTAGACCGCGTACATGGCTTCACGCTGCGACTTCGGCAGGATCCGCATGCCCGCATAAAAGGAGCTGCCGGCCGCCTGCGCGGCCTGCGCCGCCCCGACGGCACTGTCCGGTATGGCGCTCACGCTTTCCGGGCCGCGGCAGTGGCGGCCGCCGCGGGCCGTAACAGCCGCCCGAAGGCCGCCCCGGCGGCACCCATGCCGGCGATCCGCAGATACGCGATCTTGCCATGGTGGACGCGCTCGCTCAGCGGATCATGGTCCTGCAGCGTCCCGGTGAGCCGCCGCGCCAGCGCGATGATGACGGCGGTCTCCAGGCTCAGGCGAAAGTCCGACACCAGCCGCGGCAACATCCCTCCGTCGTCGAGCAGCGCTCCGGTGCGCCGGGCAAGCTCGCGCAAAACCCCCCGCAGGGCCGGCGTGGCTTCTGCCGCGCCGAGCGCCTCGACGCCGAGCCCGGCGCGCCGAAGCGCGTCGTCCGGCACATAGACACGGTCGAGGTCGCGGTAGTCCTTGCCGCAGTCCTGGAGGTGGTTGATGATCTGCAGGGCCGCGCAGATGGCGTCCGAGGCGGGCCAGGTGGTCTCGCTTTCCCCGTGCACGTCGAGCACGTATCGCCCGACCGGCATGGCCGAGAGGCTACAGTAATGAAGCAGGTCGGCCCAGTCGGCCGTGCGGTTCTTGGTGACGTCGAGCCGGAAGGCCGCGAGAAGGTCGAGCGCGTGTCGGGACGAGAGCCTGCGCTCACGCAGCACGTCGCGGAGCGGCGCCGCCACCGGTTCGCTGTCGCGGCGGCCGAGCAGGCAGTCCTGCAGCCGGTCGAGATGGTCGAGCTTCTCGGTTTCGGTCAGGGTCGGGTGGTCGGCGACATCGTCGGCGGCGCGAACGAAGTCGTAGAACGCCATGACGGCGGGGCGGTGGCGGGCCGAGATGAGACGTGACGCCACCGGAAAATTCTCGTCCGTATGGGTCTTGCCCGATGCGACGTCGCTGGCCGTGGTCATGCTGCCGTCTAGCCCCGCCTGTGCCGGCCGAATGCCGGCCTGATAGGGCAAAAGCCGGCTGAAAGCCAGGGTCCTGGCCCGTCTACTCGGCCGCGCCGCGCTTCGGCAGGTAGCCTTTCTGCCGCAGGTGCTTGGCCAGGATCTGGCGGATCGCGTCCGACATGGTGGGAAGCGGCGTGCGGCCGCGCCGCCACTCGTCGACCGCGTTCAGCATATGCTGGTCGAAACCGATCACTTTCTTGACCGGGAAAAGCTGGGGCCGGGCCATGCGCGAACCTGATGCCTCCGATGCGAGCCGGCCCCGATGGTACGGCGTATTTCACGTACGTCAAATGTCGGAGAGATCAGGTGCAGACGGCCGCCGCAGCTCTCTCCGGGTGCCGTCACGGGGTCGCCGGCTTCGGTCAGCGGTGAGGAAGCTCCCGTGCCGCCGCCGTCCTCGATCCTCCATCTCTGCCGGCCTCAGGCGTCTACCCGCTCCAGCCAATCCTGCACGCCGCGGGGCGTCCTGAAGTCGTCGAGGCTGCGGGCCGGGATGTCAGGGTAGGCGGCGGTCGCCATCGCGCTCAGCGCCCGGCCGGGGCCGAGTTCGAGGAAAGCGTCGGCGCCGCCCTCGACGCAGGCCGCGAGGCAGTCGGCCCAGCGGATCGTCTGCGAGATCTGCCGGGCCAGCCTGTCGAGGCCGCCCGACCGATCGAGAACCGGAGCGGCATCGATGCCGCTCAGAAGCCGCATGCCGGCTCGCACGCCTCGCGTCACGTCTGCATCGTCGAGCGTCCGCCGGAACGAGGTCGAGGCCGCGGCGAGCTTCGGCGTGTGGGACGCCACACGAACCGGGACCCGGACCATCCGTTCCGCCCCGGCGTCGCGCGCCGCCTCCCCCAGCCGGTCGAGGTCTCGCCCCGCCCCGCCCAGCACGTAGGCGCGGCCGGGGCTGACGATCGCGACCGCGGCTCCGTGCGGCGCGCAGAGATCCTCCACCACGCCGCGCTCAAGGCCGCGGACGAACAGCAGGCCATCACCGGGCGAGCTCGCGGCATCCATGGCGTCCGCGCGCTTCGCCGCGAGGTCGAGCGCAGTGGTGGGCGCCACGAGGCCCGCCACCGCCCAGGCCCCGACTTCGCCGACGCTGTAGCCCGCCACGATCCGACGTCCTGCCACGATCTCCGGCACCGCGGCCGCCGCCGTCACGGTCTGCAGCGTGCAGAGGATCTGGCCGACCCGGTTCACATGCAGGGCCTCGTGGTCCTGAGCGCGGACCAGAGCGCGCGGGTCACGGCCGTCGAGCAACGCCGTAGCGTGATCGAACAGGTCCGCGGCGGCGGGCGCCGGGCCCGTGAGCGCGAACATGTCGGGATGCTGCGGTCCCTGTCCGGAGCACAGGATGGCAAGGGTCATCGGGGCGGACCTCCCGCGCGTCTCGAGCGAGCGTCATGGCCAGGAGTTCGGCCGAGCCGTCCGAGGACCAGCGGCTCAGGGCACCCACGGGAATGACTGCTTCGGGACTCGTGGCGTTCCACGAGGCAGTGACGTAGCGGCATGAAGCGATTATTTCGTTGGAATCCTCAGGTCGCGCGCAACGCGAGCGCGCGCACCCGATCCGCGATCTCGGCCGCCTTGGGCCGCCCTTGCCGCTCCTGGCCCCAGCGGTCGCGCCGGTCGGCACGGTCGGAGTTGCCATCCAGCACGCCGCGGAGCTGATCGGAGAGCGGCTTCGTCGCGTCCCATATGGCGAGCACGCCACCACACTGGGCCAGGTTGTCGAGGCCCGGGGCGAAGACCGGCGTGGACCGCGCCTTCTCCTCCAGCACCTCGAGCGACAGCTTGGTCACCTTGGACATGGACGGAAGGTCCATCACCTTCGGTTCCGCCCCGGGCAGGGCCACCAGGATCCGGGTCGCGAGCGCGGTCGCGATGAAGGCGCCGGCCGCCGTGTGGCCGTAGAGCAGGCCCACGGTCGTCCGGCCCGCGAGGTCGGCATGGATCAGGCATTTGGCGAGGTGGGCCAGGAATTCGTTCAGGCCCAAGAGTTCGTCGCGCTTGCTCATGCGCTGGCTGTCGCTGTCGACCAGCACCAGGATCGGCCCGCCGCCGCCGCGCTCCAGCGCACCGATGACCCGCCCCGACAGGGTCAAGGCTTCGTCGATTCCGAGCGCCGTCCGGCCGGCGATGCCGATGACCTCGGCGCGTCCGCCGCCCGCGAACGCTCCCGAACCCGTCAGCAATCCGCGGTCGCGCGCGACGTCGTGTCCGTCCGGGAACAAGGAGACCAGGATCTCATCGAGCGTCATGGCGCGACTCCGCGATGGCGTCGGCGAGGGTGACGAAGTCGCTGGCCGGCATGGCGGGCACGCTGTCCGCGTCGTTGATGCCTTGGGTGGCCCAGATGTCGCGGGCGTCGGAGCATGCGCCGAAACGGTCGAGGCGGTCCTGCAGACGGGCCTGCTCGTTCTTCAACACGCCGAGATCGAAGCCCGGTGCGAGCGCCAGAAGGTTCAGCGCCGCCCGTCGGAACTCGTCGACCGAGTCCTCCACGAAAGCGTCGGCGCCGCCGATCAGCCGACGGTTCTTGCCGCCCATCGTGCGCCAGACCAGCGCCCGGTCCCTGGAGTCGAATTCCTCGACGCCGCGGTTGGTCTCGATCACCTCGGGCCCCGACACGCCGATGCGGCCCTGCTCCGAGACGGCGAGCGCCGAACAGCACCCGGCGATCAGCCCGCCGCCGCCGAAGCAGCCGGCCCGGCCGCCCACGAGGCCCACGACCTTGACGCCGGCGCTCCGCGCCTCGATCAGCGCCCGCATGATCTCGGCGACGGCGAGTTCCCCCGCATTGGCCTCCTGCAGCCGCACGCCACCCGTATCGAACAGAATGAGGACCGGCACGGTCCTGAGGTCGCGCGCGGCACGCAGCAGGCCGGTCAGCTTGGCGCCGTGGACTTCG
>JAABUT010004022.1_pt1 | contig 12039 bp, 9 predicted proteins | sample 5559281 | NCBI WGS metagenome assembly JAABUT01 (sample SAMN10711880, study PRJNA513359) | rock metagenome | isolation source: Antarctica rocks | place: Antarctica: Victoria Land, Ricker Hills nord | collected 2016-01-04
CACGCGGCATGGCTGGTTCAGAGTTGCCTCCATTGACCAATATTCCTTACTGCTGCCTCCCGTAGGAGTCGGGCCCGTGTCTCAGTGCCCGTGTGACTGGTCGTGCTCTCACACCAGTTACTGATCGCCGGCTTGGTGGGCCATTACCCCAACCAACTACCTAATCAGCCGCACAGCCATCTCTAAGTGATAAATCTTTAAATATCAAGTGATGCCACTCAATATTACTATGGGGTATTAATCCGGATTTCTCCGGGCTATCCCCCGCTTAAAGGAAGGTTCTGTACGTGTTCCGCACCCGTTTGCCGGTCGCCAACAGGTATTGCTACCCTTGCTGCCCCTCGACTTGCATGTATTAAGCCTGCCGCTAGCGTTCATCCTGAGCCAGGATCAAACTCTCCATTGTAAATGAATTGCTGACCACTGACTATTAATCTCAATGTTCGAAATTAACGTCTTGTGTTCTGTTTTAATTTTACGCTTTCTTACCATGTGTGTTCACTTATTACTAAGTGTTCACGCTGTTACTTCCATACTTTCAAAGAACTTTTAACCTCATTAATAAACCAGATTTACCCGGCTTACCTAAAATTAATATTTTTATTCAAAACCTTTATAACCAATTACTTCTGCTAACAGAAACTTTAATATATAAAGATGTCTTAAGAACTTTTGTTGCCCCTTTTTTTATTTGGGAGTGCAAAGATAACCATCTTTTTTACTCCTGCAAATTTTATTTAAAAATTTTAATTTCATTTAGAATTAAAGAAACTTGCAAAACACCTAACTATCTATTTAGAACTTACCTTTGAGGGGATGCAAATTTAAGAACTCTGATTACTCCGCCAAAACTTTTTACTGTTTTTTTCTCCGTTAAATTTTTATTCTAATAGAAAATCTCATGTGCTAATGAGGAAACCGACAGCAAAAATAGGAAGAATAACGATTACAACAAATGATTTTAAAACTTTTATCTCTTTTAAATTTGTTTAAACTTTCGAAAAACAATTGCCTGTTTTAAAAGCGGATGCAAATATATATAGAAAATAATTTTAAAAAATATTTTAAGAAGTTTTATTGCCACTTTTGCGTTTCTTTATAATACTTCAAGGAAATAAACTAACTTATTGATGTAATCAAAACAGAAAAGAGGCCTCACTCAATAGGAACTGGCTTTAATTTATTTTTTAACTTACTCCTGCTGTTTTACAAATTTACTTACTATTTGCTGACTGCCATTCTCAAACACACTTTTAACTACGTAGCTACCTGGGGGAAGTGAATTTATATAAAAAGATATCTTGTTTTTTCCTGATGCTAACTGTACAGTATTACGAATTAACGGTTTACCTGCCAGGTCAGCTATTATGATATAAGCACGGGTTTTGACAGGTGCAGTCAAAACAACGTTGGCTAAAGATTTTGCAGGATTTGGATATATGTTAGACAAAGCAAAAGTATAAGCCTCCAATCCTTTCAGTAAAACAATATCTGATGTCGAATATTTGCCATCTTTGTCCACTTGTCTTAACCTGTAATAACTTTCACCTGAAGGCGGCTTAACATGTGCAAACTGATAGGTAAGCGCTGAAGAGCTGTTACCATCAAATGCTTTTGAATTTATAAATCCGAGTTTGTTAAAATCTCTGCCGTTTAACATTAAGGTTTTTGCCCCGTACAAATTGCCCTTCGTAAATAACGGTAACTCTTACGGAAAATTGTCTTCTTTATTTTCCTGTCGTTCTTGTTGGCTGTCTTTTTGTTTATTCAATCTTCTACCGCCATTCTCGGAAACAGTGCCATCAACAGGATAAGAAAAGAAAGAGTCATAACAGCATACATACCTAACCTCTTCCCCGGGCATTCACCCATCTGACATTGAGTAAGCAATAAAAAATTTCTGATGGACCAGGCAGAATTGAATGTAACAACAAAAAGATTAGCCCGTTTTGCCCAGATTTTGTGAAGCAAAAAAAGAATTGTTGAAAAAATACAAAGAAAAATATTTATTGCTCCAGGACTTCCATAATTTGTACGACCCGAATTTAACCCTGTAACCGTGGTTTGTATAGAGTCGATGTAAACCCAGGGCACAAAACAAAAAGCAATGAGTGCAATTGCTGAAATGGCGCCAATATAATTTGAGTATTTCATTATAATTAAAAATTAAGTAATGGGTTGCACAAAATTTACAAAATTGTAAAGATATCTTTTCAGATGGTCTCGTTATATTTGTCGTTAAATTGACTTAAAAATAAACAATTAATTATGCCACTTTTAAAATCAGCAAATCCTGCACTGTCAGAAAAGATTTTCAGTACAACAGAATACGATCAGCAACAAGGAATAATGACTGCCCGTGGTGCTATGAATAAATTCGGATTTTTATTTTTAATGGTAGTTGCCGGCGCCGCATTTACCTGGCATTTGTATTACCAGGGAAAAACGCAAACAATGATGCCTTTGATGATGGCAGGCGTTTTCGGCGGCTTGATCACTGCTCTTATCATCACTTTCAAAAGAAGCTGGGCTCCATTCCTGGCGCCGCTTTACGGGTTGCTTGAAGGTTTGTTTCTCGGAGCAATCTCAGCAATAATGAACGAAGCTTTCAGCGCCAAGTATCCTGGCCTTGTTATACAGTCTGTTGGTCTTACCCTTGGTGTAGCCGTTGCTATGTTTCTTCTTTATAATACCGGTATTATAAAGGTGACACAGAGGTTCAGATCAGTTCTTTTCACTGCTACAATAGGTATAGCAATTTTTTATCTTGTAACCTGGATCGTACGCATGTTCGGTGTACAAATGGACTTTATGATGATGGGAAACGGAAGCATGTTGGGAATAGGCATCAGCCTTTTTGTAGTAGTAATTGCTGCCCTTAATTTGATTATAGATTTTGATATGATAGAGCAAGGCGCTGCGATGGGTGCTCCTAAATATATGGAGTGGTACTGTGCTTTTGGCCTCATGGTTACTATAGTATGGTTGTATGTGGAAATTCTTCGCTTATTAAGCAGGTTTGGAAACAGAAATTAGACTAAGGTCTAAGATATAAAATAGAAATTTATACTTTAAATTTAAAGTCGGCCTTTTAAAAAGCCGGCTTTTTTTGTTTTACAAAGCAACTAATTTATACATCTGCCCTGCTTTTGTTATTCCGATAGCTTTTGTTGAACTCATTATTTGTGGTGGATATTCAAATAGCAAAAAAAAGAAGTAAATGCCTTTATTTCATCAACCATTTATAAGTACATGTCAAAACATTTATAAAGGTAAGAAGTTGATCAAAGTGGACTAATAAAGCGTTGGTAATAAACTTCAGGCCATATCTAAAGAAGCTTTGTGCTTTTCTTTTATGTTTCTTGATAACAATTGGCTTTATGTTTTCATGTACATAAATTCCGGCTTTATAAGCCCATGTAAAAGCGATACTAACGACTGCGACCAGTTTATCTATCCTGTCTATATCACTTAAATGAGTGTCTTCAATATTAAATCCTTTTGTTTTAAATGCTTTAAACATGGTCTCTATTTGCCAGCATTGCTTATATTTAAGTAGTGACTCTTGCTGTTTGTTAGAAGAAACGATGATAAGATATTGACCATTCTTAATCTTCATGCCTGATACGTACACAAGAGCATTGTCTAAATATAAGATTTTGGGGTGATGATATGCTTCACCAATCGTGCGTCCCTGCAATATCCAACCCATTCTCATCCTTTCTCCATCAGGTTTTGTGAACCACATATTGTCTTTAATACGGATATGGAAAGGAATACACTCTGCTTGTAAAAAGCGTAGCCATTCATTACCTATAAACTCCCGGTCGGCAACAACAGCTTCAATACACTCTTTACCAAACAGTTCAACAAACCCTCTGATAAGCTTTACCCGTTCCTCACTATTGGAATTCCCTCTTTTAGAAAGCATTTTCCACAGTACAGGGAAGGCAATGCCATCGTAGCAAACGCTGAGCATAAATATGTTGATGTCTGTTTTTCCAAATTGCCAGTTTGTTCTGTCAATACTGATAACCAGGTTGGTTTTACAGGGCAATAAGGAAAACAAAACTGAGGCCATTTTATCGCCACTTACAGAAAATTCTGCAAAGAACCGTTGAATACGACGTAAACACGAACTTATCTGCGCATTACTGTCCATCCCTTCTGCCAATCGTTCAAAACATACGGTTTGCATTTTATATAATGCTGTAATCAGCAAAACAAAGAACTTAATACGAGCTTTGTGCCATTGCAAATGCTGACCGAAATAAACAGATAACGCACTATATTTGTCTCCAACCTTAGTAGTTTCCATTAGAAGTAGATGTGGTAATTTTCTTCTAAATAAAAACTGCTAAGGCTTATTTGTGCCCCCTTGTGAAAAAATTTTTATCTTTCTGCTACTTTATTCACAACTTTTGTCATGTACTATAAAATTTTACACTTAATATTCTTACATGTTTTATTACCAGGTAAATGATGTATTGCTTTTAGAAAATGAATTAAAAAAACTAAAGGCGACGTATGAACAAGCTCTAAAAAGACCGGAAGCCTCAACCGCTATGGCTGATTTAAGAAAAATGATAAAGGCATTAAAAGGCAGAATTAATTTATTGAGTTCAGCGAAATAAATACTTTTTTAACAACGCTTTTCTTGCAGTTAAACATATTGTATTTTCAATAGAATCTTTACTTTGTTAGATAGTAGTAGCACACTTTTAGAAAAACAACCTTCTTTTTTACGTTAATTTTGTTTTCATTCCTGATCTTTTATACAGATTTATTATTTTGAGTTATCTTCTAAATACGGGATTAGCTCTCAGGTATGTATTGCCGGTAAAACTGATTACATAATCAGATTTGAAATGAGTGCTTTTTTGATAATAATCGGTTGTTATAATCTGGGCGCCTGATTTGCATGCCGCTTCAAAGGTTGATTTATCATTGCTTCGGGCTTCTTTAGTATCTGAATCTGCACGGGTGCGCACGATATAACCTTTCTTAACCATTGATAGTATAGAATCTGTTTTTGCGTTATTAAGTATCATAACCGCCGCTTCCGGGGTATGAGGTAAACTATTTGTAAACAACACTCGCCCCTGCAATGAAGGGTGACCTTTGATATAAGTGGGTATTTTATAATCAGTTTCGTCAAGTACAAAGAGAAATTTGCCTTTTACGTTTTTTATTAATGGCCAGTTGCCATGCAGCACTGCGCTTTCTAACGTAGGGTATTTGCCTTTTACCATATCGGGCGTGATTACGTTCTCTTTTCCAAGGTATGTTGTTATCTCCGCGTCAAGTGAATCAAAAGTAGAAGAAGTAAATTTTTGGGGAATGTTAAACCCTTCTCTTTTTATACCTTCATCTTTAGCATTCATAGTGATAAAAACGGGGTAATGATCCGGATGATTTTCAGACCATTTTTTCAATTCCTGCAAACACATTTTAAAGGTGAGACAGTTGCTTCTGAAGTCAATATCCGGAATATGAAAAACTTTAAACCCTGGTTGCTTCATTACGCTGTCTGTATCAAAAGGTGGCTGACCTTTCACTAATTCAAGCCCGAGCGGACGACTGTATTTTCCGCCTTTAGGATCAGCATAAAGGTCTATTTCCAGATCAAGCAATCCAAGATCTAATTGTTGAGTTAAAGAAATGTGACTGTAATCAATGGTGCTCATAACAGCCGAATCTCTTTTGCTTAAATATGCAAAAAGAGCCCGATCAATAGATTGTTTGTAGCTGTTATGTGAACCTATAACCTGTATCTCATTCAGCTTCAGATTATCCAGGTCACGATTTGGATTATAGAAAGATGCAAGAATAATAAATAAAACAATTAAGATACTTTTCATCGAAATATAAAATAAATTTTATTAAAAGAAACAGAGAATTTTAAAGATTAACGTCATTGCGAGGAACGAAGCAATCCGCCCTTATGTTGAAAGTCTGTTTATTTTGTCGGCAGATTGCTTCGTCGTACCTCCTCGCAATGACGGCTAATGGTGACAGAACAAACAAACGCTTTTAACGACAAAAGTATTAATATCCCGGATTTTGAATAAGGTTAGGATTAAGCTTTAATTCTGTTGACGGCACGGGATACAATCTTCTTGACACGTCTTTGTTCATTGACAATACATCATTTGGCAAAGGGTATTCTTTTTCAAATTCGTTGAAACGAATCAAATCATTTCTCCGCCATGCCTCCCACGAAAACTCACGGGCACGTTCATCAAGCAAGCCGGGCAAATCAATTCCTGATACTAAAGGCGCTTTGGCACGGGCACGTATCTTATTTACCAGCACGTCCGGTGTTTGTGTTTCTCCGTTAATAACAGTTGGGGATGCACCGCGCAAAATAGCTTCTGCTTTCATCATCATTACATCGGCCAGGCGAAAAACAGGCACATCATTGCCATTCAAACGTGTTGCCTGAATGATAGTTGGGTCAGGATAATATTTTATAGAACGAACACCTTCAGACTGGGAGGCAATCGTATTGCCTACGTCCATTGGTTTGGGGGGTACGAGTATTAAATCAGGGGTTATCTCAACCTGGGTGGTAGTGCCGGGATAAAAAACAGGCCGGGTGCTGTCCGGCATTTTATTGGCGTCGGGAGCATATTGTTTACCAACTAGCCAAGTGGTATTTCTTACATCGCCAGGCAAATTGAAACGGTTGTAAAATTCAGGCGTTGTGCTCATGGCAATACTTAACCCAACATTGAAACCATAAGCGGGGGCTAAATAATAAAAGAAACCAAACCGGGTAAATTGATTGCCCGGTATCTGCTGATCGTAAGGGATGGCAAAAATTGTTTCGTTTATCTGCGGGCCATTATTAGGGGCAAAAATATCAGTATAATTAGCATCAAGGCTGTAGTTGTTGTTCGTTAAAATACTGTCGGCCATTGCTACAGCCTCCGTGTAACGGGGAGTTCCGGTATACACTTCTGCATTTAAATACATTTTTTCGAGAAGAGCAAAAGCCATTGCTTTCGTTGGTCTTCCGTAATATAAAACAGCATTGGAAGATGCTTTTACCGGCAGTTGCTGTACAATGCTTTTAAGTTCGCTTTCGATAAATTCAAATACTTTATTGCGGGGTTGGGTTGCAGGTAGCTTCGCCACAGGAAAAGTATCTATAAGCGGAACATTGCCATAGAGATCCATCATGAAAAAGTAATACAAAGCACGCATCGCCTTTATTTCGGAAAGACCTGCAGATTTACCCGGCGCATCAGGAGATAATGAATTTGTCAGGTTAATCAAACGGTTGCAGGTGTTGATTCCCCCAAACCCCCATTGCCAGATACCTATTACATTTGGATGATCAAAAGTCCACGTGTGATAATGCAGTTGCCTGAATTGCCCGCCATCATCAAAGTTGCCGTCTCTTGCAGGTAAGATAGCCTCATCTGTTGATAACTCCTGCATACGCCAGTAAGGTACTGCATAGTTTGAAGATAAATTAGAGTACATGGTTCCTAAAAGGGCATTGTAATCGGAAGAGGTAACCGGAAAGTTTGCGGCCACATATTGCGAATCGACCGGCACATCTAATTTTGTACAGGAATTTGCAGTTACTATTACAATTATTGCTGCCAGCAATAAATTTATTCTTTTCATATCTTAAATCTTATAAATCTTAATTAATTAAAATGTTGCATTCAGCCCAAAAAGGAAGGTGCGTGTTTTAGGATAATAATTGTTATTATCAATACCGGGTGTTAAGCCGCCAATATTGATCTCAGGGTCAATGCCTCTGTATTTGGTAACTACAAAAATATTATTACCGGTCACGTACAGACGGATGCTTTTAATTGCGTTGATATTGGGTTTTATGGTATAGCCAATAGTAGCATTATCTAAACGCAGATATGATCCGCTTTCTAAAAAGCGATCAGATACCAGGTAACCGTTAATGTCTTTAAAAGACTCACCTAATGTAAAACGTGGTATATTTTGAATTTTAGAATCGGTAGGATTATTAAGTGAGGCTAAGGTGACATTTAAAATGTTATTTCCTGTTACTCCGCGTAGTAAAAAATTGAAGTTGAAATTTTTATAGACAAAACTGTTGTTCCATCCAAATACAAGTTTCGGTTGTGCACTTCCGGTTAAACGTGCGTCTGTTGTAAGCGGCTGGGTAGCTATAACAGAGCCATCTGCTTTTTGATAAGTGCTTACACCAGTCTGGTCTTTGCCCATGTAATGCCACAAATAATAAGTGCCTAAAGGATAACCCGGCTGTACTACCTGGCTGTAATTCCCGGACTGACCTTTGCCACCTACCTGTGCAGTCGGTATTGAAGGAAGCGTAAAGTTATCGTTGGATAAAGTTTCTACAACATTTGTGTTGTGAGCAACATTTACAGATGAATTCCACGTAAAGCTTTTGCTTCTGAAAGGGGTTCCGTTTAAAACAAATTCAAAACCCGAGTTTTTTATTTTGCCGACGTTAGCTGTATAAATGGGTAAAAAGTATTGGGTAGTAGAAACCGGGTATTGATCATAAATCAGGTCAGATGTCTTTTTGATGTAATAGTCAATAGAACCGCTTATACGATCTTTTAGCAAACCAAAATCCAAACCAATATTTACAGTAGAAGTACTCTCCCATTTCAAATCAGGATTATCGCTTCTGACCGGTCCGATGGCATTGGTAATATTTCCATTGTATAAAAATTTATTATTGCCCTGCGGCGTTCCATATACCAACAATGCAGAGAAAGCATCAAAACCGAGGCTATTTCCGGAAACACCATAACCTGCCCTTAATTTTAAATCGCTGATAGCCCGGGCTTTGTCCATAAATTTTTCACCAATAATTCTCCAGCCTGCAGAAACAGCAGGGAAATATCCCCAGCGGTTATTTTTACCGAAGGCAGAAGAGCCGTCATTTCTAAGTGATGCCTGCAGCAAATATTTATTGTTATATTGATATTGAACCCGGCCATAATAAGAAATCAATCTTAAAGTTGATATGGGATTGTTATCAAAAGCAATTTGTGAAGTGGAAGCCGGGTTTGATAAAAACAAATTATTATAGGTTAAATTATCATTAGAGAAACGCTGGCTTTGCACGCCAAACCCATCGTTTGTACGATTTTGCTGGTAAGAATATCCTGCTAATAATTTTATATTGTGATCACCGAATATCCTGTCGTAATTAAAATATGATTCTATTACATCGCTTTTATTTAAATAAGAATTTCTGCGGGCTACACCGCCGAGATTAACGGCAAGACCTGAAACACTGTTGAGGTAGCTGTTATAGTTATTCTGATCTTTTTGCGTGGAAGCAGAAAGCGTATATTTTAAACCTTTTAAAATATCAACCTGGGCTACACCGCTGATTAAAATGACATTATCAATGATTTTTATAAGATTATTGTCAATTAACGAAAGCGGGTTAAGCGGACCGCTGCCGGTTCTGGTATAGTTTTCCTTATAAGTTCCATCCGCATTAAACGGGCTTACAGTTGGCAGGTAAAAAAGCATCCCCGGCAATATAGAAGACTGAAAAACATCAGAGATATTTGAACCGCTCTGGGTCAAAGAAATACCTAATTTCAGCCTGTCTTCAAAAAACCGCTGATTGACATATCCTTTAAAAATCGTTCTTTCTAAAGAGCTGTTCTTTAAAATGCCTTCTGATTTAAGATAGTTTATACTAACCCCGTAATCGGAGTGAGTAGATGCTCCTCCAAATGACAGGTTATGGTTATGCGAGTAACCGGTTCTTTCGACCAGGTTTTGCCAGTCTGTATTTGAACCGTCATCATTAGCAGGACTTGTTAAAGCCTGGCCGTTATCTTTCAGGTACTTTCGTAACTCATCTGCACTTAGCATGTCAATTTTTTTAGACACCTTTTCTACTCCCGCATAGGCGCTATACGAAAGCCTTGTCTGGCCGGATCGTGCTTTTTTTGTAGTCACGATGATTACACCATTTGCAGCACGTGAACCGTAAATGGCTGTTGAGGCAGCATCTTTTAATACGTCAATACTTTCAATATCTGCGGGTGCAAGTAAATCAATAGAAGCACCTGGCACTCCGTCAATAACATAAAATGGTTGCTGGGCACCGCCGCTTCGCAATGTTGAAGGGCCTCTTAAAATAACTGCAGGCTGCTGGTTTGGGTCACCACTTTTGGTTACGTTTAAGCCTGCAACTTTACCCTGCAAAAGCTCGGCAGGCGTGGTTATCACTCCCTGGTTAAAGTCTTCAGATTTTAATGAAGTGATAGAACCGGTAACATCACGCTTACTTGACGATCCGTAACCAATTACTACTACATCTTTCAACTGCTTCACTTCAGTGGTCAGCGAAACATTTAAAACATCGCCTGCACCGGCAGTTGCTTCTTTCGGGCTATATCCTACAAAGGAAAAATTCACAATATCCTTTGGCCCGTTAACCGTAAGAGTATAAATGCCGTCAGAATTAGTTATCGTACTTTTTCCTGAGCCTTTGCTGCTAACCGAAACGCCCTGAAGCGGTTTTTTATTCTCGTCGGTCACAGTACCCCTGCGTGTTTCTGCTGTTTGTTGAAAAGCAAACGACTGACTAAAACCCAATAGAAGGATACCACAAAACACTGTAGGTTTAAGGAAATAATGTATCCATAGGAACATTATAAAATTGGCTTTGTACTTTTTTTCCATAAATAATTTTGATTTTAATTAGTGGTCTGAGAGTGACTGATACAAATACTTTAAAAGCCCTTACTTTTTTGGCAAAGGAAATAGTTTATGTAATTTAAAAGGAACTTTGTACGGATTGATAATGATTAGTTAATGTCAGCTTAAAGAAAGAATTTAACACCTTACTAAATTGTATTATTTCATTAGGTAACAAACTCTTTTATATTGTAATTGAGAGAGTATTAAATATAGCCGCTGTATTGCTATTAGTCCTGTCACTATTTTTTTTCTTTTATATTGATAAAGAAAAATATAATTAAGCAACATTTTATCAATCAATACCGCAACTCACTTTAATTATATTCTCCATGATATCATTGGCAGATTTTTGCCGGTTTTTTAGTATCCAAAGTTGTCCATCAATACCAATACAAACTTCAGAGCGCTTTAATTGCTTTACATCAATAAAAGCCAGTCCTGTAAAACAGCAAAATATAAAGATGTCCAGTACACTTTGAAGCCTGACATTTTTAATTTCTTTTTCTATTAAACATTAGATTTCTTCTTTTTAAAGGTAAACAGGGTCTTTATCTTCTAAACTTAAGCTAAATGAAGCGAAAGGATCTTTTGATAGCCAACTGTTGTTTATACAAATAAGCACTACCTTTTTCAGGTTACTAATATATTTCATGGTAGTATTGTGACTACAATGACGAACAGTTTTAAACCAAAATGAAAGTTCGTTTACAAATTCACTGTTTAACGAATAAATGTTCATATCATCCTGATTATATTTCCATTTAATGAAAGATTTTTTTATTATAATGAACTCATGATTTACTCACTGAGAATTTGTGCATTTAGGAGGCAATTTTGATGAATTGAATAAAAAATAAAGCCTAAAAACCAATTGATTTGTAGGCTTTTAACTGTTTTTGTTCATCAATTCAGCGGAGAAGTGAGGGAACTGAACCTACTTTTAAGACTACTTATTATCAAATACTTATATTATCTTTTTCATTTTAACTCATGAATTTCTCATAAAAATTTGTCTTGAATAGCTTTATAAAAGTATGAAAATTTGAACAAAAATACTCATTATCCTATTGTCATGTCAATCTAATATGGCTGTTAACTTCCCTAACTTTACCATCCAAAAAAGATGGTACGCTTTAAAGTCACCCTTACTGAGAATGAACGGGAACAATTGAAAGCTATACTTAGCAAAGGCAAACACAGTTCCCTGCAATTTTGCAATGCTTGTATTTTGCTTAATAGTGATGAAGGGCCACAAGGTGAAAAGGTATCCAACGAGCAAATAGCTCAAGTACTTCATATTAATAGTAAAACGGTAGAGCGATTAAAGCAACGTTTTGTAGA
>JAABUT010004025.1_pt1 | contig 12031 bp, 13 predicted proteins | sample 5559281 | NCBI WGS metagenome assembly JAABUT01 (sample SAMN10711880, study PRJNA513359) | rock metagenome | isolation source: Antarctica rocks | place: Antarctica: Victoria Land, Ricker Hills nord | collected 2016-01-04
TCGCGCTCCAGTGGCCGGGGTCGGCCGAGCAGTGCCATCAACCCCCGCGCGGAGAGTGGCCCCACCCCGGGCAGCCGCAGCAGCCGGGCGAGCAGCAGCTCGTCGTCGCCGCGCGACGACGTACCCCGCAGGTCCTCGAGCTCGTCGCCGAGCTCCGCCAGTGCCAGCAGGGAGTGGGCGCGGTAGCCGGCGCGCACCGTGTCGCGCAGGAACGCCGGCCCGGCGCGCAGGACCGCGGTCGCGCTGGGGAAGGCCCCGCCGTCGCCCAGCGCGGTGAGGCGCCCGACTGCCCGCCGCAGCGCCGCGAACGACGTGTGCGTGGACAGCACGGTCTTCACGGCGTCCTCGAAGAAGCTCGGTGCACGCAGCATCCGCAGCTGGGCGACGGCGGGTGGTGCGCCGGCGAGGTCGTCGTCGAGGCCGAGGCACCAGCGCAGCTGCTCGCGCACGAGGCCGGCGTCGGCGTGGCCGCCCCAGTCGACGGAGAAGTCACGACGGATGGCGACCGCGACGGGGCCCGGGGCCAGGAGCACCCGGTGCAGGGTCTGCGTCACCCGGTCGTAGGCGTAGGGGGCGAGGGCGCACCAACCGTGGGACCGCGCGACCCGGTCGAGTCCCACGCCGCGCGGGACGGGTCGCAGCGAGACGCCTGCCGTGCGCGGGGCTTCGGCGCCGGGCGGGAGGGTGCCGAGGACGGGCCCGCCGGCGAGCACCGCCGCGGCCTGCGCCCCCACCCCTTTTCCGTCCCGCCGGGTGCGGACTAGAGCGAGGCGGCGAGCTCGTCGATCCGCCGCGCCTGCTCGAGGTCCAGCTCGGTCACGCCGCCGGCGTCGTGCGTGGACAGGGCGAAACGCACGCGGCGCCAGCGCACGTCGATGTCGGGGTGGTGATCCATCTCCTCCGCCACGTCGGCGACCCGGCGCACGAGCTCGATGGCGGCCGGGAAGCTCGGGGCCTCGACCGTGCGCTCGATGGCGGTGGCGTCGCCGCTCCAGGTGGGCAGTCGCTCCAGTCCTGCGGCGACGCCGTCGGGCGTGAGGGCGGTGGGTCGGGCCGGCATGGGGGCAGTCTGCCCGCGTGGGGGAGGCGGCGGGGTCACGGTGTGCCGGTGCCGGTGCCGGCCTGGTGGTCGTCGGGGCCGCCCTGCTCGCCGGCGGCCGGGTGCTCGCGGCCGAGCGCTCCTACCCGCCGGCGCTCGCCGGCCGGTGGGAGTTCCCCGGCGGCAAGGTCGGCGCCGGTGAGACCGAGCGGGCGGCGCTGGTGCGCGAGTGCCGCGAGGAACTCGGGGTGGACGTCCGGGTCGGGGAGCGGCTCGGGGACGACCTGCCGACGGCAGACGGCGGTGCGGTGCTGCGCGTCTACGCCGCGGAGCTCGTCGCCGGCGAGCCGGTCGCCCGGGAGCACCGCTCGCTGCGGTGGCTCGGCTCGGCGGAACTCGGCGACGTGCCCTGGTTGGCGGCCGACCGTCCCCTGCTCGCACCGCTGCGCGCCCTGCTCCTCGACCACGCCCCACCCCCGCGGTGATCCCACGGTGATCATGGGTGGCGGGCGCATCTCTGGGGCCGGGTCACCGGGTCGATGCAACGGTTGCGTCGGTGCTGCCGAGGTGACCCGCTGCCGTTCCGCGGACCGCTCGACGCACCATGGCTGCCAGCAGGCCGCGCCGGTTGGGCAGCACCGCTCGCCGGCGTGGCGGGAGCCGCACCTGCTGCGCTTGCGGCCGGCTGCGCCCGGGCCGCACCGGCGAGCGTCGACAGGGAGGGTCGCTCGGCCGCCTCGAGCCACCCCCTGTAGTCGGCGACGATCGGCGCGTCGATGCGCAGGTCATCGATGCGCAGGTCATGGTGATAGGTGTTCGGGAACGCGTGCAGGTCGGCGCCCGCGAGCTCGGGCGAGTGCGCGTACGTCGGCCCCACGTACGCCGGGTCGCCTGCCCCCGTAGGGCCGGTTGGCGGTGATGCCATGCACAGCAAGGATTCCGGCGCCCGATGCGAGGGGGCCGGGCCAGGTCTCGACGTAGATCGCCGTGCCGTCATCGGCCTTCACCTCGCGCGCGGTCACCGCAGCACCCGGTCCGCCCAGCCCCATCGGCACTTTCACGTGGCACCTCCGGCGGTGAGCGCGAGGACGAGTACGGCGGCGGCGGCGGGCACCCGGGGGTCGAGCCCGGTGATCTCCCGCACCCGGCCGAGGCGGTAGCCGACCGTGTTCGGGTGCACGACCAGCCGGCGGGCGCACTCGGGGACGGAACCGGTGTCCACCCAGAGCCGGAGGGTCGCCTGCAATGCGCCGCCCGGGTCCCAGGCCGCCAGCTCTCCCAGCACCCGCGCCCGCAGCACGCTCGCCACGCGCTCGTCGGTGAGCAGAAGCTGCTCGACCAACAGGTCCTCCGGCTGAGCCAGGACGCCTGGAACAGCTGCCGGAAGCCCTCGGCAGCGAGGTCCGTCCTGGAAGCTGTCCTTGACGGCGCTGCCCAGGAGCGGGGCGAGGCTCGCCACCTCGGCGGCGCTCACTGCGGGCCGCAGGGTGACGAGCTGGGTGCTGGCGGCTGACTAAAGTGGTCGCCATGGCTGCTCTGATCTCTCACACCTCCTTCGACAGCCTGGACGCCCACGCCTCGTCGGTGTTCTGGGGCGAAGTGCTCGGCTTCGCCGAGGACCCTCACGACCCGAATGAGCCCGGTGACGAGGAGTGCATGATCCTTTCCACCGACGGCACCTACCGGCTGTTGTTCATCGAGGTCCCGGATGCCAAGCAGGTCAAGAACCGCGTGCACCTGGATCTGAAGCCCGCTGAGGGCAGCCGTGAGCAGGAACTCGAGCGGCTGCTGGGGCTAGGAGCCCACCAGGTCGCCGACCGACGCCGCCCGGACGGGTCGGGGTGGATCGTGCTCGCCGATCCCGAAGGTAACGAGTTCTGCATCCTGCGCAGCGACGCCGAGCGCTCAACTTTGGCCTAATCGCCGTCGCCCGATCTGGGCAGCGATACCCGTCCCACTAGCCGATCGTCATTCGGGCAACGAAGGTCACGGAATCCGTACGGATTGCCGTACTCTGAGCGTATGGCCAAGGTAGTGACCACCGGGGAGGCCCGGGACGCGCTCCACAAGATCGCCAAGCGATTCGACAGCGGTGGAGGTGAGCCGGTGTACTTCGGCTCGCATCGTCGCGCGCAGGGCGTCATTGTGCCAGTCGACGTGTGGGAGAAACTGCTCGAGCAGGCTGAGGATGAGCTCGATATTGGGCTCGCCCGCGATCGCCTCGCGGGCGATGACGGGCGCCGGCTTACCCGCGCGGAGGTGAACGACGTCTTCGATCGGCTTCGTGTCGGTCGAAGCATGTGAGCGCTGGCAAGGCGTCGGTTCCCCCATACACGCTCACCTTCGGGTTGGACATCGCCACCGACCTCGCGGCGCTACGCGATCGACCCGGCCGTACTCGACGCGGCGCAGGCGATCTTGGTTGATCTCGCCCACGGGCGGGTGACCGGCAAGCTGCTCGGTGACAGGCAGGTCAGCGGTGAGCTCACCGGGCTTGCCCGGGTGAAGTTCGACGTGGCCGACCAACGGCCGCAGCGGTTCCGCCTGGTCTATGGCCAGGTCGACGAACGGACACGCGACGTCCTGGCCATCGGCCCACGCGAGGAGCACGCCATCTACCGCCTGGCGGCACGGCGAATCGCCCCATAGAGTTCCCGGTCCCCGCTCGATCCGATGGCGATACAGCGTCTCGGTGGCGTGCAGGGACCGGCCCAGGCAGGAAGCGACCTCGGGCACCGGCAGGTCGTCGAGGTAGCGCAGCGTCAACGCCGCCCTGTGATGTGGTCCCAGCTCCACGATGACAGCGCGGGCGCGTAGGGCCTCGAGGCGCTCGTCCCACCGGTCATCGGCCGTGGGCCGCCGGCCACACCGGCGACTGCCCGCAGCCCGCGGTCCTCATGAGCCTGCCGGCGCCAGTGGTCGCCGCCCTGAGCCCACGAGCGTGTGACTTGCACCGGTACGTGGCGCAGTTCTCGCAGCGCTATCTGGCCGACCCCAGGGACGGTGATCTTGTCGGGCTGACGCGCTGGGCGGTGAACCCCGCAGCACGTGCGTGCTCGATGACGGTCCGGAAGACCTCGTCGCGGTCCAGGCCGGGGTACTCCTTTCCGACCGGTAGGGCCGAGCAGGGTGAAGTTGGAGTCGCCGAAGACGGCGCGCAGGATCGCGTCGCGGCTGGCCGCGTCGGCGTCCGGGAGGTCGCTGCGCGTCTGGGTCTCGCAGCCTGGCAGAGCGGCGAGAACCGCGGCCGGTAACAGCCGCAGCACCAAGAGCCGGGGACCAGACAACCCCATCTGGTCGGTGACCTGCGGCCGGGGGATGGACCGAGAGCCGGCGTGGCGGTCGTCCTTGTCGAGCGTCCTGCGCGTCGCTGACGAGAGCCTGGGCGACATCCCTTGCCTAGGCACCGATGACCGAGATGCTGACCGACGTCGCGTTTTCGCCTCCAACCAGCGGCGGGTCCAGGCCGATGTCGATGGTGTGTCCGGTGAACGGGGGGGACTCGCTGACGATGTCGGCGCGCTGGGACACGTAGCTGATGCTGTCGGGTCGGCCGGTGAACCCCGCAGCACGTGCGTGCTCGATGACCGTCCGGAAGACCTTGTCGCGGTCCAGGCCGGGGTACTCCTTCCGACCGGTAGGGCCGAGCAGGGTGAAGTTGGAGTCGCCGAAGACGGCGCGCAGGATCGCGTCGCGGGTGGCGGCGTCGGCGGGCGGGGGGTAGCTCTGCGTGTGATTGTCGCAGCCCGGCAGAGCGGCGAGGACGACGGCCAGCAGCAGCAGCAGCAGCAACCGTGGCCGCCGGGCACCGGCGGGTCCTTTGGCCGTGCTGTGGCGGGGCGACCGTGACCGGCGCGGTGGTGCTGGGGCTGTCATCCGGCGAGCTGGGACAGGCCCAGCGGGTCGTTGCTGTACAGCTTGATGACGGCGTACCAGATGTCATCGGCCTTGATCTCACAAGGGCGGCCTCCGGCGGGGCGTGGCCGCTCGGCGCCAAGGGGCCCCACCGTCAGCGCTTGAGGCGCTGGCGGAGCAGCTGGGGTACGGCGGCCGGCCCACGCACCGGGGTGAACGCGTCGGAGGCCTCGGTCAACCGCCGCTGCTGGTCCTCGGTGAGCTCGATGTCGGCCGCCGCCACGTTCTGCTCCAGCTGCTGCACGCTGCTGGCACCCGGGATGGCGACGACGTTGGGCCTCGCGATCACCCAGGCCAGCGCGACCTGCGCCGGCGTCGCGTCGTGCGTGGCGGCGATCTCCCGCAGGGCTGCGAGCAGCGGACCGGCGGCCCGGAGGTTGTCCGGCAGGAACAGCGGGTTGTTCAGCCGCACCCCGCTCGGCGGGTTCGTACCGTCGAACCGGCCGGAAAGCACCCCCTGTGCGAGCGGGCTGTAGGCGATCACGATCCGGTCGTTGGCCGCCGCCCACGGCACCAGGTCCCCGCCGGCCTTCGCGACGGCCAGGCTGTACTGCACCTGGTTGGTGATCACCGGGCCGCCGAGAGCCGCCTCCGCCTCCTGCCAGCGCGACAGCGAGTAGTTGCTCACACCGACGTGGCGGACGACCCCCTCGTCGAGCAGGGAGCGCAGCCCGGCGACCTGCAGCCCGATCGGTACGGCGGGGTTCGGCCAGTGCAGCTGGTAGAGGTCGATCGCGTCGATCCCGAGCCGCTTGCGCGACTCCCGCCCGCGCCAGGCGACGACCGGAGCAAGGGGCACGACGGGCAGCACCTTGCTGGCGACGAAGGCCTCGGCACGCCGGCTGCCGAGGGTGCGCCCGACGATGCGCTCGGACTCCCCCATCGCGTAGATCTCGGCGGTGTCGATGAGGTTGACGCCGAGGTCGAGCGCCCGGTCGACGATCGCGTGCGACTCCTTGTCGGCGTACTCCTTGCCGTATCCCCAGTCGCGGGAGCCGAACTGCCAGGTGCCGACACCGACGGCGGACAGCCGGACCCCGCCGGCGGTGACGTATCGCATGCTGACGATCCTGTCAGGTCGCTGCCGCGGCCTTGGCCGCGGCCTTCGCGGCCTGCTTGGTGGCCCGCACCTCCGCCAGGGTGGTGGCGTCGACCACGTCCGCGATGGAGCGGCGGCTGCCGTCCTCGCCGTACGGCGCCGCGGCCTCCCGCCAGCCCCGCGGGCGTACGCCGAGGCGCTTCCCCAGCAGCGCCAGGAAGATCCGGGACTTCGCATCCCCGAACCCGGGCAACGCACGCAGCCGCTCGCGCAGCTCCGTCGCCGACGTCGCGCCCGTCCAGACCGCCGCCGCATCCCCGTCGTACTCGCGCACCAGCAGGGCGCACAGCTCCTGCGTGCGAGCTGCCATGCTGCCGGGGTAGCGGTGCAGCGCCGGGGGTCCCCGGAACAGCGTGGTGAGGTGCTCGAGGTCGGCGCCCGCGATGGCCGTGGCGTCGAGCGTGTCGACGCCTTGCCGCTCGGCGAGCAGCAGCGGTGACGCGAACGCGCGTTCCATCGGGAACTGCTGGTCGAGCAGCATCCCGATCAGCAGAGCCAGCGGGTCCCGCGACAGCAGGGTGTCGGCAGCATCGGATCCGGTGAGGTGCAACCTGGATGCGCTCACCCCAGCAGTCTGGCCCGGCCGCGCCGTCCGCGCGCAAGGGGTGTCGGGGGCGTCACCGGCAGTTCGCGAGGTACGCCGCCTCGTCCCAGCCGCGCAGGAACGCCCGGGCCGCGGCGTCGCCGCGCTCCCACAGCGCCCGACGACGGTCGGCGCCGATGCCGAAGTCGACGGCGCTGGTGTCGCCGGTGTCGACGAAGACGGTGCGCTGCTGCACGCAGGGCTGGTCGACGTAGCTGGCGTCCTGCGCGGCAAGCAGCGTCTCGATGACGGCGAGGCCGAAGGTGACGGGATTGCCGGTGGAGCCCGTGACGATCGGTCGCTCGCCGGGCCGCGCCGAGAGCTTGACGCCGAAGGTCGGCCACCGCGGCGGGTGGCCATCAGCCCGGTCGAAGAGGGCGACCGGGAAGTTTGACAGCAGTCCGCCATCAACCAGCGTGTGACCGGCGATGTGCTGCGGCCGGAAGAAGAACGGGATCGAGGCCGAGGCGCGTACGGCGTCGGCAACGGGCTGCTCGTCCGGGTCGAGCCCGAGCTGCGGGTAGTCCCAGGGCAGCCGCAGGAGGCGGCGCGCGGAGAGATCGCTCGCCGTCACGACGAGCGCGTAGCGGCGCCCTTCCGGCAGGGCGGTGTCGGGGTCGTCGGGCAGGCCGCGACCACCACCGATGCGCAGATCGCCGAAGGTCGCCACCCCGAGGTCGCGCAGCGTGGATCGCAGCCAGTCGTGCAGGTAGTTCCCCGGGTGCAGGCCCTCGCTGACGACGAAGGACACCGCCTCCGACAACAGTGCCAGCGGGGAGGGCAAGGAACTGTCGGGCACCCGGGCGTAGTCCAGCGTCGCTGCCACGTCGACCAGCCGCGACAGTGGTTCTCCTGCCTTCTGCAGTGCTGCCACGACGGCCCCGACGACCGCACCGGCGCTCGAGCCGGCGACGCGGGGGAAGGCATAGCCCTCCGTCGCCAGCGCGGCCACCGCGCCGGTGAGCGCCACGCCCTTGACCCCGCCGCCCTCGAGCACGAGGTCGGCGCGCTGCTGCCCTGGCTCGCTCACGGCCGCGACGCTACGGGCGCCGTACCCTGGAGATGCCGAGCGGTCTGCCCGGCGAGCCCCGAGCACGAGACAGGTGACCCCCGCATGTCCCGCCGCGAAAACCTGCGCAACGTCGCGATCGTCGCCCACGTCGACCACGGCAAGACCACGCTCGTCGACGCGATGCTCTGGCAGCAGGGCGCGTTCAGCGCGCACCAGGCCGAGAACGACAGCGTCGCCGAGCGCGCCATGGACTCGATGGACCTCGAGCGAGAGAAGGGCATCACCATCCTCGCGAAGAACACCGCGGTGCGCTACGGCGACACGACCATCAACATCATTGACACGCCGGGTCACGCCGACTTCGGCGGCGAGGTCGAGCGCGGCCTGTCGATGGTCGACGGTGTCGTACTGCTCGTCGACGCGAGCGAGGGGCCGCTGCCCCAGACGCGCTTCGTGCTGCGCAAGGCGCTCGCGGCGCAGCTGCCCGTCGTCCTCGTCATCAACAAGGTCGACCGGCCCGACGCGCGCATCGCCGAGGTCGTGGACGAGACCTATGAACTCTTCCTCGACCTCGACGCCGACGAGCACCAGATCGAGTTTCCGATCGTCTATTGCCAGGCCAAGACCGGGCAGGCGTCGCTGACCCGCCCGGCCGACGGCAGCAGCCCCGACGGCGCGGACCTCAAGGCTCTCTTCGAGGTGCTGCTCGAGACGATCCCGGCCCCCACCTACACCGAGGGCGCGAGCCTGCAGGCCCACGTCACCAACCTCGACGCGTCGCCGTACCTCGGTCGACTTGCTCTCTGCCGCGTGCACAACGGCACCCTCACGAAAGGCCAGCAGGTCGCCTGGTGCCGCAGCGACGGCTCCGTGCAGCGGGTGAAGCTGACGGAGCTGCTCGGCACCAGCGGGCTCGAGCGGGTGCCGTGGGAGACCGCCGGCCCTGGCGACATCGTCGCGATCGCCGGCATCCCCGAGATCACCATCGGCGAGACGCTGGCCGACCCGGAGAACCCGGTCCCGCTGCCCGTCATCACCATCGACGAGCCCAGCCTGTCGATGACGATCGGCATCAACACCAGCCCGCTGGCCGGTGAGAGCGGCAAGAAGCTCACCGCCCGCATGGTGAAGGACCGGCTCGACAAGGAGCTCGTCGGCAACGTCTCGATCCGGGTCCTGCCCACCGAGCGCCCCGACACGTGGGAGGTGCAGGGACGCGGCGAGCTGCAGCTCGCCGTCCTCGTCGAGATCATGCGGCGCGAGGGCTTCGAGCTCACCGTCGGCAAGCCCCAGGTCGTCACCCGGGTCATCGACGGCAAGGTGCACGAGCCGATGGAGCGGATGACCATCGACGCCCCGAGCGACTACCAGGGCGTGCTCATCCAACTGCTCGCGCTGCGCAAGGGGCGGCTGGAGCAGATGGTCGACCACGGCACGGGCTGGGTCCGGATGGAATATCTCGTGCCGGCCCGCGGGCTGATCGGCTTTCGCACCGAGTTCCTCACCGAGACGCGGGGGACCGGGCTGCTGCACCACGTGCACGAGCGCTACGAGCCGTGGCACGGCGACATCCGCACCCGCCCCTCGGGCTCGCTGGTCGCGGATCGCCGCGGCCCGACGACCGGCTTCGCGCTGTCCAACCTCCAGGAGCGGGGCACGATGTTCGTCCCGCCGGGCACCGAGGTCTACGAGGGCATGATCGTCGGCGAGAACTCCCGCGCCGACGACATGGACGTCAACCCCACCAAGGAAAAGAAGCTCACCAACATGCGGCAGAGCTCCTCCGACGTGCTCGTGCCGCTGATCCCGCACCGGCAGCTCTCGATGGAGCAGGCGCTGGAGTTCTGCCGCGAGGACGAGTGCGTGGAGGTCACGCCGGCGACGGTGCGGATGCGCAAGGTCGTCCTCGGCGCCAGCGAGCGCGGGCGCACCGCGGCACGGGCCAAGCGGGGCGTCTGAGCGCCGGCCTCCTGCTGGTTCAGGCGGGCGGCCACACGGCACCGACATCGAGGCTGAGGGCGGGGTCGTCCAGCAGCAGAGGCTGGCCCGGGCGCAGCAGCCGCACCTCGTCGTAGCCCTCCCCGATAGAGCCGGTGTGCACCCGCAGCAGCCGGTCGTGCAGGTCGACGACTGCGTAGGTGTCGACGACTGCGTAGGTGGGGACGCCGGCGCCCCGTCCGTAAGTCAGACTTGCCTCTGCTTATAGTTTCATTTAGTACGCTTCTGAGCGTATGATTGCGCCATGATGTCAGGGTCGTGGCCGGCCGTCGGTACGGAAGAACGGGCCTGGCAATCGAAGATCTCCCCGGACCTGGTGTCGGCCCGGGTCCGCCAGCGGCACGCCGGGCCGTATCGGGCAGCCCGCGTACCGGAGATCGCTGACCAGGCGCTTGCGCTGCCGGCTGATGTCGCGACGCTCGCCGAAGATGCGTCGGTCGAGATCGCCCGGTTCGACGCAGAGTTAGGCGCGGAGGTGGCTCCGTTCGCCTCGGTGTTGCTGCGTTCGGAGTCGGTATCGTCCTCAAAGATCGAGAACCTGACATCGGGTGCGAAATCGATCGCGCTGGCCGAGCTCGGCAGCAAGGACAAGCGCAACGCAACGGAGATCGTCGGCAACGTCGCCGCCATGGTCGCCGCGCTTGCCCTCGCCGACCGTCTCGATGAGGACGCCGTTCTGGCCATGCACGTGGCCCTGCTGGGGGAAGTCCAGCCGGAGATCGCCGGTCGATGGCGTGACCAGCAGGTGTGGATCGGCGGCGACTCGTTCGGGCCACACGGGGCCACGTTCATCCCGCCTCATCATGAGCATGTACCCGCACTGATGTCCGACCTGGTGACGTTCACCCGGCGCACGGACCTGCCGCTGCTCAGCCAGGCCGCTTTCGCTCATGCCCAGTTCGAGACCATCCATCCCTTCCCGGACGGCAACGGCCGCACCGGTCGGGCGCTCATCCACGCCATGCTGCGCGGTCACGGGCTGACGAGGAACGTAACCGTGCCGGTGTCGGCGGGCCTACTGACTGACACGAATGGGTACTTCGACGCCTTGACGGCCTACCGCGCCGGTGAGCCCGCCGCGATTGTCGAGCGGCTGGCCACCGCGTCCTTCGCAGCAGCGGCCAACGGCCGCCAGCTGGTGCTCGATCTCAGAGCGATCCGGCAGAGTTGGGAAGACAAGATCAAGGCACGGCGAGGAGCGACGGCCTGGCAGCTAGCCGGCGTCTTGCTCCGTCAGCCAGTCATCGACACACCGACGGTGGCGCGTGAACTCGGCGTCACTCCTCAAAACGCTCTCCGCGCTATCACGCCACTTGCGGAGGCGGACATCCTCGAGGAGTTCACCGGGTTCGCACGCAATCGAATGTGGCAATCGCGTGAGGTGCTCAACGCGCTCGACGACTTCGCAGCGCGGGCCGGCCGTCGAGGATGAACACGCACTCGAGCCACGCCGAACGCCTGATACACGGGTGATGTTCGCCGTGCCCGGTCCCGGACCGGTCTTTATGTGCCCTCGGAGTGCGCCCGCTGCCGCCCATGGCGGAACACGCGTCCGCCGTGCGTCGTGTCGGGCTCGGGCTGGGAGCGCTCGCCCGCGGCGAAGGAGGACTGCACCGACACCGCCCACGGCGGCTCCACCTGGCGCATGAGGAGCTCATTGAGCCGCCGCACCGCCCGCGCGTGGCCGCCACCCTGGGGGCTCAGCTCCACCATCATCCCGTCGAGCAGCTCGACGTGCGCGCCCTCGAGGAGCCCGGCGTCGACGAGCGCGTCGTACTCACGGCGCAGGAGGGGGCGCACCGGGAGTCGCTCACCCGCCGGCGCGACGCTCACGCGGACGACGCTACACACGGCGACCTCGAACGCACCCCATGCCTTCTCGCCACCAGCGCCACTGCCGGGATGCGCCCCCGGCGCCACGGCCGCTTGCACCGGGTGGCCCGACGCGCCCTCGCCTTCACCGGCGGCCAGCCCCTCTTCGCTGCTGCCGCAGGCCTTGTCCTGGCCGCCGGCCTGCTGCTCCGCCGCCGACGTGCCGCGCGGCCGACCACGGCATAGCATTGTTGCTATGGGACCTACGGGCGCGGACCTGATCCTCGAGGCACGCAAGCGGGCGGCCCTGTCGCAGCGCGAGCTGGCCGATCGCGCGGGCACGACGCAGAGTTCCGTCGCGCGCTGGGAGGCGGGCCGGGTCGAGCCGTCGTTCGCCACCGTCATCCGGCTTCTGCGGCTGTGCGGCTTCGTCCTCGACGTACACTTGGAGCTCTTCGACGACGGCCTGCGCGACGACTGGCACCAGGCCCAGCAGGTGCTGCGCCGGAGCCCCGAGGCGCGTCATGAGCAGATCGTGAGCATGGTGGCTCACGTCACGGCCGGTCGCGCGGC
>JAABUT010004026.1_pt1 | contig 12030 bp, 9 predicted proteins | sample 5559281 | NCBI WGS metagenome assembly JAABUT01 (sample SAMN10711880, study PRJNA513359) | rock metagenome | isolation source: Antarctica rocks | place: Antarctica: Victoria Land, Ricker Hills nord | collected 2016-01-04
GTAATAAAACAGTTGTATTTTCAATCATTTATAAGATGTATGAATAACTATTATAAATATCTACCAACAAGTTCAGGAGATGAAAGATGGGGAATGCACGTACTGAATGCAGGGTGCAACAGAATTGGTGAGTACGTTGATTATCCTGCAGCAGAACACCCTGTTCATCACTATTTCGATTGGAGTAAAGGCCGTGTCCTGAACGAGTATCAAATCATTTATATACCTATTGGGTATGGTTTATTTGAATCTGCCAGTTTCCGGGGGAGTGGCACCGCTTCAAACCTGATCCACTAAATAAAAATAAAATAGTTCCTTCTTTTATTTTCTGTTGCTCACAAGGTTCAAACAAAACCTTTATTTATGAAGCAATTCACGACTTAAAAGCTTAATTCTAATATTTTATTTAATTATACTGAAAAATAATCACGGAATAGTTATTTCAAAATATTCATCATGACCTATTTGGGTATTTCATAAACCTTTTCCATTTTCACCCATTCCAATTTATGACCGGGAAGCGCCTGTTGAAATTTCGACATTAGTTTCCCCCATTCATCCTGGCGTTCAAATTTCCCCATGGAGTTCCATGCTTCATCAAAGTCCTTTTCAATGGGAACTTCACATATCATAACCATACGGTTATCTACAAGATAAATATCCATTACAGGGATTCCGGCTTTTTTAATTCCTTCTCCTATTTCTTTCCAATAATTTTCGGGACTATGGTATTTTTTATATTCGGCGATTAATTCCGGATCATCTTTGAGATCCAAAGTCAAACAAATTCTTTTGGCAGGGTAGGGTAAGAACTCTATAAAATATCCCTCTTTATTGTTGTATTGATCTTTTAATGTAGACATAATTTATATTTATTGAGATTAAAGAAATTAACTTCCACTGATACCGATCATAAATGCTGCAGCGATAAGAATGATAAGACCTAACCACATTTCTATATGTATTTTTTTTGAAACACCTTTCCATTCACCATGATAAATTCCCCAGATTGTGGCGCAAACAATCGTTAGCGTCATCAATATCCCCCAGGAAGTATAGGTAATATTTCCCATCCTGCTTTTTCCCATCCCGAAAAAGAAAAAATTGATGAACCATAAAAAGCCAGCCAAACCTGCAAAAAGATAATTGGTTGATAGTGTTTTATTTTCTGTTTTTACAAAGCTAATAATTGATTTATTCCTCTTTGCCATCACCATGCACCAAATGAAAGTTGACACAAATGATCCCGAAAAGATCAATAGAAATACAGGGCTATCCTGGAATAGAGGATTGGTACCATTGGCTATTGCCTGATCACCCAATGGCTTTCCCTGCTCGATGGCCAGGGATAGTGCCGCGCCAAATATTCCTACTATCAAAGCGGAGAGCAATCCCTTTGGTAAATTGAATTCGCTGCCAGCATCTTTCTTTTTGGTTTTATCACGCTGGATTCCTGCGTGCGCAGAAATTGCAATTCCAATCGCAGAAACAATCACTCCCGCGATTAATAAATTACCGGTACCATTTTGAAACATTGCTAATAATTTACCATCTAACAGGGGAGGTACCAATGTTCCAATCGCCATCATCAATCCTAAAGACAAAGCATAGCCCAGGCTGAGTCCTAAATATCTTAATGATAGACCAAAAGTGACGTTAGCGATACCATAGACAAAACCGAGAAATAATATCCATATTAGCTTTCCGGATGAAACGGATTGATACACCTTAATAAAACCCGGAGAAAAAATAAGACATAAGAGTAAAGGCACAATAATGTATGCAAACAGGCTGAAAGCAAGCCAGGAATTTTCCCATTTCCAACCTTTCACTTTTAATAAAGGCACACTGAAACTACCAGATGTAAAGGCACCAATAGCTATAAGTAGAAGTCCAAATAAAATATTTAAATTCATACAACAAGAGTTAGTTTATTTAATTATCCAAGGAGATCCATATCAATAATGGCTTTCATAACGTGATTTTCTGGGACGGTTAATGTAGAAAACAATTCAGGAACAGATTGAAATGAAAGGCGGTGAGTAATCATAAAAGAAGGATCAATGTTTCCCTCTTCTATAAGTTTTCCAATACGCAGAAAATCATGAGAAAGCGCTGCTCGCGTTGCTTTTAAAGTCAATTCTTTCTTATGAAAAAGAGGGTCTTGAAAAGTTACGTCTCCGGTAAATAAACCAACAAAAACAATAGTTCCCCCGGATGCTGCATATTGAAAGGTTTGATTCATAGAGTGTTTGTTTCCCGTAGCGTCCAAAATGATGGTAGGCCAATCACCATCTAATAGTTCCCGTATCTGTTCCTTTGAATTTTCTTTTGCAATGATTGTTTCGGATAATTTCAGATGGTTACAACAGAAAGTCAGACGTTCTTTATTAAGATCCATTAGTAGAACACGGGCTCCTGAAAGTTCAGCGAACAAAACGGTAGCTAAACCAATTGGACCAGCACCAATAACAAGTACTATATCCTCTTTTTTTATTCTTGCCCGCTCGACTGCATGGCATCCTATTGCCAAAGGTTCAATTAATGCCAGGTTATCAGTATTTATATTTTTGAATGAATAAAGCTGTGAAGCGGGATAAGTAATATATTGCTGCATTCCTCCATCTTCATGTACGCCCAGCACGGTAAGATGTTCCCCACAATTAGGTTTTCCCCGAAGAACAGCCTGGTCAGCATGGGGATTTCTATAAGGTAGAACAGTACATTTATCGCCAACTTTTACATTCTTTACATTTTCCCCAATTTCTATTACCTCTACAGCCAGTTCATGGCCCAATATACGAGGATATGAAAAAAAAGGTTGATTACCCGAGAAGGCATGTAAGTCTGTACCGCACACGCCAATTTTTAATACTTTTAGCAGTACATCATCCTTGCTAATAATCTTTGGAACATCTTTTTCGATCAGAGAAAAGCTGCCCGGTTTATTTAGTATGATTGCCTTCATCTTAATTGCGTGTATTAATATCAGTTATGGTATTGAATAATTCCAACGAAAGTTCTCCGCTATTCCAATCCTTTAATGTGGACTGGATTTGTTGCATATTTCTCGCTCCTACAACGACTCTGTCAGCTTCTGCAATTGTAAACAGGTAGCGTTGAGATAAACTTGAAATATCCATCTCATTTTCATCGGCCAATACTTTTATTTTTTTAGCATGATCCAGATCTTTTTGTGTGATATATTCACCATCTGGCCCATCAGCCACGTATTGATTATATCGGTTTCCGAGCAATGAAAAATGTAAGGCGGAAGCAGCATAATAACGAATCCCTTCTTTTTTCATTAGTGGAACATCCTTATCAAAGGCTGATAAATTGCAGGCATTCATTTTTAAAAATCCTGAAATTACATCGAAGTTTTCCTTCTTTATAAAAGGCCGGAATTCATCTGTGGGATTTCCTCCAACACCAATTAACTTACATAAGCCTTGTGCTTTAAAATCATGTAATGTTTCAAGTATTCTATCCATTTCGGCAATAGGTACCAATTGTGGTTCATGCAGGAATAACAGATCTACTCTTTCCAGCCCCAACTTTTCAAGGCTTTCAAGAACACTTTGCTTCATTCTTGATGAAGAATAATCTGTTTTGCAATCAAAGGCATCTGCACCTTTGAGGCGACCAACCTTTGTACTGATGAAGGGTTTTTCCCCTTTCCATTTTCTTAAAGCCTGGCCGAGATACGTTTCTGCATTGGAATAGGAAGGCGCAGTATCAAAGGCTCCTATCCCGTTTTCTAGAGCAAACAAAATTGATTGTACAGATTCCTCAGGATCTATTTCCCCCCAAACGCCTCCAAGCCCTGAAGTCCCGCAAACTAATCGACCTCCGTGTGAAAATGAAGGCGATGATTTTTCATCTTTAATGTAAGTTGGTTTCATCGTAATTTTTTTTTGTTATTTTAGAAATTAACAACCGCTCCACCATCTACCGGCAACAAAACACCAGTGACATAGTGTGCTGCATCAGAACATAAATAAATGGCAGCATTCCCAATATCTTCGGGTTTTCCAAATCCATTCATGGCGATACGATTAACTATTTTTTGTTTTCTTTCAGGATCGGATTCGATAGCTTTTAAAAACATATCCGATTCTATCCAGCCTGGCGCTATCGCATTAATGCGTACATTATATGGAGCATATTCCGTTACCAGGTTATTCATTAATCCGGTAAGTGCAGCTTTGGAAGTACCATAGGCAACGACCCTGTCCACACCAAATATGGCGGTCATAGAACTGATTAATAGAATAGCTCCGGATTTCCTTTGGATCATTTTTCGTGCACACTCTCTCGTTAGAGAAAATACAGCAGAAAGATTTGTATTTAATATCCTGTCAAATTCTTCATCAGAGGTATCCTGTGCTGCTTTTTTCAAATGGATACCGGCATTATTAACCAATATATCAATTGGTCCAATTTCTTGTTCGATACTATTTATTGTTCCTGGGATTTTTTCTCTTTCCGTTAAGTCCATAACTTTATAAAAAGCATTCTTTCCTAAATCATCACAAGCTTGTTTCAGGACAGATTCTCTTCGCCCGGTAATAATGACTTTTGCCCCTGCATCTGCAAATGCACTGGCAATTCCCAAACCAAGTCCGGTTCCTCCACCGGTTATTAAGGCTGTCTTATTTGTTAATTTAAAATCTGATAATGCCATTTGTTTTAGAATTTTATTTCTTTTAAATGTTCATCCAAAAAATTAAATCCCCATCCGGGTTTATCATGAGGTATTGCAAATCCATCATTAACTTTCATCGGTGTGTCTATAAGAGAATCAACCCAGTCAAACGACTCGGCTCCGAATCCATTGGGAATCGTACAAAGCAATGGCACATCATAATCTTTGTAATAATGAGGTAATACCTGGATATGAAATCCTTCTGCTATGGCAGCACTATTTCGCCACTGATCAACGCCGCCTATGCGCAAAATATCTGGTTGCCAAATATCCAAAGCATTCAGGGAAGCCAGTTCTATAAGTGGTTTATTGCTAAATTCTCTTTCTCCCATGGCAAGCGATACACCTCCTTGTTCTTTGAGCATTTTATAGCCTGCTATATTATCGTGCTGTATAGGTTCCTCAAACCAATAAATATTTAAAGGAGCTGCTGCTTTTGATAATTGAATGGCCTCCGCAACCTGCATGCCCTGGTTGGCATCCATCATAATGTTCACTTTTTCTCCAACTGCTTCACGTACTTTTTTGATTCGTTCCAGGTCAGTTTGCCATCTTGGAGAACCTACTTTAATTTTTACCGCTTTAAAACCCCTGTTAACATAATTACTTACCTCTTCAATTAACTCATCAATAGAATAAGATAACCAGCCACCGCTACCATAAATAGGAATTTGTTCTTTACACGTTCCTAATAATTTCCAAATTGGTTGATTTAAAAATTTACCCCATGCATCCCACATAGCAATATTTACTGCACCCTGTGCCCACTTGAGCAGGCCCTGGTTTCCAAAATATTCATGGTACTGTTCAAGAGCGTGATCTATTTTCCTGGTTTCATTTACCTGGTGTCCGATTACCAGTGATTTAATATCTTCGAGAGCACCGACAATGGCTTTAGGTGAATATTGAAAAGTCAACATGTATGATTCACCGACAATTCCATTTTCCAGCACAATCCTTAATACAATAAAAGATATCTCTGTCAACGTATGTGTTGAGTCAGATAATGGTTTATCCAACTTTGATGTAGCAGTATAAACTTTGAAATCCCGGATAGATAAATCGTTAATATTCATTAATGGCTTTTTTATTAAGGACTCAAATAGAAATTAATATAACTAAATGTAAAGAGAAAATATGGATGAATAATAGTTGTTGTATTGTAGCAGATAAATGTATTATTTTAACAAAATAGAAACTGATCCTGCGTTTGTGCTGATAAACCTATTGCAATTGTACTTGATAATGCCCGGTATCAGCATTGCTTTTTAGTAACAACTTTTGCGAAATCGTTAGGTATTCATTTGCTTTTTCTACCGCTGTATTCTCCTAATCTTAACATCATAGAACGGTTATGAAAATTTACAAAAAGGAAATCTTATACTAAATCAAAATTATTCCATCAGGCAATCCAAAATTTCTTTGACCAAGTTAATCAAAAATTTAAATCTGAGCTATCAACATTACTTACACTCAAATTCCAATTGTTTGATGATAAAGATTCACTAATTTACACCTTGTGAAGTATAATACATTCTTCTAAAAAGACCCTATTTCCCAAAATCAATTACTGCAACCGAAAACCCCCTGAGTTTAAGGGTATTACCAGTCAATTTCTTTTTTGCCGGAGGATTTTCCCCTGTTGTTGCGTCAACATAGCTAACGGAGGCACCATTTGCATTTTTTGGCAATTGAAATTGAACTTCCTTTTGTTCTTTATTGATTAATAAAAGCTTATTCCCCTCCTTTGTAATAAATCCCTGGGTAACCACACCTGGTATATTTGAATGAGTGGATACTAATGTATCTCCGCTTCCAAAATTATCTCTAAGTAATTTCAATACCCAAAAACGTGAATTAGGTTTTCCATTTTCCCAGTTCATCATACTTACTGACGGAAATTGAGTAGGATAACCAACCAGTTGAGATTCACCTGCCGCATCAATCCCGATCTTTGTCAGCTCCAGATAAATATAAGCAAACATGGCTCCCGATAAATTCCAGTAAGCCTGTGGTATTGGTTCATCGCCATCACGGGATAAGATATTTCCTATTTCATCAAGGGTCGTGAAAGTTTCCGGGGCCAGGCGTTCCCTGATATCTTCAATATAACGCACTTTATTCAAAAAGCCTTCAGCCTGGTTAAAAAAAGAATATTGATAAGTACCAATGTCTTGTTGGGCATTGTCTTTTAATCCATAAAAATGATAAGAAATACCATCGATTGGAACCCCCTTTTTATGATTAGCAGGATTAAGAAAATATTCAAACCATTCCGGATCATTAGAAGAGCCTAATGCGAGCCCGATAAATTTTGTTTGCGGTGAAACCTTTTTCATAGCTGTAACAATGGCATCATACATTTTTGTATAAAGTTGCGGATTGTTGTGCTCAAAATCTGGTTCGTTCAATACTTCCCAATATTGAAATTTATAATGATAAGCGGATGGATGATATTTCCCAAGTTCATCAGTAAAGCCGCCTTTTGTGTACCAACTAATCAATCTTACAAAATAATCGGTTAACTCTTTCATAGTGCTATCACGCAGTCCCTTGCCTGTACCTTCACTATAAGACCAGGAAACCTGATTGGCATCAGCTGGCACCACAACTGATTTATTATTTTTAAACATCCAAGCAGGAATCGTGCTAAAATTCATAATTACAGAATGACCTTGCGTAGCATTCATGAAGTCTTCCACGATAGGGTCGATTTGGCTGAAGTCCCAAAAAGTTTCCTTATCAGTTGGTGGCTTTAATTCAGCTACAGCCATGTGAGGATAAGGAAACCAAGGAACAAAGCGTACATAATCAGCACCAAGGTTCTTAAGTGCATTAAAACTACCATCATGAATATTAGCACCGCGTTCCAACTTAGGATTAACTACCACTTGAAGTGTTGGAGTCGTTTTTGATAGCCTTAAGGTTTGATTCCAATTGATAGTAACCTCATTTTGTGCATGAAGATGCCGAAGCGGCATGAATATTATGCATAATAGAAAAGTTATTTTAAAGGGGGATAAAAACGGTTCCTTTTTCATTATTGATATAATTTAGTAAATTAATTAGTTTTTATAATTTAAAAAAACAAAATTGATAGTAATATGTGTTTATTATGTCAAATTATTCAGTTGGTACACAAAAGGCGGCTTTACTGATGAGTTAGGTCAATTTCATAAGTTCGGACATTTTTACAAAATCCCTTATTGGGAGGTGCTTAATGAAATGGTTATTTAAAAGAAACCCTCAAACTCATTTCAGACTGATTGCGAACAATAATGCAATCTGCAGCTCCCATCCATTTGATGGTTTGATATACCTGCATTAAATCACTTATAGAATTGACTGGGCTGTTACCCAATTTTATGATTACATCTCCCTTTTCCAACTTATTTTTTGCTGCCAAAGAATGGAGTGGCAGTTCTACAAGCATTGCTCCTTTGTTATCATGTAACCCGGCCGCCGAACGCTCGCCCAAAGTTTGAATATTTTTAAACCCAGCTCCCAACCATGTTACGTGTGCCCCCTTTTCTGTATTAAGATAGGTGTATAAAGGTTTAATTACAGGTGAAGCTGCTATTTTTTTTAAAGCAGGGAGTGTAACACCAAAATTCATATCAAAATTTTTGAACCCAACTTTGAAAGCAGGCGAACCTGCTTTTACCTGGTAATTGCCTGCTTTGGCATCTACGAATAATGGATCGCCCGAAATACTATTATTATCTAAGCCTAATTTCTGAGCTTTTAATAACCCTGCCTTAGAAAGAAAAAAATTGGAATCAATTTCCTTTCCCCAGTTATTCATTAAAATCGGGGCATAAGGTGTTGATACAATATTGTGGGCAAAAACATCATCACTATTCTTTAACCATACATGCGCATGAAAAGTATTATTGATTAAAATATTGTTTGTTACAATACGATTATAACCTTCCCGCAATTTTAATCCGCCGTTTAAACACACATTATCATAAATCCTGTAATTGGAACTGCCATCATCCAGGTCTATATCCCATCCATGATCGCATTGAAAACGGTTGTCACGAATTACAATAGGATCAATCACATCCAGCAATTCAATTCCGGGTTTCGCAGCAACAATACTATCAATGATGTTTCGTTCCGGCCTCCAATAGCGGTCTCGGCCCCACGAATTAAAAGCACCGTGATCCCCTGTTTCCAAAACAGTATTAAACACATCATTGTATTCTATCACATCTCCCCCCCAGCAACCATCGCCGATATTAATACCAGCTCTGGGTACATGATAAATGGTATTATGGCTTACCGTTATGTGGGAAGACATAGATATTTCTACGCCGGCCACTTGTTTTTCAATAGTGCCAATGTTGTGTATGAGATTGCCAACTGCCGAACAATATTGAGGGTAATTGTTACTTTTAGTACCGGGGGTAAAATCCATTTTATCCCAGGGAACAAAAAGTTCGTATCTAAACGCTGGCGACCTTACTGCATTGGGGTTGCCGACAAAAGCAATGGCATTGCCCCCAATATTATAAATGTTATTATCCCTGATGATGTCATTCTTATTATAATTGCTTACAAAAACTGCGTTGCCCCCTAATTCAAAAAAAGTACAATTATTAATATGCACGTTTTCAGTTCCGTCCAATAAAATGGCACCTCCGCGGTAAATAGTCCAATCACTTCTTAGCAAAGGTTCTTTTATTAACATAAAAGTTCTTGCCGTTTGGGTAAACGAAATATTGCTGATGGAAATATTTTTCAAAGGCTTGCTACTATTTCCTGTAAGGTGTATTAAATCTGTCAGTTGGCTTATGGTTATTTGTGCATTTTTAATATTGATCCCTTTAGGAGGATACAGAAGTATTGTTTTGGAAGATGAATCATAAAACCATTCTCCGGGTGCATCCAACTCCTCAAAAATATTTTCCACAAATCTGAATTGCTTGTGTATAGGGGCCGGTCGGTTATTTTGCCAGCCACCGATATAAGTAAGCTTTCCATTTTTATCCTTCCCTGTAATGAGATAATCAAATGAACCCCACTCTCCTTCATGCAAAGCATGAATATAGCCACCAACAGGATTTTTCCACGTATTCACCCTTTCATCGCTAATGGCATCCTCTGCGGTACCATTGTAAACTCTGGCGGTAGAATCATAATTGGGATACCTGGCCATGTGAGCAGCCCTGCCGTTTATAAATAATTGATCAGGGGAATTTGTAACATCAAGAGTCGCTTTCAATATTCCGTTTTTATAAGATCGCCAGTGCAGATTTTTTTTTTGCGAACCGGTGATAGTAACTTTTTCATATTGATACGGACTTATGTTGAGGGAGGTTGCTGAAAAATCATTGGATGTTATTTCAATTGTTTTTTGCAAACTATAAGTACCGCCACGCATTTCTATTGAAACATCTTTTCGGGTAAGACGAATGGCATTTGAAATCGCTGCCTGTAATGTTCTGAAAGGTTTTACTAATGTTCCCGGGTTGTTATCGTTGCCCTGTGTAGAAACATAGATTATATTCTGTCCTGCAGAAAAGAAAAAAACGGGTAGAAGGACAATTAAAAATAAAAATTTCTTAGTCATAGATACAATGTCGATTACTAATTGCAAAAAATTATTTATGTACTGCTGTATTTAGTGTTTTTAAAAGTTCAAAAGTTTCATTAGAAATACTTCCATCCTGGTAAACTTCCGCATTCATAATAGGTACATTTTTCTGGTTAATAGCATCTATCACACGGTTAGTCCATTTTATACAGAACCAGCGCGCAAAGTTTTATCGTTTCTCATATTTTTTTTCATAAAACAATTGATTTGATTTTTAAATAACCAAAACTATATGCCTTTAAAAAGAAAACCTATCAGTATCTTAACAAATAATTGTATTATTTTATGATGTTTTTGAGATAGGTGAAACTCACAAGAGACATAACAGTGAATCGATATTCCAAGAATGGAGAATAGCAGTAAACGAAATTTTATTAAGAATTTTTATTTTATCTTTTATCAGCCGAAAAGCTTTCCTGATTTTAAATGGCTCAGAAGCCGAAACTTTAAAAATAGCTTAGTTATTATGATACTTATCAATTAAAAACCCTAAAATAAATTCAGAACTCCTTACCCGTCGTAAATTAATCTACGTAATTTTTGTAAATCAGCCTCAGATTGGTACTGGGAAAAATAGTTTCTGTCTCATTTAATACCTGGCATAAATTTTTGATTGCTTCATTATATCTCGATGCCGACAGGCTACCTATGGTTATGGTAAGAGTTTGTTCTTCTTCGTTAGTGATAATATCTGCTGGTGTATTAAAGAGTTGTTTTATCAGCATCCGCTTTTCATTTTTTTCTTTATAAAAATATGGCGCTACCGTTTCGGCTATTGCTGTCTCAGCCCGCTAACAAATCATCTTTATTACATTCATAAAGAGTTTGCTTTCCGGCTTTAACTTGTCGTACCGGATAGCATCAGGCATATCTTTGAGTTTTATTTTTCCAATATCCAGCAATGACTTCTGCTATTCTTCCGGAATAGTTCCATCAGCTTTTGGACCTATATTTAGCAACAGGTTTCCATTTTTACTTACAATGTCTATTAACTCATCAACGAGGTACTGAGCAGATTTATAATGCATATCATTGACATAGCCCCAGGAATTGTAGCTAACAGCATCATCCGACTGCCAGGCTAAGGCTCTGATATCAGTATATCAAGGACACCGGCGCTATCAGGCATGGCTTCATATTTATAATTAATTACCACCCTTTTTTCCATTGCAGCCCATGATTGTAATAATAAGAAGCAAATAAACTATAAATCAATATCTCCAAAGGATTGTAATATATTACCATCCAAAAAATTGAATTGGAAGAAAAATCTAAGAATTTATTTTAGAAAAATTTGATGAAATAAAATCTCCGAATCTCCGGTTGAATCATTAAAGGAACAAGACAATTAAAATATCACAAAGTACAAAGCAAAATTATTAATCAAAATCCTCATTCATTCAGACATTTAAAAGGTTCAGATAACTTCTTTTGAACTCTAATGGCGATTTATTTTTAATGATTTTAAACTGGTGATTGAAATGAGAAATACTGTTGTAACCGCAGATATAACCCACTTCTGCAGAATGCATATCATCTTCGATCAATAGCTTGCAGGCTTTGCCAATCCTTACTTCCATGAGAAATTGTATGTAGGTCTTTTTTGTTTTTTCTTTGAAAAAGCAGCAAAAATACTGAATACTCATATTTACAAGTGAAGCTACTTCTTCAATAGTAATTTGTCTATAATAATTATAATAAGTGAATTGAATGATTAAAT
>JAABUT010004027.1_pt1 | contig 12028 bp, 7 predicted proteins | sample 5559281 | NCBI WGS metagenome assembly JAABUT01 (sample SAMN10711880, study PRJNA513359) | rock metagenome | isolation source: Antarctica rocks | place: Antarctica: Victoria Land, Ricker Hills nord | collected 2016-01-04
CCCGCCACCACATCAACACCGACCTCATCGCCGCGCACTGGGACGACCTGCTCCGGGTCGCCGGCAGCCTGGCCACCGGCACCGTCCGCGCCTCCGAGCTCCTGCGCGTCCTGCAAGGCGGTGGCCGGCCCACCCCGCTCGGACGGGCCGTCGCCGAGCTCGGCCGGATCACCAAGACCCTGTACCTGCTCGCCTACCTCGACGACGAGACCTACCGCCGGCGCATCCTCACCCAGCTCAACCGCACCGAGAGCCGGCACGCCCTCGCACGGGCCGTCTTCCACGGCCAGCGCGGGCAGCTGCGCCAGCGCTACCGCGAAGGCCAGGAAGACCAGCTCGGCGCGCTCGGCCTCGTCGTTAATGCCATCGTGCTGTGGAACACCCGCTACCAGAACGCCGCCCTGGACCAGCTACGCCGCGACGGTCACGACGTCCGCGACGACGACCTACGACGCCTGTCACCCCTCGGCCACGACCACCTCAACCTCCTCGGCCGCTACCAGTTCAGCGCCCCCGACCTCCCCGACGGACAGCTCCGCGCCCTACGCGACCCCGCCACCTGACAACCAGCCGCGGGTGCTTAGCGCACGATCCTGCGCCGTTGCTACCCACACCCCGGAACGACGCGACGGCGTAGGTGGCGTGACGATCAAGGCTGTGGCGGGTGCGGTCGTAGCGGCGGGTGGTGCGGGGGTCGGCGTGGCCGAGGGCGTCTTGGACGTCGCGTAGGGCTACGCCGGCGTCGAGCGCGGCGGTGGCGAAGCTGTGGCGGAGGCTGTGGGGGCTGATGTGGGCGGCGGCGGGGATTTGGGCCCGCTGTGCGAGGCGGCGCACGATGCGGTAGGCAGACGTGCGGTCGAGGCGCCGGCTGGTGGTGGTGGTGAACAGCGGTCCGGTGGTGCGACCGGCGAGGTAGGCCTCGAGGGCCCGTACGGCGGCCGGGGTGAGGGGGGCTTTGGCTCGCTTCCCTCCTTTGCGGTCGAGGCGCAGGATCCGGTGTCCCTGGTCGTAGTCGAGGTCTTCGACGTTTCGGGAGAGAGCTTCGGTGATGCGCAGGCCGTTAAGGGTGAGCAGGTGCATGAGGGCCTCGGAGCGGGGCCCATCCTGACGGCTGGACAGGATCAGGCGGCGCATCTCGTCTCGGGTCAGCCCGGTGGTCTGTGACTCCTCATCCACGCCCGGGCGCTCGACGGCGAAGAACGGCGACTCGGCGACGGCTCGCTGGCGGACGGCGTAGCGGTAGAACCCGGCCACGGCTGAGACCCGCCGGCTGACGCTGGCGGGGGACAGGCGCCGGTGCGTCCGGGGGTCGCCGAGCTCGTCGAGGACACGGACGTAGGTGTCGGCGTGGTGGATGCCGGCGGTGAGCGGGTCGATCCGGGCCTGGTCGCAGAAGCCGAGCCAGCTGGCGAGGTCGCCTTGGTAGGCCTGGCGGGTGGCCGGCCGGAAGCGCATGAGGTAGCCGGCGGTCAGGTCGTCCAGTGTGCTGAGTCGCTGGGGGAGTGCCGGCAGCCGGTCGGGCACCGCAATGATTTCGCCGCGAGGACGGAACACGTCGAGGTCTGTTGCCCGGTCCACGCCCAACAACATAAGGCCTTTTCTGTTGTTCCTCCCGCGGCGCGACGGGTGCTCAGGAAAGATCTTGGTGACGTGGGCTCAAGATTGGAGATCAACTACCCGATGCAACTCCGAACGGCTTGAACCGTCCCGGGTTTCATGCCGTCTTCTTGTTCGCGGCGTCACCGGAGGGTGAGCCGGTTGGGAGAGTGTAGAAGGCCTGCTCGTGTTCTAGGTCGGGGAGTCGGCCGCACGCTGCGGTCGGTCTTATCCGGCCGTCCGCGCCGCGACGCAGAGCAGGTTGATGGCCGAAGGGATCCGCGCGATATACCAGGATGACGGTGGGGACCGGCTGTCGACTCCAAACTTGAACTACTTCCTGCGTCGGGTGCTCCAGCGACCGCGCTCGAGTAAGTATACGACTGCCGCCCCGACGCCTAACAGCACCGGCTCGGCTAGGAGTGCGGTGCCCACAGCGGGATGCCATATCTTCGTAACAAAGACGAATGAGAGTGCAGCATATAACACGTATATCGCGGAGACTACTAAGAAGCGCCCGAAGTCTGTGGGCGGCCGTCCTTCCACTTGCAACCCCCAAAGCGTAGCCCGTGTAGGTGGTGTTTGAACCAGCCCCGCCGACGTCGGTGCCCGCAAGAGATTGACCACCCCGACAGCCATCCCAAACAGAGACAGCACGATCCCTTGCGGAGAGGCGGCCCGCACCTGGGCTACGCTCCCCGCTACTCACCTGAAAAACCGGTGTGCTGTAGGTCTACAGGACGGGGTTGAATGGGCGAGGATGCTCACTGAGCCGAAAACAACCTGGTACACCATGAGATCAACCGAATCGAACGATCGCAGGAGGATTGCTTCGTTTCTCCACAGTCGCGCACGAAGGCAGATCGGACGTATTATCACTTCCGTGACCCCTTATACACCACAGATCGCGTCAACGTAGGCCTGGTAAGCGGACCCGGCATACGCCGCAATAGCGAGGCAACCGAGTTCCCCGACCGCCGCCGCACCAGCCGTGACAAACCGAAGCGTCGACAATTGCGGCGGTGCAAACGGATTCTACCGTGAATGACAGCAGGAGTCCTCCAACGTCACCCTGGTATGAGCTGCCGAATGGGTCAACTGAGCAGTCATAATGAGAATACCCGGCCGGGACGGTCCTCCGCAGTGATTACGGGGACGTGGTGCTGTTCCTCTCAAGAACACTCAAGCAAACTAAGGAGTTGGCAAGAGGATGACAACAGGGGCTATTGTCGTCGTAACCGCAGAACCCAACGCCACTATCCTAGCCACCTGACGTTTACCGCTCTTGTGCGCCACGTAACTAGATACATTCGAGCAGCCCGGCGAGCGCTATTATCAACCCGCACACCTTACAAGGCCGCCCGTCGACATTGCTCCCCACATGTACCGGAAGTAGCCACGGATCGTAGCTCGTGTTGGCTCATATTCAGTGTTGGCTCATGTTAAGTTACCAACGTCCGACTGGCGAACCAGGAGCCTCATCTCTCGGAATCCGGGGGTCTCCTGGCGCTCTACTCGTCGTCGGATCCTGTAGGACCTTAGCCCAATAAATATGAGCGTTGGCACCCCAATCAGGAAGATATCGCACGAGTCACGTAAGTGATGACTAGAGCTATGATCAACCCGACCAGGAACCAAATGCATCTCCTCTTGATCTCCTGGTTGCTTGTCCGCAGATACACCGCAACATCGACTAACAACAAAAGGAGAATGATTACAATCACCGCGACGATAACGGGCCTAGACATCAGCACACGTATTCACCGATGATTGCGTAGATTCCTGAAAGAGCGGTGCTACCGGCGGCCAGTAGGTACAGGACGTCCTGAGAAAGGAGTACGCCAGCAACAATTATCCCCTCTGGATTTGCGATCGCAACGGCGGCAAGGCCGGCAGCGACTAGTACTGCTACGCCCGCAGTCACTGCGTAGGTACAGAAGCTTTTCCCGGTGGGATCGGTGTTGTTGATGGGGTCGTCGCCGGCGTAGGCGTATTTGTTGCCTTGTTGGGGGTTGGCGAGGTGGGTGGTGCTGTCTTGTTGGGTGAAGCGTCCGGTGACCGGCTGGTACCAGCGTTGGCCGTATTTGAGCATGTCGGTGGTGCGGTCGTAGATGCTGCCGGGGGCGTAGCGGTAGGGGTTTTGGTCGCCGGCTGAGCCGGTGCCGCCGGTGGTGGTGACGCCGTAGGGGTCGTAGGCGTAGGTGCTGGTGGTTCCGGCGCTGTTGACCAGGGCGATGGGGCGGTTGAGGCCGTCGGACAGGTAGAACGCCTCGTTGCCGTTGGTGGTGCGGATCGCGAGGGGCTGGCCGGTGGTGGGGTCGTGTTCGAGGTAGCCGGTGTTGCTGTTGATGCTGACTTGTTCGATCTGGGGGAGCCGGTTGGTGTCGTTGCGGCCGTAGGTGTATTTGACGGTGGTGCCGCCGGGGACGGTCTGGGCGGCGAGCTCGTTTTGGTTAGGGCCGGCGTAGGTGTAGGTGCCGGTCCCGCCGCCGGGGGTGGTGACGGCGGTCATCTGCCCGGCGCCGTTGTAGGTGGCGGTCCCGAGGGTGGGGCTGGCGGTGAGGTTCCCGGCGCCGTCGTAGCTGTTCCCGGCGTCGGTGACCTGGTTCGCCGGGTTGTAATGGGCGGTGGGGGTGCCGGTGGCGGTGAGTCGGTTGCCGTTGGTGTCGTAGCTGTAGGTGTAGCTGGTCGGCGCGGGTCCGCCGGTGACGGTCACTCCGGTCAGCCGGTTGCCGGCGTCGTAACGGTAGGTGCTGATCGCGCCGGTGAGGTTGTCTTTGGAGCTTTGCAGCAGCGTCCGGTCGGCGGTGGTGGCTGTCGAGCAGGCTGAGGGGTTGGTGTTGGCGTTGGCGTAGCAGTAGGTCAGGTCGGCGACGGGGGTGTGGGAGGTGTTGCCGGTGCCTTTGTCGGCGGTGACATGCACCGGCCGGCCGGAGGCGTCGTAGGTGGTGTGGCTGTGCACCGCCCAGCTGGTGTGGGTGGAGTTGGCGGCGTCCCAGGTGTCGGTGCGCCGGGCGTGGTCGTCGTAGCCGAACAGCAAAAGCGTGCTCGGGCCGGTGGTCATCGACGCGAGCTGCCCGGCAGCGGTGTAGGTGTAGCTGGTGGTGCCGCGGCTGTCGGTCAGCGACGTCTGGTGCCCGGCCTTGTCGTAGCCGTAGGCGATGGTGCCGCCGCCGTTGGTGTTGGCCCGGCTGGTCAGGTGGTTGAGGGCGTCGTAGCCGTAGCTGGTGGTGCCGGAGGCGTCGGTGCGGGTCTTGAGCCGGCCGGTCGGGTCATAGGCGTAGGTGACGGCGGGGGTGCCGTCGCTGTAGGACACCGACTGCGTCCGGTCACCGAAGTCGTAGTTGTAGCTGGTGGTCCGGCCGGCGCCGTCGGTGGCGCTGTCGGGGCGGGCGAACCGGTCGTAGGTGAACGCCCGGGCGCCCAGGGATCCGCCGGTGACCGGGGTGATCCCGGTCAGCTGATGGGTGGTCGAGTTTGGCGGTGTAGCCGGTGGAGTTGGTGCCGTTGGCTGGGTCGGTGGCGGTGGCGACGGTCCCGTCGGCCCGGTAGGTGACCTTCGCGGTCGCGGCTAGGGCGGTGGTGCTGCCGGAGGTCTGGTTACCGGCGGTGTCGTAGGCCAGCGCGGAGCTGTTGCCTTGGCTGTCGGTGCTTCCGCTGGGGGAGAACTTCGACCCCGCCCCAGTGTTGGTGTAGGCCAGGCCGGCCGTGGCCCCGGTCGGCGCCGTCGCGCCGGTCAGGGACTCCCCGCCGTTGGCCCCGTAGCTGGCGGTGCTCGTCGAGCCGGTCGCCCCGGTGCCGATGGTGGAGCTGGCGACGTCGAAGCCGGCGGTGTAGGTCTGTGAGCGGGTGTTGCCGTCGGGGTCGACCGCCGACAGCACCCGGTCGGTGCTGTCCAGGGTGTAGGTGGTGTGTGGAACGGCGGCCACACCTTGAGTCTGGTCGGTAGTCGGGTCGGCGACCAGGGTGGTATTACCGGCCGTGTAGGCCAGCCGGGTCGCTGAGTTGCCGGGTGAGCCGGCGGACGGGTTCAGCTGGGTGACCTTGCTGACCTTGTGGGTGGTCGTGTACACGAACTGGGTGAGAGCCCCGCCGTTGTTGGTCACCGACATCAGATCACCGGTGGTGGCGTCGTAGCCGAACGTGGTGGTGTGATTCAGCGCATCGGTGATGCCGGTCAACTGCCCGGCGGTGTAGGCGTAGCTGACCGATCGGGTGGTGCTGCCACCGTCAGTCTGAGACACCCCGGTCATCAGTCCGGCGGCGTTGCTGGTCACCGTGGCCAGCCGAGGACCGGGCAGGGTGCCACCCCGGCTGGAGGTGACCGAACTGAGCAGTCCGCCGCTGGTGTAGGCGAAGGTGGTGGGGTTGGCGTTGCGGTCGGCGACCTTGGTCAGCCGGCCGGCGGCGTTGAACGTCAGCACCCGCCCGGAGGAGTGCTCGGACAGGGTCCACCCGGCCGGGCCGCTCGTGGACACCAGGTCCGCTTTGAACCCGGCGGCTGAGTTGTAGGTGCCGGCCGGCGTACCGGGGGTGAACAGGCCCTCCAACCCCTCCGGTGCCAGGTACAGCACCGAAGAGTCCGGGTTCACCACCAGCTTGGTGTCCGCGCCCAGGCGCATCGCCCAGCCCGGCCCGGCCGTCCCCGCCGGCAGCGGCGAGCCGGCGCCCAACAGCAGGCTGTTGAAGTCCAGGCCCAGCTGCACGTCGGAGCCGATCCCAGGCAGGGTCAGATCCTTGCTGGTCACCTGAAGGTTCCCCGTGCCGACGTCGACGGTGGCGCTGACCCGGTCGGCCAGAGTGAAACTCAACCTCGTCGCACCCGGCCGGGCACCGACCTCCACCGGGACAGCATTAACCACCGCCGACGCCGGCGGGGACAGCGGGCTCAACCCCGCCGCGACCGTCGACAGGGCGGCGAACCCGGCAAGCACAGACAGACGACGGACGCATAGCCCACGGGCATGAAAGCTCCAAGATCAGATGCCGCACCTCGACAACGAGAAACGCGGCTAACGGATGAAACAGGCGACTGGAGCGCGGGCGGCGCACCGCGGGATCATCCACGTCCGGACGGTGATGGACTCACCGGGCTGGCGGTCCCCAGGCTCTATTTGACGCCACCGGAGACTCGCCCAACGTGCTCCCCCAGTCACCCAATGTCAAGAGCCGGGCGAGGAGTGTTTGGTTAACAGTTGGACCCGAGTCGAACTGCCCCCGATGTCCGTGGCCATGTGAAAGTCCTCGATCGACGACTGCACGTCCCTTGAGGAGTTGGCGGCGCTTTTCGGGCGCCGCGGCGTACCAGCCACCCGCTTTCTGGTGCGCAATGATGCCCGTATGGGCGGGCGCCGCTTGAACTGAAGGCGCCGCTCATCCTAAGGGCGGGGTTGGTCTACTGGTCGGGCTGGTACACGGCGGCGACCAGCCACCGGTCGCCGCGGTGGAAGGCCCGGGCGTCGAACCGGCCGGCCGCAGCCTCGTCGAGGCGGGCCGGTTTTGACCGCTGAAACGAGCGGGCGAGGCGGCGGGCCGAGGCTTCGGTCAGTTTCACTCGTGCGTTGAGGGCCATCCACTGCCCGGGCTGGCCGATCAGCTGCCGCCGGGCCAGTTCTGCGGCCGTCTGGTTCGCCGGCGGCAGGACCGGGGGCGGCCCGTCGAGCCGTTCCAGAATCGGCCTGCCTGTTGCCAGTTCAGGCACTCGATCACGCCTGACACATTGACCGGTCCTCCCAACTGATGTATTCGGTTCGGCCTCCGCCTTTCCGACCATCGTCTGTCCACCTCCACAGCACTACCACCCGGTCTACGCCACGATCAGCCACTAACCTTGTCACTCGCCGACTACCAACATCGGACCTACAAGATACCTACTGCCTAGACAAGGCAAAGTATCTGTATCTGCAAAGTATCTGCACGCATGCTACCAATGGTAGATTGGGGTGTCACCCTAGTGGGTGACCGGCGGCGACATGGTGGGTTGGAGGGACTGCGTGCGGGGTGGGGTGAAGATTTATCGGGGGTCGGCCCGTGCGGCCCGCGATTATGTGGAGGCGGATCGGTCCCGGGCTGATGACTATTACTTGGCGGAGGGGACGGGGGTGGCCCGCCGGTACACCGCGACTGGCGGGGGGGTGGTGGCCCGGCTGGCCGATCTGGGTGGGGATGGCTATCAGAGGTGGGTGGCCGGGGTGGACCCGGACACCGGCCAGATGCGGGGTCGGGTCCGTGCCGATGAGCGTGCGGTCCGGTTCGCTGAGGTGGTGGTGAACGGGCCGAAGTCGTGGAGTATCGCCGCGGAGCTGCACCCGGATGTTGCCGCGGCCTATGAGGCGGCGCAGGACCGGGCGGCGGAGCAGATCGTGGCCTGGCTGGGCCAGCACGCCACCACCCGGGTCGGCCCCCGCGGCGGGCAGGTCGCGACCGGGGTGGAGCGGCTGGAGGCGGTGTCGGTGCGGCATTACACCAGCCGGGCCGGGGATCCGCACCGGCATCTGCACGTGCAGGTCAATGCCCGGGTGTGGGCGGCGGGGAAGTGGCGGGGGCTGGACACCGTCGCGGTGCGGGATTCCATCGCCGCCGTCCATGGGATCGGCCATGCCGCGGTGCTCGCCGATCAGGGGTTTCGGGGGGCGCTGGCCGCCCACGGGTTCACCCTGGATGCCGATACCGGTGAGGTGGTTCAGCTGTCGGGGTTCGTGGCGGCGTTCAGCAAACGGGCCGGGCAGGTCGCCGCCCAGGTCGCCGGCTACGAAACGGAATGGCGGGCCGCCCATCCGGGTGAGGTGCCGGGGCCGGCGCTGTGGCGGTCGTGGGACGCCCGGGCCTGGGCAACCGACCGGCCGGGGAAGGCGAAGGTGGAGACCGCCGGGCGGGCACATGGCCGGTGGCTGGGCGAGTTGCACACGCTGGGCTACACCGCCCCGCCCGGCCCGGTCCGCCTCGAGGGGGTGCCGGTGGGTCGGATCAACCGGGACGCCGCCGCCGTCGAGGTGTTGACCAGGTTGGGGGCGGCCCGGTCAGCCTGGAATCAGGCGGACCTGCGTGGGGAGGTCGAGCAGCTGATCGCCCGGGCCGGTGTGGTCGCCGACCCGGCCGTGCGGGCCGGGCTGGCTGAGGATGTGACCGCCCGGGCCGCGACCGGCTGTGTGGCGCTGCTGGACCGGGACATCCCTGAACATGTGCGGGGGTGGAGCTCGCCGGCGGTGATCGCCGCCGAAGCTGACCTTTCCGGTCGGCTGGCCGTCCGCGGCGCCATCGGCGCCCGGGACGCGTCCCCGGAGCAGGTGGCCGCCGCGGCGGCGGCGGTGGGGGCGGTGCTGGACCCGGCGCAGGAGCAGGCGGCGGCGGCGCTGGCCGGTGACCATCCGCTGGTGCTGATCACCGGGGCGGCGGGGGCGGGGAAGACCACCACCCTGGCCACCGCCCGGACCGCGCTCGAGCAAGACGGGCATCAGCTGGTGGTGGTCACCCCGACGTTGAAGGCGGCCCGGACCGCCCGGGCCGAGACCGGGGCGCGGGCCGGGTCGGCGGCGTGGCTGGCCCACCAGCACGGCTGGCGCTGGGACCCGGCCGGCGCCTGGTCCCGGCTGCAGCCCGGGCAGGTCGACCCGGGCGGCGGCCGCGCATACACTGGGCCGACGGGCGGGGCGGTGCTGACGGCGGGGGACCTGCTGGTGGTCGACGAGGCGGGGATGGCCGATCAGGACACCGCCCGGGCGCTCCTCACCATCGCCGACCAGCACGGGGTGCGGGTGGGCCTGGTCGGGGACCCCCATCAGCTGGCCGCGGTCGGCCGCGGCGGGGTCCTGGATCTGGCGCAGCGGTGGGCGGAGCGGACGGTCACCCTCGACGTGATCCACCGGTTCACCCGCACCGCCGAAATCGCCCCCGGCATTACCGGCACCGTCCCCGATGTCGACTACGCCGACCTGTCGTTGCGGATGCGGGCCGGGGCCGATCCGGGGGCGGTGTTTGACCGGCTCGCCGAACGGGGGCAGGTCGCCCTGTACCCGGACGAGGCGACCCGGCTGGCCGCCGTCGCCGAGGCGGCCGCCCAGGCCCGGGCGGTCGGGGTGGCGACTGCGGTGGCGGTGGCGACCCGGGAGCAGGCCGCCGGGCTGAACACGGCGATCCGCGACCGGCTCGTCGAGCTCGGGCTGGTCGACGACACGATCACCGCCCTCGCCGCCGGTGGGCAGCCGGTGGGTGTCGGGGATTTGGTGGCGACCCGGCGTAACGACCGGACCGCAGATGTCGCTAACCGTGACACTTGGACGGTTACCGCCGTCGACGCCGACGGCGGGCTGAGCATCACCGGGCCGGCCGGGCCGCGCACCCTCACCCCGGCCTATGTCGCCGGGCATGTGGAGCTGGCCTACGCCAGCACCGTGCACGGGGTGCAAGGCGACACCGCCCAGACCGGGCATCTGCTGCTGGACGAACACACCGGGGCGGGTGCGGCCTATGTGGGGATGACCCGCGGCCGGACCGTCAACACCGCCCACCTGATCGCCGACACCCTCCTCGACGCCCGGGCGCGGTGGATCGACGCGGCTGGCCGTGGGCGGGCCGACCTCGGCCTCGACGCCGCCCGGCAGGCCGCTCAACGGGCGGCCGCCCCCTACACCCCCACCCCGGCCCCGACCCGGCTGGACGACGACGCTGATGCCCGGCTCGCCGGCCTCCTCGACCGGCTGCGCGTCGCCTGGACCGCACAAGCCCAGGCCCAGGCTCTGCTGGAGCGGTTGGGCCCGCGGCTCGAGCACGCCACCGCCGACGCAGGCCGCCGCCAGCAGACCGAGAAGGCACTCGCCCCGCTGCGCCAGCACGCCGACACCGCCCGGGCGGCCGCCGAGACGGCCGGGCAGGCCGCCGAGGAAAGCCAGCACGCGCTGACCGGCCAGGCCGCCCAGATCGCCCAGGTGCTGCACGCCGACTGGGAGACAGACCGGCCGGCCGCGGCCGAGGCCGCCCGCATCGTGCAGGTGGACCCTGGCCGGCTGGGTCGGCTGCTGCACCGCCGCGACATCGGCGACGCGAAGGCCCGGCTGGCGCAGTGGGCCAGCAAATGGCAGCCCATCCACCCCGACCTGCCCCCCAGCGGCGACATTGCCGCGGTCGCCGCCTACGCCGCCCGCCCCCCACACGCCGGCCGGACCGCCCAGGTGATCACCGCTTACGCCGGCCGGCAGGCCGCCGCCGGACTCCCCCAGCACGCCGCCCGGACCCGCACCGCCCGACAAGCCGAACAGGCCGCCCAGCAAGCCCAGACCGCCTACACCCAGGCCGCCGGCCGGGCCGGCCGGCTGCAAACCATCCGCGATGCCGCCGCCGCCCACCGCGACCTCGCCAACGACCTGCCCGCCCTCACCGCCCAGACCGCCAGCGCCCAGGCACGGCTCGACGCCGCCACCCGGCGGGTCGCCGACCTCACCGCCGACCCGGCCCTCACCACCCGACCCGACGCCGCCGCGATCCTCACCGGCGCCCAGACCAGCTGGACCCACCACCGGGCCGCCCGGCAGGCCGCCCAGGCGGCCCGGCAAGCCGACCAGGCCACCCAGGCCCGGCGGCCCGACCCGGGCGGCCCCGCCTACCCCGCCCCGTACCGGCACCGGGGCGGCCCCAGCCTCGGCCGCTGAGTGCGGCGGTCGCCGAGACGTCGTCGGCTCAAGCAGCGGGTGGTAATGCTGTATCCCCCCAACTGGACCGTTGCATGCTGGTACTGATTTACGTACGGTTGGGGTATGGCTGAAGTGGTCACTACCGGTGAGGCCCGTGACGCCCTCCACCAGATCGCCCGGCGTTTCGACGCCGGCGAAGCGGGGCCGGTGTACTTCGGCTCCCACCGCCGGGCCCAAGGTGTCATCGTCGCGGTCGAGGTGTGGGAGAGGCTGCTCGAGCAGGCCGAAGACGAGCTCGACCTCGACCTCGCCCACCGTCGGCTCGCCGCCGGCGATCAGGAACGCCTCACCCGCAGCGACCTCGACCGGGCACTGCAGCAGGCTGCGCAGGCGGCAGCGCACCCACCTGCATGACCGGTCGGGGCCGGCCGAACAGGCCGGCCCGGTACACGGTGGTCTCCCGGCCGGAAGTCACCGCTGACGTCCTCCGCGCCCCAGGTGCAGCGCCAGCACCTCAGCGGCGAGAGGATGCGCTTGCGCCGGGGGCTTCGCTGCCCAACACCATCCTGCAGGGCGAGCCAGCCCTACTGCACACACTCGGTACTGACGCATCATGATGTTATGATGCGTTTATGTCCAAGGCGCGTACCACGGTGACGATCGACGAGCGGGTGCTGACCGCAGTGCGGGTCCGTGCTGCCCGTACCGGCAAGGGCGACAGCGAAGTGATCGAAGAGGCGCTGCGGCGGGCTCTGGGTCTGGACCTGTTGGAGCGGCTATGGGCCAAGAACGACCTCGAGGAGAAC
>JAABUT010004030.1_pt1 | contig 12026 bp, 9 predicted proteins | sample 5559281 | NCBI WGS metagenome assembly JAABUT01 (sample SAMN10711880, study PRJNA513359) | rock metagenome | isolation source: Antarctica rocks | place: Antarctica: Victoria Land, Ricker Hills nord | collected 2016-01-04
ACGGCGGTGTGCTCAGGTGGAACGCACCACGCTGTCTCGGCCTGGGACTGGTTCTACCAGAGTCGGGAGCTTCACGGCATACCGAAGGGCGTCTTCTTCATACCGATCCGGGGGCGGCAGCCGCGACCAGCCGGTCGACCTCCGTGTTTTCTCGGAGAATGAGCCGTCTCAACCCGCCTTCGTGGTCGGGCCGCGCAGAGATGCGACAGCCTCCGCTTCGGAGCCGGCAGACGGAGGCAGCACGCTCTCCATGAGCAGGACGACCAGGACCGCTCCCGCGACGAGCAGACCGCCGCCGACCCGAAGAGCAGACGTAGGCGAAGAAGGTCGACCTCATGGTCACCTGTCGACAACCCGGGCGCCCACGGCATGCTCTCGGGAAGGGTGGGCAGGTGGACGCTGCACCACTAGCCCACACGGTCGAAAGCTCCCTCGCGTCCTTGCCTACAGTGGTCGAGTGAGCCACCTAGCCGCAGTGTCTGGCGTTCTTCCGCAGAATCGCCACTCCCAGGCCGAGGTGACCGCTGCATTCACCGAGATTCTCGGCGCGCACGGTGTCAACCGCAGCCTCCTGGAACGGGTCCACGCCAACGCCGGCGTGAGCTCTCGGCACCTCGCCCTCCCACTGGAGCGGTATGCCGCCCTCGCGGACTTCGGGGAGGCGAACGACGAGTTCATCCGGGTGGCGGTCGACCTCGGCTCCGAGGCGGTGAGCCAGGCCCTGCGCTCTGCCGGTCTGCGAGCCACGGACGTCGACCTCATCGTCTCGACGACCGTCACCGGTGTCGCGGTGCCGCCCATCGAGGTCAGGGTCGGCTCGCGACTGGGCCTGCGCGCCGACGTCAGGCGGGTGCCGATGTTCGGGCTGGGTTGCGTCGCGGGGGCGGCCGGGGTCGCGCGGCTGCACGACTACCTTCTCGGCCACCCGGACGACGTGGCGGTGCTGCTCTCCGTCGAGCTGTGCAGCTTGACGGTGCAGCACGACGACACGTCGGTCGCGAACCTCGTGGCGAGCGGGCTGTTCGGCGACGGGGCCGCAGCGGTGGTGATGGTGGGCCGGAACCGGGTGAGCGAGACGAAGCTGCCCCAGGTGATGGCCACGCGCAGCCGGCTCTACCCGGACACCGAGCGGGCCATGGGATGGGACGTGGCGGCGTCCGGCCTGCGGATCGTCCTCGGGGTCGAGGTGCCGGAGCTCGTCCGGGGCCATGTGCGCGACGACGTGGACCGGTTCCTGGCGGACCACGGTCTTGCTCGGGCCGACATCGGCTGGTGGGTCACCCACCCCGGTGGCCCGCGACGCGCTCGCGCTGACCTGGCGCAGCCTCGACCGGATCGGCAACCTCTCGTCGGCATCCGTCCTCCACGTCCTGGCCGACACCCTGCGCGAGCGGCCGCCGGCGCCCGGGTCCCACGGGATGCTCATGGCCATGGGTCCCGGGTTCTGCCTCGAGCTGGTTCTCCTTCGGGCGCAAGGGGGCTGAGATGTCCACCTCGCAGTGGCTCTTCGTCGCGCTGGTTGCAGCCGTAAGCCTGGAGCGGGTCGCCGAGCTGGTCGTGTCGAAGCGCAACTCCGCATGGGCGTTGGCCCGCGGGGGAGTGGAGGTCGGGCGGAACCACTACCCGTTCATGGTGGCTCTGCACACGGGTCTCCTTGTCGGGTGCGTGGCAGAGGTGAGCCTGCTCGACCGGCCCTTCGTCCCCGCGATCGGCTGGCTCATGCTGGCGCTCGTGGCCGGCTCACAGCTCCTGCGGTGGTGGTGCATCGCCACCCTCGGCCGCCAGTGGAACACCCGGGTTGTCGTCGTCCCCGGGCTGGGTCGCGTTGTCGCCGGCCCCTATCGATGGGTCGCGCACCCGAACTACGTCGCGGTCGTCGTCGAGGGTCTGGCGCTGCCCCTGGTGCACGACGCATGGGCGACGGCAGCAGTGTTCACCCTGCTCAATGCCGCGGTGCTGACGATCCGGGTTCGCACGGAGAACCGGGCGCTGAGCTCGCTCTCCAGCGCGGCCGCCGGGCGATGACCCAAGACCTCATCATCGTGGGCGGCGGGCCCGTCGGTCTCGCCGCTGCCCTGTATGCCGTCAACGCGGGTCTGGCGCCCCTGGTCCTGGAGCGGGCAGTAGGGCCCCTGGACAAGGCCTGCGGAGAGGGGCTCATGCCGGGTGGCGTCACGGCCCTGAGCGAGCTCGGCGTCGATCCGTCGGGGCGGGCGTTGAACGGCATACGCTATGTCAGCGGACGCCGGACGGCTCAAGCCGACTTCCGTCACGGGCCGGGCCGTGGGGTGCGGCGGACGGTCCTGCACGCAGCGCTGCGCCGAGCGGCGGCCGACGCCGGGGTGGAGGTGCTGCCCCTGGAGGCCCGCTCGCTGGAGCAGGACGCCGACCGGGTGACGGTCCGGACGCGGACGACGGCCCAGGACCTGGGCCCGGAGCTGGTTGCGTGCTACGTGTTGGCGGCCGACGGACTGCACTCGCCGACGCGCTCGATGCTCGGCCTGACCGTGGCCTCGGGAGATCACCGCCGCTGGGGGCAACGGCGGCACTACGCGCTGGCGCCGTGGAGCGACCACGTCGAGGTCCACTGGGGGCCGGTCGGAGAGGCTTACGTGACCCCGGTCTCGGACGACCTCGTCGGGGTGGCCGTACTCAGCGACCGGCGAGCCGGCTTCGACGAACAGCTGGCCCGCTTTCCCCTTCTGGCGGAGCGGCTGCGGGCGGCTCTCGCGGTGACCCCGGTCCGCGGGGCGGGGCCGCTCCGGCAGCGCTCGGCGCGCCGCGTAGCGGGCCGGGTCCTCCTCGTCGGAGACGCCAGCGGATACGTCGACTCGTTGACGGGAGAAGGGATCTCGCTCGGTCTGGCTCAAGCCCGTGCCGCGGTTTACGCCGTGCGGGCCGGCCAGCCGCAACGCTATGAGTGGGGATGGCGCCAAGCGAGCTGGCGTTACGCCGTGCTGACCCATGCCCTGGTCCAGGGCACCCGGCCCCACTGGGCGCGCCGGGCGATCGTCCCCGCCGCCAGCGCTTTGCCCGCGCTCTTCGCGGGGGCCGTGAACGAGCTGGGCCGAACCCGATGACGGCTCTGCGCCTCGTTTCTGCCCGAGAGCGCGAAGAGCCGGCGATCCGAGGCTGCGCGGCCCTTCCCGGCCAGCGTCCGGAGTGGCTAACGTCTTCGCATGCGTTCCCGCTCGGTCCTCGTCGGCGTCTCGGGTGTCCAGCTCACCGCGGGAGTAGCTGGTGCGCTTGTCGCGCTGCGCGGAGGTCGGTCCTTCGACATCGCTCTCCTCGGGTGGCGTGGACAACCGGAGCGGGTGGCGCACGACTCCTGGCTCCTCGGCACCGGGTTGTCTGCTCCCGTCGTCATGCTTGCGGCTCAGGCCTGGGGGGTCGCTCGACTGGCAAGGGGGCCAAGCCAGCGTGCCACCCGGACCCTGGGGACGCTCGGGGCGGCGATGGTGGGTGGTTATCTCGTCGAGAAGGAGTTCCGGAGATCGCTGTCACCCAGCGGATGGGACCCGGTCATCACGCCGATCGCCTCCGTGGGGTTCACCCTCGCCGTCGTCATGGCCGTGGTGGGTCTGGGCCGGTCAAGACCTGGGCAGGCCTGGAGCTGAGCGGGGGACATCCCGAGGCGTCACCGGATGTTGCCCATGATCGGCATCGCCGACACGGGTTGGAAGTATGCGGCGGCGGCGAAGAGACCCGCTGCCACGACGTGCAGCTGGGTCTCACATCCGTCGAACCGAACAGGGAACGCGTCTGTCGTCACGGTGCCTTGCAGCAGCGACTGCAGGCGCTGGGCGAAGTCCTCCAGATCCGCTGCGCTCTCGAAGTCTCCCGCCAGCTCGTACGTGGAGCCGTTGATCGACAGGTGGCCAGTTCCAGGCATCGTGTCCTCCGTGACGCTCGCGGCCGCGACCGGGCCGATCAACTGAACCGTCTCACGCGCGACCGAGAGAACACCCCCGGTTAGCCAAGATGGCAGCGTCGTGACGAACCGACATGTCGTCGGTCGTCAGAAACTCTCGCGAACGTCGTCCAACAGCTCGGCATGAAGCGGCAGCGCGAGGTAGCCGGCGGCCAGGTCCGGGTCGCCGATGTGCGAGGCCCGTTCGGTGAGATAGTCACGCGCGCGAAGGAGAAGATTCTCTGCTTCAGGATCGGCAGCTGCCCGCAGCACGGACCAGCACGCGTGTAGGACCGCAGCCGGACGCAGGCAGCTCTGCAGGTCGGCGGGGTCGAGGTGCTCCAGCAACGGGCTGATGCGCTGCATGGCCAGGCGTGGCTGGCCGGCCGCGAGCTCGGCCCGCGCCAGACCGGCCTCGCTCTCCCGGATGAGTGCGGCGACATCGAGCTTGACGAACAGGTCTCTCGCGTCCCTGAACGACTTCGAGGCATCTTCGGGAGCGCTGTTCTCCAGGAGCGCGTACGCCAGGACCAGGTGTGCGTGGCCGCCCGGGAGGGGCGATTCGCCGACGGCGACGCGGGTGGCCTCCTGGGCCCAGGTCAACGCGGCCGAGTGATCGCCCTTCTCCAGGGCCGCGAGAGCGAGTCGAGTCAGGGCGTCGGTCTCGACGGTCGCTGACAAGACGGCGCGCCCGATCCCCAGGGCTTCGGTCAAGTCTTCTGCCGCCAGCTCCCACTGGCTCGTGGTCAGCTCGACGACCCCCTTGACCGTGAGGTTCACCGCGGTCGCCTCTTGGTCATCGAGCCTGCGCGCGATGTCGATGGCCTCTCCGGCCAGCCGCAGAGACTGTGCCAGCCGGCCCTGCTGGCATGCGATCGAGGCGAGGTTGCCCACGACGACCGACTGGCGATAGACGTGCCTGGAACGCTGGAAGATGGGCAGGACCTGCTCGAAGACCTCTCCCGCCTCGTCGATCCGGCCCATGTTGAAGCACGTCGTCGCGTACTGCGCCATGGCCATGCTCTCGGCCTCGATGTCACCCGACTCGGCGAAGACCTCTCTCGCCTCGCGCACCCTCTCGAGCGCGACGGAGTAGTCGCCGGCGTTGTTCGCCACCATGGACAGGTAGCGCAGTGACTCCCCGACGAGAGAGGGGCGCTGCGCCTGTCGACCGAGCTCGAGAGCAGTGGTCAGACTCTTCCGGGCGGCGACGTTGTCATTGCTCCACGTCAGGGCCTTGCCGCGCCAGAGGTGCCCCTCAACCTCCTCGCTCGCCAGCCCGGCCTCCGCGGCCCTGATGGCGCGATCTGCGGTGGCGACGGCGGCGACGTAGTCACTCTGTTCGAAGAAGCTGCGGGACTGCCCAAGAAGCAGAGTAATGGTGCGCCGGGCGTCGCCGAGCTGTTGGACAAGATGTGCCATCGCCTCGAGGTCCCGCGCCTGTCCCGCACGGTGTCCCCGGCGCTCCAGGACATCCTCTCGAGCGGCGAGGATGTCGAACCTGAGCGCCACATCCTCTCGAGGTGCCACCTCCTCCGCGCGGCCGAGGAGCCGAGTGGCCTCGTCGAGAGCGAAGACGCGAGCCCCCTGTGCGCCCGCCCGCAGGTACCAGCGCGCGGCCTCGGGATCGTCGGCACGGTCGAGGTGCTCCCCGATCAGCGAAGCGAACTCGTCCTCCCGTGCGTTCGGACTGCTGACGCTGATGAGCCAGGTCGCCGCTCGACGGTGATATCGCCGTCGGTGAGCGCGCAACACGCTGTCGTAGGCGACGTCCCGCAGCAGGGCGTGCTTGAAGATGAACTCCCTCGAGGAGGCGAAGACGGAGACCTCTCGTTCGAGCACGATGTCACGTCGCCGGAGCTCGTCCAGCGCTCGGTGGGCATCAGGGCTCGCCGCCGACCCGAGATGGGTCACCGCGTCGTCCCAGAAGACTCTCCCGACGACCGAGGCGCGCTGCAGCAGCTGGCGCTCGACGGCGCCGAGTGCGTCGAGGCGCGCCTGGAGAACGCCCTTGAGCGTGGACGGGACAAGGAGCGACCCGAGGAGCTCGGTGGCGACGCGCCAGTGCGGCTCTCCCGGGACGATCACGCCGGTGTCGATGAACCACGTGACGAGCTCCTCCACGTAGAACGGATTGCCGTCAGCGGCCGAGACGACGAGGTCGATGAGTGCCGCCGGCGGCTCCTCGACTCGTTGGAGCAGCTGTCTGACCAGGCTGCGCACCTCTCGGCGTGAGAGAGGGTTCAGGCTGAGCCGGACGTGGTGGCCCAGTCCCTCTGCCCAGCGCGGGCGCTCCTCGATGAGGCTCGGCCGGGTGGTGGCGACGACGAGCACAGGGGCGTTGCGCAGCGTCGTGTCCGCGGCGTCGAGCCATCTGAGCGACCCGTCGTCAGCCCAGTGCAGATCTTCGAGCAGGATGATGACCGGCGCCGTGCGTCCGAGGCTGGCGAAGTACTCCGCCAGCACCGAGGTCCCCCTGTCGCGAAGGCTCTGGGGATCTGCCGGGACCGCGGTGGCCTCGACTCCAAGGTCGAAGCCCAGCCACGCGCCGACGACGTCGGCTCGATCTCGCAGATCGTCGCCGTCCCCGAAGGCGCCCCCGAAGCCTTTCTGGAGCTTGTCCCGGATGGTGGCCGGAACGTCACTCTCGTGAAGGTCCATCCGAGTCGCGATGACGTCCCGCAGCAGGGCGTTGGCGCGGTTCTGACCCGAGTGCGAGGCCCTTCCCCGAAACCACCAGATCGGCTCCGGGCGCGCGCCGAGCCACGCGTCGAACTCCAGCAGGAGCCTCGACTTTCCCAGTCCGGCGTCGCCGACGATGGTCACGACCCGCCACTGGCCGTCGTCGACGACATCCCACAGGCGCTCCTGCAGGAATGTCAGCTCGACATCACGCCCAACCGTCCTGGTGTCCAGACCCCCGACCGCAGCCGCCCGGTCCATCCGGAAGCCGCGGGGGCGCTCCGAGACCACGAGAAAACCGTCGACCGGTCCGTCGATGCCTTTGAGGACCAGGCCCCGCAGGGGCTCGACGCTGAAGGCTCCACGTACCAGTCGGTGGGTGTCGGTGGAGATCAGCACGCGGTCGGTCGGGGCTGCCGACTGGAGGCGGCTTGCCCGGTTGACGGTCGGGCCCACCGCCACGAACTCGTGCCCAGGACGCTCGCCGAGGGTGCTGATGACGACCTCACCGCTGTCGAGCCCCACCCGCATGTGCAGCTCGAGACCGAAGCGCCGCCCGACGTCCTCGTTGAGCTGCCGGAGAGCCGACGTCATCGCGAGCGCCGCGCGGAGTGCGCGCTCCGCGTCGTCCTCCCAGGACTGGTGCAGACCGAACACCGCCATGACCGCGTCGCCGATGAACTTCTCGACGACGCCGCCGTTTGACACGATGACCTGGTGCCAGCGGGAGAAACAGGCCTGGACCACCTCCTTGGTGTCCTCCGCGTCGAGCTGCCTCGAGATCGTGGTGAAGTCGACCAGGTCTGCGAAGAGGACGGTGACGAGCTTCCTGGCCTCGGCGACCTCCTGCGAAAGCAGTGCCTGTCGGCGTTCACGCAACGGAGCGACTGCCGTGTCGACGACGTCGTCGCCCAGCGTCGCGCGCTGACCCTCGAGTGCGGCGATCGCCACCTCGACAGCCACGAGAGCGCCGCCCGCCGGCTCACCCGCAGGACCGTTGACGGTCATGCGCTCACGGTAGGCCGACGAGCCGGGCGACCGCCCCGCATCGCCAGAAAAACTCATCCCGGCGGTAGCTGTCAGGGAGCAGTTTCGGCGAACCCACGCCAAGAAGGGTCCCGCCCGCTTCAATGGACGGGAGGTCAAGCTTGAGCGGAAGGCCGGCAGATGCGCATCGAGGCAATGGCGACATCCATGTCGTGGATCCCATCGGACTCCGTCTGGAGCACGATGCGGCGAGGGTTCGACCTCGGGCTGGCCCACTGGGACGCGCCGCTGCCAGAGACCGTCGATTCGCCGCGTGAGGTCCACGAGCTGTGCCGACAGGACCGGTTCCGCTTCGCCAACGTCCTCTCCGGATGGGCAGACTTCGACAACGGACGAGTCGTGGCGTCAGGCGTCACCGACGACTCCGGGCTCGTCATGGGCGCGACCACCGTCCGCGTCCGCGGTGTGGGGGGCGTGACGTTCCAGGCCGCATCCTTGCCGGTGATTCGGCCCCGACCGAAGCACGGCGAGGGGCAGGTCACCCTCGTGCAGACCGTTGGCGGGCGCACTGGCGTGCCGCTTCCCCGGCCCGTACCCCACGCGCCGTTCGTCCGCTGGCAGGCCCCGTTGGTCTGGACCACGCTCGCCCTGACGATCCGAGCAGACGGAACGTCCGCCGTGGACCTCGTCGGGGCCAGTGCCTTTCCTCGTCACTGGGTCTACGACCAGACCGGTCGGGTCGCGCTGAAGAGCGCCTTCGCCGACGAAAAACGGTGGATGAGCCACTCGTTCGGCGGGAGAACTCCCTGGGGCGAGCACGATCGCCCCGCACTCGTCGTGGCCTTCGAGTCCGAGCTCGAGCAGCGGCTCTCCGTCGACATCATGCAAGCGGGCGCCAAGCCTGAGATCCGAAGGCTGTCCTCGGGAGCGACGCTGACCGAACAGGGTCGGGCGGGAGCCGAGCTCTTCCTCATCCTCGACGGGATCGTGGACGTCGAGGTCGACGGAAGGGTGCTGGGCGAGGTCGGGCCAGGCGCGGTCATCGGCGAGCGCGCGATCCTGGAAGGGGGAGTGCGGACCTCGACCGTGCGCTCGACGACACCGGTCAGGGTCGCCGTCGCCCGGGTGGACGACCTGGACATCGGACGACTTCGAGAACTCGTGCAGTTCCACCGCCGCGAGGAGGACCCAAACCCGCCTGAAGGTCCTCCGACTGCGCAGTCCTGATCCGCGTCCGCCCTCGGAAGGCGAGGTGCCCGGGGCAGGTCCGGCGGGTCAACGCCTGTCGTCGAGGTGCCGAGTCATCGTCCACCTGACCAGCAAACTGCCGCCGAAACCGGCCTGAGCGAGCGCCGTCGTGGACACCGGCCAATCTCCCACCGGCTTCAGGGTCATCAAACAATGACATCGACGCGGACCACCCCTGGTCCGGCACGACCTCCAGGGCGACGGAACAACACCCTCAAGCCCCCGGGAGCTGAGCGTGTCAATCCCGGCAGCCTTCTAGTGCTGGCGCCACAGGGCCGCGACCGGGTTGTGCTGCGTCAGCGTGACGTTGCCGGACCAGGCGATGAACGGCTGGACTGGCAGGTAGTCATGGTCGAGCAGGTAGGCACGGCGGATGTTCTGCACCGTCACGCCGGATCCGCGGTCGGACCGTTCGGACGTCGAGAACCGGATGGCGTCGATCTCCTCGATGTCGCTCATCTTCGTGCCCGAGGGCAGCTCCACGGTCGTGGCATCCTCGCCGTCCCGCTGAAGCGACCAGTTGGGGACGTTGTGGTCGGAGCGGTAGAGGTTCCTGTCGCCCTTCAGCTTGACGCCGATCGACGTACCGACCCAGGGTGTGGAGTCGCTGTAGGGGTTGGTCGTCTTGTTGATGACGATGTAGAGATAGTTCCTCGCATCGCTGAGCTGGGCGCTGTCGGTGTTCGGGTGGCTCTCGGTGCGCCCCTCGCGGATCAGCTCCTCACCCATGACGGCATACATCCACGGGTTCATCTCCATGATCTGCTCGCGAGCCTGCGTGGTCGGGTCCATCGTCTGTGCGGTCGAGAGGTAGAAGCGCATCTTCGCGTCCACCGGCTGGTCGCAGACGTTGTTGTTGTCCGTGCACGTCTGCAGGACCGGGTGTCCACCCTCGTGCGCGCCTGCGAACGTGCTCGTCTGGTGGCTTGGAGCCTGGAACGTCTCCGACCCCGCCACCGTGTTCCCGTTGGCGTCCACGGTGACCCGGTAGATCCACTCGATGTCGGTCATGCGGCCCCAGCGCGCCTGTTCCGCTGGTGGTTCCGTGACGGTTCCGCCGTCCTCGTTGCTCCACACGATCTGGTACTCGTACTTGGTGGTGCCGTCGGGCTGCGGGTAGGAGTAGTGCCAGGCAACCAGTGGCGGGTCTGTCCACGCGTTCTGGAACGGGCCACCGTATGCCGGTAGCGAACGTCCGTAGAGGATCGGCGAGTGCGTCAGCGCGACGTAGCTGGGGTCCTGGGATGAGACCGTCTGCACCGACAGCCCCGCGACGTCTATGTCGTGCGCCGCCGCCGGTGAGCGGTCGTCTGCGAACACGAGCTTGAGCTGGTGGGTGCCAGCTGTCACGCCACCGATCTGGAACTGCCGTCCGACGGGCGTGTCGCCGGTGACGAGGATGTCGGTCTCGTAGGTACCGTCGACGTAGGCCGACGCGATCGCCGACTCCGCGCCGACCCGCTGCCACGAGACCCCGGGGGCCCACACCGTCAGGTTGAGGAGCCCCTCGCCGCCCGAAGTGGTGAAAGATGTCGTGTATGCCGGACCGCCGCGGAGCAGCGTGAAGTCCGGCGTCGCGCCGGGACCGCGTTGCGGTGACGTCTGCGCGCTTGTACCGACGGATGCATGGGCGGCCGTATCCGGGATCGACGCCACGGCCGGTACCGTTGCGGCAAGGGCGAGTGCGCCGACTGCAGCGAGTCGCGCCGGACGGTGAGTGGGCGCCAGCAGTGCCTTGAGGATGTCGCGAGGATGTGCAGCCATGTCCGCCTCCTGTTGGATCATGAGCTGGCAAGTGCCGTGGTGGCACACCAGCCCCCCCTTCTTACCGCCATCGACATGGCCACTGGGGCTCCGGGAGGTAAAGACTGGACCGACATCGGACTGCGGTCCATCCGGCGCCGGGTCCATGGCGTCCTGTCAACGCACCGAGCCGTCAGGGCGTGACGGAGCCACGACGCGCGACAGGTCACCACGACAGTCGATGTCGAAGGCGTCCACCAGACCGAGTGGGGATTCGACGGCCGAGACGGCGTAGCCCTGGGGGAAGCGGCGTGCCAGGGTCGCCAGGGAGGTGCAGCTGCGCAAGGCTCAGCCCCCGCGCGCGGCGGCCTTCCTGCGGACTGAGCGGGGTCTGACGCGTTGCGTCGACTCCGGAACCCGCAGGTCAGACATGGTGGGGCAGATGGGCCTTGAACCCACGACCGACGGATTATGAGTCTTCCTGGCCCACTTCGTGACGGTTGCCGTTGATCGCTGAAATCGGCTCTGACCTGCACGTTTGTCGATCTGCGCCTCGCAGCAGGTCATGCCAGTGCGGGTCATTCCTCGTCCTACTGCGGACTAAATGCGGACCAGATTGCTTGCCTCAGTGGCCCGGATGGCGCGCCTGCCCTGCACCACTCTCTCACCACAGCCGCGCTCGCGAGGCTGTGAGGCGGCGCCGGTTCTCGAGCGCGCTGGCGGCTGCGCGACGAAGGCTGGCACGCTGGTTCATAGGGTCCACCTTCGTGGGCCCAAACGGGAGCTGGACTGTCGACCTCCGGCATGCGCGGGCGTTCCGCGCACAATCCGGCCGGACCGAGCACTCGATCCCCGGCATGACCGAGCACCCGATCGGCCGCAGAAGTGGGCCGACCGCCTGCATGTCCCGTCGCTGTCCGAGAGACGCGTTGCGAGCGTGCTGCGTCCTGGCGAGCGGTAATCGGGTGGAACGCTCGTAACCCCGCCCCATGCCGCGTCGTCGCCTCGTTCCTCTCCTTCTTGTCCTTGGTCTTGTCGTTGTTGATCTTGTTGCTGTTCTTGGTGTCCCCGCCCCAACTTGGTCGGGACCTGGCGTCTGGTGGACGGGATGACACAATGTAGGAATCTGCGCGCAGATCACCCCTAAGTGATTGCATTTCCCTACATCCCCGGGGAAGGGGCCATGGCGAGCGAACTTGACCACGAGGCGCTACGACGGCTGCCCCCCACCTTCCGGTACAAGGAGGCCCGCAACCTTATAAATGAGCGTAGGTTCCGCGACCTGCTGGCGGAGGGACTGATCATCCGGCTAAACCGTGGCTTGTACCGCAAGGCCGACGCCGCTGGCGACGAGGACCTGATCGAGATCGCCGGGCAGCGACCTCGGGCCACGCTTTGCTTGCGTACCGCGCTGGCGCGGTACGACCTCATCGACGACATCCCTGCGCAGCTGGAC
>JAABUT010004035.1_pt1 | contig 12011 bp, 7 predicted proteins | sample 5559281 | NCBI WGS metagenome assembly JAABUT01 (sample SAMN10711880, study PRJNA513359) | rock metagenome | isolation source: Antarctica rocks | place: Antarctica: Victoria Land, Ricker Hills nord | collected 2016-01-04
CGGGCGGCCGGACCAGCACCCGGATCCGCAGCCGCCGTGGTGAGCCCGACGGCGGCGACGGCCAGCGACGCACGGTCGACGGCGGGGTCACCGGTGAACGGCAGGACCGGGTGCACCGCCGCCGTCCAGGCCCCGGCGTCCGCGGCCGGGGACAGGACAGCCGCGCCGAGGGCACCGCTGGTGTGCACCACCAGCTGACCCGCACCGAACGCACTGGCCGCGGCGAGCGCCGCAACGACACCCGGCAGCGCGTCGTCACCGACCGTCAGCAACACCGTGCCCGCCCGGGCGACCGCCGGGGCCGCATCGTCGCCCCGGCCGAGCAGCAGCAGGTCCGGGTCGGCCGCCCCCAGCACGGCGGCCATCGTCCGGCCGACACGCCCGGGGCCGACGACCACGGTCGGCAGCCGCGCGGGTTCGGCTACCGGGTCCACGGGCCACGACGGTAGCGGCGGCCCGGTGGGCGCCCGGACGTTCGGCGCCCGGGGGTTCGGCTCCCGGGGGTTCGGGGCCCGTAGGTTCGGGGCCGTGACGACCACCGCGACGGCTCCTTCGGCCGGCCCCGTTTCCACCGTCCAGCTGACCGGATCCCCGGTCGTCGGGTCCTCGGTCGCGGCCACGACCGTCCGGGGCCGCGACCGCACCTGGCTGGTCGCGCTCGCCGCGGGTCTCTGGGGAACCGACGCCCTGCTGCGGTACCCGCTCGGGCGGACGTTCGCCGCCTCGACCCTGGTGTTCTGGGAGCACCTGCTCGCCCTCGTGCTGCTCGCGCCGTTCCTGCCCGGCGCGGTGCGGGCGGCCCGACGCCTGGACGGTCGCCAGCTGCTGGCGCTGCTGGTCATCGGCGCCGGGTCGTCGGCGCTGGCCACCATCCTGTTCACCCGGGCGTTCGCGCTCGGTGACCCGGTGACGCCGGTGGTGCTGCAGAAACTGCAGCCGCTGGTGGCGATCAGCCTGGCGGCACTGCTGCTCGGTGAACGGCCGCGGCGCCGGCTGGCGGTCTTCGCCGTCCCGGCACTGGTCGGCGCGTGGCTGGTCGCATTCCCCGACCCGCTGCACGTCGGTGTCCGACAGCTCACGCCAGCGCTGCTCGCGGTCGGCGCGGCAGTCCTGTGGGGCGCCGGGACGGTGCTGGGCCGCGGCTTGTCCGGGTCCCTCACCGCCCGCGAGCTGGTCACCCTGCGGTTCGCGATCGGCCTGGTCGCCGCGGGGGTCGCGGTGGTCGTCCTGGGTGACCGGCTGACGTTCCCGTTGGGTTCGCTGCCCGCGGTCGCCGGGCTGGCGTGGATCCCCGGCCTGCTGGCGCTGTGGCTGTACTACACCGGGCTGCGGGCCACCCCCGCCAGCCGGGCGACGCTGGCCGAGCTCGCCTATCCGGTGACCGGCGCGGTGCTCGGCGCGGTCGTGCTCGGCGCCGTCCTCAGCGCGAGCCAGTGGACCGGGGTGGTCGTGGTGGTCGCCGCCGTGACGGGCCTCGCACTGTGGGAGCGCCACTGCTCGCCGCGCTCGGCGCACCGCTGATCCTCACTCCTCGGCCAGGGCCTGCGCCGGTGGCGTCCGGGCGGCGCGGCGGGCCGGGAGCACCGAGGCGAGCAGCCCGGCGACGGCGGCCGCACCGGCCAGCACGGCGACCTGCCCGACCGGCACCGTGAACCGGATGTCGACCGCGTCGCCGAGCAGGGCGCGGATCCCGGCGAACCCGTAGCCGATCCCGAGGACGATCCCCACCCCGGCGGCGACCACGGCCAACGTCACCGCCTCCAACGCGACCGAGAGCCGCAGCCCGGCCCGGGTCAGCCCGAGCGCGCGCAGCAGCGCGGACTCGCGGCGCCGCTCGGCAACCGACAGCGACAGGGTGTTGCCGATTCCCAGGACCGCGATGACCACGGCCACCCCGACCAGCGCGGTGACCACCAGCAGCAGGACGCCGAGGATCTGCAGGAAGCGGCCCGCACGCAGGCCGCCGCCGCCGATGGTGAGCCCGGGCCCACTGCCGGTCGGCACGCCGGCGGCCCGCTGGACGGCGGCGACCGTGGCCGCGACCTGACCCGGATCGCCGCCCCGGTCCAGGGCAGCCGTCCGGGCCCAGACGGCGGTCGGCACCGGCGCGGTCCGGCTGACGGCCGCGAGGTCGGCGTCGCTGACCAGGGCCGGAACCGGCAGGCCGGGGACGACGCGGACCGTCAGCGCCCGGCTGCCGCGGCCGCCGGACAAGGTCACTGCCGCGCCGTCGCCGACGCCGAGGCGGCGGGTCACCCGGTCCGGCGCGAGCAGCAGCTGTCCGGGGGCCGCTCCGGCGAGCAGACCGCCGCGCATGACCCGGGCGGCGGCGTCCAGGTCCGCGGCACTGACCGGGCCGATCCGCGGGCCGTCGGGCCCCGTCCCCTCGGGAGCGGTCAGGGTTGCGTTCGCGGTTGTCACCGGCACCGACGCGGCCAGGCCGGGAACCGCCGCCAGGGCAGCGAGCCGGGCCCCACTGATCGCCGGCGTCGGGGCGGGAGCCGTCCCCGGCTGGGGCGGGATGAGCACCAGTCCCGGTGCGGTCGTGATGACGTCGACCGGGTCGCCCGCCTCGATTGCGGCCAGGAATGTGGCGCGGGTCGTCGCCGCGCCGGTGGCTACGAGGGTGACCAGGGTGACGCCGACGACCAACGCCGAGCAGGTGGCGCTCGTCCGCACCGGGTTGCGCAGCGCGTTGGCCACCGCGAGCCGGCCCGGCGCCCTTCCCAGCACGCCGGTGGCGACACCGACGACACGGACCGCGGCCGGGACGACGAGGCGGCCGGCGACCAGCACACCGAGGAAGGTCAGCAGCCCGCCGACGATCCCGACCGCCACGCCGCCCGGGCCGCCGCCGGCGGCCAGCCCGCGGCGGGTCACCGTGACGGCGAGCGGAACCGCCCCGACGGCGACCAGGGCCAGGCCCGCGGTTGCCCGCACGCGGCCGGCCGCCGAGCCCACGGACGGTGGTTCGACCGGCCGCAGCGCCGCCATCGGCGAGATCCGGGTGGCCGACCGGGCCGGCCCGACCGCCGCGAGCACCGTGACGACCAGTCCGACAGCGACGGGGGCGAGCACCGCAAGCACGCCAACCTGGACCGGGGACACCTCGACCGGCACCCGGACCCGGTTGAGGACGCGCACGGCGGCGGCCGTCACGGCCAGCGCCCCGGCCAGGCCGGCCACCCCGGCCAGCGTGCCGAGGACGGCCGCCTCGGCGATCACCGAGGCGAAGACCTGCCGGCGGTCGGCGCCGACCGAGCGGAGCAGCGCCAGCTCCCGGCGCCGCTGGGCCAGCAGGACCGCGAAGGTGTTCGCGATCACCAGGCCGGCGACGACGACGGAGATCGCGGCGAAGCCCAGCAGGAATCCGCCGAGGATGTCGGTCCCGAAGCTGACGGCCCGGATGGCAGCGGCGCGCTGCCCGGCCAGGGTCCGCGTGACCAGCCCGGAGGACCCGGCCTCGGCCTGGACGGTGGCGTCCACCCGGTCGCGCAGGGTGGCGTCGTCGACGCTGCCGTCCCCCGCGACAGCGATCCGGTAGTAACCGGTCAGCAGGCCGGCCAGCCGCGCGTCGGCCGTACGGACGAACACGGCCGGCGGGGAATAGGTGAGGCTGCTGCCCAGGTCGGCGATCCCACTGACGGTCACCGGCACCGTCGGCGGCCCGGCTGCGGGATCCTGCGCCGCGGGGTCCTGCGCCGCGGGACTGGGCGCGGCAGGGTCCGGGGGGGCGCCGACACGCAACGCGCCGCCGACGCCGACGCCGGTCTCGGTCGCCGTCTGGCTGTCCAACAGCACCTCGCCGGGGCGGTCCGGGTAGTTGCCTGCAATCAGGTGCTGCCAGCGCAGCCGCGGGTCGTCCGCCACGAGGCCCACGGCGACCGGTATGCGACCCAGCCGCGGTAGTACCGCGCTCGCCGGGGCCGTGGCCAGGCCGGCCACCGCGGCCACCCCGGGCACCGCGGCGACCCGCTCGGCCAGCGAGGGGTCGATCCGGTTCGCACCGGCGGTCACCCGGGGCTCACCCACCACGACCGAGGAGCCGGCCAGCTCCGTGGTGAGGGCGTCGCCCAGCGTGCGGTTCAGCGTCGCGGTGAACAGCAGGGCGACCGCGACGAAGCCGGACCCGAGCGCGACGGCCACGGCTGTCGCCAGGTACCGACCCGGGTGGCGGCGCACCTGGGTCCAGAGCAGGCGCCGCACGCAGCGACGCTAGGCCGGGCCCGGCGCCGGTGCGCCGGTGCGCCGGTGCGCTGCTGGCAACCTCGGTGCTGATCGAGGACCCGGGCCGGCGAGGGTCACTCCTCGGCGAGGACCTGGGCCGGCGAGGTCAGCGCCGCCTGCCGGGCCGGCAGCACCGACGCGAGCAGGCCGGCGGCGACGGCCACCGCGACCAGCAACAGGGTCTGCCCGACGGGCACGGTGAACACCGTGCGCACCGCCCCGTCCGTGGCGCCGGAGAACACGGCCCGCGTCCCGATCCACGCGTAGAGCAGCCCCAGTCCCAGACCGAGCCCCACGGCCACCAGCGCCAGGATCAGCGCCTCCCAGACGATGGTGGCGCGCAGCGCACCCCGGCCGAGACCCAGGGCCCGCAGCAGCCCGTTCTCCCGACGGCGTTCCAACACCGACAGGCTCAGGGTGTTCGCGATCCCGACGAGCGCGATCAGCAGGGCCATCGCCAGCAGGGCCGTCAGGATCTTGACCAGCGCGTCCAGGACGGTGACCAGGGCCGCCGCGATCTGGGCTCCCCCGCTGACCTGCAGGACGTCGGAGCCGCCCCCGCCGAGCCCGGCCGGGCTGCTGCCGATGGCCGAACGCACCCCGTTCACGGTGTCGTCGACGCGGGTGATGTCCCCGGTCGCGTCCAGCGCGGACGTCCTGGACCAGGTCGTCGTCGGGACCGGGGTCGTCCCGGACACGGCGGCCAGGGTCGTCCGGTCGAGCAGCAGACCGACGGGCAGGCCGGCCGCCAGCCGCACGGTCAGGTCCCGGGTCGCCCCGCGCGCACCGGTCACCGAGACCGTGTCCCCGTCCATCAGCGCGGGTCCGTCGACGTACAGCCCATTGCCGACCAGGACGGTGTCCGGGCCGAGCGGCCGCGCGACGTCCTCCCGGACCACGCCGGTCAACGCCGCCGGGTCGGCGCCGCTCACCGGGCCGGACAGACTCCGCCTGCCGGGCAGCACGAGCTGGACCGGTGCCTGCACCAGCGTGGCGGTCGCCTCGACACCGCTGACACCGGCCACCCGGGACGCCGTCCCGGCCGTCAGCGTCGGCGACGCGGCGGGACGGTCGGTCGCGAGGGTCCCGGGCTGCAGCTGCGACCCGAACCCGGTGGACACCACGACGTCGACCGGGTTGTCGCCGAGCACCAGGCTCAGCGCGCTGGAGCGTGCGGTCGCCGCGCCCACCCCGACGGTGGCCACCAGCGTCACCCCGATCACCAGGGCGGTGCAGGTCGCCGTCGCCCGGGCGGGGTTGCGCAGCACGTTGAGCACCGCGAGCCTGCCCGGCACGCCGCCGAGCATGCGGACCACGGCACCGATCAGGCGGGCGACGGCCGGCACGAACAGCCGGGCCGCGGCGAGCACGCCGATGAAGCTCAGCGCACCGCCCAGTGCCGTCAGCAACACACCTGTCGCTCCGGCGGCCGCCGCACCGGCGAGGATCCCCAGCACCCCGACGGTGATCAGCAGCAAGCCGAGCACGAGACGGACCAGGCCGCGCCGGTTGCGGACGGCCAGCCCGAGATCCTGGCGCAGGGCCGCGACCGGCGCCACCGCGGTGGCCCGGCGAGCGGGCGCCAGGGCGGCCACCACGGTGACGACGAGACCGGCGACCAGCGGGATGACGACGGCGGTCCAGGTGAGGGCCGGGGCGGCGATGACGACGGGGAGGTCGAAACGGTTCGCGACCGACACGGCCGCCGAGCTGATCCACCACGCGGCCAGGACGCCGAGCACCGCCGACAGCCCGCCCAGCACGGCCGCCTCGGCCACCACGGAGCGGAACACCTGGCGGCGCTCGGCCCCGACGCACCGCAGCAGCGCCAGCTCCCGGGTCCGCTGGGTGAGCAGGATCACGAAGGTGTTCGCGATGACGAGCCCGGCGACCGCCAGGGCCAGGACCGCGAACGCCTGCACGAAGGCGCCGACCAGCTGCACGGCGACCGCGATGTCGGCGATCGACGCCCGCCGGTACTGGGTGACGGTGGAGACCCGGGCCTGCTCGGGACGGGTGCCTGGGCCAGGGTCGGGGCCGGCGGTGGCGGGCACGGCCGCCAGCCGGGCCGCCGCGTCGGCCCGCAGCTTCTCGGGGTCCACGCCGTCGGCTGCCAGCAGGGCCACCCGCTCGGCCCCGCCGTTGACGGTCCCGGCCGGCTGGCCGTCCGAAAAATAGAAGACCAGGCCCTGCGCGAACGACCCGAGGTCGCCGCGCGGGTCCAGGACCCCGCTGATCGTGTACCGGGCGGACCGGGCCGGACCGCCGCCGCCGTCCTGGCCACCGCTGGTCAGCGTGACGGTGGAGCCGGCAGCCAGGCCCGTCGCGTCGGCGGCGGACCTGCCGATGGCCAGCTGGCCTGCTCCGGACGGTGGGCTGCCGGCGACCACCTGCTGGGACAGCAGGCGCGAGTCCGTCGCGACCGATCGGGTGGTCACGCCCTGGCGCCCGACCCGGGGGAGGTCGACCTGGGCGTCGCCGCTGCTGACCGCCAGCGACGCGGCCACGCCGGGCGTACCGGTGACCGCTGCGACCTGGGCGGCGTCCAGGGTGGCGAAGCCGGCCGCCGACGTCGGGCCGACCACGACGTCCGCGCGGGCGACGTCGGCGACGAGGGCGTTGCCCAGGGTGTTGCGCAGCGTCGAGGTGAACAGGAACCCGGCTGCGACGAAGGCGGTGCCGAGCACGATCGCCAGAGCGGTCGCGACGTACCGGGCGGGATGTCGGCGCAGTTGCGCCAGGACGACGGACCTCATGCCCGGCGTGCCCCGGACGGAGCGGTCCCACCGGAGGGTTCGGTGAGCGGTGCTCCGTCGTCGGGCTCGTCGGTGAGCACCGCTCCGTCGTCGGCGAGCGAGCCGAGGGCGTCGAGGACCTGCTGCGGCTCGGGCATGTCGATGTCCCGGGCGACGCGCCCGTCGGCGACCAGCACCGCGCGGTCGGCGTAGGAGGCCGCACCCGGGTCGTGGGTGACCATCACCACGGTCTGGCCCAGCTCGTGGACCGAGCGCCGCAGGAAGGACAGGACCTCGGCCGAGGACCTGCTGTCCAGGTTGCCGGTCGGCTCGTCCGCGAACACCACGGTCGGCCTGGTGACCAGTGCTCTCGCACAGGCGACCCGCTGCTGCTGGCCCCCGGAGAGCTCGGCCGGGCGGTGCTTGAGTCGCGGCCCGATCCCCAGGGTGGCGACGAGGCCGTCGAACCAGTTCCGGTCCACCTTGCGCCCGGCCAGGTCCAGCGGCAGCAAGATGTTCTGCTCGGCGGTGAGGGTGGGCAGCAGGTTGAACGACTGGAAGACGAACCCGATGCGGTCCCGGCGGAAGTGGGTGAGCCGCCGGTCGGGCAGCGTGGTGATGTCCGTCCAGCCCGAGCCGTCCGGCTCCGCGTACCCGATCCGGCCCGCGGTCACGCTGTCCAGGCCGGCGACGCAGTGCAGAAGCGTCGACTTGCCCGAGCCGGATGGTCCCATCACTGCGGTGAACCGGCCGGCGCCGAGGTCGAGGTCGATGCCGTCGAGGGCGCACACGACGTTGTCCCCTTGGCCGTACACCTTCCGCAGGCCTTCGACACTGATCGCGGCGACCGCGCCGTCCCGGCCCTCGGACGCTGGTCGGGCGGCGGGCGCGTAGCTGCTCATGGACGTCGACGGTAGGGAGCGGGCCGCCCGGCGGCGTCCTCCCGCAGGACCACTGCGACTGCGACCGCGGTACCTGTCCGAACCCGCCGATCGCGCGGCGTCGGCGCGCCGGTCGCTGTCAGGGGCGGACGAGGCCGGTCTCGTAGGCGAGGATGACCGCCTGCACCCGGTCACGCAGACCGAGCTTGGCGAACACCCGGCCGATGTGGGTCTTGACGGTCGTCTCCGACAGGAACAGCACCGAAGCGATCTCGGTGTTGCTCAGCCCCTCGCCCATCCGCAGCAACACCTCACGCTCGCGGTCGGTGAGCGGCGCCAGCCGCGCGTCCGCGTTCGGCCGCATCGACGTCGCCGGGAGCGTCGCCAGGTGGGACAGCAGCCGCCGGGTGGTGCTGGGTGCCACGACAGCGTCCCCGGCGTGGACCGTCCGGACCGCGGCGAGCAGGTCCTCCGGCGGCGCGTCCTTGAGCAGGAAACCCGACGCCCCCGCGCGGATCGCGGCGAACGCGTACTCGTCGAGGTCGAACGTCGTCAGCACCACCACCCGCGGTGGGTCGTCGGCGTCCCGGATTTGTTGCGTGGCGCGGATCCCGTCCAGGACCGGCATCCGGACGTCCATCAGCACCACGTCGGCGGCCGTCCGTGCCAGCTGTCGGACCGCGTCGGCACCGTCGGCGGCCTCGCCGACCACCGCCAGGTCCGGCTGGGACTCCAGCACCATCCGGAAACCGGCGCGGACCAGGTGCTGGTCGTCGGCCAGGAACACCCGGATCGGCGCTGTCAGCTCTGTCACCGCGGCACCCCCCGGTCCCGCCGGGACGGCCACGGCTGCCAGGCCCCGTCGCCGCTCGACGCGGGCCGCTCTCGAACCGGCTGCTCCCCAACCGGCTGCTCCCCAACCGGCTGCTCTCGAACCGGCTGCTCTCGAACCGGCTGCTCCCGGGCCGGCTGGGGCAGCCGGGCCGGGGGCGCCACCCCGGGGACCGGGGCGGTCCGGCCGTCGCGCGCCGGTGCCGGCAGGGTGGCCACCGTCCGGAACCCGCCGCCGGGCCGCGGACCGGCCACCAGTTGACCGCCGACCAACGCGACCCGCTCCCGCATGCCGCGCAGGCCCTGCCCGGCCGGCGCAGACAGCACGCGCGTGGTGTCGGCCGGCCCCGGGCGGGCGTCGGGCCCGGCGGCCGCGCCGCGGCCGTCGTCGGACACCTCGACCCGCAGCCTGTCCCCGATCCGCTCGACAGTGACGTCCACCCGCCCGACGCGCCCCGCGTGCTTGAGCACGTTGGTCAACGACTCCTGTACCACCCGGTACGCGACCAGGCCGGTGGCCCCGGGAACGTCTGCGGACCGGACGGTGCCACCGAGGTCGGAATGCAGCGGCAGCCCCGTGCGGGTCAGCTGCTCGACCAGTGCCGGCAGGTCACGCAGGCCCGGCTGCGGCGCCGTCGGCTCGGCTGCGCCCCGGCTGTCGGGGTCCTCGCGCAGCACGCCGAGCAGGTGGCGCATCTGGGTCAGTGCCTCCCGTCCGGTTGCGGAGATGGTCGCCAGGACGTCCACCGCACGTGCCGGGTCGGTCCGTGCCGCGTACGCGCCGCCGTCGGCCTGCACGATGATCACTGAAAGCGAGTGCGCCACCACGTCGTGCATCTCCCGGGCGATCCGGGCCCGCTCCCCGGACTCGGCCAACCGGATCGCCTGCTCCCGCCCGAGCTCGACGGACTCCGCCCGCTGGACGAGTCCCTCGACATAGGCCGCGCGCACCCGGCGCAGCGTCCCGGACACCAGGGCCACCACAACGGTCAAGACCAGCACGGCGAGGTAGCCGATCCCCCAGCTGGTGGCACACAGGACGGCCGCGCCGAGGCCGACCGGGACGCCGACCCACCGCTGCAGCGGTGTCCGGGCGCGCGCGGCGAGGGTGTAGAGCGCCACCGCGAACGCCCCGTCCGCGGGCAGCGGGACCGACCCGTTGCCCGCGGGCGTCGCCAGGACGAACAGCTGGACGGCGCCGACCGCGCAGACGACGGCGAGCACCCAGCCCGGTGCGATCCGGCGCACCGTCAGCGGCAGCACCATCCCGGCGCCCACCGCCAGCGCGAACACCGGTTTCCACCAGCCGTCGCCGCTGACCACCTCGGCCCCCAGTAACACCAGCGGCAGGCCGACGGCGCCGACCAGCGCGCCGTCCACCCGCGTGGGGTGCCGGTCAAGCATCCCCGCGAGATCCACCACCGGTCCAGCGTAGGGAGACCGGCCGCCGCCGCCGTCCGACTGTGGGACGACCTGGCAGCCCACGGCGCCCACCCCTGGCCGCCACGCCGCTACGCCGTACGCCCGGCCGCCGGCCCGTCAGGCCGTCCGGTGCGCCCGCGCCGGGAGCCGGTGCAGTCGCACGTCCCGGATCGCCCCGTCGGCCACGGTCAGCGACAACCAGGTCGGGGTCGGCTGGCGGCGCCGGTCGGTGGGCGACCCCGGGTTCAGCAGCCGCATCGTCCGGCCGTCGACAACCGGCACCGCGGTGTCCCACGGGATGTGGGAATGGCCGAACAGCAGCAGGTCGGTGTCCGAGCCGTGGACGCCGGCCATCCGCCGGTCCCGGCCGGGTGCGGGTCCGGTCTCATGCACGACCGTCACCCGGATCCCACCGAGAACGGCCCGGCCGACCTCCGGCAGTCGCGCCCGCAGGGCCGGCCCGTCGTTGTTGCCCCAGCAGGCCAGCAAGGAGACCGATGCCGGCCTCAGCCGGGCGAGCACCCGGTCCAGGATCGCCTCGTCAACCCAGTCCCCCGCGTGCACCGCGGCGTCGTCCGGGCCGAGCTCGTCCAGTGCCGCCCAGACGGGCCCGGGCAGGTCCCGCGCCCGGGCCGGGACGTGGGTGTCGGCGAGGACGACCAGACGGGGCACCGGGCCATCGTCACCGCCCGGCTCGCGAGGGGCCTGGCGACCCACCGCTCACGGTCGCGGGGATACCGTTGCCGGCGCAGAGCAGATCGCCGACGAGCGCGCGGACCGGGCCGTGCCGGGACGCAGGGGAGGCCCGTGGTCCCGACCACGCGAAGCGGTGGCCCGCCGCACCGCGCCGGGGCGCGAACGGACCACCGCGCCGGGGCGCGAACGGACCACCGTTCCGGGGCACGAATCGACCGCCGTTCCGGGGCACGTCTGCGGCGCGGGGCGGCCCGGCTGGTGCACGCTGCACCGGCGCGCTGGCAGCCCGACGCCCTGGCCCGTCGGTCGCGCGACTGGTTGCTGGACGGGACCGTCGTCCGCGCCAAGCGGATCCCCGGACCGCACCGCGAGCCCTCCCCGGGAACGGCCCACACCCGGCCGTGGTGGAAGGTGATGTGCCTCACCGGCGTCGACTACTTCTCGACCCTCGGCTACCAGCCGGGGATCGCCGCGCTCGCCGCCGGTGCGGTGTCGCCCATCGCGACGATCGTCCTGGTCTCGCTGACGCTGTTCGGCGCGCTGCCGATCTACCGCCGGGTCGCCGCGGAGAGCCCACGCGGCGAGGGCTCGATCGCGATGCTGGAGAAGCTACTGAACTTCTGGGCGGGCAAGTTGCTCGTTCTGGTTCTGCTGGGCTTCCTCGCCACGGACTTCATGATCACGATCACCCTCTCGGCGGCGGATGCGACAGCGCACGCGGTGGAGAACCCGTTCGCCCCGGACTGGCTGCACGGGCGGGAGGTGTTGCTGACGTTGCTGCTGATCACCGCCCTCGGCGCGGTCTTCCTCAAGGGCTTCCGGGAGGCCATCGGGATCGCCGTCGTGATCGTCGGGGTCTACCTGGCGATGAATGTCGTGGTGATCGCGGTCGCGGTCGCCGACGTCGTCGGCCATCCGCAACTGGTCGTGGACTGGCGGGACCTGCTCGTCAGCCAGCACTCCAATCCTTTCGCCGTGGTGGCGGTGGCGCTGCTGGTGTTCCCGCGACTGGCACTCGGGCTGTCCGGTTTCGAGACCGGCGTCGCCGTCATGCCCCAGGTCAGAGGTGCGCCCGACGATGACCCGAAGCGGCCGGCGGGACGGATCGCCGGGACCCGGCGGCTGCTCACGACCGCGGCCGTGATCATGAGCGTGTTCCTCATCACGAGCAGCTTCGTCACGACGGTGCTGATCCCCGCGCGGCTGTTCGCACCCGGCG
>JAABUT010004036.1_pt1 | contig 12010 bp, 13 predicted proteins | sample 5559281 | NCBI WGS metagenome assembly JAABUT01 (sample SAMN10711880, study PRJNA513359) | rock metagenome | isolation source: Antarctica rocks | place: Antarctica: Victoria Land, Ricker Hills nord | collected 2016-01-04
CAGAAACAAAATTGTGCTGCGTGCAGTCTCAGTTGTTAATAACCAAAAACCATATGTGGATAAAACAAAAATAGCTGCCTGAAAAAAAAGAAAATTTTTATTTGGCGGGTTCATAACAATCCAGCCGCATAATGCCAAACCTGCTGTTAGCCCGTTTGTGTTTCTTGTCATAAAAGCCTTCGAGAAATAGAATCCCTAACCGTTTAAACGATTAGGGATAGTCAATTTGCAGGTATTTTAATTATACCTTTTCACTATTTACAATAGTAATTCCAAATATTGTTGCACTTTCAAAGTTCTTGTCAAAAAGTGATTGGACTGCCTCAAATTTCTTTATGCTTTCTAAATCATTATTCACCAAAAGAAATACTTTATTTGTGCTTACGTCTTTAATAATTACTCCATATTTTGAAGTAATTACTTCGGCTGATTGCATATTATTAATGTTGATACTTTCAGCGTCAGCGATTTTTGTAATTAATATAAACTTATTGCCATTATTGTAGTTTAGCGCAACTTCATTTTCGTCACTTTCACTCGTTATAGTTCCAGAAAGTGCCGTCCCGTCTATCATTTTAGCTGCTGTAATCATATCATTTTTTTGAGAGACATTTTCAACAGAGCTTTTTTTACAGGAAAAAAGGAACATAACAGCTATAACGGCTGTAATCATACCAGGAAGTACTATTCTCCCTAATAATTTTGAATTTTTTGTTGACATTTTTTTAAATTTAATTTGTTTAACAATTAGAATGTCTATATATCTGCAAATTGATTTATGGACTTCAGCCTTTCGAAAAATCGAAAAGCTTTCTTTAATCAGAGTCTTCAAGCGTAAAAATATCGTCTAATTTTTTTTGAAAAACTCTTGCAATCTTCAATGCCAAAACCGTAGATGGCACATACTTGTTACTTTCAATAGCATTTATTGTTTGCCTTGAAACTTTTACCTTTTCTGCTAACTCAGCTTGTGTTATATTAAGAATAGCCCTTTCTACTCGGATTGTATTTTTCATATATTATCCTTATTTATTTTCTTCCTTTCAAAATCCATTGTCAGGTTGAACCTTATGATAAAAAGAATAAGTGTTGAACAAATATTGTAAGCCATTATTTTTAAAAAGAGTTCACTGTAAAAAAAGATAATAGATAAAGAGATAAAAACTGAATTAATAAATACAGCCCACAATAGAGATTCTAATCTTAATTTAGAAATCCTTTCATCTTCGTCTTTTTCTTTCGAAAATGCAATTAATAATAAGCCTGTTAATAATAATATACTTCCTATTTCGTCTGTGAAGTTGTTGTACTGGATGTTAAATAAAAATCCGTTGTCAAATGAAATCTTCTGCACTCCCTTTGCTGCATAATCTAGAAAATGGAAAGTAAAACCAAATTGTAAATTCAACATCATTAATACAAAAGCTGGTATCGCAATTACCCACCCGATATATTTTAGTCTGTTTGGTAAAAGAAATTTTGTCTGCATAGTGAGAAGTTTTAAATATAATGTGAAGGTAAAGCAAAGCATTCATAATGTAAAATAAACTTTACAAATGGTCTTTTACGGTTGTCCTTTTAATCTAAATTAATAAAAGTGAAAAAGGGTTAGCAAAATTGTCGCTCGGATGATTTTATGTAATAAGGCTCAAGTATTATTTAGGAGTGTGGCAACATAGCGGCTAACAACCCGAGAACGTATAATTATATCTCGTATTGCCTGTTTGATATTTTTTATAAAGAAAACTATGCACCGCTTAACTTCGCCCAATGTTTTTTAGAGATGTTATAGGCCAGAACGGGGTGAAGCAGCACCTTACCGAAATGGTACAGTTGAACAGGCTAAGCCACGCCTTGCTATTCTTAGGAAAACAGGGAAGCGGCGCTTTGCCCTTAGCGCTGGCTTTCGCACAGTTTCTCGTGTGTGAAAAAGTAAATGGTAAATCAGTTTCTAACCAGCAAGGCCCTACTTTATTTGGATTTGATGAACCTATTTTGCAACCAAATACCACATCAGCCTTTACCGATGCCTGCGGAGAATGCCCTGCCTGCAACAAAGCAAAGCAGATGATTCATCCTGATATACATTTTTCTTACCCCGTAATCACAAAAAAAAGCGGGGACAAACCAAAGGCTGCAGATTTTATAACCGAATGGAGAGAGTTTATACAACAAAGCCCTTATGGCAACGTGTATGACTGGCTTCAGTTTATAGGTGCGGAAAATAAGCAGGGAAATATAACTGCTGAAGAATGTAATGATATCATCAGGCAGTTGAGCCTGAAAAGCTTTGAGAGCGAGTACAAGATACTTATTATGTGGATGCCTGAATACCTGGGCAAAGAAGGGAATAAACTTTTAAAGCTGATAGAAGAACCTCCGGCAAATACTTTATTTATCCTGGTGGCAGAGAGTGAAGAGCAGATTTTGCCCACAATTTTATCGAGAACCCAACTGGTTAAAATTCCTTTGCTTGAAAATGCTGAAGTAGAACAGGCTTTAATCGAAAGAAACCAAACCCCTCCGGAACAGGCAAAACAGGCAGCAGGAATTGCTCAAGGCGACTATCATGAAGCATTGCAGCTTTTGCAACATGCTGAAGAGGACTGGCTGAGCCTGCTGCGCGAATGGATGAATGTGACCCTGAAAGAAAACCAGCCGGGCCAGGTAAAATGGGTAGAGGAAGCGGCTAAACTTGGCCGCGAAAAACAAAAACAGTTTCTCCGTTACTACAATCACCTGCTGGAGCAATGCGTTCGTTTAAGAATTTTAGGCACTCAAAAACTCACGCTTTCCGAACCTGAAAAAGACTTTGCAGCAAGGCTAAATAAAATTGCAAGCGTAACACAGCAACAGGCTATCATTACAGAGCTGGATAAAGCGGCTTATTATATTGAAAGAAATGCCAATGGAAAAATACTTTTTCATGCATTAACTATCAAGATGCTGCATATTATCAGGGATAAGGTTGTGGTGAGTGCGGCATAATTATCTGACTTTAAAAAAAGTAAAAGTAAAAAATTTTCTTCCAACATAACTTTTGTCTGATATGCCTTTTTGTATCCCGTAAAATAAAAAACACTATCAGAATTTAAATATGTCTTAGAGTTAAGCTGACCAGTTTTAATAACTAAAAATTTCCACTAAAGCTTGCGATACTTTTTTACTTACAGCTTCATCCACTGTTCCAAGTTTTTTTATAAGCCTCAGCTTATCTATCGTTCGTATTTGGTCTAATGCAATTTGACCTTTTTTTCTTTTGAATACACAATCAACTCTTGTAGGGTAGTTTTTTTGAGCCGTTGTCATCGCAGTCACTATAACCGTATTAAGATGTCTGTTAGTTTCATCAGGAGATATTACCAGGCAAGGCCTTGTTTTGCTTATTTCACTTCCTTTAACCGGATTAAGGTCAACCAGCCAAACTTCAAACCTGTTAACTACCATTTCCACTCATTTTTATCAAAATCATTTTCAAAGCCTTCAAGTATTTCCCCCTCTGCCTCATGTCCTATAGCTTTCGCTTCTTGAAATTGCTTATCCCAGTTTTGTCTTGGCTTTTCCTTTATTGCTGTAATTAATACTCCTTCTTCATTAGGAATAACTTCAACCTCCTTTAAGAATGCATATTGGTTAATAAGTTGCTTTGAAAGCATGATGCCGCGCGAGTTTCCTATTTTAATTATTTTAGCTCTCATTAGGTAAAGTTATAACAATGTTATAACTACTGCAAATTTTATTCATTTCACCTTCTTCCTTCCATCAACTCTTTTACATAAGCATAAACACGTTTTTCATCTTTGCTTTTAGGTTTACCGCTCCTGAGATATTTCGAATAATATTGGTAAGCCAATTTTTTATTATTCAGGCCACTTTCATACAAACGGCCGATATTGTACAAACTCAAAGGGTTCCTGAAAAGATACCAGGCGGTGTCATAAGCAGCAATAGCTTTTTTATATTGCTTCAGCGCTTCAAAATTATCTGCCTTCGAAGAAAAATAAGTATCTGCATTTGTGGTAATAGCTTTGCTCAAACATTGGGATAGCAACTCATTGCTCTTTTTAAATTCGTTCAGTTTATACATTGCCCGCGATGCATAATACAATACGCTCTCTGCATCTATGCCTTGCTGCAAAAGTGTATCGCACAAGCGAAAGGATAAAATGTAATTTTTAAGATTAAAATTAGAAATCGCTAAATGAACAGTGGTATTTATGTCTACAAAATCAACATTTCGCCACCTGTCTGAAAAAGTTGCAACCTGCTGGTAATCCGCCTGTTCGTAAGCAGAGCGAACAGCAAGTATCATGGCAGATACGTTAGAAGAGTCATGTGCAAGAAAAGCTTTTAAAACAGAGTCTGCGCTTTTGTAATTTTTATTTTCTAATAATTGTGTGGCGTAAGCTGAGATTATTTTCTCATTTGAAGGTTGAAGATTATATGCAGCAGCATACGTCATCAAAGCAGAGTCGGTATTGTCTTTTTCTGAATAAACGTCACCCAAATATTTATATAAGATCCCATTTTCCGGTTGGGTTTTTATCAGCCGTTTATAATAGCCAAGTGCTTCGTCATACTGTTTATATTTTGTATTGATTAAGGCTAAGTATTTGTTTGCTGTAAAATTTAATGTATCTGATGTAAAAGCTTTTAAATAAGTACTTCTGGCTACCTCAAAATCTTTATTCATGTAATAAGCATAACCAAGAGAATTTAATACATAAATGTCATTTGGATGACTGGCTGTATCACTTTCTAAATATTTAATAGCCTCTTTGTATTGTTCATTCTGAAAAAAATCGGCTATTTTATTTTTATCAATTTCTCCTTGCTGTGCAAGTGCATTGACAGAATAAAAATTTACAAGAAGTATAGCAGAAACGATAGTGTATTTCATGTAAAAAAAATCATTTTACGGAATGGATTAGTTTTCTGCTACCTTGAAACTAATAAATTGTACAGGCTGAGAAGCTACGCTTTTTCCGTCTATTTTCATTGGTTCCCACTTAGGTCCTTTTTTAATTAAACCGACTGCTTCGTTGGCACAACTAGGACAACCAGCAGGAGATTGTACTGCTGAAACGTCTTTTATGTCGCCGTTTTCTAATACAATAAATTGAACCTTGACTGTATAAATTCCTGGTCTCGCTCTATCTTTCACAGGAGCATTGGCATCTAAGTTTGTTTCAAGGTATTTCTTCCAGGCCAGGTTTCCGCCCGGAAACTTTGCTTCAATCGTATCAGAATAATTTACAGAAGCAGAACTGTCTTTTTCAGAGGCTTCATCTTTATTTATACTCTCATATCCTTTTGATAGTTCTCCTAAATTCTTTTTTTCGATTTTAAATGCTGATATGATAGAGATAAATGCCAGTAATGGTAAAATCATTAAACGCCGGAAATAACTGTGACTGGTAGTTTTTGATGTAGTAATCATAATTAATCTTCTTTTTATAGGTGAATGAAAAAATGAATGGGTTAAAGCGAAAGAATGTTGAGGATATGTGGCAGTCAGCAACATGGCGGCAAAAGCATTTGTGTCACCATTTGAGATTGCCTTTTGATCAGCAAGAAACTCATGCAGCATATTTAATTCTTTACGAATAATCCAAAAGAATGGATTAGCCCAACATGCTACCAAAACCATATTTAGAAATAATTTGTCTGCACTGTGATGTTGTTTTACATGTGTCAATTCGTGCTGTAAAATGTAGTTACCTTCATCATTGTCAATATTGATACTTTTATTCCAAAAGATGTATGTGAAGAATGAAAACGGAGTGCTTTGACTTTTAGTAAAAACAAAACATACATTATTCCATATTTTTTTGGGATTGCCTCTTATTATTAAGAATATCCGTAAAACCTGGAATACCAAAATAAAAAAAGAGACTGCGGTGATAGCCAGGAAAACATACAAGGCAAGCAGGTTATAATCAGATAAAAAGCTTTGTTTTACCGTTGCAGCTTTTATATAAAATTCAGGATAATTTATTGCCGAAAGCAACTTAATTATGTTTGGCTGTCGCGTACCATAACTTAAAAAATCAATTTTAATTAATGGTAGTATCAACGATAGCAATACAGCCAGAAGTAAGTAAAACCTGTTATATTGATGGAACTTTTTATTGCGTAGAGCTATAAAATAATAGCTATAAAGTAACCCGCTTACCAGTGAGACTTTAAGCAGATAATAAGCAAATAGCAGCATAACTTATTTATTATATTTTGTAATTTTTCACTCCCTATTTTGCACCTTCTTCCGCTGGCAAACTAAAAGTAATCTGCTGCACTATCTCTACCGGAACTTTATGGCCGTTTTGTATTCCCGGCGTCCAGCCTGATGAATTTTTTAACAGCCGGATTGCTTCTTCTTCAAGACCCAAACCTACATCACTTACTTTTTTAAAATCGCTGAGTTTTCCGTCTTCATCTATTATGAATTTTATAGAAACTGCACCTTCTTTTTTATTTTCTATTGCCTCTTTTGGATATTGCATGTTCTTTTGTATATAATCTGCAAAAGCTGCCATTCCTTTAGAATAATAAGGTGGGTTTTCAACTATTGTAAAGACTTTATTAAACTTAGGTTTAGTAGTATCCTGTTGTTCCTCTTTTACCTGCTTCTTAATTAAATCTTCTAAAACTTCGTTTGTACCGGTTTCTTCTTTTACTTTCTTATGTTCTTCAGTTATTCTCTTTACAATTACGTCTTCTAAAAATCTGATTAACTCAGGATTTGCCTGCTTCCCTTTGTACTTTTCACTTGCTAACTTCTTAAGTAAGAAATCACTTATACTTCTCTGTTCCGCGGTAATATTTTTTGCATAGAAGTTTTTGGAACTTATTTGTGCATCATACACTGCAATCAATTCATTGCTTAAAGCAGTATCATTGCTTTGTGAAATTGCCGCGGTATCAGCTATGACTTTAACTGTATAAGGTGAATTTTTAACCTTTGCGTTTGTATCTGTGTCTTCACCACTTGTAATATTGCTTTTTTTTGTTTCATTTGCTATAACAATCTTTTCAGATTTAGTCGCAGATGCTTTACCTCCATTATTATTTGACTTTGAAGTTTGCCCTTTTAATTTTAATACAAAAACGACTGCTACTAAAGTCAGCAAGGGCAGAATCATTAATTTTCGCAGGTAAGAATAACTTGGTTTTTTTGAGTTGGTAAACATAATTAATCGTCTTTTTATCGGTGAATGAAAAAATGAATTTGCAAGTACAAAAGAATGTTGCGGATAAGCAGTTTTTAAGAGCATGGCGGAAAAGGAATCTGTGTCTCCATCACTTATTGCTTTTTCATCTGCAATAAATTCGTGAATCATATTTAGTTCTTTGCGAACTAACCAGAAGAAGGGATTTAACCACCCTATGACTAAGGCAATATTTAAAAAGAGTTTGTCGGCACTGTGCTTCTCATGCATATGAGTCAATTCATGCTGCAGTATATGTTTGCCTTCTTCTGTTTGCAGGTCTATAGTTTTATTCCAGAAAATATATTTGAAGAATGAAAAAGGCGTTCCCTTGGTTTCGGTAAATATAAAATTGATATTCTTCCAGCTTTTGTTAGTATTCGACCTGATTAATTTACCTATTCTTACGATGCCTGCTATAAGCGAAATAAAGAAAGCTGCCGATATAAGTGAAAAGATTACTAAGGCTAAAGTATCAAAATTCCAAAAAGTTGCTGATAATTTCAATGATTCTTCTACAATAGCATCACGGGTTGCAACAACTTTTAACAGTTTAATGGCAGGCATTTCCTGCTGTGCCGTATCGTTCCAAAATTTAATTTTTGCAAGAGGAATTATCCAGGAAAGTATAACAGCAGAAAGCAAATAAAAACGATTGTATTGATGAAATCGTTTGTTTCGCAACATAAAAAAATAGTAGCCAAACAATAAACCGCTGCACAACGAAACCTTCAGCAGGTAATAAGCAAATGTGAGCATTGCATTACTTTTTATTTTTTTTAATTTGTTTCAGCAACAACTCAAGGTCATCTACACTCAGTTCATTTTTTTTAACCATAAAAGAAACCACATTACTGAAAGAACCATCAAAATAACTCTCCACCAGGTTCTTCATCGAGTTGTTAGAATAAGATTCTTTGTTCACCAACGGCTGATACTGATTTAGCCTTCCGAATGTTTCTATTCCGACAAACTCTTTTTCTACAAGAATTTTTAAAATGGTTGCTACAGTATTGGAGTGAGGTTTAGGCTCAGGCATTGCATCAATAATATCTTTCAGAAAGCCCTTTTCCACTTTCCATAATGCCTGCATTACCTGTTCTTCCGCCTTGGTTAATGTTTTTTTCATTATCAACTAAATGTTTAGTTTAATAAAGGTATAAACTATTTTTTTAGTTTACAAACTATTTTTTTAGTGGAAAAACTGAAGCGCTTCTTATAGTGGTATAACGAATATACCATCATAGGAGAAGCTACTGCAATCATGCAGATTATTATTTGGTTTTTAGTTGCTAAAATGCAAACTTTAATTATACTGTTTATTAAAACAAACTAATATGAAAATTACAATTAACCTGGAAGCTTTTGATACATGTAAGCAGGATTGGTTATTGAATACTTTGAATTATGCTCAAATCTCTTTTGAGAAAGACGTGGAAGAAGAATGGACTGAAGAGGAAATAAAGGCGTATAATAAAGACCTGGATGAAGCTGATGCTGAATTTGAAAGAGGGGAATTTTTAACAATGGACGAGGTAAAAGAACAAATGAAATCATGGTAGTCAGATGGAGAAAATCTGCATTGAAGGAGTTACAGGCAGCTTATGATTATAGTAAATAAAGGTCTCCTCAGGCAGCTGATAAAGTGAGAACCGAAATTATTGAACATACCGAAGAACTTACTAAACATCCTGAAATTCACTCATTGGATAAATACAAGGCAAACAACACAAGGCAGTCTCCGCTTTACTATTAACTAACGAATAATGGAAATGAAATCCCAGCCAGAACTGAGGTATAACTTAGGAGCATTTTCTGCTGCCATTGGATAAATTTAAAACAACAAATGCTTAATATTAACTGTTCAAAAATTAGAGTTTTTGACACATGTTGCCTGAACATAATTCAAAATAGCTCTTTTTTGACTTATGTTATTAAAATTGTTTTAACCTTCAACCTAAAACCTCGCTGCCACAATCACTGCATTTTTAAAAGATTTTTTCTTTCCATTTAAATTAAATACTTCAGTATAAATAACATAAACACCTACAGGAAGCTTATTAAATTTATCATCCAAACCATCCCACTTAAAAGAACCTGATAGAGCTAATGTTGCATTTTTTGCGAGATTTTTTACAGGTCTTCCTGCAGCGTCAAAAATGGTGATGTTGGCTACGTAACCAGGTTCAACCATTTGATAATTGATAGTAGTAAAATCTTCAAATCCATCTTTATCGGGCGAAAACGTTTTTGGTGTGACTGTTATATCAGCTTTTAGTGAAGCATCTGTTCTGAATTGTGAATTTTGATAGGAAGGAGTTCCAAAACCGGCAGTTGATACAGCAGAGGTCCAGTTTTCTTTATTTTGAGTGGGCTTATTATAATCAATTCTTTCCAATGAAATTCCTTCTTCATTATCTATCAGAGCAAAATGCCACTTTGAAGAATAATGTAATTCATCAATAACTTGTTGCTGACTATTTAATAAAACAACTGCTCCTTCATCATTAGGGAAAGATGGCATGGCGACATCAATAAAATTATCAGGACTTTTAGCATAATAATTTTGCTTCACGACAGAACCATTTTCACTAATAACAAAAAAATCACCAGGAAAAAACAAGACGTGATCAGGTGTAAGTTGATGCAGGCTTCCTAAAGCATTAGTTGTGAGAGACCGGTTAGCTATATACAAATCTTTTAAATCAAAATTCTTACTGCTTCGGTTATATATCTCAACGTAGTCAACAGCACCGGGTTTGGGATTGAAAAGAATTTCATTAATAACAATATCATTACTGTCAATGGTACTTGCCATGCCAACTCTTGCAGTCCTTACTGCTTGTATAACATTGCCACCGCAGTCTGTGATGTTATTAGCTGTCACTTTATAGACTTTGTTTATTGCAAGAGGAGTATTTAATATAAGCTGAACTGTGGTAAATGCCGGAGCAATGGCAACAGCAGCAACCGGAGTAATTCCATCACTTATGATGTAATTAGCAACATCAGCAGCTTTGGTACTATCAATAGGTTCACTGAAAGTTAACAGGATAGTCATACTATCAATAGCCGCAGCTCTTAATAAAGCAGGTGCAACATTGTCCGGATTATTTCCATCGACCGAATTTTTTGTTCCGGGTGTTCCCCCTTTTGTATCTGTGCTTGCTTTCCAATTGTTTGCACCAGCACAAGGGTTATGGGTGTCAATCATTTCTAATGTCCAGCCGCCCTCACTTTTTACCTCGTTTTGATACCATGTATCTTTATAACTTACCGAATGAATTGTAATTCCTTCTTTTGATACAAGTGAAAGTGTTGTACCTGCATTATTAAGAGCAGGAAAAGAAGATATTCCAATACCTTTTCCGAAGGTTGAATAAAGGTTAGCATTGCTGCTGGCTGTAATGATGAGAAAACTGTCAGCAGGTAATGTGTACGAAGGAAAAGGTTTACTTACTGTATTTGAATTAGATAATTTCCATCCACCAAGATCAATATCTTCTCCGCTGATGTTTTTAATTTCAATGAATTCTGCATCGGGCAAACCCACGACAGGAGTTGGATCGGCGAGAATTTCATCAATCACTACATCGAACTTCTTAGGTATTTGAGCCTTCAGGTTTGCGGATGAAAAACAAGAAAATAAAATGAAAGAGAAAAAGAATGTTTTCTGCATCTTGCTAAATAAGTGCATCTAAAGCTTTATAAATGCTCATTTCTTAAATATGATTTCAGAAGCAAGGTTAAAACGATAAGACTGATTAAGCGAAAAAAAATTTATTAGAGAAAAAGGTTGTTGAGTTAAAAGTATTTGCCTTCGAAAAAAGGGTGTTCCCTAAATTTTTCATACCCCGCTTTTAATGCGTCTGCCAGTGCAGCGTAGGTTCCATAAATTTGTTCGTCTTTAATAAGAACAAATTTTCCCATATCTGTTTTTACAAGTTTTGACAGTTTTGTTTCAAAATATTTTGTTTCTTTTTCCAACATTATTGCAGTGATTTTCATTACAAATATACATTAAGGCTCACATAGCAAACTTTACCACGGGTGCATCCCAAATTGTCGCACTTATCCTGTTTGTTTCAAATTGGTATGCTTAAAATTTGTTTTAACCAGTCGTATAACGTTATCCCACTTTTCATTCATATAGGTTACTCTAAGATTAAGCATGTTTTGTGCACCAGCACTACTCCATCTTTGACCGGATTGTTTCATTCTTTTTTGTACAACAGTTCTGTGTGCGGATTCTATTGCTCCCGAACCTATTATGCCGCATCCTATTTGTTTGTACTTTTTATAATCCATTCGGCTGCTATTGGCTTGATAGTAGGAAATTAATTTTTTAGCTGCTTCATTTTGCGGAGCTAATATTTCTATATTGTTTATTACCTGTTTTACATCACTGTTAAGCAGTAGTTCCTTTTGTTTTTCTGCCCATTTTTTTGCCGCTTCTTTTTCTTTAAAATAGCTATCAGTAAACTCATGCAAATGTTCGATAGCATGAAAATAATCTAAAATAGAAATAGCATCAGGAAAGGCATCTTCTATCCAATTTCTTATCCAAGTGGCACCATCGGATATAAATACCAGGCGCTGTTTTATAGTGCCGAACGATTCTATTAAATCATCTATTTTATTTGTAAAGTATTTGCTATTGCCTAAATAAGCTAAATACTGCGAATGCCTTATCCAGCTTGCATTTCCATTAGGATCAATGCAATCGGAACTCTTAAAAATTCTGCCCACTTTTACTTCTTTCCAATCCTCATCCCGGGTAAATATCATGGAGCCATCTACCT
>JAABUT010004037.1_pt1 | contig 12009 bp, 17 predicted proteins | sample 5559281 | NCBI WGS metagenome assembly JAABUT01 (sample SAMN10711880, study PRJNA513359) | rock metagenome | isolation source: Antarctica rocks | place: Antarctica: Victoria Land, Ricker Hills nord | collected 2016-01-04
CGATCCTGACATTCCTGCGCGAGGAGGTGCCCAGGAAATGGCACCTCTATTGTGACGCCGTATCGGACAACTTCCGCGTCATCTCACCGGAGGATTTTCGGATCCTGACGTGAACGGGGTATAGAAGGGACATTATTGACTATTTCACAGTGTCGGCAACCCCATGGTATGGAGGCATGGATGAGGCAGAATTCCTCGGCAGAATATATGACATGGGCCGCATGTCCTCGACAGACAGCCGGTTTAAAACTGCATCTCAGGATATATGGCAACATCGTGTGAACAATGACGATTGGTCTGAGGATTGGGTATTTACTGATAGTCGATTTGGTATTTCCGACTCCGACGAAAAGCTACTGAGGTTCTTGGCTGAGAGCCTTCATCCAGTTGTGCGTAGAGATCAGGGAGAGGTCGCGACTTTGGCTCGCGAGCTGAACAAGCTTTTGCGTCCGGACGGATGGGAGCTGGTCGAAGCGGAGAGGATATCGGACCGACCCTGTTTCGCCGCACAGCGCATCCACTCGGGAGCAGTCAGGGCCGTCACGCGAGCCAGAGTTGTTGCAGATGCCTTGGACGCAAATTGGATGCGCGGCGAAATCCAGCGTCTTGAGAAAGCTATCGAGGCTGACCCTAGCTTAGCTGTGGGGACCGCAAAGGACTTAGTTGAGACGTGCTGCAAGACCATCCTTAACCGGCGCAAAATTGAAATACCCAAAGGAGCGGATTTACCGAAGATCGTAAAAATCATGGCAACAGAGTTGAAGCTAGTGCCAGACGGGATTTCTGATGCCGCCCGTGGCGCAGATATCATCCGGGGGATACTCCGGAATCTAGCCGCTCTCACTCAGGGGCTGGCAGAGCTTCGTGGCCTTTACGGTTCTGGGCACGGTCGGGATGGAAAACATCGTGGTCTCGGCCCTCGCCATGCAAGGCTTGCAGTCGCATCGGCTGTCGCGTTCATCGACTTTGTGACGGACACCTATCACGAGAGAGAAGTAGGACGACCAGGCTCGAAGCCATGACCAGTTTGCCCTCGCGTGCGCGATGCTCACGAAATCGAAAGCATCATGATCTCCAATTATTACAATCTAGCCGCCCGCATCTGGAGCGGGCGGCTAGGCGAATTGTAAGGGTAGGTGAGCAGGTCGCGGGGGTTATAGGGCCATAAGTCCCAGAAGGCCCCGAGTGGCCGTTGGGGTGTGTTCGCCCTCACTGAGGTGATGCTCAATCAACTCGGCGCAACCCTTGTAGACCTAGCGAGCTTCGGATGTTGCATAAGTCAAGACTTCTGCAACATTCTCTGGACCTAGCCCCGTCAATGGGTTAAGCTTTGCAGAAGATATGACCGAATCGCACCCTCAAAATCGCATCATCGGCTACGCCCGCGTCAGCACCTACGGGCAGACGCTCGACGCCCAGCTTGAGCAGTTGAAGGCGGCGGGCTGCGTCATGGTGTACCGGGAAAAGGCAACCGGCGCACAGGTGGAGCGGCGCGAGCTGCAACGCATGTTGAAGGCCATGACTTCCGGCGACGTAGTGACAGTCACCCGCATCGACCGGCTGGCTCGCTCGACGTTCGACCTGTTTTCCATCGTCAAGGGCATCACCGACGCAGGGGGTCAATTCCGGTCACTGGCGGAGCCGTGGGCCGACAGCTCGACCAGCACCGGGCGCTTGATGCTGGCCGTCCTGGGAGGGCTAGCGGATGTAGAGCGCGACCTTATTAGGACGCGCACGGCAGAGGGCAGGAGCCGTGCTACAGCGCGGGGGCAGCACATGGGCCGACCGCCTACCCTCACCCCCCAGCAAGCCACAGAGGCCTGCCAGAGGCGGCAGGATGGGGCGACATTGAAGGAACTGGCTGATAGCTACAACGTCAGCAAGGCGACGATTTCGAGACTGTCTATGTCTAAAGCCGAGATATAACAGATACCTGCCAGGCCCGTGCTGCTCGCCCGGTTTCGCCAGAACGGTAGGTTTGAGTTAGCTCTTTGGGGCTGTTGTGGCCGGAGGAGGTGTGGGTTTAGCGGATACTTGCGCGGGCTTGGCCGCGCTCGACCCGCCACGAGGAGGAGATACCGGCGTCCCAGAGGCGAGGGGCACGAACCCCTTTTGGAGTATCTGCGATCCCGGCTGATAGCCCTCTGTGAGGGGCTTAAAGCCGTCCATCGCCATGTGCTTTGTTTCCTTAGTCATGCCTTACCTCTTGAACTCGATGTATGCAATCTGGTCACCCTGCACCTGCATTCCAAGGCTGCCTCCAACCTCAACCCACGGGCTACCATCTGCCGGAACAGTATACAGCTTTTCAATGTAGATGTCTCTCCGGTCGGGGTCGGAGGATGCCATGGAGTCCCCGCCAAAGTATCCGGCAATCTCTGTCCCGTCCTTCAGAGTGATCAACACAAAACAGGTTCCGGCCCGACTGAAAATCCAATCCCATCCGGTTGGAATTGGATTGATTGACCTCAGTTTAAGCCACTTCCAGAGGAATTCTGGCCGTACAGATTGAATTATTTTTGCTCGGGTCAACGCCAAAATAATGGGCGCAAGGAATATGACTACGAACCATACGGCAGCTCGCCAATAGATCGGAAATAGGTCTGCTCTATACAGGAAGAAATATATCAGCGGCGAGCAGATAGCATAATTAAACGCTGTGGCCGTTAGGAGTCTTAGAAGCACGGTCTCTTTGATCGTGCTATCGTGCAGCGGGATAAACTGCCGCAGAACGCCATTGTAGATGAACCCAGGAATAAATATCGAGAGAACAAAATACAGATCAGTGATGTTTTCTAGCTTCATAAGGCAATAAATTCGTGTTTGTGCGGTGGAGACACCTACCAGACGAGGCCGCTGACCCGCAATCGCAATTATGCGTAATGTTCATTATGGAAAGGGCGGGGAAGTCCCGACGTAGTCCCCGGGTAGTCCTGGAACCCCGCGGCGGCGAAGGCGGCGCGGGGACTTGGCCGTGAGCAGTATCCAAGCCCGCTAAAGAGGCGCCAGCAGGCCGCGAGGACTTGCCGGGTTCGTTGCGCTACCGGTCCTGGGCCGTGTGCCAGACGCGGAGGATGCGGACCACTTCCGCCACCTCGTCCACCCGGTAAACGATGACGTAGGGCGGCACGGCCGACAGTTCGCGGGTGTCGGGCATCCGTCCGGGGCGGCCCTTGGCGGGCAGGGTGGCCAGGCTGTCTGCTGCGGCGGCGAGGGCGCGGGCGACCCGCACCGCCGCGGCCTTGTTGCGCTCGGCCAGCCAGGCCGCGATGCGTCGCCGGTCGTCGCGCGCCGCCGCCGCCCAGACAACCCTCACGCCGCCGAAGACGCGGCGATCTGGCGTTCCAGCTCCTCGATCTCCGCCATGATCTCGGCGCGGACCTCCTCATGCGGGATGTCCGGCCGCGGGTCAGCCAGGGCCTCCTCCACCGCGGCGATCAGCGCCCGGCGCTCGGCCTCGTCCAGGGCCTCGGCCGACAAGGGCGTGTGGGCGTCGTGTGGGCCGTCTGGCATGGCTTCCCTCTACTCCTGCTTCGCAGCCCGTGCAGCCGCCCTGGCGGCCATCTCTGAGGCCGTATGGACCCGGCTGGGCGGGACCTCCCCCGCGATGATCCGCACCGCCTCCTGCATGGAGGCAATCAGCTCCTCCGTTACGTCCACCCGCGACGCGCGGGGGCGGTGAGTTGGGCGGGTCGCGCCGTGCTGGCCCATCAGGCGGGCCTGCGGGTCATCCGCCAGCTCAGCGCGGGTAGCCTCGATGTCTTCGGGCGGCACCTCTGGCCGCGGCTCGGTGTCCGCCGGGTTGCGCCGGCCCATGCGGGCGCGGTCCACCCGGCCCGGATTGGGGTCGGACTGGTCAACGGTCACGATGCGCTCAACGGTCATGCCGGGCCGCCGTCCAGCTTGGCCGTCAGCCCCGCCAGGTCCCCGGCCAGCAGGTCATCCAGCCCGAAGGGGCACGCATCGGGCGGGGGACGCGGGGCGCCGGCGTCGTCCGTGGCCGCGCCTGCCCGCCGTCGCGCCGCGGCGTAGAGGTCGTCAAGGCTGATCCGCTGGCGCATGGACGGCGTGAACCGGCGCGCTGCGTCGTCCAGGAACGCACCCACCTCGTCGCGCCAGTGCCCGACCGCCCGGCTGCCAGGCCAGGCGTGCAGCTTGAGCAGGTGAACCATCGCCTGTTGCAACAGGCTCTGGCAGGCGCGAAGTTCCGAAAGCCCCACGTCCTGCACTTCCTCGATCACGTTGGGCCAGTCCACGGCGTCGTTGACCCGCTCGCCCGCCATCAGGCGGCGCAGCAGTGCCGCTTGGCGGTCGGCCCAGGCCAGGGCGTCATGCTCGTACAAGCCATCCGGCATGGGTGCCTCCTACTTCGCCGCGGGTGGCGGACTGCCGTTCTTCAACGCGGCCAGGGCGTCCACCAGGTCGAGTTGCTGGGCCGGCACGGCGGGCGCCTGGGCCTGCCCCATCTTGGCCCCTTTGCCGCGCGCTGTCTTGCGGACCGTGGGGGAACCAAGTGGCGGGCTGGGCGGTGCCGGCTGGGCCATGCGCCGCAGCCGGGCCGTGCGCCCCTGCTTCGGCTGCTGCTGCTCGGCGTGCGTCGCCCGGAAGGCGTCCCCCTCCTTGCGCCACCAGGCCAGGGTCACGGCGGTGATCGGGGCGCGGCCATGGGCGCGCACCAGCTTGGCCTGCACCCCCACGTCGGACAGGCCGTTGACCTCCAACAGCGCAGGCTCAATGCAAAACCTCGAAAAATCCGGCCCGCGGAGCAGCTTGCCGGGCGGCACGCCCAGCAGGTCGCGGAAGCGGGCGATGGGGAACGTCTCGACGCAGCGGTCCAGGCCACTGCGGAGCTGGACCAGCTCGTAGAGCGCAATGGCGTACTTGCTGGTCATGGCGCAGACCGTCTCGGCCTTGATGCGGCCCCAGCGCGACGAGCGGGCCAGCACCGGCTGCAGCTTCTTCGGTAGGCCGAAGCGCACCGTGGCGGAGGCGGCGCGGTCGTTGGCGGACACGTCGAAGAAGTCGAACAGGTGGGTGTGGAGGTAACGCGGCTCGCTGCCCTCGGCCGACAGGAAGGGCACCGTGACCACCACGCGCATGAGGCGGACCAGGCTGGCGCGCAGGCGGTCGTTGCTCTCGTGCTGGGACGGGCGCAGGGCGGTCATGGGCATCTCCCACTCCGTGCCGTCCTTGACCAGCAGGCCGCTGTCATGGGCGTGCTGGTAGAGCAGGTTCAGCACCGCCCGGTCGGACGCCTCCAACTCGTGGGCACCGGTGATCTCGATCAGCTCCCCAGCCTTTGGGAGGCCGACCGCGTTGGTCTTCTGGTCAAGCGTGCTGGACATGCTGCCCTACAATGTGAGCCGTGACGCTGTTAGCTCACATGGACGGATGTGAGAAGTGTGTGGATGACCTCACATCCGCCCGTTTCCTCACAACAAGCCGCCCGTTTCCTCACAACAGTACGCCCGTTTCCTCACAGCAAGCCGCCCGTTTCCTCACAACTGACCCCTTTTTCATATTGAATATCAATAGGTTGCGAGGTCCTGAATCTGAACTTAAGAAGAAATTGAACTTTTCCGCTGTGGACAACTTCTGCCCTGTGGATAACCCGCGTGGGTGCCACGGTGCCACGGTGCTCGCTGCGGGCAAGGGGTGGGTCCTCCCCGTGCTCGCCATGCTCGGCCCGAAGCTGGGCCTGCGCGTGGCTGCGCGCGGGTCCGGTCCCGGCGCCAAGCGGCGCCGCCCTTGCCCTCCACTGCGCGCCGTGCCGCAGTGGAAGTGTCGGGACAAAGGGCGTCCCGCCGCAACGACGCCCCAAGAAGCCCTGCCGGGCCGGGCGTCGAACAAAAGGCTGACGAGGAAGGGAGAGCGGTCCGCCCGACCCCCCTCCCTCTTCCTACCTTACAGTTGACATAGGCCAGAACGCCGCTGGGGAAGCCGCTGAGGTGGCTTTGAGCGTTGGCTGGTGGTTTTCCTCATCTGGACGCCCAGAGGCACTTGTACGGGCTTCTGAGAAGCCTGGCCTGATGACCGAATGGCACGTCCGCTATGGCGAGCGCGGCGTGATAATCTACTAGCACGTCGAGCGGCGCAGCACATGCACCTACTCACAGCTCAAGACCCGTTCCTCGCCCGAGGCCTCCGCCGGGCTGATGACTTCTGACATGGGTTCAATCCTTGCGCTTGGGTGGGTTGATGAAGCGGTCGCGGTGGGCGAGCTGGCGGTCGAGAGAGTCCAGCATCGCCCGCGCCTTGTCGTTCAGCTCTGGAGGGGCAGTCCGGGCAGGAACAGTGTTCGGAGATGCGTATCTCGGAGGCTCAACCGCGCGAACTGGCTCAGCCACTGTGGGCCGCCAGGTAGCTGGCAAGCGCGACGGATTGGCGGGGCGAAAAGCCTTCATGGCCTTCGCAGCTTGCTCGCCTAGGAAGTCCTTGCTGACGCGCCCAAAAATGCGCCGGGCCGAGTTTGTGGACAGATGTCCCCCCTGCTTGTTGGTCAGCCCTTCGCGGATGAGCATGGCTGCGAAAGCGTCCCAGGAAACTCCGCCGCTCACTCCGACCCCGGCCCCGGCGAACCGCTGATAGTTCGCCCAGATGTATCTGTAAGCGGCTGTGCGGCCTCCACCCCGGTTCAGTTCCAGCTTGCGCAGTTCGCGCGTGGGTATCTTTCGTGTCATGCCCGCCTCCTTGTCATGCCTGCGCGGAGGATGGCGCGCCGTGGCGCGAACGGCGCTTGCCGGCAGGGCAACGCGCGTGACCGTGCCGCGACCATGGTTTGACCCTGGAGCGGCCATGCCGCGACCGTGAAGAGACAGTGGTGGAGTGGCTTATGCACCATTGCACCGGTGGTGCAGCGGACCAGCGAATTTGCACGGTGCAAATCCGGTCCCGTACAGAGCCGCTGCACCCAAGCCGACGAGGACGCACCATGACGCAGCGCCGAACCAGCAAGCCGATCCCGCCGCGGGGCCCCCTGTTCGGCTGGAGCCACCCTGGCGAGACCGTGGCCGAGGAGATGGCCACGCGTAGGCTGACCGCGACCGGCTTCGCGGCCGAGCTGGGCTGCCCCGTGGCGGAGCTGGAAGGCTTGCTGGCCGGGGCGCTGCCGATCACGCCCGCCCTGGCCGCGGCGCTGGAGCAGGCGTGGGGCGTCGAGGTGGAGTTCTGGACGCGGCTGCAGACCCACCACGACGAGGCCAGGCGCCCCAGGCACGGGTGAGCCGCGCTTCCCGGATTTGCACGGTGCAAACCCGTGCAGGTCTGCAACCGGCTTCGTCCCTCTCCCTCCTGCCCCCTCCACCGCAGCCGGCGCCGGCCCGCGGCCCGTTCCTAGACACGGGCACGAGGGAGGCAAAGCAAGGCGAGTTGGGACGAGGGCAGGATATGTTTGATGGCGTCAGAGTGTTACACTAAGCGTCAGCGTATGACAACTTAGGAGGGCACGGCATGGCGGGTCGCAACGGTCAGGAGCTGCTGTCAGCGTGGGTGCCATCCGAGCTGGCCGCGGCGTTCCGAGCCTGGGCACGCGCCCAGGACGGCGGCGCGTCGGCGGCGCTGCGGGGCCTGGTGGCGCAGGCGGTGACGGGCGAGGCCCCGGCAGCACCACCAGGGCCGGGGGCGGGTTACCGGCTCACGGTGCGGCTACAAGAGGCCGAACGGGCGGCGCTGCTGACGGCGTCCAAGGCGCGGGGCGTGACGCCTTCGACGTGGGTGCGGGCGCTGGCTGTGGCGCACCTGGCGCGCAAGCCGCAGTGGAACCCGGCCGAAGTGGACGCCCTGCGCGACCTGTTCGCGGAGGTGCGGCGGATCGGGGCCAACGTGAACCAAGTCGCCCGCGCCTTGAACGTGGCCGTCGCCCGGGGCGAGTACCCAGCCTACCAAGGTGAGGCGGTCAAGGAGGCGGCCGAGCTGGTGCAGTCCGAGATGCGCCGGGTGGTGGCCGTCATGTCGGGCAACTGGGACTACTGGGGCCTGCCATGGGCGGACCGGCCCATGCCGGCGCCGGGCGCCGAGGAGCGGGAGCAGGAGCGCACCCGGACTGAGGTGGCGCGGCGTCGGCTGCGGCCCCGTTGCCGGCCCAAGCGGTTCAGGGACGACGCGGGCCAGGGCCGGGCGGAGCCGGCTGACGCGAGCCAGCCAGACGCCGGACCGCCCCTCCAGGACGCCGGCAGGGCGGCGCTGGCCGAGGTCATGCGCCGGTACGACGAGGGGCAGCGAGCACAGCGGGCCGCGGCGGAGGCGCAGGCCCGCACGGTGCTGAGCCAGCGCGAGCAGGCAGGGGTGCAGCTGCTGCCGGAGCCGGCACAGAGGCAGGTGCAGCCATGACACACTATGGTGGGAACCGCCCTGGACGACCATGACATGACACGGTTTTCCGCCATGACACGCCATGGTTCGTGCCATGACACACCACGGGATAGGGTGTCATGTCATGGCCAAGAACAGCGCTGAGGGCAACAAGGCGAGGACGGCCCGCTACCGGGCTGGACTGGCGGCACGGGGCATTCGTCCCGTGCAGCTCTACGCGCTTGAGGACGCGCACGCGCTGCTGCGGCAAGCCGCGGAGCTGATGAGCCGCGAGCAGGACCCCTTGGAGCCGCGTCAGGCGCTGCGACAGGCCAGCGGCGCCAACGACCCGGTGCAGGGGCACGGCGACCAGGACGGGAAGAAGGAGGAGCTGGCCGCCGCGGTCGCCGTGGTCGAGGCGGTCAGGGCGGAGCTGGCCGAGGCGCGAGATGCGGAGCGCCGGGCCGAGCAGCGGGTGCTGGCACAGGCTGAGGCGGCACAGGCGGCGGCGGAGGGCGCGGTTGCGGCAGCGGGCCGGGCAGAAAGGGCAGAGCGAGCGCAGGTAGGTTTGGCAGATAAGTTACAGGCGGCCGAGGCTGTAGCGGCGCAGGCCCAGGCAGAGGTCGAGCGGTTTCGGGATGCGCCGGGGCTGCGAGGTCGAGTTGCACGCTGGCTAGTTCGGCAATGATGCTGGATTGCTATAGAAAGTTGCCACACCATGTAAAGATAATGATTAGTCTTACGAAACCAGGGCTGAAAAGAATTCGTAGCGATTTAGCTGAGTGGCGTACACCTAGTGAATTGAAGGATATCTGCAATCAGATACGCGAGGAAGTGGATGGCAAGACCTTCTTCAACAAAGGCGGTCTAACGTTTATCACTGAAGCAATCGTAGCTGCTGATTTTGGAGTGGAACGCGCTGCGTCCCGTGTTCGATTGACGCCTGAAATTGAAGAGCGCCCCGACTTTGAACTAGATTTTGGCGACCGGATAGAAAAGTTTGAAATGGTCCAAGCTGACAGAAGAGGCCGGCGCCGTGGCGATGAGTACAGGGCTAAAGCAGAACTGCCGGCTGATACTGTAATCCACCTTGGAGCGCCGTTGCCGGACGAGATAACCGAGATGGTTAGAACGGCAGCGTGTAAGAAAGCAAAGCCATACCCGTCCGGGACTCGGCTCATTATATACCTCGAAGCACCTAAGTTTAGGTCCGACGAAGCTCTGCTAGGCGCGACCTTTACGAATGCTGTTCATGACGCTCGACCGTTCTTTTCTGCTATCTGGGTAATGTGGCAAGGTATTCCATACGAAATTTCCTAGTCGCATAATATATCTTTATGCAACAAGTATGTGCCCCCGGCGGAGCTAAGCTTCGCCGGGGGCTTATGGGCTAGTGGTGGTTCAGGGTATCAATCGCTTGAAGAAGATAGCTGGCGGCGATCAACAAGTGAGCTACAACGTGGAGCCAATACATAGGAATGTTCTCCGCCCCGCGTGATGCGGGCCGCAGAACCTCTTTCGAGGCGTCACTTCAGCCTCACATTCGCTTCACAAATCCGTGAGGGCGTTTTGCCTGTTTAGAGCCTTCTCGTTCTCATGCGCGCGAAGCAACCAGCCATGCTGCACCACACCATCGCCGAATGGACGCTATGGTATTCAAGATTGCAACCCGTGACGTGACGGATTATGGCCCGTTACGTCACTGGCTGTAGGGTGGGGAGCATGGGCAAGCGCGGGCCGAGGCCGCAGGGCGAGGCGGCACTGACCTCGGCCGAGCGCCAGGCCCGCTACAGGGCGGCGCGGCAGGCAGGCACGCCCGCCGTGCGCTACCGCAAGCCGGGGGACCGGCGCAGCCGCCCGCAGCGGTGGAAGGATGCCGTAGCAGAGCTGGTCGAGATGCAGGCCAGCTACCAGGACTGGCTCGACAGCCTGCCCGAGAGCTTCCAGGACAGCGCGACCGCCGAGGCCCTGGCGGCGGTGTGCGGCCTCGACCTGTCCGAACTGGAGAGCGTGGAGCCGCCGCGCGGGTTCGGGCGCGACTGACGCGCGCGACCGCCCAGCCCTGCCGGCGCACGAAGCCGGGCCATTGCTGCACCGTAGCAACGCCGAACGGGCGTTGTGACAGGTCGCGAGGCATGCCCCTCATGGGGTCTGCGCCGAGCACAGGTGAGCACATGGGAGCAGGCAGAGCACAAGATCACGTACGAGCACTGCAAAATGCGGATAGCACATTGATATATCGAGATACTTACCACTGGCATTCGCCAACTCGCACAATGAGATTGCAGGTTATCCGCTAACTTGGTAACTAAGTTGACCCAAGTTGGCCCACTAAGGTGCGAGCTGACGGAACTAAGTCATTGATATATATAGTAAAACACTTAGATTGAGACTTGCTAAGTCGCTAGATGGTCTGGCTTCCAAACCCGGACCTATCCAGCGACGGCTTAAAGTCAGTCAGCGCTAAGCCGGGTCCAAACCGGTCCCCTATCAAGGAGGTGACTTGTGGTAGAAATTTCAGCAGCATTTGGAGTACAAAAACCCAGAAAGAAGATCACTCAAAGGCAAATGGAGCTTCGTAATCGCCTTTGGCCAAATCATTCTGATAAGTTTATCTGGATACGACAGAAACATAATGGGTTTACTACCCTACCTAGAACCATGCCGCTGATACTATCTATTATGGATGACTTGGCTGGATCGCCTGTTGGGATGGCGTATCTCGAACTATGGTGTCGCGCATTTGACGAGGGTTTTGTGACCCTCTCAAAGCAGAGAGAAATCGCGTTTCATGCCGGCTTCGACGGCCAACGCGGTGAGCGAACTTGGCGTTCAAAGATGAAGGATCTTGTGGAATTGGGCTTCATCGACATTCAAAGTGGCCCGTCAGGCCCCATGAGCTACGCCCTAATCCTCAATCCATATCTGGTCATCAGGCGCTTGCATGAGCAAAAGCGTCCTGGCTTGCGGGAAGATAAATATAACGCGCTTGTGGAACGTGCTGGAGAAATCGGTGCTGCCGATTTCAGCCTTCTCGATCCCTGGAAAGAAATGCCCGAAGTTGCAACGGCGGCCGAGTGATTAGGATCAAACGTGTCAACAGATTTTTCTAAGCCAGAGTCTATATTATCGACAGTTTTTAGTCTTCTGAAGGCAGGCGGGATGATAAAGGCAGCTTCGTTACTTAAAGAAGCAGATGCGAGATTTGAAAACACTGGATTTGATAATTGGAATGGGGGAACTGATATTTACACCTTGTATCTAAATATTGGTTCTGACGATTTTGCAAAACTTGGAGGTGAGAAAGAACTAATTGAGTCACAAATTTCAGAACAGCTAAGGTCAGTCATAGAACCAATATCAGATGACTTTGTATCTGTTCAAATCTGCCCTCGCTTGCAAAATGACAGCGACTGGAGAAGTAAAAAGGATTACATTACACAAATAACTATACCCCGACTCTTTGAAAATCCGGCCCCGCCCCCTTGCCAAGCGGGTCCGAGTTGGACTCTACCGGACCGATGATCCGACCTGGGTTCCTGGACAACGTATCGCGGCAAGACCTGATCGAACTGGCTCGGGACGGGTCGGCCGCGCATCGTCTGGCGCGGCGCGCGAACGCGCTGGTGCTGCTGGACCAGGGTATGAGCTGCGAGGCGATCGCGAGGGTGTTGTTGCTCGACGACGACACCGTCCGCACCTGGCACCGCCTGTATGAAG
>JAABUT010004038.1_pt1 | contig 12006 bp, 13 predicted proteins | sample 5559281 | NCBI WGS metagenome assembly JAABUT01 (sample SAMN10711880, study PRJNA513359) | rock metagenome | isolation source: Antarctica rocks | place: Antarctica: Victoria Land, Ricker Hills nord | collected 2016-01-04
GATCTGACAAACAAAACATCAAGATCAATGCATTAACTCATCAAGTTGACGTCGTGCTCAGAAATTCAGAAGATGAGCGCGTTCGCTATCAATGAATCACTATTCTGACTTCAAATTGAATGAAAATTGCTGATCTAAAGAAGAACATCAGTGAATCAATCTATAAACAGATTCTTGAGACTAATGAAATCAACGAGAATTGTACGCTACTTCGCGAAGCAATAGCAAGAGACGAGACACAATATAAAGACATTAAGCTGAAGAATTGTCGAGTTCAGAATGAAATCTTATACAAAGACAGTCAGCTATGAGTTTCATTCAACGAGCTTCTACAAATGAATCTGATTCGTGAGATACATGATCAATCATCAGTTGATCATTCTGATATTCTTAGAACTGTGAAAGTTATAAAGCGAAACTACTATTGATCATTTATGCGAAAAACGATAGATCAATATATTCGAAACTGCTATATCTGTCAACGCTCAAAGACATCTAGAAATAAATCAAATGACTTGCTTCAATCTTTATTGATATTTGAACAGTGATGACAAGACATAGCAATGAACTTCATTATTGATCTATTTGATTCAAGCAAGTACAACGCTATTCTGATGATCATCTGCAGATTATCAAAGAAAAGACATTATATCTTTTGCATCACTGACGATGAAGATATCACTGTCGAAAAGACAGCTGAAATGCTGATTCAATAAATATATTGAACTTATGATCTATCAAACTTCATAGTATCTGATCGAGATTCGCAATTCATCTCTATACTATGAAAGTTTCTTTGCAAACGACTGAGCATTTTTCTTCGATTGTTCACTGTCTATCATCTTCAGATTGATGATCAAAGCAAACGAGTCAATCAGAACGTCAAGCGATATCTTTGATTCTTCTGTTCATATATGCAAAATGACTGATTCAAGTGACTACTCATGATTAAGTTTGTTGACAATAACGTCTTGTTTTCAGTCATCTTCTTGACTCTCTTCTTCATGAACAAGAAGTTTCACTCTTGTATGAGCTTCGACTCTGACATCATTGAGTATGAAAGCACTCGCGAACGTCTGCAGATTGATCAAGTCAAGAATATATCTGAACAAATGAACAAGACATTGATCTTCGCTTGTGAAGCTCTGATCAAAACATGAAAACAAATGATAAATCAAGCTAATAAGCATAGAAAGAAAGTCAATTATGAGATCGAATCAAAGATGTTTCTGAACGAACGAAACATCATTACAGCGAGATCTTTCAAAAAATTGAATGATAAGATGCTCGACTCATTTCAGATCACTGAGTCTGTTGACTCATTCTATAAGTTGAAACTATCAGAGACTATGCGTATACATGACGTATTTCATTCAGAACTTCTTCGTTCTGTCGTTGATGACTCTCTGTCTGATCAAAAGAATGAATTTTCGAAATCAATAGTGATAAACGATGAAGAAGAATGAAAAATCGATGATATATTGAACTTTCGATAATATCGAAGACGACTTCAATATCGAGTCAAATGAAAGAATTATGACAACGATCTCAACTGATATAATGCTGACGACGACAAATTTATGAACGCTCAAGAGATGATTGATGACTTTCATATCAAATATTCAAGAAAAGTGCATTAAGAAACAACATTCATGTGAACATAAATAGTCAAGAAGAAAGAATAATGTTACGATTCTAGTCTTCGTCTATTCTTCGTTTAGTCTTCGTCTGATTTCATTCTAATTGAGCCTAGCAAGAATCTGATCTAGAGATGATATCATTGAGACTCTGCATCATATGTGTAAGACGTCAACTCAATCGAGTCTAGCACAGAGCTGAGAAACACACATATAAGAATCAAGTTCTTTTCTGTAGATACTTTTCTTTCTTAGCATTTATATACTCGTTACATTACACTCATATAACTCACTTTATGCTGATCTCTAACAGACATCAATCTACAAGCTGAAATCTGTTTCATCTGTCACAAATCAAATCATACTTCTAAAAAGTGTTTTGATTAATCGAAAGTTAATGCATTGAAAAATGATAAGTTTAATTGATTTACATTGAACTCTGAGTTTAATTCTGATTCAAAAAACTAGCTATTTCTTTCAGAATCATCAAAAAGATAGAAATCATATTTTTGTGCAGTCAAATCAAAGTTTTATTAAAAGAAAACTATTTTGAAAAGTCATTTCTGATCAATGCTTCTCTTATCTCTCAGAGCAATTCTTTCAGTCTTCGCTCTTTGATAGATAGTGATTTTGTCATTTACACGTTGATACATGACAAGCTAGTCAATAAAGTATGTTAGAAACTTAAAATACAATCTATATCACTAGCAAAAGAGAAGTTAATATGAGACTATGATAAAAAGTTAGTTAGAAAGACTATTACTCATAAGATTCTACTCAATTTTATAATCAAAATTCATAAGAAATTGACTGTGTTAATGCTGATAACTGATATTGAGCATCATGAAGCTATATTGAGCAAATTTTGAATGAATAAAAATGAAATATTATTGAACATGAGACATGATACTATCATATTTTCTGATCAATTAAATACTTCTATTTCGATTTTTTCAATCTCGTCAAATATAAAGCACTTAAGTTGACTGTGATCAACTTTGATCTCTTCAGCAGCTCACAGCAAGATTTTTAAGATGTTCAAGCACTCAGTTTTATTCATTCAGAAAGAGTCATTCTTGATTCAAAACATAAACGTTGTTTTTTTTTAAGCACTAGTAAAACGAAAAAAGAAGAATCAGACAGAGATTTTTGCTATGTTCATCAAAGACATCGATAGAAAAATTGTTTATAATACTCAATGCAAACTAAATGTCATAAACATCTTCTCAGTCAATGAAATGACTCAAAATTCAGAAAATATTAAAGTCAAGCTATTATTGAAATATCAGAATTTTCTAAACATCTTTGATTGAGCTCAAGCAGACAAACTATCATCTCATCATTTATATGATCATAAGATAGAGCTTACTAGTGACGTAATATCATCTTATTGTTGAGCATATTAAATGTCTTTTTACAAGCTTCAGAAAGTAAAGAAATATCTGAATGAGAATCTTTTCAAAGAATTTATAATTTCTAGCAAAGCTTTGTATTTCTCACTCATTCTGTTCATTTTAAAAGCAAATGAAGATCTACGATTCTGCGTTGACTATTGAAAGCTCAATGCTATTATCAAAAGAAATCGCTATTCTCTATCACTCATAAATGAGATAATTGACAAAATAGTTGATTGTAAGCATTTGACTTGATTAAATATCATTTCAACTTTCAACAAACTGCAAATGCATTCTGATAGTGAGAACTACACTATCTTTATCATTGCTTTAAAAGCATACAAATCAAAGATGTTATTTTTTAAATTTATCAATGATTCTATCTTGTATCAATAGTATATGAATGACGTTTTTTGAGACTTTCTAAATGACTTTTATCAAGTCTGTCTAGACGACATTCTGATCTACAGCAAAACTCAATGAGAACATTGATAACATGTCAAAATAATATTAAATCATCTATGAGAAGCTAATCTACAAGTAGATATTCAAAAGTGCAAATTCAACGTAGAAGAAACTGTTTTCTTAGAAGTCATAGTTTCAGAACAAGATCTTCATATGAATCTTATCAAAGTGAAAGTTATAGTCAACTGAGTTACGTTAATCAATCTAAAAGAAGTTTAAAACTTCGTAAGATTCATTAACTTCTATCGTTGTTTCATTAAAGATTTCTTGAAGCTAGTCAAATCACTCAACTGACTAGAAAGAACACGTCTTTTGTATGAAATAAAGTTTGTATTCAAGCTTTTGATGATCTAAAGAAACAAGTCAGCTTGATCTCAGTACTACGACATTTCAATTTCAAACGACAGATTATTCTAGAAATTAATGCATTTGATTACATCAAAGATGAAATTCTATCACAGTATGATGATGAGTGAGAAAGTTCTTCACTCAATAGCTTTCTACAGCAAGAGCATGATTCTCGCTGAATGCAATTATCATATTTATGAAAAGAAATTGTCAGTCATTATTTGATATTTCAAACATTGAAGACTTGAGCTTGAATGCATTGAACTACTCATTCAGATATTCATCGATTATCAGACTTTGAAGATCTTCATGAAAAATAAACAGTTGACTTGACGTCAAGTCAATTATCTAGACATTTTATTTGAGTTCAACTTTCAAATTATATTTCAATCAGATAAAATAAACATTAAAGTCAATGCTTTAATCAGAATGTCTTTGATCAATGTTTCTGAATCAACTCAATGTATTGAAGATTGCTATCAGATCATTCTGACACTTGATAGAGTAAATATTCTAACTATTAAATCTGAAGTTGATCTTTATTAATGAGTAAAAAATGTCAATAAGATGAATGAGTTTTGCAATGAGTATAAACAAGTTATAAGTGAAAATAAGCTCAAGCTACATAGCACTGAATTGAAGCACTGCAAGATCATTGATGATGTTCTGTTTAAAAAAGATTTACTGTGAGTTTCTGAAAATATGCATATGAAACTGCTAAAGAAAATTCATGATCAATCTTTCATTTCTCACTCTGATAATCAAAGAACTACTGATTTAGTTCAACGTTTCTACTATTGATCAAATCATCAAGCAATGATTAAACATTACATTTGAAACTGTCATGTTTGTTAACAAAGCAAGACATTTAAAGATAATATTAATGAACTTCTTCATTCTCTTTTGATTTCACAGAAACATTGAAAAGATATAGTTATGAACTTCATCACTGAGCTATTTCTATTGAAAGATTATAATGTCATTTGCACAGTCATATGTTGTTTCATCAAGAAACATCACTATGTTTTCTGTCATTGAGAAGATGATGACATCTCAGCTGAAGAAATGATTTAAATCATGCTATGAAACATTTATTGACTTCATGATTTATCTAGTTCTATTGTTTTGAACAGAGACTTTCAATTCATATCAACAATATGACAAAGTCTTTGCAAGTAACTAAGAATCACAACTAGTTTATCAACAGTTTATTATTTTAAGATTGATAATTAATTGAAATAAGTTAATCAAGATGTTGAACGCGAATTAAGAATCTACTGCAATTACATGCAGAACAACTGAGTAAAATGACTATCAATGATAAAATTCAGCGAGAGTTTCAATATCTTTTCAATCATCTCAATAACTTCATTCTACTTCAATAAGAATTTTCACTCACGAATGAGTTTCAATTCAGATACGATTAACTACAAAATTACTTATGAGCATCTTGAAGCTAGAAAAGCAAATAATATTATCATTCAAATGAAAGAGCTTTTTATCTTCAATCATCAGCAATTGAAAAAGATGAAGCAGATCATTGAAGCTCAAATCAATAAACATAGATGAGACATCATTTATGAAGTAAACGACTGAATTTGATTATTCTTTAGAAATATAAAAACAACTAAATCATGTAAGAATTTGAAAGATAAACAGCTAAAATCTTATCAAATCACTATCAAAGTTGAGATTTTCTATCATTTTCATTTATCAATAAGCATGAAGCAGCTGCATTCAATGTTCAGTTCAAAGCTATTATGTTCTTGTCTTAATGATTTTTTATCAAAACAACATTCAGAATCATCTAAATCTCTCACTATTAAAGATGATAAGCATTGAAAGATAGATGATATTTTGAACTCTAGATGCTATTGAGATCAAATATAATACAAAGTCAAATGAATGAGACTAGATTGAAATGATGAATGATATTATGTCAACAAAGAAGAATTTGAAAGCTTGAAAGAAGTTTTAGTTGAATTTCATAAGCTTTATTCAGACAAGTCACACTAAATTGAAAAACAATGAAAAAATTTTGCGTTTCATTTATTCTATTCATGCAAACATGAATTTTCGAAGAGAAAAGTAATGTTACAAATGTATCAAAGTTGATTAAAGCTAGTCAATGATTTAGTTGAGATTTGATCTAGATCTGACTCAAACTTGACTCAGATATAATTCAACATTTTTTTTCTTTTCTAACATTTTCTAATCAACTTCTATTGTCTTTTAAATAAACACACTTCTTTGTATTATGAATGATCAACAGATTTCTATGATAAACATATTTCTTTGAGTTGCAAACATCTTTTAAATCAATATCTTTCTTGTGTTTCAACATGTCTTCTTTAAGACTAGCGTCGATCTGAGTAACTACTATATAGAGTGTGTTCTTCTTGTCTTTTGTATCTTCTTTCTTCTGTATTCTTAAAGTCTTAGTTATAATTATCTTTATAAATCAAACATTCTAGTCATGCATGCACTCTGATTAGTTTCTAGACATAATCTTAACAATCAATGACTCTCTATTATTTGAATTCTTGAAGTAGATTCTTCTATTTGAATCTATAGTAACAACTCAATCAAAGTGTGCAATGCTCATATGATAGTTGATTTCATTGAAATTTCATGTATCATTCTTCATTATATCATATTGAATAATCATCTTTTTAAACTCATTAAAATGAGTTTGTAATACTTTTGAATCATGCACATTCTTTCTGTCAACTGCTATAAACTTTCGTTTAACTTTGAAAAGATCTGACTGATGATTTAATCAACGTTTGATTCATTGAGTGTTCAGTAAAGATGAAGAATTTCAATGAGAAGAGTTTTGAGCATGAAGAGCATTTATCATTGATTGCATCATGTGTAGTCTAGCTGACAAGTTTAACTGATTCAATGTGATTAAATATTGTTGTAAAGCTGACTTTTGATCAGATTTTAAAGCTTTGTTATGCAGTTCTCATACTACTGTTTTGAACTGATAACTTTTTAGTTTAGATTGAAGTCTTTCATATAAAACATGAAATTCGCGCGCAATTTCAACTCGATTAAAATTTTTGCATATGTTTATGATGTCAATAGTCTTCTGAATGCAATTCTCAATGATAGCATAAGTAGCAGTTATGTGATTGAAATTTGATGAATTTTTGAAGATGATGAATCAAAAATATGAAGATTTATTGTTGCATGACAGCATGATTGAAACTGTTGCATAACTGTCAAGCAGTAAGTGAAGAATGAGCTTAGTGAGAGACATGAATATCGTTTTCTAAAAGTTAATTTATCAAGAGTTTCATCAAAATCAGTGATGAATCTTCAAAAAGTGCAAAATAAAAATCAAAAATCAAATCTTCTTTTCTTTTTATTTTACATATTTAGCACTTTTTGAAGATTCGTCACTAAATTTGATGAGAGTTTCAACAAGTTCTAAAAAACAATACTGATTTCACATACAACAATACTACATATGAAGCATTGAGTATATTAATCTAGTATTTTAGTTTTTATTTTGCACATTCATCATTAAATTTGATAAGACTTCTTGATAAATTCTAAAAAAACAACACTGATTTTAATATCTTATTTTACAAATCTGATTCTTAGTTTGCACTTTTTGAAGATTCATCACTGATTTTAATGAAACTCTCGACAAATTAAATTTTAGAAAATGATAATAGATTTCAACTTCGCATACAACGATAAGTGTTTTAAGTTTAGCGTAGCATGTAAGCTTCAGACTACATCTGCAGTTTGAAAAGTGAACTGAATTATTGAGTTTAGCTAAAGAAACATTTGTTGCTTAAAGCGAAATAAAGTCGAGATTTTAGCTGAGCTCATCTGAATGTGATCAGATTTTATGAATAAAATCTGTGATCATTTCATATGTTGTTGAACTGAATTTGCGTTTGTTCATATGTCATTGAACTGAATTGCGCTTTCGTCGCTTTCATTGCTTTCGTTTCTTTCGTTGCATTCAGTTTACTACTCGTCTATTTACTCGCTCATTTACTCTTCATTCTACTCGCTCATCTACTTTTCATTCTACTCGCTCATTTACTCTTCACTTTACTCGCTCATTTACTCTTCACTCTACTCATTTAGCTACTTTTCACTCTACTCGCTCATTTACTCTTCACTTTACTCGTTTAGCTACTCTTTACTCTACTCGCTCATTTACTTTTCACTTTACTTGTCTAGCTACTTTTCACTTTACTCGCTCATTTACTCTTCACTTTACTCATTTAGCTACTTTTCACTTTACTTGTTCATCTACTCTTCATTCTACTCGCTCATTTACTCTTTATTCTACTCGCTTATCTACTCTTCATTCTACTCATCTAGCTACTCTTCACTCTACTTGCTCATTTACTCTTCATTTTACTCGTCTAGCTACTCGCTCATTTACTCATCATTCTACTCACTCATTTACTCTTTACTTTACTCGCTCATTTACTTTTTACTCTACTCACTCATTTACTCTTCATTCTACTTGCTCATCTACTTTTCACTTTACTTGTTTAGCTACTCTTCACTTTACTCACTCATTTACTCTTCATTCTACTCGTCTAACTACTTGCTCATCTACTCATCACTCTACTCGCTCATTTACTCTTCACTCTACTCATCTATTTACTTGCTCATCTACTCATTTATCTACTTTCTATCGAACTCTCTATCAAATGCTTTATCAAATGCTTTATCAAATGCGTTGATCAAGCGCACAAAACACGTTAAACAGTGCTTCAAACAATGCTTTCTACTGAGCTTTTCACTGATCTTTCTACTGATCTTTCAATCGATCTTTCTATTGATCTTTTTACTAGTGAGCTTTTTACTGATCTTTCGATCAAGTCATTTAGTGAGCTTTCTACTGATCTTTCAATCAATCTTTCTATCAATCTTTCTATCAATCTTTCTATCAATCTTTCTACTGAGCTATCTATTGAGCTATCGACTGAGCTTTTTATCAAATGCTCTATCAAACATTCTACATGCTTCAAAATACACATCAATCAAATGCATAACATGAATTAAACAATGCTTTCTACATGACTTTCTACATGACTTTCTATCAAGCACTCTTCATGTTTTTCTATCAAGCATTCTTGCTGATTTTTCTATCGATCTTTCAATTAAGTCATTTAGTGAGCTTTTTACTGATTTTTCAATCGATCTTTCTATTGATCTTTCTACTAGTAAGCTTTCTACTGATCTTTCGATCGAGTCATTTACTGATCTTTTTACTACATGACTCTCTACATAACTCTCTACATGACTTTCTTCATGACTCTCTACATGACTTCTCATCAAGCTTCAAACACGATTCTATCAATTATTTTACATGACTCTCTATCTCTCTAGTTTACTTATTAACTTTCTGATCAACTTTCTCATTAACTTTCTCATTGACTTTTTCATTGACTTTCTCGACGCATATATTAAATAGCTATTATTTAAATAGTCAAATCAATTATTAATTATTCAACGTTGCAACTACGTATCAATGTTACAAATGTCAAAATAATCATGTTTATTGAATCAAACAATAAAGACGCATACTGCGCTTATGAGAATGCTAGAAATGCTAGAAATGTTGAAAATATTGACGCTTTTATGAATATGTCTCAGCTAAAAGTGACGCAAATCTGAGACATGAAATTAAATGAATATTTGAAATATTGATTGCTAAAAGCACTAAAATCTGTCACTGTCACTCTTTACAAATTGAGAATGTACGAAGCGTCTTCTTCAAGCTTTGACAACGAAGATAAGTTTTAATAAACATTAATCATGCTTTTACTTATAATTAAATTTCGAAAAATGAAGTTTTAGTGAAATGAAATTAGTTGAGACATGTTGAATGAGAACACGTCTAGAATTATTCTTCTATATATTGACTGCATCTTTCTGATTTCTGTTCTGATTATGACGCAACTGATTATGATTATGACAGATCTGCATGATTATATAATCAGTCACATAATCAGCATGTTAAAGTCAAATATGTCAGATCACTTCTCTGAATCATATTGAGTCTTGAGAAGTGTCTGAAGATCTCAGTCAATTTAAATATACTATTTGCTTGAAAACTGACTTTCAAGACGATGAACTCATCAAAGCAGTGAGCTATAAATATTAATGAGTGAAAGTAATATTTCTTTCACATACTTATGTTAGCAAGACTGCGATCGCGCGCGCTGTGAGTTTTCTTCAAGTTCGCAGTATAAGAGTCAGCTTGACTGAAGACTATTGACAAGCGAAGAGAAGCATGAAAAGTGATAGAAGAGATTGTCATCTCGTTGTCATTGATTATCAATAGATCTCGACAGCTAGACGAGAAACAGAGAATAAATAGACGATTTTCCCTTCTGTTTCTGCTCTTCGTCTCTTGAGAATCAGTCAGAAACTCGCTTTCGCTTCACTCATTCACTTCATAAACTCAGTCGCTTAGATAGAGAAAGTGCTTAACATCTCAGAGCAACTTTCGAAAAAAATTTAGCTCTGAAAATCGTCAGAAGCTGTCGATTTTGCTCAAACAAATATAATATATATTTATAGTTCAAACAAAGTCAATGCTCGATAGAATCACTTCGTTGATCACAAGTAGTGACATTTGATATTGATTAAACTTGTAGATGCAATTCATAAGTAGAATCTCACTATTTATCTTCAATATGTTTTAAAGACTTGTTCAACTGAAGAAGATCTTGATGATTCTGTTCAAATCATTCTGCTCATACTTAAAGTATCAGTTCTCATTCAGCAGATGACGAAGCAGAGTCTGCACAGAAGTCAAAGACTCAAAGCTTGACGTTGCAAGCATCTCTTAAATATTCGAACGTTCAAAATTTTGAAATACGTGATAAAAAAGAGCTGTGATATACTGAATCAATAAGACTGATTAAAATTTTACATAGAGAAAGACGCGCAAATCGAACATAATCTTGAAAGAGATGCATATTTTGAATGCTTGAAAATTCAGTTCTGATCTCTATTCTCTCTTTGAGCTGAACTCTTCTTCATTCTCTTCATTGACAATCTGTTCAAATCAAAACATTATGCTATCACATTGTCAAACATCTTTCAAGAGTATGCACATCTTCAGTTTAACAGTCATGCATGCATATAAATCACTTTCTACAGCTCAGCAGAAGTCGAGACTGTGTGTCACTATTCATATGTCACGTTGAGCGTAGCATGAATTTCTGTGCTTTTGCTTTTGCACTCAACAGTCAATCATTTAGCGCTAGTCACTTATCAGCATTGTTACGATTCTAGCTACGCATCTATATTGATAGCTATGTTGATGACTATGTTGATGACTATGTTTCTGACTATCATTGATCGCTCGTCACTAGACTATTGAGTTGTTTCAAAGTCAACTCTATTCAGAGTTAGCTTATGTTCTTCTGAATCATATAAATAGTCGATTCTTCTCTTCTAGATACTTTTCTTTCTTAGCATTTATATACTTGTTACCTTACATTCATATGACTCGCTCTATGCTGATCTCTAACATTATATAAATGCTTCTTCGTTACAGATGAAGAGAAATAATCTGCATTGACTTGCTCTGCTTGATTCACACGACTATTGACTTTGATCTAGTCGACTTACGATCATGCAGACACTCATTCTTCTCTCTCATAAATTGACTCAGCGAGAATAAACAAAAGATTTGAACTCAGACGCTGATCAGCGAGTATAAACAAACGATCGAAATCATTCAACTAGATCAAAAATCAGCGAATTAATCGTTCATTCAGATTTGCAAGAGATTCTTTGAATTTGTTGAACAATCAAACGTGTTAGAGATCGATCTAGAGCGAGTCATAGAGATGTCATTTAACTAATAGATAAATGCTAAGGAAGAAAAGTATCTACAGAAAAGAACTCGACTTATATGTGTGTTTCTCAGCTCTGTGCTAGGCTCGATTGAGTTGACGCCTTACACATATGATGCAGAGTTTTCATGACATCATCTATAGATCAGATTCTCGCTAGGCTCGATTAGAATGAAACCAGGCGAAGGCTAGAATCGTAACATTATTCTCTCTCTTTGACTATTCATGTTCGCATGAATGTTATTTCTTAGTGCGCTTTTCTTGAATATTTGATATGAAAGTCGTCAATCATCTCTTGAGCGTTCATAA
>JAABUT010004042.1_pt1 | contig 11989 bp, 7 predicted proteins | sample 5559281 | NCBI WGS metagenome assembly JAABUT01 (sample SAMN10711880, study PRJNA513359) | rock metagenome | isolation source: Antarctica rocks | place: Antarctica: Victoria Land, Ricker Hills nord | collected 2016-01-04
GCCGCCGCGGCGATCTCGCGCAGCCGGCCCTTGCTGATCTTGCCGGTCGCGGAGTGCGGCAGCTCGGGCACGAACTCCACCGCCGTCGGGCACTTGAAGCGGGCCAGCGACCGGGCGGCCCACTCGATGACCTCCTCGACGGACAACCGAGCTCCCGGCACGACCACCACCAGCGCCTTCACCGACTCCCCGGTGTAGGGGTGCGGGATCCCGATGACGGCCGCCTCCTCGATGTCGGGGTGTCGCAGCAACACGTCCTCGACCTCGCGGGGGTAGACGTTGAACCCCGACACGAGGATCAGCTCGCGGCGCCGGTCGACCAGGTGCAGATCGCCGTCGGCGTCGGCGTACGCCACGTCGCCCGTGCGCCACCAGCCGTCTGCGCTCGGGCCGCCCGCACCGTCGGGCCAGTAGCCGGAGAAGAGGTTGGCCCCCCGCACCTCGATTTCCCCCACACCGCCCTCGTCGGGATCGTCCGGGTCGTCCGGGTCGTCGGGATCACCGCCACCGTCGGCCCCCCCGTCGATCGGGCGCCCGTCGGCGTCGACCAGGCGCAGCTCGACGCCGGGCAGCGGCCGCCCGATCGAGTTGGGCTTGGCGACCTCGCTCCGCAGCGTCGTCGTCAGCACCGGCGCGGTCTCGGTCAGCCCGTAGCCCTCGAAGACGTGGTGTCCGGTCACCTCGAGCACCCGCTGCAGCACGGCGGCCGGCAACGGGGCCGCGCCGCTGGTGGCGAGCCGCACGGTCGCAAAGGCGCTCTCGACGTCGGGGAGCATCGACCACGCGACATACATGGGCGGCGCGCCGATCACCACCGACACCCGGTGGCGGGCGAGCAGCGCGAGCGTGTCGACGGGGTCGAAGCGCTCCGCGAGCACCGAGGTCGCGCCCCGGAACGCCGCCATGCCGAGGCCCGCGTTGAGCCCGTAGATGTGGAACAGCGGCAGCACCAGCAGCACGACGTCGTCGGCCTCGACGGTCATCGGCTCGACGGCAGCCCCCTGCTCGAGGTTGGCCACGAGCGCCCGGTGCGTCAGCATCGCGCCCCGCGGTCGGCCGCTGGTGCCCGAGGTATAGACGACGACCGCGAGGTCCTCGCCGCCGCTCGGCGGCTCACCCGCTGCCCGCTCGCCGGCCCTGGGCGGCCCGGCCAGGTCGTCGAGGGCCAGGGCACCCTCGGGGGCGGCGTCGACACCGGCGACGACGACGTGCGCGAGCGCAGGCAGCTCGGCCGCGAGCTCCAGCAGCTCCGCCGCGTCGCGCCGGCCGCCGATCACGACACGGGCGCCCGAGTCACCGAGCAGGTGCGCGCGCTCGGGCCGCGTGTAGGTCGTGTTGACCGGTACGGCGACGAGGCCGGCCCGCAGCGCGGCGAAGAAGGCGAGCGGGAAGGCGGGCACGTTGCCGAGCACCAGCCCGATCCGGTCACCGGGCTCCAGACCGAGGCCGCGCAGCCCCGCTGCGAGCGCCTGGACGGCGGCATCGAACTCACCCCAGGTCTGGCTGCCGGCAGCGGACACCACCGCGGGATGGTCGGGGCGCGCCACCGCGGCGCGGCGCACGAGGTCAGCCAGGTTGCGCACGCTCGTGCCCCACCCGCCCGCAGGGACACCGGCCGCGCCAACCGCGTCGACCGGCTGCCGACCGGCGTCACCTCCCGACATGTCCAGCACCTCCCCACCGCGGAGCGCGGCGTCGCGCCCCCGCCGGGGACCTTCTCACGACGACGGCCAGCCGGCTGCCTGGCGCCGCCCGCCGCAGGCGTCCGGCAGATCGCCGGCCGCACCGCGCGACGACTGTCAGGGCGTGCCCGTCGGGGCGGGCGACGGGGGCGGGGCAGGCGCGGCGCTCGACGCGGGAGGCGGCGCCGGCGACGGCGCGCCGCTCGGGCCGGCCCGCGACGGCGGCGCCGGCCCGGTGGAGCGACGAGCCGGCGCGGAGCGCGCCGGGGTGCTGCGGTGGCCGCCCTTCCCGGGGACGGTGAAACCGCCGAGCGCGCTGCCTGACGGAGTCGCGCGCCGGCTGGGCGCGAACGCTGAGGGCTGCACCGCCGCGGGCGGCGGCACGGCCACGGGACTCGCCGACGACGTCAGCGGGTCCTTGCCCTTGGCGGCGCGGTTGGCGAGGTAGCCGGTGTAGGTCTGGGCGAAGATCCGGGCCGGCAGCGTGCCCCCGAAGACCTGGCCCACACCGGGCAGGATCATGGCGTTCGGCTGACCGGCCGCCGTGAACTCCTTTTCATAGCCCATCCATACCGCAAGGCACAGCTCGGGCTGGCAGCCGACGAACCAGGCGTTGTTGAAGCCTTCCGTGGTCCCGGTCTTGCCCACCAGGTCGGGCAGCTGGGCCGGCAGGCTGCCGAGCTCGGCGGCCGCCGTACCCCCCGGGGTGACCACACCGCGCATCGCGTCGCGCACGGTGTCGGCGACGTCGCGCGACATGACCCGGTCACCCTTGGGCCGGTCGTCGACCCGGCCGCCGACCGGGTAGACGACAGCGCCCTTGCCGTCGTCCTTGGCGCCCGTGCTCTGCTCGATCTTGGTGACGAACCGCCGGTCGTGGTGCAGGCCGCCGTCGACCAGGGTTCCGTAGCCGGTCGCCAGCTCAGCGGGGCTGACCCGGACCCCGAGGGACTGCGACGGATAGACGGGGCAGGTCGTGCCCTTGGCCTTCTCACCGTCGAAACCGCGGATCAAGGTGGCCGCCGTGTCGGCGGTGCGGGTCGTGGGCGGGAGACCGGCGGCGACCGCCAGCTCCTTGACCTTCGCCAGGCCGACCTTCGCGGCGAGCGGGGCATAGATGGTGTTGACGGACTGCGCGAGGGCGTTGCGGTAGGAGAAGTAGCCACCCTCCCCGTCCTCGGCGTTCTTGACCTTGAAGACGTCCGCGCAGCCGTCGACGGTCAGGTTCTGCTGGGGGGCGCCGTACGCGCCCTGGTCGATCGTCACGACGTTGTTCTTCAGCGCCGCCGCGAGAGTGAAGGGCTTGATCGTGGAGCCGCTGTTGCGGGCAATGTCGGTACCGAGGTCGAAGCCGAAGCGCTTGTAGCCGCCGTCCTGGCGCGTCGCGACCGTGACGACGTCGCCGGTCTTGGGGTTGACGCCGACGACCGCGGCCTCCGGCAGGGCGGTGCTCTCCACCGGGAGCACCGCCTGCAGCGCGGCCTGCGCCGCCTTTTGCAGGTCGATGTCGAGGGGGGTCCGCACGACGACGTCACCGTTTTTCAGCAGGTCGTCCGCGGTGCCGTCAGACTCGGTCTGCTTGCGCACGGCCAGCTCGACCAGGTCGGCATATTCCGGGTACGACGTCTTCGCCGGCCCATTGACCTGGTGCCGGATGCTGCGCGGCGTCACCGACTCGAGCTCGGCCGTAGCCCGGGTGACGGTGAGATAGCCGTTGGCGACCATGCGGTCGAGGACGTAGCGCTGCCGGCTCCTCGCCCGGTCGAAGTCGCGCACGGGGTTGTTGTTGCTGGGAGCGCTGACCAGGCCGGCGAGCATGGCGCCCTGGCCGCAGGTGAGGTCCTTGGCGTCGACGGCGAAGTAGAACTTCGCGGCCGCCTGGACGCCGTAGGTGTTGTTGCCGAAGTAGACGGAGTTGAGGTAGAGCAGCAGGATCTGGTCCTTGGTCTTCGCGTCGTCGAGGCGGACAGCCAGGGCGGCCTCCTTGACCTTGCGCAGGATCGTGCGCTCCTTGTTGGTATAGACGTTCTTGACGTATTGCTGCGTCAGCGTCGACGCCCCCGAGGTGGTGCCGCCGGAGACGTCGTTGTAGGCGGCGCGCACGATCGCCAGCGGGTCGACGCCGCCGTGGCTGCGGAAGCGCTCGTCCTCAGCCGAGATGATGGCGTTGCGCATGCACTCGCTGACCTGGGTGTTGACGTCGGTCAGCGGGATCCGCGTCTCCTTGGGCTTGATCTTCGCGTACGCCGTGCCGTCGCTCGCGAGCAGGTAGGCCTCGCCGGAACGGGGCGACGCGGCGTCGCTCGGGAAGGGGGCCGACAGCAGCCCGCCGCCGAAGGACATGACGAAGACGAGGCCGGTCAGGGTGACGAAACCCAGCACGGCCAGGCCGCGACGCAGCCCGCTGCGGCGGCGGGCGCGGGCGGGGCGGCGGGGGTGGTCCGGGCGGCGGGCGCGCGTCGCGCCGGTCGGCCGGGAGGGCGGGGGACTCACGGACAACCACGCTAACCGGCGGTCGCGCCTGCGCGCGCACGGCGACGTCGACGCTCGACCGCGGACACCGTCGCGGGATCCCCCACCGGCGGCGCAACCCCAATCGTCATCCAGCCGTGATACTGGTCGATAGCCCGCTGTGACGAGCCTCACCTCAGCCGCACCGACGCCCCCGCATCGATCCGCCCGCAGCACGCCGCCTGGAGGTAGCCCAGATGTCCACCCACACCGGCCGCAGGAAGCGCCTGCTCGCGCTGGCCGTGGCGACGGGGACCGCGGTCGTCGCCGCAGCCGCCTCCGCCACCGCGGCGCCCAGCGCCACGCAGACCAACACCCTGTTCCGGGGCACCGCCAACGGGGTCGCGCTGCAGCTCCGGCTCACCCTGCCGCAGGCCCTGGCGCCCGTGACGGGGCCGGTGCTGCCCAACCCCGTCGACCTGGTGCTGCTGCAGTCCACCGGCGGCGCGCTCAAGAACGGCACCGACCCCGACGTGGCCACGTCCACGGCGAGCCTGATCGACGGCGCGCTCGTGACCAACAGCGCGCTGGCCCCAGCCCTCACCCAGCTGCAGCGGCGCATCACCGCCTCCCTCGCCGACCCCTCGCCGGCTGCCACGAGCCTGGTGAGCTTTCCGGCCTCGATGACCCCGCTGGGCCTCGGCCTGGCCATCGGCCCGCTCACGGCCTCGACAGACCCCACCGCCCGTTCCACCATGTCCACGGCGACGGGGCTGACAGCCCAGCTGGGCAGCCTCAAGTCGCTCGGGGTCGACCTCGGCGCGCTGACGGGGCCGCTCGTAGCGGGCCTGCAGCAGCTGACGGCGGCGCTGGGGCCGCTCACGACGGCCGCACAGGCCCTACCTCCCGTGCCCAGTCAGACCGTCAGCGCGACGCAGATCCCCGGCATCGGCGGCACGATCGCCCCGATCCTGTCGGGCGCCGGCGTGCCGACGACCGTGACGACCCCCACCATCGCCAGCGGCCAGGTCCTCGCCGACACGGTCAACCAGTTGCCCGCCCTCGTGGCGGGGCTGATCGACCGTCTCCAGAACGGTGCGCTGCTCACCCTGACCGGCCTCGGCACGTCCCAGGCCGTCCGCCCGCAGGGCAGTGGCACGGTCTCGACGGCGGCGAGCAACGCCGGTGACGTGGCCCTGCTCGGCGGCCTTCTCACCGTGACGGCGAGCAAGAGCTCCGCCACTGCGAGCGCCACCGGTACGCCGGGCAAGGCCACCGCCGCCGCCGACGCGACGCTCGTGGCTGTGAAGGCCGGCGTACCGATGATCGACCTGCTCAACGCGGTCGTGAGCGACCAGGGCATCGTCGCGCAGCTGCTGCCGGGCACGGCGCTGGGACAGACCCTCAACGCGGTCACCCAGCAGGCCGTTGCGGGCGTCAACACCGCGCTGAACGCGGTGCTCGACCAGCTCAACACCCTGCTCATGCAGCTCAACGGCGGCGTGTCGGTGGTGCAGAAGGGCACGGTCAGCACGACCACCAGCCCCGACGGCCGGCACGCCGAGGCGCACGCCTCCCCCGCGATCGTGAGCCTCGGCCTCCCGTCGGCGTTGCCCATCGGAGGCCAGCTCGTGTCGCTCGCCCTCGGTCGGGTCGACGTCACCGCCGACCGGCAGCTCATCACGACGACGACGACCGTGGCGCCGGCACCCAAGGCCCCGCCGGTGAAGAAGACCCCGCCGAAGGCGGTCGCGCCGACCAAGAAGCTCGCCTTCACCGGCGCCGAGCTGCCGGTGACCGCCGGCCTCGCGCTGCTGCTCGTCGGCGCGGGCGCGGCACTGTCGCGTCGTCGTCGCGTCGAGGCGTAGGCCAGCCGACGCGCCGGCGCTCGGTCGGCGCGCGCGACCGGGCGGCGGGCACCACCGGCATCGGTCGGTGGTCCCCCGGCAGGTCGGCAGTTCCGTCGGCGCCGCCTCGCTAGGCTTCCGCCGTGCCACGCCGCCGCCGCCGAGGTCGCGACGCGACGTCGACCGCGGCCATCGCCGGTGCGGCGAGCGCCGCCGCCGCCGAGGTCGAGGCAGCCCTCGCCGTACCCCCTGATCCCACCGCCGCGGCGTTCTTCGACGTCGACGGCACGATGATGATGGGCGCGTCGATCTTCCACTTCGCCCGTGGCCTCGCGGCACGCGACTTCTTCACGACCGGCGACCTCGTGCGCTTCGCCGTGCACCAGGCCCGCTTCCGGCTGCTGGGCAGGGAGATGGACACCGACGAGCTGGCCGAGACGCGCGCGGGTGCGCTCGCCTTCGTCGAGGGGATGGAAGTCGCCGAGATCGTCCGCCTCGGGGAGGAGATCTACGACGAGCTGATGGCGGAGCGGATCTGGGGCGGCACCCGAGCGCTGGCGCAGCTGCACCTCGACGCCGGGCAGCGGGTGTGGCTGGTGACCGCGACCCCCGTCGAGCTGGCACAGATCATCGCGCGGCGGCTCGGCCTGACCGGCGCGCTGGGCACCGTCGCCGAGGTGGTGGACGGCCGCTACACCGGCCGGCTGGTGGGTGAGCCGGTGCACGCCCAGGCCAAGGCCGAGGCCGTGCGGGCCCTCGCCGAGCGCGAAGGGCTCGACCTCGCCCGCTGCTCGGCCTACAGCGACTCCACCAACGACGTCCCCATGCTCAGCCTGGTCGGGCACCCCACCGCGGTGAACCCCGACGCCGACCTCAAGTCCTATGCCAAGCAGCACGGCTGGGCGGTGCGCGACTTCCGCACGGGCCGCAAGGCAGCGCGGGTCGGGGTGCCGGCCGCCGCGGGGGCTGGCGCCGTCGCGGGGGCGGCCTTCGCCGTCGTCGCGCTGCGTGGCCGGCACGAGGACAAGCTGGCCGGCCAGCTCTCGGCCTGACCGGGCGCGCCTTGGCGCCGCTTGGCGCGCCATGGCGCGCCGGTGCGCGGCGCGGTCGGCGGCGTACCGTTATCGGGCGATGACGACATCTTCTCCAGCATCTTCTCCAGCGCCCACGCTGGCCGCCGCGGACCCGTGCTGGTGCGGGAGCGGCCGCCGCTACAAGCGGTGCCACCGCATCGCCGATCTCGATCCGGAGCGGGCCGCCCGCGCCGCCGCGCCGCCCGACCTGCCGCCCGTGCGCCGGGTGCGAGCCGGCCGCGTCTCCGCCGTCCGCGAGGTGCCGGCCACCATCCCTCGGCCGCCCTATGCCTTCGGTCGCCCCATCGGCCCGCGCGACCCGGGGCTCCCCCGCGACGCCGACACGATCGCGCGGATGCGGGTCGCCGGGCGGGCGGCCGCCGAGGTTCTCGCGGCGGTCGGCGCCGCCGCTCTGCCCGGGGCGACCACCGACGAGCTCGACCGGGTGGCGCACACCGAGTCGCTGGCCCGGGGTGCCTACCCCTCCCCGCTGGGGTACGGCGGGGCCGCAAACCCCTTTCCCAAGAGCGTGTGTACGTCGGTGAACGAGGTCATCTGTCACGGCATCCCCGACTCGTCGCGGCTGCGCGAGGGCGACATCGTCAACGTCGACGTCACCGTCTTCCTCGGCGGTGTGCACGGCGACACCAACGCGACCTTCTTCGTCGGCGGTGAACAGGCGTGCGACCTCACCTCGCGCCGGCTCGTGCACACCACGCGGGAGTGCCTCGAGCTGGGCATCGGCGCGGTGCACCCCGGGGCGCAGGTCCGCGACATCGGGCGCGCCATCGCCGCCCACGCCGAGGCCGCCGGCTTCGGCGTGGTCCGCAGCTTCGTCGGTCACGGCATCGGTGAGCAGTTCCACAGCGAGCCGTCGGTCCCGCACTACGACGAGCCGTCGGCCACCAGGGTGCTCGAGGCGGGCATGACCTTCACCATCGAGCCGATGATCACCGTGGGTAGCTACGAGGCGCAGATGTGGCCCGACGGCTGGACCGCCGTCACGGCCGACGGGCGTCGTACCGCCCAGTTCGAGCACACGGTGCTCGTGACCGACGACGGGGCCGACGTCCTCACCGTCCTCTGACCCCGCGAGCGCCGGCCCCGCGCGTCAGAAGAAGACGCTGCGCCGCTGGACGAGCAGCCGGTAGAGGGTCTGCTGGATCGTCTCGCGTACGGCGTCGGTGAGGTTGAAGACCAGCATCGGGTCGTCCGCGGCGGCCGCGCCGTAGGACGCCGTCTCGACCGGCTCCCCGAACTCGATGACCCACTTGCTCGGCAGCGGCACGAGCCCGAGGGGCCCGAGCAGCGGGAAGGTCGGGGTGATCGGGACGTAGGGGAGGCCGAACAGCCGCGCCAAGCTACGGACGTTCGCGATGATCGGGTAGATCTCCTCGGCACCGACGATGCTGACCGGGATGATCGGCTTGCCGGTGCGCAGCGCGGCCGAGACGAAGCCGCCGCGACCGAAGCGCTGCAGCTTGTAGCGCTCCGACCAGGGCTTGCCGATGCCCTTGAACCCCTCGGGCCAGACCCCCACGACCTCGTCGGCCGCGAGCAGCCGTTCCGCGTCGGGCTGGCAGGCCAGGGTGCCCCCGCCCTTGCGGGCCAGGGGCGCGACACCGGGCAGCGAGAAGACCAGGTCGGCCCCGAGCATGCGCAGGTGCCGCCGCGCCGGGTGGTGGTCGAGGAGCGCGAGCTGCGTCATCACGGCGTCGACGGGGATCGTGCCGGAGTGGTTCGCGACGATGAGGCAACCGTCGGTGTCGGGCACGTTCTCGAGGCCACGCGTCTCCACCCGGAACCAGCGCTCGTAGAGCGGCCGGAGCGGTGCCATCAGCACGTGCTCGGTGAGGTGGGGATCGAAGCCGAAGTCGTCGACCGGGTAGTCACCGGTGAGGCGCCGGCGCAGGAAGGCCATCGCCCCGGCGACGGCGTGCTCCCAGGCCGCCGGCTCGCGGTCCGCGGGGGTCGCCGGCGGGACCGCCTGCCGGCCGCGACCGCCGGCCGCCGCCTCGGCGCCGCGGAGCTGGATGACCTTGCCCATCGTCGGGTTCTCGGCGGGCTCAGACACGGGCGACCTCTCCGACACTGGACAGGGAATGCCCGGGCCGGGTCACGTCGCCGGTGCGGCGCGAGCGGAGGGCGACGGCACGGGTGAACAGCGCCGCCGTCTGCTCAAGGTCGGCGAGGCGCTGCGGGTCGGGCCGGCGGGTGAGGTCGCGACCACGCACGAAGTCGTCGAACGCCTCGAGCGTGCCCCAGCGCAGCCGCAGGCCGAACTGGTCCCGCAGCCGCGTGGTGTCCACGACGCGACCGTGCGAGAGGTAGCGCATCTGCTCCGGCGAGAAGTCCACCAGCCCGGCCCGGCGAAAGGCCTGCCCCACCAGCGAAACGGCCGGGGACGGCACCGGGATGGCGACGCGTCCGGCGCGCCGTACTCCTTGCGACAGCAGGATCACGCCGTCGCCGCCGACGTTGAAGATGCCCGGGTGGTCCTCGAGGGTCGCGCGCCGCAGGACCTCGATGCCGTCGTCCTCGTGGCACAGCTGCACCCGCGGGTCGAAGCCGAAGACGGTGGGGACGACGGGCAGCGCGAAATAGCGGGTCAGCAGCGAATCGATCTGCGGACCGATGAAGTTCGTGAAGCGCAGGAGCGTCAGGGCGACATCGGGCCGGCGCCGGCCGAACCCGCGCACATAGCCCTCGACCTCCACGGCGTCCTTGCCGTAGCCACTCTCCGGGGTCGCCCGCGGCTCGATCTCCTCGGTGAACAGGGCCGGGTCGTGGGGGGAGGATCCGTAGACCGCCGTCGTGGACTTCACCACCAGCTTGTGCACGCTCGGCGCTTTCTGGCAGGCGGCGAGCAGCTGCATCGTGCCGATGACGTTGGTTTCCTTCATCGCCGTGCGACCCCCGGCGCCCGCGGGGGTGGCGACCACGTTCATGTGGACGACGGTGTCGATCTCCCCGGCGTTGATGACCTTGGCGATGAGCGGGTTGCGGATGTCCGCGCGTACGAATTCCGTGCGCCCCAGGTCGGCCTTGGGTGGCACCGTGTCGACGCCGGTCACGGACTCGATCGCCGGGTCGGCCTGCAGGAGCGTCGCGAGGCGCCCCCCGAGATAGCGCGACACGCCGGTGATCAACACGCGGCGGGGTGGCACCGGGTCAGGCTACGCGGGGCGTACGACGAGACAGCGCCGCCTCGGTTGCGGGCCAGCTGGTCGCTGCCGCCCGCGCCGCCCCGCCAGACTGCCCGCCATGAGCACGCAGCTGCGGGACCTGCTGCGGGTCGAGCCGGGGTCGCGCCCCGAGCTCGGCACGCGAGACTGCGCCGCCACCCCCGGCGCGAAAGGCAAGTCCCGAGCGCTCGCCGCCGCGGCGCAGGACGCCGAGGTGCTCGCCGGCCTGCAGGAACGGCTCTTCGCCGCGGGCAAGGCAGGCGGCCGCCAGCGCCTGCTGCTCGTGCTGCAGGGCATGGACACCTCAGGCAAGGACGGCACGGTCTCGCACGTCATCGGCGCCCTCAACCCGGCCGGCTGCCACATCACCGGATTCGGTCCCCCGACGCCCGCCGAGCGGCGGCACGACTTCCTCTGGCGGATCACGCGGGCACTGCCGGGCCCCGGCATGGTCGGCGTCTTCAACCGCTCGCACTACGAGGACGTCCTCGTCGTACGCGTGCACGAGATCGTCCCCGAGACGGAGTGGTCCACGCGCTACGACCGCATCAACGCCTGGGAGGCGACGTTGGCCGCGGGCGGCACCACGTTGGTCAAGGTCTGCCTCGCCATCTCGCCGCAAGAGCAGCGCCGGCGGCTCCTCGCTCGCCTCGACGACCCCACGAAGCACTGGAAGGTCAACCCGGCCGACATCACCGAGCGCGCCTTCTGGTCGGCCTACACGACGGCGTACGACGAGGCGCTGGCCCGCTGCTCGACGGACACCGCGCCCTGGTACGTCGTGCCGGCCGACCGCAAGTGGTACCGCAACTGGGCGGTCGGGCGGCTGCTGCTCGAGACGCTGACCGAGATGGACCCCCGCTTCCCCGAGCCGCCGCTGGACCTCGCCGGCATGCGCGCGGCCCTGCGTGAAGGCGGCTGAGTGCTTGGCCGCCGCGCGGGCCGGTCGAGGCGCACGTTGTGGCCGCGCGGCCGGTCGAGGCGCACGTTGTGGCCGCGCGGCCGGTCGAGGCGCACGTTGTGGTCGGCGCGGCCGGTCGAGGCTGACCACAACGTGCGGCTCGGCGGGAGGCGGCGCGAGGCAGGAGGCGGGAGGCGGCGGGAGGCGGCGCGCGGCGGGAGGCGGCGGGAGGCGGCGCGCGGCGGGAGGCGCGAGGGCTGGCCCGACTGCCTGCCGCTCGCGCGCCGCGAGACCGCCGAGCGCTACGGCTGAGCAGCGGGCGTCGCCGTGCCGACCGGCGGCTCGAGCAGGCCGATCGGCTCCGCCGGGCGGGCCGGCTCGCGCGGCGCCTGGCTGATGACCACGGCGTCACCGCGGCGGGCGCGGAGCGTGTCCGAGGCTCGGCCGAGATTGACTCCGAGCATGATCCGGCGGCTCGCGTCCTCGCAGACCGCGAGCCGCCCGACGCCCACCTCGCCGTAGGTCGAGCGGAACGGCACGAGCAGCGTGCGACCGTCCATCCGCACCTCGACGGTGTCGCCGAGCAGGATGCCGGCGGCCTCGAGGTCGGCCCGCTCGATGTTGAGCGAGAGGTTGCCGAAGTGGTCCACGCCGCGGACCTGCCCGCGCACATGGTCGTCGTCGACCTTGGGCTTGCGCGGCGTCACGACCACCAGCGACGCGGGGTCGACGGCGCTTCCGACCGCGGCGAGCGGCAACCCGGCCGACAACCGCGCGGCAACCGGAGAGAGCACGTCGCGGCCGCGGAACATCCGGTGCGCGTCGGGCAGGTGCAGCGAAGGGTCGTCGA
>JAABUT010004043.1_pt1 | contig 11985 bp, 16 predicted proteins | sample 5559281 | NCBI WGS metagenome assembly JAABUT01 (sample SAMN10711880, study PRJNA513359) | rock metagenome | isolation source: Antarctica rocks | place: Antarctica: Victoria Land, Ricker Hills nord | collected 2016-01-04
GCGCCGGGCAGCGGAGCACGGTTCGTGGTGGCTTTGCGGCTGGCGTGACCGGCCCACTTACTGGCCAAGTCTTGTTCCGCAACGGAAGAATTCCAGAACGCCCCTAACTCTTTACAGAATGCGCCTTGTGTAAAGAGTACTACAAACCACCGCGAAGATTTGGTGTGCCCAAAACAATTATGCTATTCTGCACATATGTGATTGACTACATATGTGTATAAGGGCATATTTGCTCAATGAAGGCGGTGCTGATCCAGTCAGAAAAGGAGGTGTTCGAGAACGGGGCTATCCGCCAAGTGACGATCTGGCTTGTACCGCAGCCGGTTCCACCCGCGACGCACCGCTTCAAGTACAGGCTGGTTTACGTCATGGGGGGCGTCCGGGTGATTGGGTTCGACAACGAGCGGGGCAAAGGCGATCACCGCCACCTGCATGGTGTGGAAACGTCCTATGAGTTCGGCGGGATTGCAAAGCTGCTGGCCGATTTCCGGGAGCTTATCAAGGCAGAGAGAGGAGGGTGAGCATGACAGGCAAGTTGGTGTTCCGGGTTGGCGTGAGCATGGAGGAGATCGACCGCGAGATCGTCGCGAACTGCGAAGCAGCCCTGGTGGCTGCCGAGCATGGCGAAACATTCGAGCCGAGGCGCACGGTCAGTTTCGAGAACTGGACGACGTTTTTCCGGAGCATAACGCCCAATCGGATCGCCGTCCTTGAACACGTCGCCGCGCATGATGTGATGGCGAGCACGCGCGCCCTGGCGGCTGCCCTGGGCCGGGACTATGCCGCTGTCCACGCTGATGTGTCCGCACTGGTAAAGCTCGGACTGCTGGAACGGCACGGGAACAGCCTCCGTTGCGAGGCTGAACCAGGCAAGGCCGAACTGGCAGCGGCATGAAGCAAAACCAAGACCGGCAGTGTGCCAGCCCCGAACTTTGCCGGCGTTAGCCCAGCCAGTGCCCCCAATGTGTAAACCAGCGCAGGTGTGAGACCCAGGAGAACTTTGGCATTTTAACACAGTGTAGTGCTGATCAGCGCCGAAACTCGCTACTGACCTACAGCCAGGGAGGTCATTGCGGTATCGGGGTGGCGTAAGCCGCCGGGTATGTGCCGTCTTGCAAGGCTGCTTGTCGGGGTGGCGGCGGATCGGCTGCCATAGCTGCTGCACGACGTTCCAGCCATGTGGCGACCTGCTCGGGGATGGACGCTTCGCCCGTTGCCCAGCGACGAACCTGCCGTTCGTCCATCGTCAGGGCAGCCGCAAGACCCCGTTGCGACCAGCGCAACAGGGCAAGGCACTCGCGGAGGCGTTCGGAGGTCATCAGCCTCCCCCAAACCAACGGGCCAGCACCGGAGCCGCAGCAGTCAGGGCACCAAGAGCGGCCACCACGGCAGCAGTCGGGGTGACGAAGCGGCTGACCCGGAGGTTCATGGTTTCAGCAAGCAACTTGCCTTGCTCGGCCATCAGCTTGTGCTGCTCGGTCACGAACTTGCGGGTTTCCTCTTGCGAACGCTCGATGCGGGCAACTTGCTCCGCAAGGTTCAGACGTTCAGGATAGTCGGTCATTGTTGCGCTCATCGGGGTTTTCCTCTCGATACGGCCGGGGCTACTCCCCTCGCCATGTCCGCATTATGCGGACAATCTGTGTCGCGTCAAGAGGTAGATTGCTGTCTGCGCTGATAATGTCCCGTCATGGTTTAAGCACCAGCTCCAAGGTCCAACATGGCGGCGGTCCATGCTCGAATGTGCGATTCTGCCTGGCGACGAGATACACAGGCGATGGCCGCTCCTTGCACGCCGAGGCTGCACGTGACGGGCGGCGGCTACGGCACGTCCTATGCCGGGTTACCGCGGTGCAGATGTCGGCTGTCGCCGGGGTTTCAGGCGAACGACCTTGCGTTCGGCCTGTGCTGGAAGGGACACCGGCCGCCATCCCGCGATGATCCGCACGCATTCCCGCCCTCGGGCGTTGTCGGTGATGAGCGGGAAATGCCGCCGCAGTTCGATGACCGCGGACAGCTCGCCTTCCTCGTGGAAGGCACGACGAATCGTTTCGGCGGTAACTTCATCGACACAGAACATGGCCTCACAATGAGAAGGTGGCTCCGCGCCGGCAAGTGTAAATGCCCGTCCGGATCCTGCCGCCGCCCGGCAAGCCCGCCTATAGGGGTCGGGTAGCAGCGAATACCGTTGGTGAATTCGCGAGCGACCCGTTTCAGGCGGCCATGAGGCGGATTAGGCGTGAGGTCCGTTGGCTGCGCGTGCTTCGCCCTGCATCCAGGCGTTGAGCCGCACGACGTTCAGGGCTGCTGCGGTTGCGACGTGCTGCAAGTGGGTTTTGGCAAGTCCGACATAGCGTGAGCGGCGCAGCCCGCAGTTGCGCACGCTCTGCGACAGGCAGCCCTCGATCCCGATGCGTACCCCGTAGAGCCCCCGCCATTCCGGCGTGTCCTGCCGCCCTCTCGCGGCCTGGATGGCCTCGTGCCTGTTAATCAGCGTAGATACCCGACCCAGAGAAAATGTGAATATGCAGTGTGTTACAGCGCTGATCAGTGATCAGCGTTGAGACCCAACGCTGACTTTCAGCCAAGAGGCGTTCCGCCCTGCGAGTAACGATCCTTCGTATATTGCAAATTCAGATAGACACAAATCCAGAAATATGCATATGTGTATATGCAAACATGCAGAATTTCACATAGACGGATAGATGATAATTACAGTGACGAGCTACAAGGGCGGCGTTGGCAAGACCACTACCGCCATTCACTTGGCCGCGTATCTGCAACGCCTAGCACCGACGCTGCTGGTGGATGGCGATGCGATCCGCAGCGCGACTAAATGGAGCCAGCGAGGCAGTGGTGCCGGCCTACCCTTCAAGGTCGTTACCCACGCCCAGATGGTCAGCCATATCCGCGACTATCAGCACGTCATCATCGACACCGAAGGCAACCCGACCGACGACGATTTCAAAGACCTGGCGAACAACTGTGACTTGCTGGTTATTCCGGCTGTCCCGGAGAGTGTAGCCACTGATGGCCTAACGCATACCCTCGCCAAGCTGAGGGCCATGAACAACAAGAGCCATCGCGTGTTGCTGACGATGGTGCCGCCGAAGCCGCGGACCGAGGGTCAGCAACTCCGTGACATGCTGACTGACCAAGGCATCCCGGTATTCGCTGCCGAAATCCCGCGCCTTGCCGCTTTCGAGAAGGCAGCGGCTGAGGGCGTTCCAGTCTATGCAGTCAAGGAAGATCGTAACGCGCAACGCGCTTGGGACGCCTATCAAGCCGCCGGTAAGGAGATTTCCCTTGGCTGAGAGGAAGGGCAAGTTTTCGGCGCTGGCTGATCTACACCGTCAGCCGGTGGATGAGGAAGCGGTGACTGAGACGGCGCGGCCAGTGCTTACACCGCCCATGGCGACGGAAGGCCGGGGCAGGGGACGTCCCGCCACAGGCAAGCGGAGCAATCCCGACTGGAAGCTCTATTCGCATTTTCTGAAAAAGCAGACACAGCGCGCAGCCGTGGCCCGGCTCCAGGCCGAGGGTAGTGACCGTAACCTGTCAGACGTGTTGGAGGAGCTGCTTACCTTGTGGCTGAAACAATAACGTATATGTGTAAATGTGAATATCCGGAAATCCGGATATGCGTCTATGTGGAAATCCAGTCAGTCAGTCGCTTGTTAAGAGCAACGGACTTCTCGACTTCACCCCGCAATCGCGCAACGCAACGGCGGCGCCCATGTCAGCGCACCGCTTGCTTGTCTGCCTGGCCGTGATCGGCTGGCCGGAACGCGAGCTGGCACGGCGAACGGGCGCCTGCAAATGACGTTGCTGCACCGGATCACTGGTTATTCACCCATGCCGGCCGACGTTGCCCTATGGGTCGAGACGTTGGCCGCCTTGCACTGGGCGCTGCGGGCCGGGTAGGGGCTACCGGAATAGCCTGCTCAACACCCAGTTGTCGAAAAGGCCGGCCTGATAGATCGCTTTCCGCCCCTGCTGCGCCGCATCCAGCAGCGAATGCCACCACAGCAGCACGGCGCCCGTCGAAAAGATGGTCAGGGCTGGCCAGTCGCCATTCACGGCGCCCTGGAGAACGCCGAAGACGAGGACGAGAAGCAGATATTGGAAGAGCCGGAACTCCACGATGAATAAGGGCGTCACTGGCCCCCCTTGGGCCTCGCAGGTGCACCCGGCGGCGAAGGCGAGGGGTCCATCCAGAGCGACACGCCGGCATGGTAGCGCCGCCCCGTGCGGTCCATCCGCACTTCCCCCGCGTCCAGCAACGGGCGCGGATCGGGGTTGAGCCGCACCATCTCCCGCCAGGCCGCGCCCGCTTGTGCGTCCGGGTTGAACGGCCCGCCGCCGAAATAGGCGAGGGCGCCGACCGTCAGCACGCAACCGGCCACGAAGGCAGCGCCAACATACAGGCCCATGCGGACGGCAAGGCCGTGGTCCAGGCGGCGGATCATGCGCGCGGCTTCCTTGCGCGTGCCCTGAAAGGCACCCTCTTGGGTAGCCCCCACCAGCGCCTGCACCAGATCGGCGCGTTCCTCCGGCGTCATGGGATGACGGGCGGCGATCACAGCGCCAACCGCTGCGTCCATGCGCCGGGCGGTGTTCGGCAGCACCCCGATTGTGTCCGACAGCCCTTCAAGGATGAGCCGGACCGGATCGCGCCGTACCGATATGTCATCGCACGCGCGGGCCAGCGTGGCTTGCGCTTCGGCCACAGCGGTTTCCAGGTCGTCGTTTGCCGGTATCGCGGCAGACTGCCCGACCGTCGGGCTTGCAGGCTCTGGCCCTAGTGCCTGCCCCGGTGCGGGCGGGGATGCACCTGCCGCCTTTTCTCGCGCCTTGGCTGCATCTGCGGCCACACGCCGGGCAAAGGGCAGCAGGCTCACGACGCTGCCCACGGCAACCAGGTCGAGACAGGTGCAAAGGCTTCGTCCATGCGGCCCAGCCATGCACGGATCATCACGCGCTCCAACAGGCTGATGTCGGCCGGCTTGCGGCCTTCTGGGGTGATGCCGTCCCTGGCATCAGTGAAATGCAGCCGCTTGCGCTCGATTTCCAGCGCCAGGCTTTGCGGTTCCAGCTTGGGCAGCCAGAGTTCCACTGCGCCGCGTGCCAGCGCCGCCTTATAGGCTGGATGACGCCGCACGGCATCGAAGTCCTCTTGGGATTCAGCACGTCCAAGGTTGAGGATCAACGCCGTGGCCTTGGGCCGGAAGCCAAGCCCTTCAAACCCGGCCAGCAAGGTGAGATCATCCACTCGCGGCGACAGCAGGTAAGCCGCGACCGCGGCAACCCCTGCTTCGTCCAGGGGGTCCGCAAACGTGGGCGATGTTTCGACGAGGTGCATCAGGCTGGTATTGTTGCCGCCAAAGTCCACGATGCCGCTGCTTTGCTGCTTTGCCACGAAGGTCAGGAACTCACGCAGCCAGGTTGTGACGCGGGCCGGGTTGGCGCTGGCAGGCTGTTCCACGACGCCGAAGAACTCGGCAAGGGTCCGGTTCGTCGGATCGAGGGCCGCGAGCATGGTTTGATCCAGGGTGCCGGCCGTGGCGAGCTTGTCGCCCAGCCAGCGCGCCAGCAGCGTCTTGCCGCCGCTGCCGGCCCCGATCAGCAGCCAGAGCTTGGCTTGCGCGGACAGGTCCGGCACGGGCAGACGGGGCTTCGTTGCAGCCGGGCGGTCGGTGACGGACGGCAGGGACAGGACCAGCGTATCCTCATCCCCGTCCAGGTCCGCCTTGCGTCGGAACATCTCGGACAACCGCGATGTGGGTTTTGCGGGGGGCTTCTCTTGGGCCATGTCGGCTACTCCGGTTCGGGGTCTGTTTTGGTCCACTTCTTGACGCCGCCCGCAAACCGAAACTGGTACTTCGGCTCCGGTTCGACTTCGACCGCTTGAAAGGCTGGCGGCGGGGGAGTGGGTGTTGAGGGTTCCGGTTGCGGGATGATGACGGCAGGGGCTGGGGTGGACGGCCTGGCCCGATATGCCTTGCTGGCCCGGTGCCACACCAGGCGGGCGTATGGGCCATCAATGGGGCTGCCATCCTTCGTCGTCAGTCCTTCGGCCCGCAGCTCCTCGGCAATCGCCTTCCAGCTTGGCCGGGCGATCTCGGCCAGGACCGCAGCGAACTCGGCATGGTGCTGGAGGAACCATCGGAACAAGGGAGACTGATTCTCCTTCAGCCTTGCACCGATTGCCAGCCTGGCAAAGATCGGTTGGCGTGCCACTTAGCGCATTATCTCCGTTTTACTTTCCGTAGCGTAGGGTTGCAGTTAGCGTATCACTTTGCAAACGCAAAGCGTCTCATTCAACGTATCACTTTTCGAGGGGGAAGAGTCTTACGACTAAGTGACCGCTCACGCGGTGCTTGTCGCACCATTCTGGCGCGGTATGGTGGCCCATATTGGCTGCCGGAGGGCACGATGGCGGAGGCTGACCTACACCTGAAATTGGACCGCATTCTTGCCAGACAGGACGACCAGGAGCGGGCCATGGCAGACCATGAGCTGGTCCTGTCCATTCTGGTGCAAGGCGTGCGGGAGCTGGTGCCGCTGCTGGGCACGCAGCGGGAGATGCTGCAACGGCTACTGGCGGCGGCCAGCGACGAGACGGGCGGTGATGGCGAGATGGCCAAGCTGATCCAGAGCATCGAGGCCGCCCTGAGCCAGCAGACGGCCGACTTGTCGCAGATACGGGTCACGCTGCAGCGCCTGCCCGGCCAGGTGGAGGCTGCCGCCATCGACGGCATACGCATGGCCGCAGCGATGGACCTGCCGGACGAGCCGCCCGGCAACGGCCAGGCAGGCACCTCCTAGCGCCGTGCTGACCTACCGGACTGGTGCGGCGGGAGCGCCATCGGCCGCCATGGCGATGGCAAAGCACCTGTTGGAACACACGCTGCCGGCCGAGCAGATGAAGATCGCCGAGTACTACGCCGGGGGCCAGGGCACGGACGAGGCGCTGGCCCTGGGCATGGGATGCGTGCCGACACCGCGGGCTGATATGCACCCGGACGTGGCCGTAGCCTTGGGCATCAAGCCGGGGCGGATGCTGAACGAGGAGGAGCTGGCGAACCTGCTCAGTGGGCGCCGGGCGGACGGCGCGGAGTTGCCGGGCCATCAGCGGAACGTGAGAACCTACGAAGCCGGGGAGGGGGGTGGCCAGGACCGGGCGCGCATCTCCTACATGGACCTGACCTTTTCTGCGCCGAAGTCGGTCAGCCTGGCTTGGGCGTTCGCCGAGACGGATGCGGAGCGCAACTCCATCCTACAGGCGCACCGGGACGCGCGGGACGCGACCTTGCGCTACATCGAGGGGCAGGTTGCCAAGGCAGGTTTCGGCCACGGCGGGCGGGAGGGCGAGGAACGCGGGCACGTCGCCTGGATCACGGCCGACCACTTCACATCCCGGCCCACGGTCGCAGTCACCCGGCCCGACCCGGTGACGGGGGTGGTGGACACCGAGCTGCACAGCCTGAAGGTTGCCGGCGACCCGCAGCTCCACACCCATTGCATCATGCCCAACCTCATGGTGACGGACAGCGGGCGCGTGGTGTCCATCAACCGCGACCTGTTCGACGGGCGCATCCACGAGTTCGGAGCGGTCTATCAGGCGCTGCTGGCCAAGGAGTTGCGCGCGATCGGCGCCGAGGTGGTGCTGGACGAGCGCACGCAGATGGCGAAGCTGCCGGCGATCCCGGACGAGGTAGTGGAGGAGTTCAGCAAGCGCACCCGCGACGCGGAAGGTGCAGCCCGTGCCGAGGCCGAGCGGCGGGGGCTGGATTGGGAGGCCATGTCCCCCGATAGCCGGGTGGACTTCCTGAAAGGCGGCGCACACGCGACGCGGCAGGGCAAGGGAGATGACCTGTCCGACATGGCAGCATGGCGGGCGCAGGCGGCGCGGCTGGGCTGGGAGCACCGCAGCGTCGTCACCCCTGGCCTGCCGGCGGCCGAGCGGAGCCGGGCGGAGCGCATGGCGCACGCCGACCAGGTGGCAGCGCCGTTGCTGGCCGACGTGCTGGGCAAGCGTGCGGTGATCGGTGGCGGGGACGTGCGCCTGGCCGCGGCCCGCGGCTTCATCGCCGCCGGCATCGAGAGCACGGACGACATCGGCGCGCTGACGCAGGCATGGGCGCGCGACGGCGTGCAGCAGGACGGGCGGCGCACAGGGCTGTTGTGGCGTCAGGTGGACAAGCACCGGGTCCGCATCACGACCGAGCTGCACCGCGACCAGGAAACCGAGCTGGTCAGCCTGGCCCGAGGTGCTGCAGCCGACCGCACCCTGTCCCTGGTGCCGGAGGAGATCGCCGCCGCGGTAGCGCGGAGCGGGCTGGCCTATGACGGCGCGCACGGACAGGCGCAGCTCCACGCGGTCGAGACGCTTGGAAAGGACGGGTCGTTTGGCGTGGTGATCGGCGTGGCCGGCACGGGCAAGACCACGCGCGTGCTGCCGCCCTTGGTCGCAGCCTGGCAGACGCGGGGCTATGAGGTGTGGGGCACGGCGCTGGCCTGGCGGCAGGCGAACGCCTTGCAGGAGGCCGGCATTGCGGCCTCCAACACCCGCGCCCTGCAACCCTTCCTGGACGGGGTGGAGGCGGGCACCACGAAGCTGGGCAGGTGCAGCGTGGTGGTGCTGGACGAGCTGGGGCAGGTGGGCACGCGCCAACTGCTGCATCTGCTGCGGCTGCGTGAGCAGCACGGGTTCAAGGTGGTGGCAACGGGCGACGACCGGCAGAACCAGTCCATTGAGGCCGGGCCAGTGATCGAGTTGCTGCGCCGGGCGCTGGGCGAGGAGCGCATCCCGGAGATCCTCAGCACCGTGCGGCAGAAAACGGAGGAGGAGCGCCACATCGCTGGCCTGTTCCGTGCCGGCGAGGCGGGCAAGGCCATCCAGCTCAAAGTGGCCAATGGTTCAGCCGAGCTGGTCGAGGGCGGCTACCGCGAGGCGGTGCGGCGGGTGGCGGCGTTGTACCGGGAGCGGCGGGAGGCGAACCGCGGCGATCCCGCCTATACCGTGACGATCAGCGCGCCCACGAACGCCGACGCCCGCGAGATCAGCCGGGCGGTGCGCGACGAACGCCGGGCGATGGGCGAGCTGGGCCAGGACCGCGTGACCGTGCGGGCGACGGACGGCCGGGGAGGGGCCTACACCCTGCCGCTGGCCGAGGGCGACAAGGTCCGGCTGTTCGCGCGCACCCGCGCCGTATTCACCGATGAGCAGGGCCGGCGCAAGAGCGCCAGCATCGGGGACAACGGCACCGTGCTGCGGGTGGCGAGGGTCCTGCCGGCGGAAGGGCTTGAGCTGCGGGGCGAGAGCGGCAAGGTAGGCTTCGTGTCGTGGGAGGCGTTGCGCGACCGCGAGGGCACCGGCCGCATCCGGCTGACCTACGGCGACGCCGGCACCATCGACAGCTCGCAGGGCATCACGTCGGACGAGCATATCAATGCGCTGCCGGCAGGCTCGAAGGCCGCGCAGGGCTTCTCCGCCTATGTCGCCGAGAGCCGGCACCGCGTGCGGTCCTGGATGGTGGGCAGTATGGGCGCGGAGATGCGCGAGGCGCTGACACGCCGGCCTATGGGGTTGCCAGCGCCGGACACAGCCGAGGAGAGGCGGCGGAAGGCGTGGGCCAACGTGACGCGCAACCTGGAACGCCAGAGCCTCAAGGAGAGCGCGCTCACGTTCCTGGAAAGTGCCACGGTCGAAACCAAGCAGGCGGCCAAGTCATTGCAGGCGGGGCTACGCAAGTCGGAAGCCCGTGCGGCAGCAGGGGAGCAGGCGACGACGCTGCGGCGCACCTTTGGGGAGCGTAGGGCCAGGCAGGCGCTGCCGCGGGTGATGCAGCAACTGGACGAGGCGGCCCGGCAGCGTGCGCCCGTCATGGCGCAGATCGCCGCCCTCAGCCCCAAGGAGGATGCGCCGAAGGCACCCCGCCGCTCCGCCGCGGCGGCGGGCATGCCCCGGACCCGGTCGGAGCTGCCGCAGCAGAAGCCGGTGAAGGCCGCGCGGACAACCCCTCCAGTGCAGGTCGCGCCGGCACCGCCGGCAGGGCCGAAGGCACGCGCGCCACGGGTCAAGCTGCCAGCGCCGCGGCCGGCCCAGATACGGCGGGTCAAGATCGGCGAGTGGGAGGCACAGCAGCAATTCTCGGATGCGATGCGTGCCCATGGGCTCAAACCGCAGGGCTTGCCGATCCTGGATGGCAAGCTCCGTTACGTCGCGGTGGAGGGCAATAAGGGGCGCGAGCGGTCCGGCGCCTACCGAGGCTTCTACGACGAGGGCCGACCGGCAGGCGCGATCTACAATTGGAAGCAGGGTGGGTTCGTCGCTACCTGGAAGGCGGAGGGCGAGATGGTGCCGGTATCCACGGTGGACCAGGCGGCATTGGCCGCACGGGCGGAGGCGCAGGCGGCCGAGCGCGAGCGCGAGCGCGTGGCGCGCGAGGGTGCCGGGGCACGGCTTGCGGTGCAGCTCCTGGCCGGCGCTAGGCTTGCCGATGCATCGCACCCCTACCTTGCCGCCAAGGGGATTGAGGCGCACGGGCTGTCCCTTGCGGTGCAGGGCCAGACTGTGCCGGTGCAGGACGCCAAGGGGACGACGAGGAACGCCAGTATTGCCGGACGCCTGCTGGTGCCGCTGCATGACGTGCATGGCGAGGTCCGCAACGTGCAGACCATCGCCGCGGACGGAACCAAGCTCTACCTTGGCGGTGCGCAGAAGACGGGCACGTTCCATCTGCTTGGCGAGATGCGGTCGGGAAGTCCAGTGCTCGTCGTGGAGGGCTACGCTACGGGGGCGACCGTCCATCGTGCGACGGGCATGGCGGTGGCGGTGGCGCTGGACACGAGTAACCTGATGGCGGTGGCTGCTGCGCTACGCGATCAAGACCCAGCGCGACCGATATACATGGCGGCCGATAACGATCATCACCTGCCGCTGCGGGTAAAGCCGCTGCCGAACGCCGGTCGCGAGAAGGCGGAGGCCGCCTCGGCAGCGGTCGGCTCTACGATGTTGCTGCCCGAGCCGGTTGCCGGCCAAGTGGCAAAGGGCAAGGGCACAGACTGGAACGACTACGAGGCCAGCCACGGCCGGGTCGCGACGCGGGCGGCGCTACGGACGGCAGGGTTGCGGGAGTTGGCGGCGCAGGATGAGCAGATGGCAGCCAGGTCGCGTGCTGCGGAGCGCCAGAGTGCAGGGCTAAGCGCGTGACAGATTTGCCTGTGCCTTCACCAAGCGTGAGCCAGGTCAGGCCGATGAGTGCGCGCCCGAGGACAATTGCAAGTTCCCTCCCTAAATTTGACGGCCTCTACGAAGGTCGCATCTTTTTTGCTTTAGGGTCTATTTATTACGATCCTGGAAACCATCTCATTTTGATGTCATATCCTCAACACTCCCCGGCAGTGTCCGCGTTGCAGCTTACTGCCGAGCTGGCCTGGGCATCTTGGGAGACGGTCATGCACCGCACGATGATGATGGCCCAAGGCACCTGCTCCCTAGCCGAATATCAGAGCATGGTTGACGAAAAAACCGCAGCCGCCCTGGAGATCGGTGGGCTGCTGTTCTCGTCACAGGGCACGTCGGCGCAAGCCCTTCTGACGCCTTGGCACAGCAGAGCAACCGCGAATGCAAAGCGTCTGCGTCGCTGAGGATCACCTCGGACCATGGCAAAGATTGCCCATTATGCCGAACTCGGCATAAGTCCGAATCCTCAACCTACCCCAGCTCCTTCTTCAGCACCCCGCGTGCCTGGATGAACAGGCTCTTGCAGATAGTCTCGCACGACACCCGTATCGCCCTGTCGTCGGCATGTTCAGCCTCAAGCCACCCTTACACCTGCTGGGGTGACCATTGAGCCTGCAGCTTCTCGCCCAACAGCGCCAGGAGCGGCTTGTTGACTGCCAAGAAGCATGGCTTGGGCCGCGCCGTCTGCGCCCAGGGGCGCTCGTCGGCGCCTCTGGCACGGTAGCACGCCCGCC
>JAABUT010004044.1_pt1 | contig 11984 bp, 9 predicted proteins | sample 5559281 | NCBI WGS metagenome assembly JAABUT01 (sample SAMN10711880, study PRJNA513359) | rock metagenome | isolation source: Antarctica rocks | place: Antarctica: Victoria Land, Ricker Hills nord | collected 2016-01-04
AATTTGTTGCTTCTACATGTTCATCCCCCTCTTCCCCCCCCCCCCTGTCAATGGATCAGTGTTTCAGCAGGCACTGTGTCATGTAGGTGGGCAGTACCTAGCCAGCTCTGGTCAGACCATTTACAGTGTCGCACAGGAGCTTGGCTTAAAGCCGTATGACATAGTCAAGTTCAACGAGGATCTCAATCCCATCTACCCGCTGCAAGCTGGCTCTATCTTGATTGTGCCGCTGCCTCGCAGTAAGTGCAGCAGCTATCAGATATTTGCCAGGCAAAGTGACACTCAGATGGATGACCTTCAAAATGCCTTTGATGGCCTGTTCAAGCTTTGTGGGTGCGTGCAGTCAACAAAAGTGAATGATGTTGCAACTCAGCCCAAACTCAGGTAAGCGCCAGGGTTGATTTGCATGCTTCAACTTGCATATGTCAGCTAGCAAAAGATACCTTTGCATCTGTTCATGCAGGACGTATCGGAGCTGCCTTGGGCCTGCTTATTCTTTTCCATCAAGTTTGGCTGACTGTTCGGTATGAAGGTCATCTAACAGGGTCTCGTGTTGATAAGGCTCTCCATAATCTTCTGGATATCACCCTTCCCACTATTGTCATCGTCAGAGGTATGTACGATGAGTTTCAACACAGTGCAAGGCACGGTGCAAACATTGAGACTCTTCCTGTCAATGGCCAACGCAATGCATCAGGGGCTCCTGCAGCCAGCAAGCTCGAGTATCAGTGGCAGCTATGGGCTGCTATCAAGTTGTTGTGGCTGGGATGTCCAGCTGAGATTTCTGATGTCACCATTGAGCCCTTTGCCTGGTGGCTTGATGATGCCCATGTTCTTGTGCAAATATTGTGTGGTGTGGAGCTTTGGAGCTGATTGCCTTTGGCTTACAACAGAGAAAAGCAATCAATGATTACACAACATGGACTGTGAACTCGTATGCAGTTTTTGCCTGCTATTTTGGTGTTTTAGCAATTCTGCGTGGTGGCAGGCCTTGATGTTGCATAACCCTTTGTCAAAGCTTGTTCAGTGCTGGTCTCCAAAGCAGCAGCACATGTGCCTGTGTTTGACATGCACTACAGTCATGATTGACTCTGCGTTGGTCACAAGACCACTTCTTCTGTATTCAAGGCACAGCAGTATTTGGATGGTTCGAATTGACCCATCAACAACACGCACCATTGGCTGCATGTATTTCTCACATTGCTCTGCCTGATGGGTTTTAACCTTGACCTTGCCGCAGTGCATGAACCAGCTCTATGCTTTTGGTGCAGCACTTCAAGCTTGATCTTCACTAATATTAGTTCATTAATGTACTTTAGTTTTCTGCAAGCTCCTCTGTAATGGCTTTCCGAGCAATCGTAATGCATCTTGTCTTCATGATGGTGTTTGCAACGATGCATGATGGTGTCCACTAAGTTTTGTTAGTCATGCTATTGCTACTCAACTGAGAACAGTCTGAACAAAATTCGACTTGATCCGCAAGTCTGTACTGTTACTATAACAGACTAAGCTCTGTCCTAGTGATTGTGTGTCAAAAGCCTGACGCATGCTCAAGTGAGCCAGTGCAAAGCCGCCAGTCAGTCCATACATCAGAATAAAGACTCCTGTGTGTTTTTACACCACCAGCTTGGGAGTATCTTTCTGACGTTCAATTGCTGAATGACCACGCACATTTCTTTGGTTTTGGAATCAGGCTTATTAGTGGTCACTGACTTGGCTGATCATTATGGTGTCATGGTGGATTTGGATGCTGCAGCACAGTACATCCAGTCCACTTGAATCATTAACGCACTGGAGTGAGAAGGGCACATTCCTGTACATTGCACTCTGGTCAGACTATGGCTGGGCTTAGTAAGAGTTCAACAGAAGATACGTGCAAAACACCAACATCACCTTCAGGTCAGTAACATTTCATTTTGTACAGCGGACTGTGACAATTGAAAAGCAGGGCCAACTCCTGTAGTAAACTAAATATGCCTGCCTACCTACGTGACCTTGCATGATACTGTACAAAATGTACAAGTTTGTCTGAACAGCAATTGCTCAGCTGTGAAAGAGCTACTGCAGCATCTCACGGACAACTCATGACTACCACTGGACTTGTGACTGTCTCTAGGTCATTCAAATGCATATTGTACATGTTCAAATTGATCTGCCTTCTGTTCAACAGCAAACAAAGGCTGAATTTGCACGCAGGTTATAGTCCCACTGATGCCTTGATGCCGCATATGCTGTTGCTTGTTCACATGCTGTCACTGTCCGCCACTGCCAGTACACTGGGGAGCCTGGACTTCACAAATTTGCCTGCTGATGGATAGGTCTCAATTGCAGGACTGGAAAGAACGATTGTTGGTGATTGCATTTGATGACATCCTGCATGACTACCCGTGTGCACTCTTCTGGTTGCTATCTGCTCCATCTGCAACAGATACTGGCAGTTGCACAGCAGCAATTACATGCAATCGTTTGAGACTTGTGCACCCAGCAATGTGGGCATTGCTTTGGTCAATTTGAGACTGACTGACACAGCCTGCATGGGTCTAACACACCCCTAGCACTTTTCCAATACGCAGTTTGCCACAGCAGCTTGCCTAACAAACAATCACATATGCATCATGTGCAGATATTGTAAGGTGACACGCATCTGTGTTCAAAAGGAGCGCAAGGTGCATGCTGCCAGTTGTTGTGCATGTGTCACAGGGCTGTGGCTGCACAACTTAGTGTTGCACTCAGCACGCACTGGTGCAACACAGCACTGATTGCAGTAGCAGATGGATGGATGGATGCATGGATGAATGGATGGATGGATTGTCTGTCTGTCTGTCTGTCTGTCTTTCTGTCTTTCTTTCTTTCTTTCTTTCTGATTGATTGATTGATTGATTGATTGATTGATTGATTGATTGATTGATTGATTGATTGCTTGATTGCTTGCTTAACTGATGGAGTGATACCTTGGTCCAACAAGGCCCAGAAGATGTAGTCTGCTCCTGCTCTCCATCAGGTTGCATCTCCAGAAAGCTGAACTGCTCATCGGCCCACAACGGGGCTTGTGAAGTGGCAAAGGTCTGGACCTCGGCATTCATCATCCATGCAGACTCTGCTTGACCGTTAGACTCAGTTGCGCCATGCTGCTGTGTTGCAGTACGAGAATTAGTGACTGGTTGGACAAGTTCCTCCCTACACAGTGACATTGCAGATGTTGATGCATAGGTCCAGCATCTGAACTAGCTGGTGTTCGCACAAGTTTTTCCCTATATGAAGACATTGGGATTTTGCACAGGTGCGGCATTTTGACTAGCCATTGATTGCACAAGTTCCTGCCTGCACGGTGAGGCTGGAATTGTTGCATAGACGCGTCATATGGACTAGCCATTGGCTGCAAATTTTCCTTGCTACATGGACAAATTGGTAGGTTGCAAATGCTTCCCTCATATGGGTTGCATGAGACAATGCAAGAGTCACACCAATGATGTATGATCTTCACACAGACTCACATTGCTGACATGTCTGACTGATTGGGCCTTATGTCTTTTGCGCAGGTACTCAATTGAAAGATGTACATGTTGTCCTTATAATGAAACATTGGCACTTGCAGCAGTCTGGCTTGAAGAGGCTGCATAGAGAAGCATGAATGACACTATTGCCAGACAGCTATGTTTGACACACCTTCCCCAAGTGGTGCAGCAAGCATGGTCAAGTTGCTGATTGGATCTAGGGTGCAGTCATTCAAGGTTTAGACCACTTGTTACAGTGCTGTGTATGCCGTGGTCATACATGTAAGATCTTGTGTGTAAGTGAGGCATGACTGCACTGCACCTGCAAAAACAAGGCGACGGCACACGGTCCCCAACATTTCCACTTGTATCTTTTGTGACTGCAATGCTTAAAGTGCCATGGGTTGGATCAAAAGTAGGTTGAAAAAGTAGATCTGATGTTTCTGCTTCTGTTTTGTAATTGGCTGTTCTAAAGTTGGGTACAAGGTCTTCTGAAAGGGGAGTTTCACCTTTCAGGCCAGCCAGTGCGCCTGCAGAGGTCCCACTTCTCCTGCGCCTCTGCCAGCAATGTCCAGCCCAACGCTCTGCTGCTGTCCTTGCTCATTGCAGTCAGCCTACACACACCGTCACACTCAAGCTTGTTTCAATATTTGATGCAATGAGCCAGTGTAAATACAAATCAGGCCCTGACCTCCTGTTGCAGGAGCACCAGGTTTCCTCTGCAATCCATGTAGCAGCTGGGCAGGCCATGCCCATGTTCTCTAGACAAACCACTTTTATTGCTTGTCTGCTGCGACTCCACACATTGCACACCAACAAGACAAATTGAACTCCGCACTTTCATACCATGTGATGCAGTTGGCACAAAGAGAGATCCATGCAAAGTCCCATTGTACATGGCGTAGCTGACACAGCACATGTGACTGGTCACAACTATGTAGCCTTTCACCCAAGTGCACAGGGTCTGGACGTTCACCTCAGCAGGTCAGCATCTTGCTGCATGCTCTGCTGCAATGTCAAGCGATGCCGTATGAGACCGCCAGCAGCTGTCATCACAAACAGGTCCTCCGTCAACTGGTGCTGCTGTCCTGTATTCTGCTCCTTCAAGCCTTGTTGGGCATTGCTATGGATTGCTTGGTGGAAGCTTGCCGCTATGCTGATACCTGCCAGCCAAAGCATGGGCTAGATAAATTGCGCATTTTGCATGTTGCTTGTATCAGTGTCACTTCAGGAAGGATTTTGGAGCTTTCAAGGCAAATTGCAGCACTTTGGTGTTTGCAAAAGCCCACATCAGCTTTGCTGGCTCACTCCACTGTATGTTCACTGTTCAGGATGCTCAACGGAACATTTGGGGACACAGCACAACCTGCTGACAACAGCTCAGTTCACAATGGCTATGCTGGCTGTGTTCAAAATGGGCCCACCAGGCAAACTGACAGTTGCAGAATACCCGTGGAAAAATCCCTGCCAGTTGATGAATGCAAGTCCAGGTACCACCCTCTTTCAACAGCTAAGCTGGTTGGATCTGAAAGAGTGTCTGAGGGGCAAACTGACTGCAATGGAAGCTTACATGCACGCCTGAGCTGATGGCCCTAAATAGGAAGGGAGTAGGAGGGAGGGGAGGGGGGGGGGGGTGGGAGAAGCTACTTGTACCATGAATGGGTCAATAACACAGTGCAATGAGAATCATGACCTTGCAGGAACTTGTGCTCCCATGCCCATCATCACAAAGCATGTCCAACAACCCAAAGCATACCCAAGAAAATGCAAAGTCATACCAGCTGAATCATGCAAGGTGAGCAACTGTGCATTTGCAACAGCTATGTGGCTGGGCTCACCAGAGTGTCCGCTGTACACGCTAGCAGCAGCAGCAGCCAACCACGCATATTGAGCAATTGACTAGCTAGACTCACCAGAGTGTCCACTTTACAGGTTGACAACAGCAGCAGCAGCTGCAGAGCCAGGCAGGTTGCCATTGAGAACCCCGCCAGACCTGCCCTGCCCCAATGCTGCCAGCTTGACGGGCTCCTGCCTCGCCTGATTCCCATCAGCAGGCAAGCCACCGAGACAATACTCAGTGCCCCTGTTGATAGCAGCCAGGTGTGGAGGCTGACCATCTTGACTTGACAACCTGCACACACATGGAGACAATCAGCTGACACCATGTCTGGTCTATTGTAAACACAACCAACACCAGCAGGCAAGCAGCCATTGACAATGCTCAGTGCCCCTGTTGATGGCAGCCAGGAGTGGAGGCTGATCATCTTGACTTGACAACCTGCACACACATGGAGACAAGCAACTAACACCATGTCTGGCCTACGGTATATGCAACCAACATTAGCAGGCAAGCTGCCACTGAGAATGCTTAGTGGGCCTGTTGATGGCAATCAGGTGTGAAGGCTGACCAGCTTGACTTGACAACCTGCACACACATGGAGACGATCAACTAACACCATGTCTGGCCTACGGTTCACGCAACCAACTTTAGCAGGCAAGCTGCCACTGACAGTGCTCAGTGGGCCTGTTGATGGCAGTCAGGTGTGGAGGCTGACCAATCCGGACTCAGCAACCTAAACATACATACAGAGACGATGGGGTGACACATTGCCTGGCTTGCTGCAGACTTGGTGTGATACACAGCCTGTGGCGTAGGCTACTACCATGCAAGCAACTTGCCATCCCACACAATGCTTAGTGGGCCTGTTGATGGCAGCCAGGTGTGAACACTGCCCATCTTGACTAGACCACCTGCACATACAAACACAGACAATGGGCTGACACAATGTGTCGCTGACTCATTGCAAAAGTGGTGTGATTGATGGCCTGTGCTGTGGGCAGCTACCACTAGCATGCAAGTTGGCGTGAAGACCAATCTCAGTGGGCATGCTTACAGCGGCCAGGGGTGGAGGCTGGGTATTAGCTTGTCAACTTGAGTGCACATTGGCTGCTGCAATGCCTGGCTTCCTGCAGGCTCAATCAAGTACATGGCCTACGCCATATGCGACTGTAAACAGCGAGCAAATAGACATGATGAAGAGTTGTCAGTAGGCATGCTTATGGCAGCCAGCTGAGGAGGCTAATCATCTCTGATTGGTGACGTGTGGATGCTGTGAAGAACGTGTCAACCATCAGACAGGCATCTGAATGTGTTGTGTATGCTGTGTGCCCGGCACAGCTCAATGACCTTGCATGCGCATGTGCCAAGCTTAGCTGCTGTATTGTGCGATCATGTACATGCAGCTCCACAAGTTAGTATGCCAGTGGTACTGTGAACATCTGCTGCAGGACCTGTAGCATGCTCTTGAGCAGCAGCAGCCCCCTCTCCCCCCCACCCCCTTTCCCAACCACACCCTCAAACCCCTCTTTTTTATTTTCTTTCTTGAGCAGCAGGGCTTGCCGTGAGTGGTCCCTCTAGCAGAGCTGACAGCCAACCAGGCGCCACTCTGACTGAAGCTGATGTCCCCAATGAGAGCTGGCGTCACACCCCGTGACAGGCGGAAAAGATGAACAGCTGAGGCTGTGGGCCGCTGTGATGCAGGCTTGTCAGATGCACACTGTCGTGGACATATGTGGAAGATGTGCACATTGTGGCCATGCAGAGATGCTGTGACCAGCATTGTGCCACTTGGGTCAAATTGAAGAGCAAGCAATGGGCTTGTATGCGCCCTGAAGTGAGCAATCAACTGACGGTTGACGATATCCCGCACCATGACGGTGCCTGCTACCTCTGCACTCTGACTGTCCTGACCTGCGGCAGCACAGCAGAAGTTAAAGAGGTGTCTGCAATTGGGGCATGTCTGATGCAACGCTGCTTGTGGGTTACACTCTGCGCTTATGGAGTGAGCACAAATTCGTCATCATCTGACAAACTTGACCCTCGTGGGTCATGTGTAGCTGTAACAGAAGATGTGTGAGAGGTCATAGGGATCCCAAAGGGATCAAGGGTGTAGGCACAAGTGCATCACTTTCAGCAGGCAAGGCAACATACAGACAGCAGCAAGCTGAAGGTGGTATGCTCCCTGTGAATGAATGCATGTGAGACATTCTGCAAGTCACATTGATCTGCACATAACAGGTGGAGATCATTGCATATGAGTCTGATCAGTCAACATGGAAATGTGCAGTCCCAGCAGGTCATGATGTGTTGAAGTAGAGGTCTCAATATGCATGCCTTGCAATATGAGGAGGTGATCAATAGCACAAACAGACAAAACTTTATGACAAGACTCAATAAGGCATCTGCATTACCCAACTGCCAGCAAAGCTTGACCCAGCAGCTGAGTTACCAGCAAGACTGAATCTGAGAAGACAGCTAATCAATAAGTCATGGACCAGCTCACCGGCTGATGCATGAGGTGAAGCTAAGTTGTCTGTCGTGGGTCCTGCCCGCCAGTTTTGCACAGCACCCGACAAGTATTTCATGCTTGCTTCACCCAACACCTTCAACTGCTGGCCCCTTGCTGAGCACATGTTTTGGCATACTGTGACAGGACATCATAGCTCCCATTGCTGTGGCTGTTCTGAACACCACAGCTGCCATTGGCAATGCGTGTGGCCTTTGCAGACAGATGTGGCACCCCCTGCAAATATATGCTGTGTTGAGCGCAGCCAGCAGCGCAGAGCAGCACATGTCCGAGTATCAAACAAACAGGATGATGCACAGAAGCCCGCCTCGAGCTTGGGGTTTGGTCACAACACGTTTGAGCTAACAAGTGGCTGAAACGAAACAGGGCTGTTGACAATAGGCATGCCTACTGAGGGGTTGGCTGATTTCTGATTGTTGATTCTACTACATACGGGCACATACAACATACACTCAAGCGGGGCAAGCAAGCTGTGCATTGGTGCCACAGCGCGTTCGTACTGAAATTGTCAGATATGCTGTGACACCAAGGGTGTGGTGTGGCACCAGCTCAACTGGTGCATACATCCCGTTGTACAGCAGCATGGCAAATGCTGGTGGCAGCACAGTTTTGCACCACCGTGTTGTACCAGAACAAGGGAATGATAGAGTGGCTGTCCATGTAGACATGCAGAACTTGGGCAGCTGTGCTTGCCTGATTTGATGCATAGGCAAGCCAAGCAGAGCCCAATGCCACAGCGGCCGAGAGATGAGCTGTCGTGTTGTCTGTGCTCCATGTTTGCAGGACGGCTGATACAGGATAAGTAACAGCGCTGAAAGTGTGCTGTAGTGTGTCAATGTCGTATGCATGGATTTGTTCATCCTATGCAATGACAATGAGGCGAGAGCTGCATTTGAGGCTCAAAATCTGGCTCTTGAATGCCAGACAGTGTACGTACAAATGGCTGCTCATTCAGTATAACTGTACGCAGTGCTGTGCTGAAGTGGACTTGTCTGTGTTGGTTGAGGAGCTGCTTGCTGCTGGTGCAAATGCAATTGCGAGCACTGGCCATGCATTGTGAAGAGGGCTGGAGGGTGCATGTGGTACAGAAGATATTGGCAGAGGCTCCATGAAACTGCAGCAACGTTTCATGTTAAGCTGCCTGCTGCAAAGCAGTGTATGTAGCCCAGCTATGCTCATTTGTCTTGCCAAGGTACCTGACTGGTCCATCTCGTCGCGAAACAAGCTGTTGAAAAGTGTCGCTGTCCTCAAGGTCCCAGACCTGAAAGCCGTGTTGATACCCGAGCAACAACACTGGTCTGTGAAGTAGCCCGGCTGGGTTGTGAAGTTGCAGATGCGAGAACTTCGCGAAGCTAATATGCTCCCGATCTGTATTTTCTGTTGTCAACTTTTCGTAACCGACTGATACAGCCTGTAGGATTCCCTGTCCAGCGCGACCCCCGGCGCTTTTCAAACTCGATCCAACCGAAAAAAGGGAGCTCGAGAAGGCTTTGAGGCTAGTCGCTGCGAGTTCTCGCGTGTCAGCCTTGCTTTTAGACGCAGATGATCTATGCATCGGCTACTTCCGGCATGCAGGTGCTACGCATTGAAGCTGACTGCAGAGAATACGGGTTTATGTAACAAGCCAAGCTACCTGAACTAGCGAAGTCAAGAGATCCGACAAGACCGCAGGAATGCACTCTGCTCAATCAGCAGCGTCAGCAGTCTCCACGCAAAAGGCTGTGTGGGAACTGACCAAGCTAGCAGGCACAGCACGGATCTGAGCGTGCAGGGTCTTGCCTTAAACGATGCGAAATCTACGAACAGATGTCAAACAAGCAAGACTCAGGATGGCCTCGCACACGTGTACAGATTAGTGTGTGAGCAAACGTTGTAGTCCTGTTAAACCTGCTTCTCCGCAACCAACACAGGCACACCTGCCAAGAAGCAATTGTCCTCCGCCCAAAAAGCATCTCTCGCAAGGGCACGCGAAAAGGCAAGGCAGAGCAAACTCGCGAAGAGCCAAGCCAAAGCAGCCCAAGAAAAAGAATTCGTAAAATTCCAAGCCGTGACCAAAGCCGCTTCGCCAACCAAGCAAGCTAGCGACACGGAGATGAGCGAGACGAAGAGCGAGGCCAGTCCTTCTCCCGTCAAGCATCGTAAGGGGAAAAAGAAGCACGTAAAGAAGAAGCGCAATAGCAGCGATAGTGAGACTAGCGAGGATGATCCAATCGATGCACAACAACGTGTTAAGGATCACGCTGCATTAGCCAGGCAAGTGTTTGACAATAACATGGCGCGCATCAAGGGAGAGGTTGTTTACAAATCGTTATTCCCATACCTACAAGGATGAAGGATTTCAAACACTTGTAATCAAAGTGTCTCGACTACAACGTCAATCCCCTCGCTAACCCTAGAAGTCAATTTCGGGATGCTCTGCCTGATAAGCATCAAACCATTATCCAGATCCTTCTCGTGCATCTCAAACGGCAACTTTACATAAGCCATGTAGTTCAAGGGGTCGTGCACTTCGAAATGCAAACCGTTTAACTCCAAGCAAGCCCTGCTAAGCACCTTGGCAACTAGTAGTGGTTCGGATGCGAAATCGAACTTCACGTAAAGGTTGAACAGTCCTCTATCATTCACCGAGCAAGATGCGACTTGGTGAATCGAAGCTAGGTCTTCGAACATCAACCGCAACGAGTTCGCAAACTCCTTCGCCAGGAGGTAGGTGGTAGTCATGCCCGGGCACCATTGCTTGGTACGTAACCCCCACGAATCCATCGCGAATCTCAAGTTTATACTCATCCGTTCTCTAACTCCAATCGTGTTCTAATTCTACCCTCTTCTGTGTAACAGAGTTACGTTCTAGATCTAGGAAATGGTCCCGTGGACATCTAGAGTCGAACTTTTAGCGCAAAGTCCAGTGTGCTAAGAGGTTTGACTAGCCAGGAAAAGGTCCTGGGTTCGATTAGTCCATGGTCCGTTACATTCTGCTTCAGAAAAAAATCTATGACGGTCAGGTTGTCCTCTAGGTATCGTATGTCATGTCCCTGTAGTTAATGGTTGATCCGCCGTTGAAGAAGAAGTCGTAGAGCTGCCTAGAAGCTTCTGTTGCGCTCACTATTGGTGTGGTCATCGGTTGGCGGCTGGAGGCGATCTTGGCCCTGGGATACCTCTGTTCTCGTCTATCTCGTTCTCTATCAAGCGTAGTTTTTTTAATATAATACACCGCTGGTCTGGGGTGATGGGGAGGCGGTAGATGTTACGGTGGGTAATGGACAAGTAGTCGGTGACGGCGTCTGTGGGGAGAGGTATGGCCATCGACGTCTGGCTATCCTAGTGGTTAGCAAGAGGCTCTTGAGCACCTTGTTCAGATGATAGTGGCACAATGTTGCCTCTACCTCTGTGATGTTCTCGCTAGTCTCCAAGGCTATCCTGTTGAGATCCTCTGAAAGATCTTTAAGATCGCTTACAACCCACCCGTAGCTGGTAGTAGGGATGATGTTAGGCATTCACTTGGTGAAGAGGCAGAGATTGATGATGTGTAGCAGGCTACGGATCGCCACTTTATCCTCTGTAGATAGGGTATTGAGACTAGTCGTATGTGACTGACTACTGACCACAGCCAGATTCCTTAGGTTCCCTGTGGTTTTTCAGAGTTTTGTAATGAAGCATAGGGTTGGGTGTGTGACTAAATGCATTCAAAGCAGAGCCCTTTAGTAAGTGATGTTTTGAAGATTTGAAATCAGACCCTATCTGTCAGCCTAAATCACCGGTTGTAACCAGGGTTTGGGCTCATTCAGAGTCCCCAGTACTTAGCGCTGTACCTAATCTCCTAATTACTTAATTACAAGGTTATTATAGAAGGAGTGAGATAACCTAAACCCTTACAATCAATCAATCAATCAATCAATCAATATTTAATGTCCTGGGGGGCAACTGGGACCCAACAGACAAGAAGTTCAGTTCAGTGAATTCATACAGACAAGATTTGCTTCCTACATGCAAAGCATCCCCTAAGGAAACCACCACATGCATTTGGTTCACACAAAATCATAAAGTCTGCAATAGTACAACAGTGCTGCAGGAGGTCCAAATGCTGTGACCTGATGTGGCTGTACGCTGGGCAATCAAAAACAAA
>JAABUT010004045.1_pt1 | contig 11983 bp, 14 predicted proteins | sample 5559281 | NCBI WGS metagenome assembly JAABUT01 (sample SAMN10711880, study PRJNA513359) | rock metagenome | isolation source: Antarctica rocks | place: Antarctica: Victoria Land, Ricker Hills nord | collected 2016-01-04
AGAGGTGAGGCGTCCGCCGTCGAAGTCGGCGATGACTTTCTTGCGGCCCACGGCTGGAAACAGGAACAGCGCGTCGGTATCGTCGGACATGGCGGGTGTGGCTCGGCGTGATCGGATGAAGGGATGGATTCGACACCCAATCCGTAAACGCGATCAGCAGCTTACGCGACACCCGCTGCTGAATCCCAGCTATGCGGTGAATAAAATGGGCTAGCTGCTGCTTGTCATTCGGCGCCTGGGTGACATCGGCCGTGATCACCAGCAGGCTGCCCACGGCCACCACCGCTTGTGCGTTGTAGCACTGCTCGAACCCGCCGCCCGCCACCGGCATGATGCGTGATTGCTCGTCCGTCAGGTTGACCTGATCGGTGGGAAGCAGTCCCTCGACCGGCGGCGCGGGCGGCCTGCCACGGGGCTTCTTGCCGGTCACCGCCGTCTTGGCCGCCCGCTGCGCCATCTTGGCATCATGCTCGGCCTGCTCGCGGGCATGGCGCTCCTTGGCTCGCGCCTCGATGGTGGACTTTGCGGTGGCAATCGCCGCCAGACGCTTCTCGCGCCGCGCCAGTTCTTCAGGGATCGACATCCCGTCCGGCACATCGGCCTGATCGGCCGCCGCGGCTTTCGCCATCAGATCGGCCACCTCGGCCTGCAGCTGGGCCTCGATCTTGCCCGCATGCTCATACGACAGCGCGCTGTGACGGCTGGCGTTGGCGTGGATCTTGGTCCCATCCAGTGCCACCGTGCCCAGCTTCAACACGCCCATCTCGCGCGCCACCCCCAGCACCTGCACAAACAGCGTCCCGATCTGTTGGAGAAAACGCCGCCGGAACGCGGCGATCGTGTCGTGATCGGGATGCTCGTTGGCCGCGATGAAGCGGAACGCCACGGAGTCGTAGGTCGCCCGCTCCAGCTTGCGGCTGGAAAACACGCCGGTGGCATAGCCATAGACGATGATGCCCAGCAGCAGTTGCGGATGGTAGGATGCCTCCCCCGATCCACGGTAGCTGCCGGTCATCACCCGCAAGTCCAGCCCTGCGATCACCTCCACGACGAACCGGGCCAGGTGCCGCTCCGGCAGCCACTCGTCCACTGAGGGTGGCATCAGAAAGCCAGTGTCGCGGTCGATCAGGCGGAAGTTGCTCATGTGGAAGGTGTCCGGGTGGAGAGGCAGGCAAATCGATCCACCAATCCTACAGCCTGCATCCGCGTCGCGTTAAGTCCGACAGGCTGCTAGGCCGTGGAAGATGCCGATCCAGCGCGGGGCCGCCTCGTCACCCAGGGCGACACGGATGCGTGCGCCCATCTCCGCCGCCGCCTTGTTGGTGAAGGTGACGACGAGGATGCGGCCGGGTGCGATGCCGCGCACCTGGATGCGGTGCCCAACGGCATGGGAGAGCGTCTTGGTCTTGCCGGTTCCTGCCCCTGCCAGCACCAGCACTGCGCCGGGTTGGATCGCTGCGGCGTGCTGCTGCGGCGTCAGGCCGCCCAGGACCTGGATGTCCCCGTCCATCACTGCACCTCCGTGACGCAATTCCAGCCATGCACTTTGAGCAGTTCACCGTCCTCGGTCTGCACCGTGAACACGCCATCCAGGTCCCAAGCACCGTCCGGGTCTCGCACGCCCTTGACGATCTGGCCCTCGATCGTCTGGCCTCCGCCCTCGACCAGGACGTGGGTCGGTCCTTCCCACGGGCGGTCCGCCGGGTTCTCCTCCCGGGCGCCGGGTGCGACGACATGGAGGCGGGCGTCATCGGCGGCGCCAGCCGCCTCGTGCTGCAGCCGGTCCAGCAGGCCGAGGAACAGCCGTGCCGCCAGCGTTGGCGGCCAGGGTTCCCAGGGCCGCAGGCCCGGCGGCAACGGCACCGGGTCCGCTGTCAACGGTGCCAGGGTGATGCCGAGGCTGTCGCGGATGTCGGCCGCCGGCCAGCCGACGACGTGGTAGGCCTCACTGGCCGCGGCGAGCCGATCGGCGTGCTTGTGTGCCTCGTAGCCCGCTCGGTCCCATGCCGGCAGATCGTAGCGGGCGTTGATCGCACCCCGTAGGCGCTGCACCAGCCGGGCGTAGCCGTCGCCGAGGTGCGGCTTCAGCGGTGTCAGGGCGTCATACCCCAGCAGGCCCTCGTCCATGTCGTGCGCCAGCTCGCGCATCCGCTCGGCGGCGGTGAGCGGCCGAGCGGCCAGCTGCTCGCGGATGTGCAGGACGGTGAGCGTGTGCTGGGCGACCGAGAGCGGCAGATCCCAGCAGGAGTGGCCGCCCCAGCGGTAGGTGCGGGCCAGCCCGGTGGCGATGTCGTCATCGGTCCAGGCGTGCGGATGCGGACTCAGCAAGTCGAGCCGCCGGCCCGACTTCAGCAGCGCCCAGGCGCGATCCTCCGTCATGATCCCCTCCCCTTCTTGATCACGTCGTTCCAGTCGGCCAGCTCGCCCGGCGGCAGCAGCCGCTCCGAGCGCACGCCGGCGGCCCGCGCCAGTTCCGCCAGGTGCCCGGCGTAGCGGTCCCCCTGCGGGTCGTTGTCGGTGGCAGCCACCAGCACGCCATCCGGGTGGGCGGCGAGGCCCTGCAGCAGTAGTTCGAGGCCGGTAATCGTCAGCGGCCCCATGCCGCCCGAGGTCGAGACATAGAGCGTGTCAGGCCGCAACGCCTCCAGCGCCGCCAGGCTCAGGGCGTCGATTGGCGCCTCGCACACCGCCAGGCGCGTGAGCACGCCGGTGCCGCCGGGCAGCCGAAACAGGCACTTGTCACCGTCCTTCGAGAAGCTCCGCCAGTCCGGGCCACGCATGTCGAAGCCGGTCAGCACGCCGGCGTGGTCGCGGTTGGCGAACCAGGCGCTGCCGCGCGGCCCCTCACGCACCACGCCGAACAGGTCGGCCGCGGCCAGCACACCTGCCGGCAGGCAGCGCTCGCCGGTGAGGTAGCCCCAGGTGGCCGACCCCTGGCTCAGCCGGCGCCGCGCCTCCCAACGCAGCGCGACGGGGATAGCCGGCTCCGTGCGCTTGTGCTGCCGTTCCAGCGCCGGGCAGGACGGGGTCAGGCCGACCATGCCGCGCAGGACCTTGCGGACCTGGCCAAAGTTCAGCCGGGGATCGAGGTATTGGGTCAGGGTGAACACGTCGCCCTTGCCCGTTCGGTCATTGCCGGCCCGCTGCGGGTCCCACCAGCCACGCCCCTCGTGCGAGACGATGACGATCTCGCCGGCGCCACGCCGCCACTTCTGGCTCCCGCGCGTGCTCTCTTTCTCGTCCACCTGGTAGCCGTTCCGCTCCAGCAGCACCGCGCAGCTCACGCCCGCCCGCAGCTGCTCCAGCTCCGCATCCTGTCCGCTCATGTCCGTGCCTCCGCCTGGAGTGGCAGGGCGAGGCCGGGGCCGGGCGCGTTTCCGCTCCCCTCTCCCCCGTATCTCATCCCTGATCCTCTCCCGGCACCCGCAGGCGCGGGCCGCGGGGCAAGGGCGTGCGCAGCACGGGAGCGCGTCAGCGCGACGCACCCTTGCGGCGTGGCCTGCGGCGGCGGTAGCAGCGTCCTCTCGTCTCCCCCTTCTCCAGTCCGGCCGACTTTGCGGGGGGCTTTTGCGAACGGATGGGCCGGCGGGCTGGCCAGAGGGCAGGCATTCAGGGTGCGGCACCCCCGCAGCCGTTCCGGTCAGAGCCCGACCCCGTGCGCGAGTTGGGCCAGATTGAGGTCGCCGCCGAAGTTCAACTCCAGCAGCACCGGTCCTTGTCGGTCAGCGCCACGTCCCAGGACTGGGTGCGGTTGCACTATCGTGCCGTCGTCCATGTGCCTTGCCCCCAGGGTCCATCACCTGGATGCCCCGGGACTTTGCGAACGGCCGTTGGGTTCCGATTACTGGACGCCTAGACCAGGCCGCGCGATGATCGTCTCGCCGAGGGGGTATCCAATGGCAGGCTTGGCAGCGATGTCCGTGCCGTACGATCCGGCAGGTATCAGGGTTGCACCCAGCACGGCGTCCTACGACCGGGCTGTGCGTGATGCGCTCGCTGAGTTACCCCATGACGTCCGGGCTGCCTGGATAGCCTGCTATGCCGCCCAGGAGGATGCCGCCTCCCGCGCCGAGGCTCTGGTCGAACGTGCCGGGACCGCCCTCCTTGCCGCTGACCGGCCGTCCACCATACGCGACGTCTGGATGCTGCTCGCTCGCCGTGCGGGAAGCGATGATGACGCTGACATGCGCGCCGCTGCGGCGCTGGCCGGCATGGCAACGGGTCTTCAGGCCAGTTAGCCTGCTCCTGGCCTCACCAGGCCGTTGCCACCAGCATCTCTGCGGCGTTGGTAGTGTATCGCTGGGACAGCCGGTCGTGCCGGGTGGCCCAGGCTCGTTCGATCCCGGTTGCCAGCGACCGCAGTGTGCCGCGGCCATAGCGGGCGTTCACCACGTCGAGCGCCGCCATGGCCTTGGCCGACCGGGCCGTGTCGCGGGTTGCGAACAGCATGCGGGGCTGGAGCCGCTCGGGCACTAGGTCGTTCAGCATGACGCCAGCCTTGAGGTAGCACAGGCTCATTACAGCATCTACCAGGACCCCTTTCCTAACGACTGATGTTCCTACTATGTTCCGATTTCGCGGTAGGGCATCAAAGGAGCTACGGAGCCATGACTGACGACGAGAAGAACGCCTTGCGCCCGATCAGCCAGGTGAGTTCGTGGACGTCCTGTCGCATGGCTTGCAGTTCCTGGGCAGGAAGTGCATCCATACAAGTGCACCAACGCACGTAGTCTTCGACGGCCATTTTGGTTTGCTTGGACATCTAGATACCCGAGTTTCAGAGCCGTTTTTGCTGACATGCTTGCAAGCTTGCAGGCAGCAGTAATTGACAGTGCTGCAGCCTGTTTGGTAACCAGCAACATGATTGGTAGGGAGCGCTTGATGCATGTTTTAGTATGTGCCAGCCGTAAAGGCGGCGGCGGTAAAACGGTGTGTGCTCGCCACATAGCAGTCTCCGCGCTGAGTGCCGGGCTTCGGGTCGCAGTCCTCGACCTCGATCCAATGGTCGGACTGACCAGGTGGTGGAACCGACGGGCGGAGGACGCTCTCGAATTGCTGGACTTGACACCAGAAGGCATGGCGCGAGATACATCAGATCAGAGGATTGCCGCAGCCGGTGCCGCGGCGTCCGCACTGGCGACGGCCCTCCCCAGCCTCGCCAGAGCCGGTCACGACCTGCTAATCATCGATACACCACCCGCTGCCGATAAAATCGTGGCGCTGGCTATAGCGGCGGCCGACCTCGTCCTGGTTCCCGTCCGGCCGTCACCTGACGACTTGGATGCGGTGGGCGAAACCGTTGATCTCGTCACCGCCGCGAAGAAGCCTATGGTTTTCGTTGTGAACGCCGCCACACGGAAGGCTCGGCTAACATCGGACGCTGCTATTGCATTGAGCCAGCACGGCACGGTCAGCCCATCGGTCTTACACCGTGCGGATGCTTACGCCGCGTCGGCACTAGACGGCAGGACGGTGGGGGAGGCGGATCCTGGCGGGAAACCGGCTGCGGAGGTAAGTGACCTATGGCAATACATCAGTAAGCGTCTAGGTCTGCAAGCAAGCTTGCATGCTGGCAGAGCTCCTAGACGGAGAGCATTGAAGGTGTTAGGCGGCAAAGCATTGAAGGAGACACGCTGATGACCAAGCAGGCAACCAGGTTATCTGACTTTCAAATTCCTCGCGTTGATGCCCACGTCTCCGAGAGCAAGGTGACGGATGAAGCCTCTTCAGGACTAAAGGCTGCGCTACCGGTAGAGCCACTCCCGCCGTCGAAGCCTCTGCAAGCACTCGCATTTGAGCAGGCACTTGAACATGAGATTTTTCCCATCCGCATTACACCAAGGCCGCCGGCTGAGCCTCGCCAGGCGATGACGGTGCGGCTACCGGTTTCTATGCATGAGCGCATCCGGATGTTGATGTTCACGTCAAGGCGTTCACAACAAGACATCGTGGAAGAAGCTTTGGATACGTTCCTGAAGACCAACGGGACATGATGGATGCAAGCATGTCAGCAAGCTTGCATCTACTAGCAGATAGGCCGGGGCGAACAGTGGGGCAGGGGAGTCGTTGTCGGGTTACTACTGGCCCCTTGTCGTATCGGCGAAAGCGCGGTGCGCACAATCCTTGAACGGTCAACAAGGAACAATACGATGACGTTTAAAACTGACACTCGGATACCGACTAACGAGGACGTTTGGCAGGCAGTGCTAATAATGTGTGGCCGAATGGAGTGGTCACAAGAGAGGCTGGCCTAGCTCTCCGGTCTCACATTGCGTAGCACTCCGCGGATCGAGACTGGCCAGCAGGTCAGCGTCGACATTAAACGAGAGATCGCCCGTGCTTTTGGATGTGACCACCTCGATATCTTTATGCGGCCAATTACAGCGACGTCGCCCGAGAAGCCTGAGGCCCATAAATCCTAGGCCGGCAAAGTGGGCTGTTTGCTGAGGTTCTGCGTTGCGGTCCTGCTGCCTTGCAGGAGGTGAGGGATGAGCAGGACGTCAGCGCGGCCGCGGCCAGATCGGGAGCGTGTGCTGGTTCCGGCGCGCAGGCTTTGTCCGGCGTGCGGCGGGGCGATGCGTATCCGCTACGAGAACCGGCGCACGGTGGTGCTGTTGTCCGGGCCTGTGCGGCTTCGGCTGAAGGTGCGCCGGTGCGAGCGCGAGGGCTGCGCCCGGCACCGCGTGCTCTACCGGCCCGAGGCTGAGGGGGCCATTGCGCTGGCGCAGCACGAGTTTGGGCTGGACGTGGTGGCGCTGGTGGGCACGCTGCGCCACCACGGCCACCGCAGCATGCCGGAGACCCATGCCGCCCTGCGCGGGCGCGGGATGGAGATCGCCGAGCGCAGCGTGACCAACCTGCTGGACCGCTACGACGAGCTGCTGGCGACGTCGCTGACCGACGGCCGCCGGCTGCGGACGGTGCTGGCCAAGCAGGGGCGGGCCATCCTGGCGCTGGACGGCATGCAGCCGGATGTGGGCCACGAGGTGCTCTGGGTGGTGCGCGAGTGCCTGTCGGGCGAGGTGCTGCTGGCGCGCAGCCTGTTGTCGGGCACTGCGGGCGACCTCGCGCCGTTGCTGCGCGAGGTGGCGGAGGCGATCGGCGTGCCGGTCGAGGGCCTTGCACGCGCTCTGCGCGTGCTCCCTCCGGGGGATCGCCTTCGGCGATGGTCAGCGACGGCCAGACCTCAATCTGGCGGGCAGCGACGGCCGCGCTGCCCGGGGTGGCGCACCAGCTGTGCCATTTCCACTTCGTGCGCGAGGCGGCAAACCCGGTCTACGAGGCGGACCGCCATGCCAAGAAGGAGCTGAAGAAGCAGGTGCGCGGAGTGCGCCCGATCGAGCGGGCCGCCGAGGGCCGCGATGATGCGCAAGCCCTCACGGTGCGCGGGCGTGGTTCAAAGCGAGCGGTTTGTGGGTTACACCGAAAGTGGCCAGAGCCGCGCCAATCAAGGGATTCCACGTTTCGCGTGCAACCCGGATCTGAACCACGCCACCTCGACCAACAGAGCCTCCAAATCGGTGCGCGACACCCTCGGCATGTTGGGGGATGATGCCATGGGCCAAGCGACTCGTCCCAGCCCGCGTTGGGGGAAGCCCTAAAATGCAGTCAACCCCTGGATTTTGCCCCTGCTACAGTCTCGGTACACATCGATCACCGGAGTCCCCATAATCCTTGCCGCGAAGACCGAGCTCAAGGATACGTTGAGGACTCCAGTGATCATGAGGACTCTGGTGATCAGCGGATGGAAAAGATTTTGGGAGAGACGGGAGGCTTTGAGGGGAAAAGGGTTAGCCCGCGCTCGTCGGCCTCAACCTTGGCGTCTACATATACCGCCAACGCCAGGTCCAAGTTTGGACGAAACTTGAACTTAAATTGTGCTAGCTTGCCGTATCCAGTGCCGAATTGTGCCTTCAACGCAGACCAGGTGACTTGGGTCGGTGACTTGAGGACGTGCAGGCGATAGGAGAGCCAGCAATAGATGTCGAGAGCCTGGCTATTATTACTGATAGCGCGGATGGCCGCCTCTTCTATTGGGACCGGATGCTTCTTTAGCTGCTCAAAGAAGCTCTCCGAGAGCTTCACAGTTTCCAGGAACGCTGTGTTGTCAGCGATCTCTTCGTGTGTGCCGAAGATAGCGCCATCAACGATGCTCTGGTTCACTAAGCCGCCATTGTTTGTGCCAGATGCTGCCATATGGAAAGTAAGGCGGCATCTCGTGATACGCTCGGCTTGCTCCCGGACGTCGCGGATGCTCTTGCCGCCCGGCGGGATGCCCAGGCGGACAAACCATGCTCGCAAGCTCCTACCGAGCTCGATTTCTCGGCTATTCGTCTTGAGGGCCTCTGTTTGCAGATACAGCATGATAAGGCGTGCGCGCGAGCCGTAGGGAACGCCGACTGACAGGGGAGGTAGTCCCTCGACTGGATTTGGCTTGCGCCCCGGTTCCACAAGCAGCGTCACGCGAGGCGTTCGGATTTCCCACACCTCGTCGTCGGCAAGCTTTTTGTGCGGCAGTGCCGCCTGCGTCCAGCCGCTGTAAAGGTAGGCGACGCTGGCGTCCTCGTCGTTCATATACGACGATGCCGCCTCGACGACCCTGCGATCGAGGTCCAGGTCTAGTGTAGCCTGTCGTCCTCGTGCTGTTAGCAAGTCATGGACCGTGCCCATCTGCCATCCCTTTCTCGTCGGCATTTCTGCCACGATGCCGTCAGCGTTGTCGCTGAGGACTTTAGGGATGAGGCTATTAGAGATTACTAGATCTATTAGTAAGGTCACCCGAGTCCTCGGGATAACTCAGCTTTTCGTGCAAAGACAACACTTTACAGTTTCGGCCGATTACCAGAGTCCTCGCTTTCGTCACTACAGTCCTCAGCCTGGCTGTGAGCATATAAGATTATCCACAGGGGCCACAGGCAGGCCGACTCGGACAGCTTCAATTTGGCGATCCCCAGAGTCCTCAGCCAAGCGCAAAAGTTACCACGCTGGCCGATTCGCCCTGTTCGCCATATGTTCGGCTTGCGACGGTCAGGGTAGGGCCGGGTGCCGAACGCCGGCGCGCGGGCGCATGCGGCACCGAATCGCTCCGTGCCGTGCTGCCGCCCACCAGGCCCAGGATACCGATGCTTGAGCAGAAGCCCTGCTCGGGATGCGGCCGCGAGCGCAGGATTAGGTCAGCAGCACCGCTGCATCGTCGCCCAGGGGCTACGCATGAGATTTGTCTCGCCTGCCGCGCCGTGACGTAAGATGACGCACCCTCGCGATTGTCGGGGGAGCGGAGCATGTCGATTGAGAAGCTGGGCCAGTATCTTGTTGCGGTTGAGGACCCGCGCTGCCCCGGCAAGGTCGAGCATCGCCTGGTTGAGGTGCTGGTGATCGCGGTCTGCGCGACCATCGCCTGCGCCGAGAGCTGGGACGACATGGCGCTGTATGGCCGCAGCAAGCTGGCTTGGCTCAGGACGTTTCTGGATTTGCCGAACGGCATTCCCTCGCACGACACCTTCCGGCGCGTGTTCATGCTGATCGACCCCGATGCGTTCGAGGCCGGGTTCACGGCTTGGGTCGGCTCGCTCGCGGACAGGTTCGAGCGCGAGGTGGTCGCCATTGACGGCAAGACGGTCCGGCGTTCGTTCGACCACGGTCGGGAGCAGTCGCCCCTGCACGTAGTCAGCGCCTGTGCGAGCGAGCAGGGCCTGGTGCTGGGCCAGCGCTGCGTGGACGGCAAGTCGAACGAGATCACCGCGGTGCCTGAGCTGCTGGACCAGCTTGCACTCGAGAACAGCATCGTGACCCTGGACGCCATGGGGTGTCAGACCGCGATTGCCGAGAAGATCCTGGCACGCGGGGGCGACTACCTTTTGACGCTCAAGGGCAACCATCCACTCGCCCACGCGGCCGTGGTGGCACACTTCGACCAGCGATGCTTCCGCGTTGGCGCGGCCAGCCGTGCCGATTGCGACGCGTTCGACGGCACGCACGGCCGCCTGGTCCGGCGCCGGGTGTTCGCCAGCACCGATGCGGCGGCACTGGATGCCCTGAGCGGCTGGCCGGGCTTGCGCACCGTGCTGGCGGTTGAAAGCATCCGCAGCGTCAACAGCGCGCCCACCAAGGTCGAAAGCGAGATCCGCTACTTTCTGTCGAGTTGCCCCGACGGTCCGGCCGTCTTGGGCAGAGCCATCCGCTCGCATTGGGCGATTGAGAACACCCTGCATTGGGTGCTGGATGTGACGTTTGGCGAGGACGACAGCCGCGTGCGCGACCGCACCGCGGCGCGCAACCTAGCGCTCTTGCGCAAGATCGCGCTCAACATCGTCGGCCGCGACAAGACAACCAAAGCCAGCGTGCGGGCCCGGCGCAAGAAGGCCGCCTGGAACGACAGCTACATGCTCAAGCTCCTGGCTGGATAGCCGGCGGACTCTATATGCAAACGACACGAAATCTCATGCGTAGCCCCTGCATCGTCGCCGACCGCCGCCGCCTCGCGCCGGATGCGGCCACGCGTCCACTCACGGTAGGCGCCGGTGCGCGCTCGGCATGTGCTCAGCCCTCGTGCTTGGGTGCCGGCTGGAGATCACGTCCTGGACAATGTCGCAAAACACCCGTTCGGGTTGGTGCTGACCCTTTCCAGGGAGGAACTTCGTCCCTCGGTTCAGCGGCAGCGTATTGTAGACGAGACGCCCATATCTCGATCCCGGCGGGGTAGGCCGGGCGGGGATGGAGACGGCGATGGCCGGGCAGCGCAGGACGGACCCGCGGTTCAGCCTGGAGGTGGGCTTCGAGCCGCGGCGGGACGGTCAGACCATGCTCACGCAGGCCTACCGGCGACTACTGCCGACCTTGTCGCGTCCAATCCGTCCTGTGCCGGTCACACGCATGAGGGGGGTGGAGGATGGGCACCGCGATCACCGAAGGGACGGCCAACTTCCTGGTGAACCGCCGGATGAACAAGGCACAGCAGATACGCTGGTCGCGACGCGGGGCCGACCTGCTGCTGCAGGTTCGGTGCGCTGTCTACAATGGCACCCTCGGTTCCGGCTTCGGACAGAAGTTCCATCCAGCCAACGATCCACGCCCGCCAATGGCGATCGCCGCCTGACCCCCAATCTTGTCAATCTTGCGACGGTCCCGCTCGCACCGCTATGACCGTCGTCAAGGAAGCGCAGCTCCTGCGCAACCTCGTGGCCGTCCGCGGTCGCGCGCGCCAGCAGCGCCTCGACCTGGCTGTCGATGGTGTGGCGCTCAGCCTGCTGGTCCGAGGACACCCGCGCGTAGATCGCTGCTCGGATCGGCGTCACGAGCCGGACCCGTGTCGAAACCGTTGCTTGCCGCTGTTGCGTCATCAAGGCGCAGAGATGCGCCCCAAGCCGGTCCAGCTCCGGTATCGACCGGCATCGCGATGGCCAGCCAACACCAGCCTCGATCCCTCCACAGGCGGCACAGCGAAAGCGGGGAAGCCGTATCGTCACCTGGCCGAAGAGCGTCGACACCGCATGGTCGCGGTAGTCCTTCACACGGCAAACATCGCCACAGCGTGCGCAGCTCGGCCGCCGAACGGCGTGCTCCCTGGCCTGCGCAGCCACGATCTCCCGTTAAACACCTGCGAGCAGCAGCTTCGCTTCGGCCAGGGTCAGACCCAAATTGGCGACATCGACGAGATCACCGGGCCGGTTGATCTCCATGATGTCCATGCACGGACCCTCGCCCCCAGCCCCGATTTTTACCAACCTCAACAGCCAAGCCACGCATCCACCCTCGGCCAGAGAACACACGCGAAAATACCCGACCGCCGCCGCACCCCCAATCTTGCGACGGTCCCCTTCAGTGGCACGCAAGCGAGCTGCTGGGTTATCCCGGGACCATGCAAAATCGTGGCTCTCCCGCACTTTGCGTGGAGCCATCCCTCCAGCGTCAGTAGCCAAGTGACTGATCCAAAGATGGAATCAGCAAATGCCTACCTGGCCGTATATGACACGCTGGCCGAAGC
>JAABUT010004047.1_pt1 | contig 11976 bp, 16 predicted proteins | sample 5559281 | NCBI WGS metagenome assembly JAABUT01 (sample SAMN10711880, study PRJNA513359) | rock metagenome | isolation source: Antarctica rocks | place: Antarctica: Victoria Land, Ricker Hills nord | collected 2016-01-04
CGCGATCCGCTCCGGCGGGGCGATCTCGGTCCAGGAGATCCACTCCTGGTAGTCCGTCCCGTCCGGTCCGTGCATCACGAAGTCCCACTCCCCGCCGACGCGGAACTCGAATGCCCGCGTGGTGGTGGTGAACCCCTCCGGTCCCCACCACCGCGACAGGTGCCGCACCTCGGTGAACGCCTCGAACACCAGCTCCCGTGGGGCACTGATGACCCGGGAGATCACGATCTCGCGGTCGGCCGTCGCGGACTGCGCCGGCGCTCCTGGTCCCGTCGCGCTCATCAGCTACTCCTCCTGGCTTGCCTGCTTGAGGTCCTGGACGTAGGTGTCCAGCCGGTCGAAGCTCTCGTTCCAGAACCGCTCGAAACCGCCGGTCCACTCGTGAACCGGTCGCAGCCCGCGGGCGTCAAGGCCGTACAGGCGTTGCTTGCCTGCCTTGCGGTCCCGCACCAGTCCGACCTGCCGGAGCACCCGCAGGTGTTTGGACGCCCCCGGCTGGGTCATCCCCAGCTCCTGGGCCAACTCGGTCACCGGCCCCTCACCCGCCCGCAGCAGCACCAGGATCTCCCGGCGCTGCTGCTCGGCGATCGCGTTGAAGACATCCGACGTCGTCGCTGCTCGTGCCATGGCACAATCATATTCCGATATCGGCATACGTCAAGTTGGGAGGAATCAGGCGGGTCTTGTCAGATGACGATCGTGGCCCTTGTCAGCGGCTGCGGAAACGCGTATTCCAGAGACGGCACGCGCGACGCCGGCGGGCAAGGAGGGCGATGGGTGAGAGGATCGGCGTGTCACGCGACTTGCTGATCACCACCCTCTGACCGGCCCTCATGGTGCGATCACCCTGGCCGCTGGCCTGGCGTGTCGCAGGTCTTCACGCCTGGGTGATCAGCCCCAGCTGTTGGAGCACCTTGACGCCGTCGTCCAGGCCGACCTCTTCGGTGATGAGGCCGTTCTCGATCTTGAGCACGGTGGTGCCGGTGAATCGCATCGTCTTGCCGGTAGCGGCCGGCAGGGAGCCGATCGGCATGTCGTCGAAGGCCTCTCCGGTCTGGGTGCCGCCGCCGACCCACTGTCCGACGACGTAGTCGCCTTCCGCGATCAGATCAGCGGTGGCCCCGAAGGCCAGGTCCGGGAACGCAGCCCGAAACTTGGTGGCGAAGGCGCGCACCGCGTCGCGGCCCTTACACGGCGCGTGCAGGGAGTACTCGAACCGAATATCCGGCGCCGCGAGTTCGTCGATGACGGCGGGGTTGAATTCCGGTCCCCAGAACTCGGTGAACCAACGCCCGACGATGGACTTGTTTTCCTCGATCGACATGACTGTCCTTTCCTGGAACGGTTTTGCGGCAACCCCGGTTCGGGCGCTCAGCCTGCAGACGAAGCGAACCGGCCGGACGTGAGCTGTCTTGCAAAGGTTTTCCCAGGAGTCGACGGAGCGGGGTGCTTCGACCAGGTACCGACCTTCACACCCATAGGTTTCGGGTCTGACCTCACATCGTCGGTCGGGCGTTCGTCTGCAGGGTTGAATGAGTGCAGCGCCCACCAAACCGCCGAAGATCAGCCGCGAACCTCACGAAACAACTGATCAGGGGCGTCTACAGGACATGACAGCCAGGCAACCATTCGAAGCGGTCGTCGCCCAGCACGGAACCACCGTGCTGCGGGTCTGCCGTGCCGTGGTGGGGACGGTGGATGCCGACGACGCGTGGTCCGAGACTTTCCTTTCAGCGCTGAGGGCCTATCCGGATCTTCCCGCCGACGCCAACATCGAAGCGTGGCTGGTGACTATCGCCCACCGCAAAGCCCTCGACCTCATCCGGGCCGCGGCGCGGCGCGCAGTCCCGGTCGCCGACAACCCGGACGCTGCGGTCACCGTGGATCACGACCCGAACCAGCACGACGACCTCACCACCGCCCTGGCCGCACTGCCGCCCAAACAGAAGCAAGCCGTGGCTTACCACTACCTGGCCAAGCTTCCCTACGCGGACGTCGCCGCCATCCTCGGGGGCAGCACCGACGCTGCCCGACGGTCCGCCGCCGACGGCATCGCCACCCTGCGACGCACCTACCCGGGCGTCACCGCATCGAAAGGAGTACCCCGATGACCAGCCTCGGCAACGCCGACGATTTCCCCCCGATTGTCGCGGGGGCCTTCCCCGTCACCTCTGATCACCTGGCCCAGCTGCACGAGAAATTGGCCGCCGCCGCGCAAGCCGAGGGCCTGCTCGACATCGCCTACCGCACCCTCGACACCCCCGTCGGCCCGCTACTTCTCGCCGCCACCGATCGTGGCCTGCTGCGGGTCGCCTACTCGATCGAAAACCACGACACAGTCCTGCAGCAGCTGTCCGAGCGGGTCAGCCCGCGCATCATGCACGCACCGGCGCGACTGGACAATGCGGCCCGGGAATTGGCAGAGTACTTCGCCGGCCACCGCACCGGATTCGACCTTCCGCTGGACTGGCGCCTTTCGGCCGGGTTCCGCGCCACCGTCCTGCACCACCTCCCGGACATCGCCTACGGCCAGACGGCCAGCTACGCCACCGTGGCCGGCCTGGCCGGCAACCCGAAGGCTGCCCGAGCCGTCGGAACAGCCTGCGCGACCAACCCGCTTCCCGTCGTCGTGCCTTGCCACCGCGTCGTCCGCGCCGACGGCAGCATGGGCGGCTACCTCGGCGGCGCCGACGCCAAGCGCACCCTGCTCACCCTCGAGTCGGCAGCATCCAGGTGGGCGGCCGCCCGCTCCCACCGGACGGCTACAATGTAGCCATGAGTAGTAGTTCGCCGCGGTCGATCCGTTTCGACGAGCGCGTGAACGCTCGCCTGTCTTCCTACGTTGCGCGGCACCCCGGCTCGTCCGGCTCGTCGGCGGCCAACCGTTTCGTCGACGAAGCGCTGCGCATGGACGAGCACCCCGGTGTGCTGTTCCGGGACGGGCGGACGGGTCGTCGTGCGGTGTTGGTGGGGGGACCGGATGTGCGCGAGGTGATCCGAGCGGTGAGGTCGGCGCGGGCCGTCGAACCGGAACTCGACGCGACGGCCGTCCTTGCGCTCGTCGCGACGAACACCGGGGTGCCGGGCCGCCTGGTCGACACCGCGATCCGCTACTGGTCGTCATACCCGGACGAGATCGACGCCTGGATCGTCGATGTCGCCGCGCTCGAAGCCGAGACCCTGTCGGCGTGGGAGCGGCAGCAGGACCTCCTGTCGACGTGACCGAGCCGCGCCTGCTGCTCGACGAAGTGCTCAGCGGCACCATCGCCGACCAGCTGCGCCGGCGTGGGTACGACGTCGTCGCCGTCGTCGAGGACGTCTCGCTCGTCTCCACCTCGGACGAGGAACTGCTCGCGCACGCCACCGAGCAACAGCGGGTGCTGGTGACGGCGAACATCGCGGACTTCGCCGCGATCGCCAGCGACTGGCGCACGGGTGGTCGCGTCCACCACGGCATCGTCTACGCCGCGTACCGCACGTTCGGGCAGGACCGGTCGTTCATCGGGGCCTTGGTCGGTGCACTCGGCGCGCTGTACCGGGACAAGGCTGTGCCACCGCCCGGCACCGAGATCTTCCTGCGCCGCACGCCGTAATCCGACGTCCGATAGACCCTGACTCGCTCAACTGTCAATTACCAACGCCAACTCGAAGCGCGGCACTGAGTCCCGCTCTCGGTTCGCCGCCGGCCGATAGTGACCGCCGGAAGCGAGAGGAGAACGTACAACGTTGCGAACGTCATATACAATGAACTCATGAGCAGCGTCTACGTCATGACAGTCAGCGGGAACGGGCAGGTGTCGATTCCTGCTGAGGTGCGAGCGCGGTGGCGCGCCGACACACGAGTTGTCGCCGGCAAGGTTCGGATCGTCGATCTTGGTGACCGCGTCGTCGTCGCTCCCGTCTTCGAAGATCCGGTCTCGGCGTTGCGCGGCAAGTACGCCGGACGCGGACGCCGGGTGGAAGAGGCGCGACGTCGGGGCAGGCGTGAAGAGGACGAGGCCGACTCACGTAAGCGGGCCCGCGGCGTTAGCCGGCGTCGCACGCCGTGACCCTGCTCGACGCGTACGCCGTCATCGGGTTCCTTGCCGGCGAACCAGTCGCGGACGACGTCGACTTGCTGGTCCGCCGAAGTGAGTGTCGTATGACGACGCTTGGTGTTGCGGAGGTGATCGACCGGATGGCTCGTCTGTACGACGCAGGCCCGGACGAGGGCGCCGTCGACATCGCCACGCTCGGCTTGGAGTCGCCCACTCCGCTCGACGTAACGGCCAGCGTGCTGGCCGGCCGGCTACGCGCACGGCATTACCACCGCACGACTTGCGCCGTGAGCATGGCCGACTGCGTGCTGGCCGCTACAGCGCAGGTCACCGGCGAGCCGCTGGCCACGTCCGATCCGCACCTGCTCGACCTCTGCCACGACGAGGGCATACTCGCCGTCCCGCTGCCGGGCTCCGACGGTTCGGTGTGGTCACCGGCCTGAGCGCCGGACCCGGTTGAAGCCTTGGCTCGACCGGCGGCGATGTCGTCACAGCGGAGCAAGATTCAGTTCAACCACCGGCTGGGCCCTGAGGGTTCGGACGAACCCGGACCTGGCCTGGTTCCACTCGGCGGCCGCCAGAACCGAGACGTTGACGTCGCGGCCCAATGCGCGGGACGCACCGTCGGCAGCGCCGCGGACCTTGCCGACGTCTCCGGTGCCGATGACCATCAGATCGACATCTTGAGGGAGTGGGCCGGGTTCGCCGTGGTAACGGCGCGCCCAGGATCCGTAGATCAACCCGCGCTCGACGCCGCGCAGACCGCGAAGCCGTTCTTCCAGGGCGGCCTTCGGACCGATTGTCTTGAGCAAGATCGAGTGGAGCTCATCGAAGATCGGGGAGGTCGTGTTCGCCCAGACGCTGCGCCGGCCACTTCGCAGCTCGGTTTCGAGCAGACCGGCCTCGACGAGCTGGTCGACCTCCCGCGCGACCGTAGGCTGCACGACCGAGTCCGCCACGACAAGGTCGACAAGGCCGGCAAGATCACCTGGCGCTTCCAAGGCCAGATGTACTCCATCGGCATCGGCCGAACCCACGCCGGAACCCGCGTCATCGTCCTGGCCCAGGACCTCGACATCCGCATCACCGACGCCGCCACCGGCGAACTCCTCCGCAAGTTCACCCTCGACACAACCAAGCCCTACCAACGCACCGGGCGACCGCCCCGGCCCACCCGCTAAACAACGAAGGGCCGAACCCACATCTAATGGGTTCGCCCGCCGCGATGTCTTGAGACATCACAGTGGTGCCCCCCGGCAGGATTCGAACCTGCGCACCCGCCTCCGGAGAGCGATTCTCGCGCTTTTGAAGATCGTTGGAAAGTGCGTGTGGGCCCCGGATTTGCTGGCCTACATGCGCTTGTTGTCGTTGATCAACAACGGCCGTTTTCAGTTCTGTTGTGTACCCGATGTGTACCCGCGAAGATCATTTGTGATATCACGTGTTATCGAACGTGGTGACCTGGGTCCTCTCTCGACCCGATATCGAACAGGCGGCGACACGCATGACCGACGTCCTCATTCGCGATGTCCCGGACGACGTGCTCGCCGGTGTCGACGCCCGGGCCAGCAAGCTGGGTCTCTCCCGTGTCGAGTACAACCGTCGGCGATTGGCGGCAGACGCAGCGACCACGACCAAGCCGGTGTCCGTCGCGCAGCTGCGCTCGTTCGCGGCCAAGGTCGCCGACCTTGCCGACCCCAGGGTGATGGACGCCGTGTGGCGGTGACCGACTGGCTGATCGACAAGTCCGCCCTGGTCCGGCTCGCGACTCACCAGAAGCCGGAGAGTGGGCGAACCGCATCGAATGCGGGCTCGTGCGGACCAGCACGGTGACGTGGCTCGAAGTCGGCTACTCGGCCCGGACGGCGGCACAGGCGCGGTCGCTGTTCCGAACGCCGCCGATCTCGGCGATGCCGGTCGAGTACCTGACACCCGCCATCGAGGATCGTGCCGTTGATGTCCAGCTGGTCTTGGCAGGCACGGGCAAGCATCGCGCGCCGTCCATACCGGCTCTCATCATCGCCCCCACCGCACAACTCGCCGGTCTGACCGTCCTGCATGTCGATAAGAGCTTCGACCTGATCGCCGACATCACAGATCAGTCATTGGAACGGCTGCGCTTATTGCCCGAGTAGACCGGCCAACTTCGCCACATCGCTCATTCGAGTGCCAACAAGTAGCTACACTTGTGGCCATGAGTGTAGATCCGTCCATGTCGCTTCGTGATGTGAAGAACCGACTGTCCGAGGTCGTTGATCAGGTTGAACGCGAGCATGACCGCGTCGTGATCACCAAACACGGGCGACGAGCGGCCGTCGTCGTCAGCGTCGACGACCTGGAGTCGCTGGAAGAGACGCTCGACGTCATGGCCCGTCCGAAGCTGTTGGCCCAGATCCGGGACAGCCTGGCGGAATCACGTAACGATGGCGCGAAGATCCTCACGAAGGATCAGGCCCGGGCCCTGCTGAACGGCTGACGCGTGGCGTATGAGATCTCGTGGACGCCGAAGGCGCAACGCAATCTGCGCAAGGTGCCTACGAAGGTCGGACACGCGGTCATCGAGTTCATCTACGGGCCGTTGGCCGACAACCCGCAGCGGGTCGGAAAGGCTCTGCGACTCGATTTGGCGGGGCTGCACAGCGCTCGACGCGGCGACTTCCGAGTGATCTATCGCATCGACGCGGCGTCGAACCGGATCGAGATCGTCGCGATCGAGCATCGAAGCGACGCCTACCGCCCGCGGTGATCGCAAAGTTGGACTTCGACCACGACCCTTGTCTGTCGAAGATCGACAGCCTTGTCCAGCAGCTCACGCCTGACACGAGTGCTGGAGCGGCGCTGTCAAAGTCGCTCGGCGAGGAGGTCGAGCGGGCGGACGTAGCGGCCGTCGCGGTTGCGCAGCATCCGCCGCTGGTCGCGGTTGAGTTGCTCAATATCGCAGCGCGCAAGTCCGCCCGCGCCCTCGATCGCGTACTCGGCGAACCGGGCCATCTCGTTCATGAAGCCGAGCATCTGTCGGCTCGCCGTCTTGGCGACGACCCGCGGGGGCGGTGAGTGCACCGAGCGCCGTGAGAGGCAGGCCCTCGGCGCTCAGCTCGCGCCGCACCACGTTCGCCACCCACGACTCGAGCGGAGTGACGTCGGCCTTGCGCACGTCCGCGACGAATACCGGGAACACCGTGCCGGCGTGCGTGAACAGCAGGCATTTGCGCCGGGCAAACCAAAGCAGGTTCACGTACCAGTCGTCATTGTCCGGCTCGCTGTCGACAAGGTCGCGCGCGCTGAGCATCGCTCGCGCCTTTGCCGTGCAGCGCAAGATCATGACGATCGATCCTCACGTACAGCGCGGACGACAGTCGCGGCGTCATGTTCCGAGGTCCAGCCTGACCAGTGGTTCCGACTTGATGTGGGCGACGAAGCTGCGCTTGCCACGCCGCCACTCATGAGGCGTTAGTGCTGTCACGTTCACATCGCGAGCGAGAGCCTCGGAAGCGTGATCGGCTGCGGCGCGCAGTTTGCTGACGTCCATGGTCCCGATGACCATGAGGTCGATGTCCTGCGGGAACGGCCCCGGCTCGCCGTGATAGCGGCGCGCCCAGGAGCCGTAGATCATGGCTTGGTCGACGCCGACCATCCCGCGGAGGCCGGCCTCGACGACGGCCTTCGGACCGATCGTCTTGAGCAAGATCGAGTGGAGCTCGTCGAAGATCGGGGAGGTCGTATTCGCCCAGACACTTCGCCGGCCGCTGCGCAGTTCGGTCTCGAGCAGGCCGGCCTCGACGAGCCGCTCGACCTCGCGCGCAACCGTAGGCTGAGGGCGGCTCGAGCGTTCCACCAACTCAGGGATGGTGATGTGCCGCTCCGGCTCCAGGTAGGTGGCGCCGAGGATCTGCAGCTGCGTATCGCTGCGGAAGATCGGAGCGAGTCGAGGTGGCGCAGTACTCACACAACGTATTATGGATGCGTTGTGTGCATAGATCAAGCTGCGCATATCGACTGCATTGTGATTGCGGCGGCCTCTTGGTTCAGTCAGGCAAAGCCGGGAGTATCGGCCGGCTCCAAGCGAGCGGGTTCTCCGCCAGGCGGTCCTGTAAGACGTTGATCAAATCTTCAGCCCACGCCCGCAGCGCGTCCTGGTACGCGCGCAACGCGTGTACTGGTCATCAGATCGTCGGGTTGACGGTGGCTTCGGCGGCGGGTGCTCCCACGTCCACTCGCGCCATGCCCGCACGGCACGGTAGAACAACTGAACCTCGTGGTAGCTCGAAAATCTCTCGAGCGACACGTGGGTCACAAACAGTGCGTTGCGAAGCGGATGGAGGGCGTACTCGCCGATAGGGCCCTTTCGTCGACTGCATGCGTCATCTCGCAGGTTGCTGATCTGGATGATCAAATCGTTGGCAGCGTTGCGGCGCTCGTCGGCCGCCCTTCGCCTGTCCGAGAGCCATTGCGCGACGAAAACGGCAACGACCGCGATAAGTGCGCCTCCTGCGCCGCCGACCAACGACGAGCCCCACGCATCGAATGCGCCGCTGGCTTCGATCATGACTGACGTTCGATCATGACGCCGAGTTCGCGGCAAAGAGTTCGGCCTGCTGCAGGACGAGTTCGACGGCGCGCTCCTCGTGGTCGGGCGGGTAGCCGTACTTCGCCAGCAGCCGGCGAACCTTGGATCGCATGGAAGCGCGGACAGACTCCTTGAGGGACCAGTCGATGGTGACGCTCTGCTGCACCGCCCAGACCAGATCGACGGAGATCTTCTTCAGCGTCTCGTCGCCCATCTGCAGGATCGCGGCGTCGTTCTGCGCGACGGCGTCGTAGAAGGCAGCCTCGGCAACGGAGAGACCGAGCCGGCTATGCCGGTCGTTGTTGGCCTTCATCTCCTTGGCCATCTTCACCAGCTCGGCGACGATCTCAGCGGTGGTCAGCGCGCGGTTGGTGTAACGATTGATCGCCTCGTCGAGCTGCTCGCTGAACCGACGAGACTGCACGACGTTGGTGCGCTGCACGGTCCGGATCTGGTCGTTGATCAGCCGGCGCAGCAAGCCCATCTGCAGGTTCGGCTTGTCCTTGCCGACGAGGCTGTCGAGGAACTCGTCGGACAGGATCGACAGCTCCGGCGTCTCGATGCCGGCGAGTTTGTAGATGTCGACGACCTCGTCGGCGGCGACGGCCTCGTTGACGAGCTGGCCGATCGCGGTATCGAGTTCGACAGCGCCGCTGCCGCCGCGTCCGGAGTCCGGGTTCTGGATCTTCAGGATGGCGGCGCGGACGTCGGTGAACATCCGCACGTCGTTGCGGATCGCCGCGGCCTCATCGCGCGCGCCGCACAGCGCGAACGCCTTGGCCAGCGCCAGAACCTGGTCGAGGAAGCGGGCGCTGCGGTCCGGGTCGGCCATCGCGAAGTCCAGGACGGCCGCGTGCTGGGCCAAGCGCTCGGCGGGCGGCAGGGTGGGGGAGGAGTCGTAGGAGCACCCGTGCAGCAGGCCGCGCACGATGTCGTGCTTCTCCAGCATCACGGCGACCATGTCCTCGATGGGGATGCCGGCTTGGTCGCGGTCGCTGGGGGAGTACTCGGCGAGCGCTCGGCGCAGGTTGGTGGCGACGCCGATGTAGTCGACGATCAGCCCGCCGGGCTTGTCGCGGAAGGTGCGGTTGACCCGGGCGATGGCCTGCATCAGCCCGGCACCCTGCATCGGCTTGTCGACGTACATGGTGTGCATCGCCGGCGCGTCGAAGCCGGTGAGCCACATGTCGCGGACGATGACGATCTCCAGCGGATCGTTCGGGTCCTTCGCGCGCAGCTTGAGCTTCCTTCGCACGTCCTTGGGGTAAACGTGCGGCTGGTACCCAGCCGGGTCCGCCGCGGAGCCGGTCATCACCACCTTGATCCGCCCAGCGTCGGGGTCGGCGCTGTGCCAGTCCGGGCGCAACTCGACGATGCGGTTGTAGAGCTCGACGGCGATTCGCCGGCTCATGGCCACGATCATGGCCTTGCCGAACAGCTCGGTGCGCCGGGCTTCCCAATGCTGGACGAGGTCGGCCGCGACGATGTCCAGCCGCTGACTCGCGCCGACGATCGCCTCGAGCCGCGCCCACTTGGACTTGGCGCGGGTCGCGTCGTCGGCCTCTGCGTTCTCGCTGATCTCGTCGATCACCTCATCGAGGCTCTCGGAGGCGTCCTCGTCGAGGCTGACCTTGGCCAGACGCGACTCGTAGAAGATCCGCACGGTGGCGCCATCCTCGACCGCGCGGGTGAGGTCGTACACGTCGATGTACTCGCCGAACACCGCCCGGGTGGACTTGTCCGTCGACTCGATCGGGGTGCCGGTGAACCCGAGATAAGTGGCGTTGGGCAGTGCGTCGCGCATGTGCTTGGCCAGACCCGAAGTGAGCCTGCCCTCGGCATCCAGCGACTCACTGAAGCCATACTGGGAGCGGTGGGCCTCATCGGCGACCACAACCACGTTGCGCCGGTCGGTCAGCACCGGGTTGACGTCGCCGCTCGACTCGGGGGCGAACTTCTGCAGTGTGGTGAACACGATGCCGCCGGACGCGCGTCGCAGCAGCATCCGCAGCTCGGCACGGGAGTCGGCCTGGACCGGCTTCTCCGGCAGGATCTCCGCCGGCGCGAACACCTCGCCGAACAACTGGTCGTCCAGGTCGTTGCGGTCGGTGATGAACACCAGCGTCGGGTTGCCCACCCGCCCGTCGCGCATGATCTTGGCCGCGTAGAGCAGCATCTCGATCGACTTGCCCGACCCCTGGGTATGCCAGACGACGCCACCGCGCCGGTCGCCGTCCGGTCCGGCGGCCTCGACCGTGGACTCGACGGCCGCGTTGACCGCCCAGTACTGGTGGTACTTCGCGACCCGCTTGACCAGCCCGTTCGCCTCGTCGCTGAACAGCACGAAGTTCTGCACCAGGTCCAGGAACCGGTGCTGGTCGAAGACACCTTTGACCAGGACTTCCAGCGCGGGCTTGCTCGTGACGACCTCGCGACCGTCGATGGTCTTCCACGGCGCGTAGTGCTCGAAGGCGCCGGTAAACGAGCTCATCGCCGCGCTGGTGCCGTCGCTGATCACCGTCATCGCGTTCGGCGTGAAGATCGCGGGTATGTCGGTGCGGTAGGTCTGGATCTGATTCCACGCGCCCTTGAGCGTCGCGTGCTCATCGGCCAGGTTCTTCAGCTCGAACAGCGCCAGCGGAATGCCGTTGACGAACGCGACGATGTCCGGACGACGCTTCTTGCCGTTATGGACAACAGTGAACTGGTTGACCGCCAACCAGTCATTGTTGGCAGGGTGCGCGAAGTCGATCAACTGAACCCGAACCGTCCGTACCGCGCCGTCCGCATCCCGGTGCTCTACCGGTAAGCCCTGCAGCAGCGTGTGGACGCGGAGGTTCTCAGCGATCGCGCTCTGCGACTCCGCCCGCTCCAGTCGCTTGACGGCCTCGTCGATCACGGCCGGAGCGAGGTCGGGGTTGATCTGAGTCGCCGCGTCCCGAAGGCGTTGGTAGAGATAGATCTGCTCGTAGGACGACCGCTCCGCGCCCGGCATATCCGGAGCGATCGACGGCCCGGACGCAGTCGACCACCCCAGCTGGCGCAGATACTCCAGCGCCGCAAGCTCGACCGTCGACTCGTTCAGTGCCGTCATGTCTGCCCGTGGGTACTAACGGCGTAGTAACGACGTGCCCGGGTGCGGCCGCGCGCTTCGATGACGCCTGCCGCGCTCAGATCATTCAGCAACTGACGGAGGGTCACGGGGTCCTCGTTCAACATCTGCGCCGCCTCCGGAGTGGAAAGGCTACCAGCGCGTGCGATCTCATCGGCAAGGGTCTGCCGCATTCGCGCGCGCGCCTCTACGCCGCTCCGGCCAGCACGGAGCACGACCTCGTCGGACAACTCGTAGAACGCGCCACCGCGCTCGCCGGC
>JAABUT010004049.1_pt1 | contig 11968 bp, 17 predicted proteins | sample 5559281 | NCBI WGS metagenome assembly JAABUT01 (sample SAMN10711880, study PRJNA513359) | rock metagenome | isolation source: Antarctica rocks | place: Antarctica: Victoria Land, Ricker Hills nord | collected 2016-01-04
CACAAGGGCCAGCCGGAGGAAGTCGCAAAAAGGGGCGGCTTGGCAGGTGCCGCAGGCTGGCAGGAGCGCCGGGCCGGGGCACGCTGGAGAAGGACAAGCCACCCATCCTGGGCCTGATCCAGCGCGGGGGTCAGGTAGTCCTGCACATGCTGGCCAACGTGCAGCAGAAGACGATCGAGCCGATCATCACGGGCGCCGTCGCCCCGGGCACCCTGATCCACACCGACGAGTATGGCATCTACGCCCGCCTGGAACGCTGGGGCTATGGCCACAAGACTGTCTGCCACGGGCGCGGTGAATACGCCCGCGACGAGGATGGCGACGGCTTCTGCGAGGTCCACGTCAACACGATCGAGGGCTTCTGGTCGCTGCTGCGCTCGTGGCTTCGCCCGCATCGTGGCATCTCGCAGGAGAAGCTGCCGGACTACCTCGGCTTCTTCCAGTTCGTGCACAACGCACGCCGACGCGGCAAAGCCCTCCTTACCGCACTCATCGCGGGCTTGCTCGCATGACTGTGCTCCTCACCACCCCGGAACCCAACAAGAGCCATTCTGTTTTACGCTCGGCTATAAATTCCTCAACATTATTACGCTTATTTGTAAAGTAAGCTGAAAGACCATTTTGCAGATGCTCAACCACTGTCCTTACTGGTTTTATTCTAATCTCCCCTTCCTCCACAGTGACTACGACCATCCCTCCATTTTCAAGACCTATCATGCGCCTCTGCTTTGTCGGGAGACTTAGGCGCCCGTTGTCAGCGACCCTAACCGTTGTGGATTCCAAGGACATATCCGCCTAACACCAATAAATTAAATCAGGCATCTCGGCATTTATGGCATTTTCTATCTTACGTCACAACCTTTTTTGCCACAGACCGAGACATCGGAAAACGATCCAAATCGCGACGGATAAGTTGGTTGTCAAGCATCAGTCGCTTGGTCCAAACCTAGCCGATAGCAGACCGGCCGGTTTAGAGCAGCTTGTGGGGCGAAGCGGACATTCCGAGCGTGGCCGCCAAGCCCGCTTTCCAACTGGCTGATCGGTTTGCCGGGAGACGGCGATCCGACCAGGACGTTCATTCAGAATAGCGTGGTCGCTCGATATCCGCGACCAGGTCCATCTGCTCCGGCTTCCATCCGAGAGCTGCCCTGGTCCTTTCGCTGGAAGCCGGGCCGTTGCCCGCCACCCACATCGCCAGACCGCCGAAGTGTGCTTCGGCCTCTTCGGGCAACAGCGACGCCGCGGGCACGCCGACTTGCCGGCCGATCGCTTCGGCGATCCGCCTGAACGGCACGCCTGCTTCGGCAACGGCGTGGAAGGCCTCGGCCCGGCCCCCGTGCTCGAGCGCCAGGCGATAGAGCCGCGCGGCATCGAACCGGTGCACGGACGGCCATAGGTTCTGCCCGTCGCCGACATAGGCGGAAACGCCCTTCTCGCGCGCCACGGCGGCCAGCATGGGGACGAAGCCGTGGCGTTCTCCCTGCCCATGCACCGAGCGGGGGTTGCGGACCACGCTGGCGTGCAAGCCGCGTTCGGCGAGCGCGAACGCCGCCTGTTCCGATGCGCGGGGAAAGCCGGGGATGACGGGCGGCCTCGACCCTTCGTCGAACCTTTCGCCGGCGTTCAGTAGGCCGAAGCCGCCCGTGACGATGATGGGCCGGCTCGACCCGGCGAAGACTTCGCCGAAAGTCTCGATCGCCACGCGCTCCTCCTCGGCAAGCTCCGCGATCCTCGACAGATCGAGACCGAACGCAGTGTGGATGATGCCGTCAGCGTTCGTCGCCCCGTCCCGGATCGCGTCCAGGCTGCCCAACGAGCCCAGCAGCGGGGTGCCGCCGGCGGCAGCCAGCGCCTTGCCCTTCTCGCTGGAGCGTACCAGGCCGACGACCGAATGACCGGCCTCGAGCAGGTTGCGGGCAATGACCGATCCGATCCAGCCATTCGCGCCTGTCAGGAACACTCGCATGCTCGTCTCCTTGACCTTATCGTGCAGCGGCCAGCCGCTGCGTCAGTCACTGACGTAGGCGCTCTGTCAGTCACTGACAACAGGAAGCAGGTTTGACCACGAAGGGAGGAGACGGTGTTCGCGGTCGCCTGCAACGGGCGGCCTTGGACCTGTTCCGCGAGCGGGGCTACGACCGGACCACCGCAGCCGAGATCGCCGCGCGCGTCGGCGTGACGGAGCGGACCTTCTTCCGCCATTTCGCGGACAAGCGGGAGGTCCTGTTCGATGGCGAAGCCATCTTGCGAACTGCGCTGACGGCTTCGGTCGCCAGCGCGCCCGAAGGGCTCGGACCACTCGCGACGCTGTTTCGGGCATTCCGGTCGATCGTGCCAATGCTTGAGGCCAACCGGCCCTTCTCCGAACCGTGGCATCAGGTCGTTGCCGGCACGCCTGCGCTGCGGGAGCGAGAGCTGGCGAAGACGGCCACGTTGGCTGACGCACTTGCCGGCGCGTTGAAGGCACGCGGTGTGGACGACCTGCAGGCCGTGCTGGCTGCCCAGGCCGGTATGGCGGCCTTCGTTTACGCTACGGTAGCCTGGCTTGCCGATCCCAGGCCTTGCCTCGCCGAGCGCCTCGATCTTTGCATGCGCGAGTTGGCCACCTTGCTGACAGGGGGCGATGCCTGATCCGAACGACGAGGGCTGGATCACGTGACTTCGCCGACCACTCGATGGCTGCCAATTGTCCGCTTTCTCGATGGTCGGATTTCCCGGCAGGCGACAACGGCCGGAAGCGGAATGGCGGCTTTGGAGCAAGTAACGGGTGACAGCAGCCGTCGCAGACTAACGTCGCTTCGGACGCTTTCTGCCTAGGTGCGCGGTAGGGAGCATGCCGACTTTTTCTCGTATTTGACGCCGTTAAGCATGCTCCGATGGTAGCTCCGTGCCGGTTCCCAATCCGGACAGGGCCTCAAGGCTTCTCTGCGCTTCCGGCGGAGGAAACTTGTATTTACTATATTGGAGAGCACCACGGCAGCTGGAGTCCGGGGTAACGGCTCCGACGCACCCAAAGCCCCTGCATTTTTCAGACTACTGCGAGCATTGTCGATATCATGTAGTGCTAGGCGCTCACGAAAGCGGAAAAGCCGAGCATGCTGACGAGCAAAGTAATCACCAAGTCGATCTTTGCTGCATTTATGGAGTGTAAGACTAAGGCGCACTTATTGCAGCAAGGCGCTGTGGGCCCAGTGTCCAACACCGAAGCTCTCAAACGGTCCCTCGATGCTGGGTTCAGGCTGCGGGCATCGGAGCGTTTGCAAGCAGGTATTCCGGAGCGGGAGGTGTTTGTCGGAACAATCGCGCCTGAAACTCTGCGGGCCGGAATTTACAGCTTGATCATTGGTCCGGACATTCCCTTTTCGTTGGGAATCGGAAATCCGGGCGCATTAGAGCGATTGCCGCCCGCACGCGCACGAGGGCGCATCATGTACCGTCCCATCCATTTTACCCGAAACGAGAAGACGACCATCGCGGACAAACTCACGCTCGCCTTCGATACACTCGCCGCCGCCGAAATTGCTGGGCAGACACCTTCAACAGGTAAGATCATTCATGGCTCGAGCTGCGTTGAACAGAGTGTGCCTATCACCAAGCTGCTCGTAAAGGCACGAAGCGTTCTCAAAGCAGCGGGAGTGCTTCTGTCGGCTGCGACGCCACCTGCCCTCGAACTCAACAAGCATTGCCCGACCTGCGAGTTTCAGACGCGGTGCCGCAAACAGGCGATCGAAAGCGGAAATTTAAGTTTGCTGCCAACCATGTCGGGCAAGGCACGGACGAAGATGATCCAGAGGGGCACCTCTACAGTAGCGCAGTTGTCGTACACTTTCCGACCGCCACGCCGGAGGCGAAGCGCCTCGGGTGCCAAACTGAAGCACGACCCTGCGCTGAAGGCTCTGGCGATCCATACGGGCCGCACCCACATCGTCGGAACCCCAAGCCTTATACCCGCCGGAACCACGGTGTACATTGATGTTGAAGGAATTCCGGATCGGGGCTTCTACTATCTGATTGGCCTTCGATATTCGTCCGGCGAGGAAGAGGTCCAACAGTCCTTTTGGGCGGACGACGAAGCCGGCGAACAGGGGATGTGGAATGCATGCCTAAGCTCTCTCAAGCAGGTTGGTGACCCCTGCCTCATTCACTATGGCAGCTACGAGACGCAGTTCTTCCGACGAATGAAGGCTCGCTATTGCAGTGAGCTACAAGACAGCACGTTTGTCGAAGGGATCCTGTCTCGGGCGGTCAACTTGGTGTCTCTCACTTTCGCCCAAGTTTACTTCCCCACCTACTCAAATGGGCTGAAGGAGATTGGAGAACACCTGGGTTTTCGATGGTCTGATCCAGAAGCCTCTGGGGCCAATACCCTGGTCTGGCGCTCTGGATGGGAGCTGTCCCGCGATCCAGTGCTCAAGAAGCGCTTGCTAACTTACAATGTGGAGGATTGCCAAGCCACCCAGAAGCTAATGGGACGGCTTTCCGACTTATGTTTGGGGCAGCAATTGACAGACCTCGAGGCTTGCAGCGTCAAAGTTGAGGCACTTGAATCGAATTACCCACTTCGGTTTGGCCCGTTGACATACGCTGTTCCCGAGTTCCAGCACATCAATGAGGCCGCCTATTGGGACTACCAGCGAGACAAAGTCCGTCTGCGCTCACCTGAGAGGAAAGCCGAACGGGCCATTTCCGCGCGACCACGTCCCCGTAAGGCAGCCGCTATTCGAATCAACAAGACTGTCCGCGCCCAGGAAGCCCGGCCGACAACCTGTCCGAAATGTGGATCAGGCAAGTTTTACAAAAACGGGCTCCGTAGCAGGGTCACTTGCGATCTGCGGTTTTTTCGCTCTGGCGTAAAGCTTTGGACGGTCCGGGAACAGTTCATGCGGTATCAGTGCTGGAACTGCAAGCACGGCGTAATGGAACTGTCGAGAAAGGGAAAGTACGGCTTGGTTCTACAAGCCTATGTGATCTACCAACTCATCGAGCTTCGAAACTCGATTCGGGCAGTAGCTCGGAACATGCATGCGCTGTTTGGTTTTTACATGCCAATTAATGCGGTAAGCAACATAAAGACTAGGTCCTCTCAGCGATACTTGCTGGTATATAAAAACATTCTTCGCCGGATCGGCTGCGGAGAACTCGTCCATGCGGACGAGACCCAAGTCCGAATGGGTAGCGAGGTACATTATGTCTGGGTTTTCGCGAATCACACAGAAGTCGCGTATGTCCATGCTCCTTCACGTGAGGCCGGCATCGTCCGGGATCTCCTGCACGATTTCAAAGGGGTTCTGGTAACAGATTTCTACAGCGGATACGACAGCTTAGAATGCGCCCAGCAGAAATGCTTGATCCATCTCCTGCGTGACATCAATGATGATGTCCTGGAAAAACCCGTTTAATTACGAGATGCGGCAGGTAGCGGTTGATTTTGCCGACCTCCTCATGCCCATTATAGATACAATAGATCGGCGAGGACTCAAGGCTCGGTATCTCCACAAACACAAAAGGGATGTGGAGTGCTTCGACCGCTTATTGTCTAGACGCGAGTACCACACCGAGGTGGCGCAGGGATGGCGCAGGCGCTTCGAAAAGAACCGCTCCAAGCTTTTTGCCTTCCTGGATTACAACGGAGTGCCCTGGAACAATAATAACGCAGAGCACGCTGTTAAAGCATTCGCGCGTCTGCGAGCCGTGCTCGGCTCGTCCAGTTCCGCTAAGGGCATAGCAGAATACCTCGTGCTCCTGAGTATCAGCGAGACCTGCAAGTTACGAGGCGAGGACTTTCTTGGCTTTTTGCGTTCAGGTGCCACTGGCATAGGCTGCTGGACTTCAGCACCGACAAGGGCACCAAGCGCCGAAGGCGAAAGCACAAGTGAAAACATAACCATTCCGGTACAAGAATGAAACACCTCGGAAAAGACTGCTTGGCTTTGAATTCCGATGCACACCATCTTCCTGCACCCTTGGCGTCTGGAACACGCGAGTAAAACAAGGCTTCAGGCTGATCGATCGGCGGTAGCTTCATCTATGCACAGGATACCAAGCTCAGGCGGCAGTATCGCTCTCGACCCGTTCCTTCCTACATGCTGCGTCAGCAAGATGTCCGCTTCGGAGCCGTTACCTGAGCCGGCTGAATGACGAGTATGAGGCGCAAAGCTGCCTTTGAGCACTTGGGTGCCCCCTGCACCTTTTCCATCAGGTACAACCGTAAGCACTGAGCTATGCGCCAGACGCTTGTCGCGAAACGCCTGACTTTTGCGTCTTTCCTGTCGAGGCTGCAATCGTCAGCAGGATCATGTCGCGCATATCAGTCGTAGAAGTCCATTGTTCCGCGACACCATTCGCGACGCCAAGCCCTGCAGCCGCGCCCAGGGGAACGTATGGCAGCCAAGTCCGAGCCTTCCCTTGCTACTTATCCACAGAAACCGTGGGTAAGTTCGTGGGTAGAGTTGGGACGACCTGTTCGATAAACCCGATTCTCGGGCCCGCGAGTTTGCGCGACGGTCTTTTTACAAACCGTCAAACGTCCGTTTGGGTTTGTAAAAAAGCATGGTGTTCGGTCGTATGATGTCGCATAAGACATCATGCTGCCGCGCCTGCTTCTCGACACCAATATCATCCGTTCAGGCTTCGTCAGTTCGGCCGGCGCGTCGCGCCTGTTGCTGCGGGCCGTGCTGACAGGCAGGGCCGCTGCTGTCGCCTGCACCGCCCTCATGCTGGAGTACGAGGATGTCCTGCTCCGTCCTGACACCCTGCAGCGGGCAGGCATCGCGGCGCACGATGCGCTCGCCTTCCTGGACGGCCTGTGCGCCATCTGTCTGCCTGTGACGGTGCGAGTTCGCTGGAGGCCGCAATCGCCTGACAGCAGCGACGACCTGGTGATCGATGCGGCGGTGAACGGCCTCGCAGACACCCTTGTCACCTTCAACCTGCGCGACCTGCGCGCACCGGCAGCCCGGTTCGGCATCGCGGCCGAGTTGCCGGCCGAGACCCTGAGGAGGCTTCGATGAGCACCTTTCCGCTGCGCTTGCCCGAGGGTCTTAAGGCCTTGGTTGCCGCCCAGGCGGAACGTGCCGGCGTCAGCATGAACCAGTACCTGCTTTCCATCGTCGCGACCCATGCCGGCTCTCAGGCTGAGACTGAGCGCTACTTCGCAGCCCGAGCTGCACGCTCCAGCCCCGGCCGGGCCCTGGAGATCCTGGCCCGTGCCGGCCAGGGCAACCCACCCGAGCCCGGCGACGAGCTGCCGCCAGACCTCCAGCCGTGAGCACGCCCCGCTTCGTCGCTTACTACCGCGTCAGCACCGACAAGCAGGGCCGCAGCGGGCTTGGGCTGGAGGCGCAGCGTGCGGCGGTGCAGTCCCACGTCACCGGCGCACAGGGCACAGTTGCGGCCGAATTCGTGGAAGTGGAGAGCGGCAGGAAGAAGGACCGGCCCCAGCTCGCCGCGGCACTGGTCGCCGCCCGCGCCCACCGCGCTGTCCTGGTCATCGCCAAGCTCGACCGCCTGGCGCGCAACGTCCACTTCGTCTCCGGGCTGATGGAGAGCGGCGTCGAGTTTGTCGCCGCCGACATGCCGACCGTGAACCGGCTGACCGTCCACATTCTTGCCGCTGTGGCCGAGGAGGAGGCGCGCATGATCTCCGCCCGCACCAAGGCGGCACTTGCCGCGGCCAAGGCGCGCGGCATCCGGCTCGGCAACCCCGGCCTGGTTGCCGGCTCGGCGGCGCAGGCCCGTATCGCCAACGCCGTGAAGACCGGGCGTGCGCAGGCGCGCGCGGCGGAGGTGCTGCCCTTCATCGAGCAGGCGCACCAGGCTGGCGCCCTGACCTTGCAGCAGATCGCTAACGCCCTGGCCGCACGAGGTGTGCCGACGCCTTCTGGCCGCAGCCCGCGCTGGCACCCGGTGCAGGTGGCTCGGATCGTAGGGTCATCCCACCCTGGCTCCCGGTCCAGGAGGCCCGCGTGCAGCCCTGCGGCCGGAGCACCTTTGCCGGCTTCCTTGAAGATGACGGAAAACCTTGATGAGTGACTTTCCGGCCTCCGCAGCAATCCGACCCCGTTTGCCGTGCAGAGCCATCAGCTTGCAGGCCGGGCCAGGGCCGGCCCATCCGCGATGCGCGGATTTCTCCTGTTTTGCGTCGTAAGCCCAACGCACGCGCGAGTGTGCTTGATGGGCCGCGATCCCAAGATCGCGACCCATCAGCATCAGGGTCGGAAATATCCAGTCGCGCGCGCCGCCTCCAACGCAGCACGACGACGATCCTTTTCCCTCGCTGCCGCATCTTGCGTCATCGCGATGGCTTGTTCCCGCGCCACCGCGGCGCAGAAGCGGTGATTGCCCGCCAACCATCGTCCCGGGTTCCTCCTGCCCCACTCATCCTGTCGGAACCCGGCGAGGGACGGGAATCTAACCATCAGGGCATCCGCCCAAGCATCGAACTCGGCATTCTTCGCGCGGTGCTCTAACTGCTCGGGGCTGAGCTGGCGAAGCAGCCATCCCATAGGCACTCCCGCCGCTGTTGCGGCGTTGTAGCCGAAGCGATGGCCGCCGCTGCTCGCGGGTCCGTCTGCATATTTCTGGCTCACGGATCTACTCCGATTAAGAGGGACGGGAGCAATGATGCGCTCCCAACCCAGCACCTCTTTCGAGGCGTCACTTCGCTCGATGAGCGTGATCACAAGGGCGTGAGAATTATCTGATCCGGGTCGTTATTCGAGGAAAGAAGGGTTTGCGCAAACATACACAATCTGGTTGTCGCTCGGGAGAGAGTTGTGTAGAGTTGTGTATGTGGAGGTTTTGACGTGACGGCTCGCGAAGTGTGCAATCGGTTGCGGCGTGAAGGATGGTCCGAACGGCCCGGCAAGGGTGCGCATACCGTCTTCAAACTCGCGGGACGCCCTCGTGTCATTGTCTCCAATCATACGGGCGACATCGCCCCCGGCACGCTCCGCAGCATCTGCGACGCGGCTGGATGGGACTTTCCACCGGAACGCTAACAGGAGGTTTCCATGGCAGTGCGCCATTACTATGCGCTCGTTGAAGCTACTGGCGACGGTAAAGGCTACTCCATTTGGTTTCCAAGCTTCAAGGGAACAACTAGTCATGCTGACACACAGCACGACGTTCTCCGACAGGCAATGGAAGCACTTGCAACTGTAGTTGAAGCCATGGAAGCGGATGGAGAGACACTGCCTCTGCCCTATGAGGAGCAAGACGGTGGAGTATTCTTTGACGCACAATACCTACAGACTAGCGTTGCCTTGCTAGTGCCAGTGGATATTGCTGGTAAGGCACTCCGGGTCAACGTGAGTTTAAATGAAGGTCTGTTGAGCCGGATTGATGAGGTAGCAAGGCGCACGGGCACAAGTCGGTCAGCATTGCTGGCGCGGGGAGCAAAAATGGTTATCGCGGCTGATAGTGCAGCGTAGATCGGACGACAGGCGGCTTTCAAGCCGCCTGCAATTCTATCAATTTTCGCCTGCTTTCAGACTGAGCTAACGGCGTCTCCGGGGTGGGCGTGGTGGGGTCGGCGTGGTGTCCTCGCCAGGACTTCTCTCAGGTTGCTGCCTAGGATTCTCCGGTGCCGTGGCCAGCCGACGTTGCTCCGGTGTCAGGGCGATCGGCCCCTCGGATCGCTCCTTGGCGACGAGGCCGCGGGCGACGTCGGCTCGCAGCTCCGCGACCTCGCCCTTGTTATCGTGGTGGCGCACCGCCTGTCCACGGTGCGCAACGCCGACCTGGTGGTGGCGATGGCGGACGGGGCTGCCGTGGAGTGGGGCACGCACGCGGCGCTGCTGGAGCAGGACGGGTTGTACGCGCGGCTGGTCAGGACGCAGGCGCTGGCGCAGTAGGGCAGGCCGGAGCTGGAGGCGTGCGCCGGGGAGGCACCGCACTCCGGACCCGTTCCTTATACCAACGGCTCCTGACATTGACCTGTCAGCCAGCAAGGCTGGGCTCTGCCCAGACCCGCCAGGGGCGAGCCGCCCCTGGACCTGCCTTGCTCAAGGAAAGCCGGTCCAGGGGCGGCTCGCCCCTGGCGGAGTTTGAAGCAGGCCTCAACCTTGCTTGCCCGACCGGTCACACTCAACAGCCGTTGGTATTAGTTTCACGTGGAGCCGCGTGACGGCCTGAGGCCGGCGGCCTTTGAGTGTGACCGGTCAGGCAAGCAAGGCCAGAGGCTCTGCCTGTGGACTCCGCCAAAGGCAGGCCTTTGGCGGGTCTGGGCAGAGCCCAACCTTGCTTGCTGTTGCCGGCCAGCGACCGGCCGCAGTCTCCACCCGCCGTCAGAGCAGCGTTTCGCCGTTGGTGATGTCGTTCGAGTTGCCCTCGGGCGCCTTCTTCGACAGCACCGACCGCAGCCCGAGCACGATGCCCAGAAACACCAGCACCGCAACGCCCGCCTCGCCCAGCCCGATAATGAAACCCACGGCTTGCGCCTCCCTGTCCGCTCGTCCAAGCCCCGGTCTAGCAGGTCGCCGGGCCTGCGCTGGCATGGTTTCGCTGCGGGCCAGGGGTGATCCGCCCGTCCAGGCGAGCAGCAGGCCGGTGACGCACCCTCCGGGCCCTAGCGCGCGGCCGAGCCTTGGCGCGCGGCCGGCTCAAAACAGCGCGACGAGCACCAGGCCCGCGACCATCAGCGCGGTGCCGCACAGGCGGAGCAGGCTTGCCGGGTGCTCCTTGAAGCCGATCCAGCCCATGTGGTCGAGCAGCACGGAGGCGAGCAGCGCCGCGGTCACGGTCAGTCCGGTGAACAGCGCCGACCCGAGCGATGTCAATCGGCATACAATATTGGCTCTGACGCACATTCGCTGACGACGACCCAAGTCCTGCTCAGCGAAGTACCGTTGCGCTTGCCTCGAACCAATTTGGCTGGAAAATCGTGATAGAAGGTCAGACGACTGGCACTAATAGGCTGGCTTTTGCTCGTTTGACGCCTTGCGCCTGCCGTGATCAGCGAAAGTGCGTCAGAGCCAAATTTCCACGCCGATCCACACGATTGAGGTTGCGCGCGTTGTGCTGGTGGACGGTATGACCCAGGCCGAGGCCGCCAACCGCTACAGCATGACCAAGCAGCGGGTGTACGGGATCATGCAGCGATTCCGTGCCATGAAGGGCGGCTTGCCGACGCGGTGGCGCAAGGTGGAGGTGTGGTTGCCGCCCGAGTTGGCCGCTGAGGTGGAGGCGATGGCAGAGGCCACTTTAAAGGAGCATCGAGCGGACAAGGCTTCGACCGAAAGGCTAAACAAGCTACTTAGCTTTTCTTTAAAGATACCATAAGTGCAATATCATTAAACATATTAATATAGTAATTTAGGACATATTAGTTATGAGATTTGTGTTACGTGTTGTTTCTGTGATACTAATTGTATCTGTTGCCATAATTTATGGATGTCAAGGGCTGACGACATTAGGAGAAAAAATGATTACTCAAGATGCGCAAGATATTACAGCTAAATACCCAGACCCGATGGCAGTTGAGGATTTTAGCTTGATGCGAAATCCCGTATTGAACAAGGAGCCCGAGTACGTGGGGTAGCACTATGTTTAAGCGGAGACACCTGTTTTCTCTATCAGTCTCCAGACCGAACAACACAGAATATAATCGTGAATGTTTCTGGGCTTCCGCGCAGTGATCGCCAAAATCTACTCCGCTGCAGCAACATTATGTTTCATCCATGCTGGTATATTATGACAGGAATCGTTACTAACAGAATTTTACCAATGCTTGACATTACAGAAGTAACGCAAGCTAACTGAATGCATTTTTGAACATACATTATTTTAATACGCGTCGTTCCTAGTTGGATAGTAACTGCTCATCCCCCCTCCGCGAGCCTGATGTAACTACTCACCCCTGTGTGATTAGCCTGCCTGCATGATGGGTTGTCCGGCGAGGGCTGCGCGAAGCGCGTCGAGCGCGGTTCGGCGATGCAGGCGCCCGGTCGCGATGACGGTGGCGGCGGCG
>JAABUT010004050.1_pt1 | contig 11968 bp, 15 predicted proteins | sample 5559281 | NCBI WGS metagenome assembly JAABUT01 (sample SAMN10711880, study PRJNA513359) | rock metagenome | isolation source: Antarctica rocks | place: Antarctica: Victoria Land, Ricker Hills nord | collected 2016-01-04
CCCCATAGGCGGGATCGCGGCGAGGTTTAGTCCAATCCGTTTTTTGCTCACCGGCGCGGCCCCGAGCCTCGTGCGCTCATGGCAACGTTCGTGCGCCGCGCCGCCGAGCAAAAAACGCTCTTCATTAGGTTCACTTGATTCCTTTGATCCTGGCATCCCTCACGCCAGCCCCCCGTCGCGCCCGCTCCCCATCTTTCACCACGGTTCCCGACACCCGCCAGAGGTACTGCAACTCGGACCTCACACGGTTCGGCATGCCGTCCGCAGCATCTCGATCATGATGGCGAGGTGAGGGTTGCCGCGGAAGAGTGGCGGGGTGGCCGGGGAGATCCACGTGGTAGGAGGCCCAGCGCCTCTCTATTCCCGGCCGGTAGCATCGGGCATTTTGTCGGCATCCATTGCCGCCTTGAATGCAGCGCGTGCTTCGTCGATCTCTTTGTCGAGAGGGTCTTGACCCATCCCAAAAGCGGCTAGGACGGTTTTGAACCACGCGGCGATGGTGGCGAACATCGAATGGCCATATCCGGACCTGAGCATCTTACGCTGTCTTAGTTAGGCCTATGTGAGGGAGGGCTTTGAGCCTAGCTCAGGTTCCGCGCGATCGTATTGAACCTGGTGCTCAGCTTGGTGCCGATCGCCGTGAAGGCGCTGATGCAGACCATTGCGATGAAGCCCGCGATCAATCCGTATTCGACGGCGGTGGCGCGGACGTGTTGCGCAGAAACCGCCGGAGACGTCGTGCATGAGACACCTCGGAGCGGGCAACGTGCCCCTCGTCGTGGTGATATGAGCCCTACGGGATACGGGATCGCTAATAGGCCACAGACTTCGCTCGACGTGATTAGCCGATTGCTACCGCAGAGCCGCGGTTGACGCCCAGCCATGTGGGAAAATATGACTGATCAAGATGAGCTGCATGACAGAAGGAGTGCAAACGCCTTGGTTAATCATCTGTGCAATCTAATGACGATCATTGGCTATGTCATCAAATACGGATTTAATATAAGGGGTTATAAACATGGTGCGAAACAGCTCAGCTAGACGCTGGGGTCCGTCATGCATCCCGGATTTGGGAGCAATCAAGCCTCTAGGAATGACTGTGGTCATAATTCTAATTAGGCGATTTGTGAAACCAAACCGGGAGCAGGAATTTTTAGCTTCGTACAGAGCGCAGAAGCCAGTCAGCAATATAGCTTTTAAAGGAGAAACTCTAACTAAAATCAACGACGAAGAAGATCTCCCGCCAGGGCTATCGAGTTTCCCCTTGGATGTGCCGGACTGCATAACGTATCTGAACGTTGCCCAATGGGCGACCTGGGACGCCTTCGCCAAGCAATTTGACGTGACCTCATCGACCGTCTTCGACCCGACATTCGAAACGCAACCGCGACAGCGGGTAACTCTCAACGTCGTAGCGTGAACATGGAGTGTTTAAAAGTAAACTGCTGCTCGCGCCTTATCACGCCTCTGCAGCAGCCCCAACCCCGTGTGCGAATCCTTCAGCACCAGGCGGATGGCCTCGGGGCGCGACAGCCGCGGCTTGCTGCGGTTCAAGGGATAGGTCCAACTCGCATCGAATCACACTGCGAAATGAGTTCGTCGAGGTCGGCCTTGTGCTTCCGCAGAGTGGTGAGGAACCTTGCCGTCGAAACCTCAGGGTCCTCGCCGAGCATGCGTATCTCGTTGCCCCTTTCCAGGAACTCGATTTCTTCGACCAGAATGTTGTGATGGTCGTGGAGATCGGCGACGAACCTCTGAAAATCCATGGTCAGTTCTCCCCTTCGGCCGAGGCCGGAAGATGGCCCTTGCCCTGTCTTGACTCAGCCATTCGCAATGCATCGAGCGACTGCCGGACGGCTTCGGGCCGCGAGAGTGGCGGATCGTGACGCTGGCGCAAGGTGTCGATGAAAGCCAGGAGGTCGGGCTGGAGGCGGACCACGACTTGCTGACCCTTGCCTGTCGGCTCAGGGCCTCGTTTTTCCTTGCTAGCACGGTTTGACTCTCCATCGAAACCATGCTAACATAGCTGTTTCAGGTTGCCAAGGTGCTGGTAACACCAAGGCGGCCCTGACCACCGCAGTTCTGAGGAGACCGCAATGGCTATCGACGCCCATAGCACAACCGCGCCCGCGTTTCAGCGCGCCTTATTAGGGGCGCCCGGCTACTGACCGGATCCATCCCCGCTGACGCCGTACCCGTGCCGAGAGCTGCGGGCGAGCGGGGTGCGGATCGCGATGGACGATTTCGGGACGGGCTACTCGTCCCTTGGTTATCTCCGGAGCTTTCCGTTCGACAAGATCAAGACTGACCGCAGTTTCGTCCGAGATCTGGAAACCAGTGCCGATTGCAAGGCCATCGTGCGCGCGGTCACCGGACTGGGCATGAACCTGGGTATCGCCATCAAGGCGGAAGGGGTCGAGACGGCCGCCCAGCTGGACCAGATCCGGGCCGAAGAATGCGATCAGGTCCAGGGACACCTGTTCAGTCGTCCGGTGCCGGCACGTGACGTGGCGGCACTTTTCAGTCGGCTGTTGCTCCTGGCCGAGCCGCGTCGTACTCAGGACGAGGCAGCGTAGTTTCAAGGCGAAGCGTCATCGCTGATGGGGACCGGTCGACCCTGCTCGGTGACGGTTGCTGCGGGGGCCTGTCGCAAACTTCCGGCGTTAACGGTTCGTTAGCCAGGCCGACCGAGTTTGCCGCCTCTCGTTCGGCGGCACCCATGATCCTGTCCGCCATCGCGGCCAAGCTGAAAAGCCGGTCGAAGAACGACTTCAAGGGCCGCCACTTCGAGGCGGGCTGATCGTCCAGGCGGTCTCCCGGTACCTGCGCTACCGCGTCGACGAGACCTACGTTCGGATCCGGGGCGAGCGGCGCCACCTGTACCGCGTCATCGACAAGCACGGCGAGGCGGTCGAATTCCTGCTCACCTCCAGGCGCGACCTCGACGCGGCCAAGCGCTTCTTCCGCCGCATTCGTGCTGGCCCGTGCGGATCCAGGCGCGACGATAGCGCTGGTGGCCATCATGGCGCTGATCAACGTCGGGCTCGTCGCGGCGCTATGGTCGGAGCAACGCCAATCCGTCCGCTCCATGGTCGGTCAGCTTTAGGCGGACAAGGGCCGCTTCTCCGCATTTCGAGGCGTGTGGCAGAAGACGCCTGCCCCCGGTGAGCAGAACTCCGGTACCGCGGTGTTGTGCCTCATCACTGTCCTGCGGGTTCGGAGGCGGCGGGCAGACCCAGCGTCCTCCCAGGGTAGCCTGCCGCGTCGAAGTACCTCGTGTCGCCGACGTACTGCGTCGCGACCGCGGTCACCCGCCCTGCGGCGTCGGGCGTGGATGTCGACCTCGCGAGCGCCATGCGGGAAGCGCGCCGTCCGGCATCGCCTCTTCCAGCACGCGACCGACGAGGTGCCCGACATCGGGGACATCCAGCCGCAGGATCCGCGCCATGGTCTTGCCGAGGTCAGCGTTGCTCGTGGGCGCAGCGTCCGAGAAGTGGGTACGGAAGTCGGGGCCGATGGCGCCTCCGGTCACCGCAGTGTCGGCACGGCTGAAGCTGCCATGCATTCCCTGGCCCGGCGACAGCCTGGCTCGGTTCGCACGGAGCCACGTGCCCAGAGCCTCGACGAGCGGCCGGGAGCGTTCGGCACGGGCGGCACGGCGCTCCTCGGGCGATCGGCCGTTGATCTCACGCTCAACGGCGAAGATCGCGTCGATGCGCGATACCGCCTCGACGGCGATCGGTGCCTTCTGCAACTCGGCCAGCTCGAAGAACTTGCGACGGGCATGGCCCTCCGCCTGCAACTCCACTCGGCTGCGCCGAGCGGAGCCTCTTGCAGGCTCCGCCCAGCACGCCGCCTCGATGATGACGCCCGGCTTGCGATGCAGCTCGTAGAGCCGGCCGAAGCCCGAGAAGGCGTCCGCCTGGATGATGCCCGCGTACCCGCCCAACCAGGTCTCGGCATGGGAGCCGGAGCGGTCGGGGGAGTAGAAGTAGGCCGCGGCCGGCGGGTCCCGGCCGCCGAACGGACGATCGTCGCGCACCCCCGTCCACAGCCGACCGGTGCGCGTCTTGCCACGGGCGAGGACCGGGACCGGAGTGTCGTCGAGGTGGATGCGGGCACCGGCGTTGGCGAGGGTCGGAGTCCACTATGGCGCGGCGTCGGATCGGTCAGGAGGCGCTGGCGCTGCCCGGGGCGGGGCGTGCGGGCCGCAGCTCGACGCTGGATCAGCTCGGGGACCATGAGGAAGTGTGTGGTCCCTGCGACGGCATAGGGGCAGGCACGATATTGTTGGCTGGTGCCCCGACCTTCGAAGCAATCGAAGCCTGCCGCTGACCCTGATTCGGCACCGCCCGTCGCCGATGCAGCCGGCGTCGTGCAGGTCAAGGTCTGGCTGCTCGGGATCAGCCCCATGGTATGGCGGCGCCTCCTGGTACCGGATACCTGCACCTTGCGCGAGTTGCACGGCATGATCCAGGTCGCGATGGGCTGGGAAGGCATCCACCTGTATCAGTTCTGCCTCCGCTCCCGCCGTTACGGGTCGTGGGAGGTGTCGGCCTCCTCGCCTGACATCACGTTGGCAGCGCTGAAGCTGCGCCGGGGCGCCCGGTTCACCTATGAGTACGACCTGAACATCCCGTGGCGGCACGAGGTCAGGATCGAGGAGAGCCGGCTGGATGCGGAGCCGGGCAAGGTCCTCCCGCGCTGCATTGCCGGTGACGGCGCCTGCCCGCCGGAGGACTGCGGCGGGCCGCGGGGCTACCTGGCCGGCTTGGACGACGCATCGTCGTGGGACGCCTTGGAGGACCTGCACACGATGGCGGACATCCTGCGCGAGGTGGTGCTGGAGAACAGGCCCGAGGTGCTCGGGGACCAGGACAAGCGCTGGCAATTGGATGATGCGCTTGAGCGGGCCGAGGCGCGCGAGCGCGCCCGGGGTTGCCCGTTCGTCCAGCGGTCGGTGAACGCCAGGTTGCGCAAGGGCGAGCACCTGATGCTCATGCACCAGCAGTAGTGACCTTCCCGGCGCGGTGCCGGACGAGGAGGTCGGCGGCGAGCAGGGCGGCATCGTCACCTCGCTGCTGCCGGATGCTGGCGACCAGAGTGTGGGCGGCGGGGTCGGTCAGCTGGTCGAACCGGCGCTGGAGCGTGGCGGCCGTCGTCTCGGCGTAGAGCCGGGTGGTGCTGATGCTCTCGTGCCCGAGAAAGCGCTGCAGGTCGGTGATGTCCATCCCCAGCGCGAGAAGCCGGGTGGCCACCGTGTGCCGCAGCAGGTGCGGGTAGACGCGCTTGGTGATCCCCGCGGCACTGGCCACCCCGCGGACGACCTGACCGACGCGCTGCCGGGTCAGGGTGTACGGTGCCGGCCCTGTCCCCTGTTGCCGGCTGGCCAACAGCGGCCCGGCCCGGCGGGCGCCGATGTGCAGCCGGAGCAACTGGGCCAGGTCGCGCCGGATCGGCACCTCGCGGCGTTTCCCACCTTTGCCGTGTTGGATCGTGACGAGGCGCTCGGCGAGGCTGACGTCCTCGACCCTGAGCTGCACCAGCTCGGACGCACGGGCACCGGTTTCCAGCAGGGCTTGCAGCATCAGCCCGGTCCTGCCGCCCTGGGCGTAGGCTTGGTCCAGAAAGCGCAACTCTTCCTCAACGGTCAGACGGTCCACGCCGTCGCGGCGCTCTGGTGTGGCATGCAGGCCGGCCCGCGCCCTGGCGGCTTTGAACACCGCCTTGCTCTGGGCATAGTCGATGCCCTCGCGCACGAGCACGGCGGCGACAGCGGCAGCGGCACGCGCAATAGAGGCTATGCCGCAGTTTGCCTTGCATGGTTCAGAATGCAAACTCGTGGCGTCGGGCCAGCTAAATGCGCCAGAGTGGGCCAGCGGGGGCCATGCCCGACCCGCTTGGGCTTTCCACTCCGGCTCTTGTGGAAAGCTCGCACATCAGCTTTCGCCATCCCCGACCGGAGGTGCGCCATGCGCGTCAGCATCCTGCTCCAGATCACTGCCGACGACGGCACCGCCGGCCGTGCCGAGGAGGTCGCCGCATTCGAGAAGGCGACGGAGCGGGCCGAGGACGTCGGCCTGTCGCTTGCGGACGGCAAGGGCTTGCTCGCCGCCGTCCAACGCCGGATCGTGGAGGCCCAGGCTGGAGAGTGGGCTGGGTGCCACCGCTGCTGCACATCGTGCGGCGCCCGGCGACGCCGCAATGGCAGCTACCCCGTCCTATTCCAGACTCTGTATGGCGATGTGCAGCTTGCCAGCCCGCGGCTGCACCGCTGTGCGTGCCAGGGCAAGGAAGGCCCGGCCACCGTCGCGCCATTGCGGGACCTGCTTCCTGGCCACGTCGCCCCTGAGCGGCTGTACCTGGAAGCGCGGTGGGCTTCGCTCGTGCCCTACGCCGCCGCAGTCACAGGCTACGCCGAGCAGGCCGGCATCCCTGCCGACCCCAGCGCCTTTATCGCGGTGCTGAAAGCCCGCCTCGTCAAGACGGCCGACGCCACCGATCAAGCTTTCCCAAAGAACGAACACGTCGAGATCGTGGCCGGCGAACCCGTGGTGAAGCGGCTGCGGGCGCGGGAGGCCGTCGATGGCACGGCCTTCCTGGAACGGCTGCTCAAGGCGCGTATGGTCCCAGCCGCGTCCTGGATGCGCTTGCCGACGCCGAGCACTGGCTGGGCTGGACCCGGCACTTCGGCCCGGTCTCGGGCTTTGAGGCCAAGCTGGACCGTCCGCGCGAGCGCTACCTTGCCACCGCCTTCTGCTACGGCTGCGGTCTTGGCCCAAGCCAGGCGGCGCGCTCCCTCAAGGGTCTGGACCGCCGACACGTGGCCTTCGCCAACCAGCGCCACATCACGGAGGAGAACCTGGATGACGCCATCACCGGCGTGATCGACGCCTACGCCTGCGTCGGCCTGCACCGCCACTGGGGCACCGGCAACACCGCCTCCGCCGACGGCATGAAGTGGGACGTGCATCCCGAAAGCCTGAAATCCTCCTACCACATCCGCTACGGCGGCTATGGCGGCATCGGCTACTATCTCGTGTCCGATACCTACATCGCCCTGTTCTCGCGCTTCCTGGCCTGCGGCGCCTACGAGGGCCACGCCATCCTCGACTTCGTGGCCGAGAACCGCTCGCTGCTGCAGCCATCCACGGTGCATTCCGACACCCACGGGCAGAGCGCCCCTATCTTCGGGCTGGCGCACCTCCTCGGCATCGAGCTGATGCCGCGCATCCGCAGCTGGCAGGACCTGCACCTGTTCCGGCCCGACGTGGACGCCCGCTACGAACACATCGACGGCCTGTTCACCGGGGCGCCATCGACTGGCCGCAGATCGAAGCGCACGTGCCGGACATGCTGCGCGTAGTGCTCTCGGTCCGTGCCGGGCGCCTACTGCCGTCAGCTATCCTGCGACGGCTCGCCACCTACAGCCGCAGGAACCGGCTCTACTTCGCCTTCCGAGAACTCGGCCGGGTTATCCGGACAGACTTCCTGCTCCGCTACCTCGGCTCCGTCGAACTGCGACGCGCCATCGGCGCCGCCACCAACAAGAGCGAGCTGTTCAACCGCTACGCCCAATGGGTCGCCTTCGGCAGCAGCGGCCTGGCCACAGCCACCACGCGAGACGAGCAGCGCAAGATGGTCAAATACAACCACTTGGTCACCAACCTGCTCATCTTCCACACCGCCATCGGCATGACGCGGGCACTGGACGAGATCGCGGCCAACGAGCACGGCGCAGCGATCACACCGGAAGCCCTGGCCGGCACCAGCCCCTACCTGAATGAGCACCTTAACCGCTTCGGCAGCTATGAACTCGATCTCAGCAAGCCGCCGGTGCCGCTGCCCTTCGAGCTGCCCGACAGGTTAAGGCTGTCACAACGGGGCGCGACGGCACCTGTGTGAACTCGTGGAACGAATCCTTGCCATGGTCCGTAATCGTCGCCTGTCCCGTAGAAGGCGATGCAGCCGTCCTCGGGCTCCCTCTCGATTGAGAGGTCGTGGAGCCCGACGTCAACAAAATTCACCGCACGCTTCACTACTCAGACTACATCAAATATCTCTCACCGTGGCTCGATCTACTGATCCTGTTCCGGACGGTCGAGACGATGCTGGCCGAAGGCGGTTCACGGCAAGGCGAAAGGATCACTTAGACCCGAAAAAAAGTTCGGCGGCGTGAGGCCATCACATCGCCTGCGCGTTGTCGCTCCGTCATTCGAATGGAGTTGTCATGGCCAAGACGATCGGTCCTTCCCGCCTGTCCGCCACCGGTCCCGCCACCCCGCCCTCGGGGATGGCCGCGACCGGCAAGAAGCAGTCAAGCGCGAGCGGCAAGGGCAAGCCGCAGTCCGCCGAGCCGGGCGGGCGCAATCCCAATGGCGGCGAGACCCATCAGGCCACGGGCGGCCTGACGACCAATTTCGGCGTCCCCGTCAGCGACAACCAGAACAGCCTGAAGGCGGGGCCACGCGGACCGACGCTGCTCGAGGATTTCGTCCTGCGCGAGAAGATCTTCCACTTCGACCACGAGCGTATCCCCGAGCGCATCGTCCATGCCCGCGGCTCCGGCGCGCACGGCGTGTTCGAAGCGACCGCCGACATCTCCAACCTGTCGAAGGCGGCGGTATTCAGGAAGGGCACTAAGACCGAGACCTTTGCCCGATTCTCGACCGTCGCCGGCGGCGCCGGATCGGTCGACACGCCGCGCGACGTGCGGGGGTTCGCGGTCAAACTCTACACGACCGAGGGCAATTGGGACCTGGTCGGCAACAATATCCCTGTGTTCTTCATCCAGGACGCGATCAAGTTTCCCGACCTCATCCACGCGGTCAAGATGGAGGCGGACCGCGGCTATCCACAGGCCGCGACGGCGCACGATACCTTCTGGGACTTCATCGGGTTGATGCCCGAGGCGACGCATATGATCATGTGGGCGATGAGCGACCGGACCATTCCCCGCTCGCTGCGGACGATGGAGGGGTTCGGAGTCCATACGTTCCGCCTGGTCAACGAGGCGGGCGGTTCAACGTTCGTCAAATTCCACTGGAAACCGGTTCTGGGGCTTCAGTCGACTTGCTGGGACGAAGCGGTCAAGATCGCCGGGGCCGACCCCGATTATCATCGTCGCGACCTGTTCGAAGCGATCGACGGGGGCAATTTCCCGGCATGGGATCTCGGCATCCAGCAATTCGACGAGGCGTTCGCCGCGGCGCAGCCCTATGACGTGCTCGACGCGACCAAGCTGATTCCGGAGGAAGTGCTGCCGGTGCAGATCATCGGGCGGATGACGCTCAACCGTAACGTGGACAATTTCTTCGCCGAGACCGAACAGGCGGCGTTCCTTCCGACGAACGTCCCGCCTGGGATCGATTTCTCCAACGATCCGCTGCTCCAGGGCCGGCTGTTCTCCTATCTCGACACCCAGAAATCGCGGCTGGGCACGACCAACTTCCACCAGATTCCGATCAACGCCCCACGCTGCCCGTTCGCCAACATGCAACGCGACGGGATGATGCAGACGATGGTCCCTAAGGGCCGCGCCAATTACGAACCCAACAGTCTCGCCGATGGCGGCGAAGAAGGCGGGCCGCGCGAGAACGGATCGGAAGGCTTCGTAACCGTCGTGCGCAACGACGAGCGCAACGACGCTTCAGAAAAATTGCGGGTCCGTGCCGAGACCTTTGCCGACCACTACAGCCAGGCGCGAATGTTCTTTCGCTCGCAGACCGCGATCGAGCAGGCGCACATCGCCTCGGCGCTGGTGTTCGAACTGTCGAAGGTCGGCATTCCCGCGATCCGTGCGCGGGTCGTGGGCAATTTGCGCAACGTCAACGAAGGGCTGGCGACGCGGGTCGCGGCCGGGCTGGCGATGGAGTTGCCCGCGGCCAGTCCGGCGGCGAAGGAGCCGATCGACATGGAGCCGTCCGACGCGCTATCGATCGTCAAGCAGGGCGATCCGCCGATGAAGGGACGCAAGGTCGCGATCCTGTTCGCGGAAGGGTCCGACAAGGCCGAGATCGAGCAAATCAAGGCACAGGTCGAACAGGCTGGCGGAACCGCGTTCCTGGTCGCGCCGAAGGTTGGCAGCCTGCCGGTCAAGGAGGGGACGCTGACCGCCGACGGGCAATTGGCCGGCTCGCCGTCGGTGCTCTTCGATGCGGTGACGATGGTCCTGATGCCCGATGCGGTCGCCAAGCTGATGAACGACAGTGCCGCGCTCGGCTGGTTGATGGACGCCTATGCCCATTGCAAGACGATCGGCCATTGCCAGGGGTCTTTGAAGCTGATCGAGCGACTGGGGCTGGAGATCGACGCGGGCGTGGTCGGCAACGACCGCTTTGCCACGGTCGCGCCGAAGCGGCATTGGGAGCGCGAGCCAAAGGTGCGAGACCTAGCCTAGTGCCGGCTTTCGCGCCGAGCTGATTCATGATTCGTCATGCTGCATGTTCAGCCGTGTTGCACGGACCAGGGAGTGGGCGCAGTTGCCCCAGCCCCGGCTGTGGTTCAGGCGACACGGACGGAGATCGGGCGTCCCAGCTCCAGCATACGGTTGAGCGCATGGACGGCGACGTCCACCTCGGTCGCCTGGCGCCGGTCCGTACGCGAGCGCAGCCCGTCGCCGATCACCTGCTTGAACCTGCCGATGGCCGCCTCGGCCCGAGCCCGCCTCGTGTAGCCGGACGCTTTCTGCCAAGCCGCGCGTCCGTGCTGGGCGATGCTTTGCAAGTGGCGGTCCCGCTGCGTGGGCGTGGTCTCGGCCGTCTCGCTCGGCACGGCCGTGGAACGCGGGGGCACGATGATCGCCGCTGCGGGACAGCGCTCGGCGACCGCAGCGGCAACGCCCTCCTGGTCGTAGGCGCCGTCGGCGGTGAACGAGGCCATGGGTCCCGCGACCTGGTCGAGCAAGGGGCCGACCTCGGCGCCGTCATCGACCTCCTTTGCGGTCAGCGTCGTCGCGACGATCTGGCCGGTGCCGGCGTCCAAGCCGACGTGCAGCTTGCGCCAGGACCGGCGCGTTTTGGTGCCGTGCTTCTCGACCAGCCACTCGCCCGCGCCGCAGAGCTTCAGGCCCGTGCTGTCCACCAGCAGGTGCAGGGGCTTCGCCGTCCCTGCGCGGCCATGGGCGTGGCACCTCCAGCGTCTCCGCCCGGCGGCAAAGGGTCGTGTGGTCCGGCACGGCCAGGGTGAGCCCGAGCAGGCCGATGACGGAGCCGATCAGGCCCTCTGTCTGGCGCAAGGCCCAGGCGGAACACGGCCCGGAGCGTGAGTGCCGTCAAGATCGCCAGAGGCGAATACCAGGGTTGGCCGCCCGGGGTCGTGCGCGGCGCCGCCCGCCATGCCTCGATGGCTTCGTCCGTGAACCAGACTGTCAGGCTGCCGCGTTGGCGCAAGCTGGCGTCATACGCGCGCCAGTTCATGAGCTTGTGCTTCTGCTTGGGAATGTGACGGCGGCAGTCCTGGTTCAGCTTGAACGGCAAGGTGGGCATCCCGGGTCAGGTCAGGGCGGAGCTTCCTACGCCGGCGCGGTTCTCGGCGCCACCGGATGGGTCCGTGCAACAAAGTCACCGCCAATTCTGCCTCCCCTTGCGAATCGCGAAAAGGACAGCGAATCACAGCGGGGCCCGCTGGGAACCGGTCGAGTCAGAAGCAAGTGCCGCTGGTATAACGACCCGTGAACACCGCAAATTTGCGCCAAGCCCCGCCAGCGTGCATGCGCTCGATACCCGGCTTGGACTGACGGGCCTCAGCAAGGCAAATGGGCAGGCGATCGCCAACCAGGCGCACGCGCTTCTGGCTTTCGGAACGACAGCGCGGCCCTAATGACCACGTGCCCCGGCGCTAGACTAGGGCGTGTTGACATTCCCGCTTCTTTTTCGCGTTAGACGATTCGATTGGCGTTGATCAAACCTGAGGTAGTTTTTTCGGTCATTTTCGGCGGGAGGGGTTCCCCGACGTGCAACACTCTGAT
>JAABUT010004051.1_pt1 | contig 11967 bp, 11 predicted proteins | sample 5559281 | NCBI WGS metagenome assembly JAABUT01 (sample SAMN10711880, study PRJNA513359) | rock metagenome | isolation source: Antarctica rocks | place: Antarctica: Victoria Land, Ricker Hills nord | collected 2016-01-04
CCAAAGCTGTTCCCATTGAGGATTGCCCCTTCCTGTTCAAGAAGCACTGGTTCTGGAAAAGGTGCTTGACTCACACTCACTCGCTCTGTCTCACCCACATGCTCATCCACTCACTCACCCAACCACCTGCTCACTGACTCACACTCACGCGCTCTCTCTCACCCATATGCTCGTCCACTCACTCACCCAATCACCTGCTCACTGACTCACCCAATTAGCCACTCACCCACTCACTCACTCACCCACCTGCTCACTGACTCACTCAATCATGCAATCAACCACTCACTTGCTCACCCACTCACCCAATCACTCAGTCACCCACCCACCCACCCTCTCATCATGTGGACGTGAATTGCTTGCTATTTGCCAGTTGTAATCCAGGTCAGCAGGACAAGGCTCTCATCATGCCCTTGAAACAGCTACTACAACATCCCATAGCCCATGTGGATTCTGAACCCGTGCAGGTACGCCAATCGTGGGCTGGGTTACCAGGAGAAAGCGGTGTTGATGAAGAAGATTGAGGATGCCAAGGCAAGAGGGGAAGCACCCCCTGACGAGCCGGGCATGCAGCAGATCTTAGCAGAACTGAAGAATGCCAGCGCTGTCTCTGAGCTCCCTACCAATGAGCATCTTGTTGGCCTGCCAGCAAAACAGTTATAGGCAATCACATCTGTTATGGAGCTCAATTCGTGCAACCCGATACGGTCACAGCGGCAATGTAACATGTTCTAAGGTGGCAGGCTGCTGAAGAGGGGGTCAACAACATTGGTTGATGAAGCTACCAGGCATGCAAGAAGCCATGCAGTGATGGTGAAGTTCAAGAGAGCATTATGGGCTGATTGAGTTGTACCAGCAGTCTAGCCAACAGGAGGCAATGCAGTTCATCTTTGTTCCGTAGAAACTTTCAAGACTCATGTCCAATCCTCTGTGATGTCAGCCTTCTGTACTGTTCAAGAATTTTACCATTTGGCTGCTTTTTACCTAGTCATGGTTAATTGTATATTAGCATGTGAGGAGATGTCATGCATATGCACATTTGGAGTTTGCTTTGTTATAACTGAGTTTTTACTGTCCCAAGGCGTTTCTGAGTTTAGATTTCCACTGTAGAATGGACGTTTCTGGGTTAAAATCGACGTTTTGGGATTGAAAAGAGCTGTAAACTTCGCATGCCTTCACCCGTCAAGAACATTGTCTGCAGTTGTAATACGCACTTGTCAGCATGGTTGATAAGCTAGATCATGATGTAATTGTCGTAAAGTAGAACCTGAAGGCAGTACCCACACTGCTTTGCTGAACCCAAAATTGCTGCATTGCCAAACCCTTGTATGCTGCCTTTATCATGATCTGTACAGTCGTTGACCAATATTGCTGCAATGTAATGTACATGTGCACTGCATACAACCTGGTCATTACAGTTTGTGGCCTGTTTGTACGTACTTCAATGTACAATGATTGGAGTCCATTGAATGTTGGTGTAGTGCTGTTTGCACTCCACAAACCTGCACTTGGCTAAGCGCCCAGCAGCATGATGTAGACATCTGACAATCTGCATGCAATGGCATTGTTGTGACTGATGTAAAGCAATGAAGGCATACAAACTTTGCTGCTCTCTGCTTATTATTTCTGATTCAATCATTCCCTGCTTTTGTGCAGACAGCTGTTTAAACTTCAAATTTGCTTCAGTTCCTTGTTTGGCTGTTCAGATTCATCCCATATAGTCTGTCCTACAGTGACAAACTGCGCATGTGCCATCGACTGACCCGTGGACACACAACTTTCTTCCAAAATCGTGGCTAAACAAGGCATTTGACAGCACAATCCCAAAACCCGTGTCCAGGCATTCTTGAAGCAGACCTCGTCTGATGTTCTGCTGGCAAAACAGCATGGTGGCCTGAATTATATGCCACTCTGTTACAACATGCAAAAAGCTTTGTTCGCATATATGTAGATCACATGCAATGCCTGGGGCGCCTCTAACAACTCAGATACATCATCCTGTGGCAACAGACTTGCAGAGAGAGCGAGATAGGTTTTAGTGCTCAAGGCAGTGTCTCAGCTTCAGTGCTTTTGGTGGAGCCCAACTCCTGTCTCAAAGATTCTGAGTATTGCCTCTGAACCATGACCAATGCACCCGCAGCACATGGCCCTTCTCACCGCTCATGTAACTATTGCATCAGGAGCTGGCCGCAAACCTAGCTGCAGCCTTACAACTGAAAGTATGGGTTAGGTGTTGTTGGCCCCAGAAGGGACAGCACCAGAATGCACTCTGCCCACTGAGCAGTCCATTGGGGGTTTTCTGTAGTATTTGTGACAGTATCACAAACTGCAGAATTCCATCTTCACCATATAGGCAGATTGTCCGGGGGATATGCATTTCACCCTGCACTACCAAGCACACCCCTCAGCTCAACTGCCCAAATTGAGTGTCCTGAACTCTACTTAGTCTCTGCCAATCTTACCATGTCAACCAGGTGCTCATGATGGCACAACAGTCATGCGCATCACAACACAAGCCATGCCTTCTTGCTTGACATCGACACTGCTTGAGTATGCATGAGGCGTAACGCATGTACAATCCCATCGATACAGCCAACTGGCTCAACTTGCAATTCAGTGTATCTGTCACCGATGCAAAGAAGAAAGCTTACATCCAGGTTATCCATTCCCTCCCATCCACCACCATCAATTGCTTCATTGGCTAGCCGATCTGCACTTTGGTTGGTATGCCTGCATTAGCAGCACACATGAAAGTTGCATGGTGGTTACAGGCAGAGGAGAACATGGATCTCACATGTACAAACACAGTGGAAACAGTACACTTGACGACTTGCATTTGTGGCATTCAGCATGTTGCAAAGATCAGGCGCAGCAGCGAGCAAGCTTGCCGTGAGGAGATGTACCAGACGCACTGATGTGTAGCATCCTTCACTACTGTACATGCACATTTGTATGCATAATGAACATGCAAACTATGCAAACAAATGTGCATCAAAGAGACCAATGCTGACGTCGACATCATTCATTCCTGTGCAGACAGAGTCTACACAATGTACCTGTAGATATGTTCAATCTGGAAATCATGAAAAATCAGCCTTTGCATCACAAGCATGGTCATACAGGTCTCGCAGGAGCTGTGACTTCCTCTGCCAGCGCCCTTGCACCTGCAAGCAGCACAATGCCTTTTGGCAACTTCCCTTGAAGTGCATGACATGCACTGAATGAAACCATGGCAAGGTATGCAGGCTGCTCTGGCTGTGAGTGTGTCAACTATTCCAAGAGGAAATGTGGGGCAAAGAACCACCTGCAGGCAATGTTTCAGGTGGCAGGATTGGGTGACTCAGCTAAGCTAAGCCAAGCCGATTTCTGCATGGTATGATACAAGGCACACATGCAGATCCTGATCCACAAGCAAGTAGTGCAAGATGCACATAGAGGCAGTGTAAGACTATGTCTATTCAGATCAATAACAAAGCAAACTGGATTCAGTTGTTGCAGGGTGGGCCACAGATTTTGTTGATCTCGGTACACACCTGCTTGACGACTAGGTTGGAGTCCCCTCTGACTTGGATGTTCCTCACGCCAGCATCATATGCAGCCTGCATTACAGTCAGCTTCAAGTTTGTAATGCTATGTGACAGAGGCACTCTTTCCAGCCAGCGCTGTACCAACATTGGAACAACATGATGATGAATGGAATTTCATGCAATGCCTGCAAAAACCTATCATTGTCTGCTGCATTTCTGAGGCAGAGATTGCAGGTCCAGCGTGTAAGCAAAAACACACCTCCAGGCCAAAGACGAGGGCAGAGTATTCCGCTTGGTTGCCTGTGGCATCGCCCAAATAGGTGGAAATGACCGCTATCTGCAACGGTGTGTCTGACTCACACAGGATACGATGTCGGGTCTGCAGGCGCAATTGCGAGCAACGACACCAAGGACACTGGAATAGAAATTTGAGCAGAGGGCGCTCGTACGCACCTGACTCCAAGTCTCATCGTACTCTTCCCACACATACAGAGCTGCTCCAGCACCAGCCTGCCTATCGCCACTGTAAAGATTAAGACGTGAGGCACCGTCAAATTCCTGCAAAAGACGAGAATGAGCTGCATGACTAGCCGGCTGCAGACGCTGGGTTTGTCGTTAAAGCTAGATCCTGTGGATACCAGTAAGTATAGACAGTCCCCGTAAAGGTCATCGCCATAGTAAGCCATGTAGGCCTCTGATACTGGCTAGGGTCAGAACCCGACACCCTTCCGCAAACTCCGCGATCCCGGATCCCGGATGCAATTCGGGCCCACAACAGGCTGCTACCTGAGAACACTAAGAAACGAAATCAACCGTGGTCCTAGCGCCCATCGGCACCGACAGTAGCAACGGAGAATAGAACAGTGCAGACAGATCAGTCATCGCCCACAGGAGCACTGCAAATCCTGCAGGGATTGCATAAATCCCTTGGCTGTGAGTAGGAAATGTGGACTAGACGTTGTGTTTCAGCAAGAAAGCTGTAAGGCTCAAGCGATGAGCAGTTGACGTCTGTATTCTGCATTGGAAGCAACGATATGCCGTGGACCGTCGCAAGGCTACAGCATTTGGACAGCAGCAGAATGGGCACTGAGGGCTTGCAAATGCATGTTCAAGAAGTGGATTGGCATCATCACAGGCTTTGATGTGGCCATATTCAGTTGGAGGAACTATGCATGTCACCTGTGAAATGTCTTGAAGCAGGTGCAATCTAGAGAGCTACCTGAATATTTAATGCATAAGGGCAAAGCTGGGCAAAAAAGGACAAAAGCCTTGGCAAGACTGCAGCAGATCTGTCTAGACAGGCTTGGAAAATACCCAATCAGGCAGTTGATGCCCAGAACCACGATCGAGCCTTGGAGAATCAATGCGCCTTACCAACTCCCACGTGCGTACTCAGTCTATCCTTGAATCTGCCTTGTCCTATTTACCAATTGCTGTCTACCAGACTGTACATGTCATGCCAACTACATGTCTGCAAGTGCCTGCTTGAGCCTGGTAACGCTACCAGTTATGCTGCCAGTTACGCCTAGTGATGCTGCCACCAGTGAACATAGCCTGTTTGTTTGTAAATTCTTGAATCATTTGCCAAAGCACCCATCACTATCTATCAACATATCTCTCATATGCTGGCTTAGAGACCATACAGTTCTTGACAAACACTTGACTCACAGAAAGATGAGTCATGTGCAAAAGTTTCTGGACAAACACCTGGTGTATCAGGGTGTACTGCCCTAAATTTGCACTACAAAACAAGATTGTCCATGAAATGCTCTGCCTAAAGGTGCCCCATCATCTGTATATCCATCTCCATCACCATATCATGTGATGATCTCTTCCATCTTTCACAACCAAGGTGCGCTGCTATCTCACCGCTGCCCATCTTCAAGGTGCGCTGCTATCTCACCGCTGCCCATCTTCATGTCACTAGCTTGAGCTTGTCACCTCATACAAACTTTCCATTTTAACTAACTTGCTTCTGCAGTCCTCTTTCCCTCAGGGCTCAAAGTCAGGGCACTATCTCAATGTGCCATATGCCGTCAACACGAGAGAAGCCAAAGTAGCGACGATGAGCAGTATGACCAACATCACCGGTCCACTCTGGTCATCATAGCGCACGTTTGCACGCCGCAGGATTTGAACAGTGCGCCTCTTGTACATGAAGAGGGCGTACATCATGAACAGGATTGCAATGGGAGAGATGATGACTCCAGCATACTGCAGGCAGACGCACACACACATTGTCTCTTGAAAAGCTTGTATCCCCAAAGTCCTTTCGCTGCAGGCAGCCTTGCACGCAGACACACCTCTCCTGAAAAGCTTCTACCCACAAAGTTGTGTTGTTTCAGCATGATGCAATCAGCCTTGCATGCAGACATAGTTGGAACGGGTCTTCTCACAAAAAGTCATCACAAATATTGTGGACTGCCTGTCTTGTGATGCACTGTCAGGCGCTGCACAGTGAAGTGTGCAGAGGTCACAAGAACAGGCTACAGCGTGGACTTGATGGTGCTGCAATGGCTGATGTGGCAAGTCATAACCAGAGGCTGCATAATGGTCATGCAGGAGCTGACAGACCCAGCAAGCCTTGGAAGCATGCAAGTGTGTACCATGCTGCCAAGCGCACCGGACAGATGGCAAAACAGTGGCGGGCCACAACGAACTGTTTGATAGGCAATTGCAGACCACTGACAGGCAGATGCAGACCATTGAAAGGCAAGAAATGGATATTCCCCGGCAACTGACCTTGCTTGCTTTACAGGCAGTGTCGTTTGAAGCGCATGTAGTGCTGCTGCCTTCACTTGAGCCCCCCTTGGACCCCCCCACGCTTGACCCCGCCAAGAGTGACAGCCCAGTGAACATCAGCAGCACACTGATTTGCAGCCACTGCAGAAATGTTCTCTCATTAGCAAAGAAGACTTTAGGTTCAACCCTGGTGCGCACTAGTCCCCTTGCTCTTCGCTCTGCTTGCTCAGGGGAGATGGGCCTGTCCTGATCAGGCGTCTTGGGGTTTTGGAAGATTCCTGACCTAAGCAGAGCTGATTTGGGGCTGCACCCTGAGGGTGGGGAAGGGTCATAGGGACCCTGAGCTGAATTGGGGGAATTTGGCCTAGGGTCTGTACCAGCCTCAAGGTCTTTGGGCTGGGTCTGCTGCTTAGGAAACCCTAGGAAGCCAGTCACCATGGACAAAGTCCTGGTGCGAATTGGTGATTTGGCTGTTAGGGTTGATGGCATGTACTGAGGGCTGCTTTCATAGAAGGGCACCTGCTGCGCAAGCTCAGGGTATGCAGCTGCCTGACTAGGTTCTTGGCTTTTGCCACTCACACTGCGCTGAGGACGCTGTGCTCGCTGTGCTTCAAAGGAGGGCGCCAGATGTGATTGTGGAGCATTGCCCATGTCAATGATGTGGTCCCTATCGGCAGCATATGGTAGCTGCTGCTGATGCTGCTGTGGTAGCTGCTGAGGCAGCTGCTCATGGGCCTGCTGCCATGCTGCCTGCTGTTGTTGCTGCTGTCGCTGCTGCTGCTGCCTATCTGGAAGCTGACTGTGCATTGTCGCAAAGCCATCATACCTACCAGGCCGATAGTGCTCTTCCTGCTGAGCTTGCCTTTCAATAGGCAGATCTCCTTCCCACAACTTTTGCCTTGTGGGCAAGGCAGGGCCTGCTTGGACCATCTGCCCAGATGAGTTGTGTGTGTACAAGGGTGCTGTGAGAGCGTCTGATTCAAATACAGGCTGGACAGCCGGCAAATTAGGCGGTCTCCATGGCCCTCTGCTCTGTTGCTCTTCTTCTTTGTCTGGGGCGGGAATGCCCCTCGGCAATGGGCTGTATGGCAATGGCCCAGGGCCTTGCTGAAGGTCCTGACTAGGCAAGGCGTGCAGGCCAGATGGCAGTGCTGGGCTCACGATGGCAGAAGAGGAGGGATTGTAGGGCATTTGAGCAGCGCCCTGGAAGGGGGATGCCTGCTGGTAGGGCACCTGGGCAATGCGCAGCAAAGAAGAAGAGGCGTTTGGGAGTGAAGAGCTGGCCTGGCGCAGGGGCGGCTGGGAAAGGCCCTGCAGGGCACTGGAATGTTGACTAGGCAGTGGTGCAGAGGAGCCTTCTTTCAAAGGAGCTGTCTGTCCCCTTGGCAGTATGGAAGCAGGCATTGATTCTGCCTGTGCTGTTGCTGCCTGTTTAGGCTGCTGCACTGAGTCCTCAGGGTCTGTCTGAGGCAGCCCTGTATCAGACGCTGGACTGCTTGGTAGTTGCTGCTGAGGGGCTGTGCCAGCTTGCCCTGTCTTGGACAGGGGCCTGGGGCTGCTCCGTGCATCTGCCCTGCTCTGCTGCCCCAAGGCATCCAACCCCTGCCCTTGCTCCTGCACTAGCCCAGGCTGCTGACCCCTAATCCTTTGCTCGTCTTCACCCAGCATGACATCACTGTCAGGCTGACTCACACCTTCCTCTGAGCTTGCCTGTTCTGGCTTCTTGCGCCGGAAGAAGTGGTTGAAGCGCTGAGTCAGCTGCTTTGACTTGGGCTCTGGCTGCAGCAGGGCTGTTGCTCGCGAGCCCTCAGTGGTAGGGAACAGCCATGCTGCTGCATCCTGCACACCACATGTCTTGGCTGTTGACCTTCCCCATTCATACACACGCACATCATGTGAGCGGCTTTGCCTGGGATCAGAGGGGATCAGAGGGGTGATTAAAATGGATCAGGCATTGCCACCAGAACTCAGACATACCCAGCAGTTTCTGGTACAGCAGGATAGACACGACGCCAGAAAAACAATGTCGAACGCTTTCAATGTGCAAGAAGAGTGTGTGAGCAGAAGAGCTGAAGGGGTGGTGAAGTGACCTTGTGAGATGTATGTTGGTGATGCTGTGTGAGAACAAGTGAACAGGCCAAGCATCATACAGCATTGACTGCAACCTGGATCATGTTGCTCTGTCAGGTTGCTGTTTTCTCACCTAAGAAAATCTTCAACATTACATGAAGATTTATGGTCACTCAAAATCCTTCTAGTTTGGAGTGCACACAACTTGTGTAGACAAAGCAACAGCAAGTAGACAGACAGGCAGCAGCAAATGCATCCTGCTTTTGCCTATGCAACACAGGGCACACAAGCATCATGACCAAAGTCTGCACAAGGATTGTGAGCATGGAAATGCACCTTGAGGTATGGGTCTTTAGGGTCTGCCATCTCCTCCCAGCTGGCAGGAGTCATGACATAGCCCTCCTTGTCAGCCGGCAGGAACCAGTAGGGTATGGCCTCAATGCGGTTAGGGTACAGGCTGGCAACGCCATGCAGGTACTTGCTGAACTTAGGCACCCTCAACAGCAGACCTGACACAAAACACTCTGTTGAATTCTTTTTTGTTTTCGAATTTTATTATACAGTTCAATTGACATCTGATTTTGATCTTTGATGTCAACTTGAAGTTTGACAGATTTCTATTAAACTTAAGTTCGACTTGGCCTTGAAAGGGTTTAAAATTTGTAGGCAAACTTGTCAGAAACATTTGATACTGGACAGGAGCAGCCTGCAATCACAACTGCTGTAAGCAGTAGCTACTACACTGAATTGGAAAGGAGGCAGATTCTAACATGCATGCAGTGTGCTCAACTGCCCACTGCTGCCATCAAGCAGACACAAGTTCTACACAAACAGGATTCCAATGGAAACAAAGCGCAGTACGAGTTGGGTGTTGCTGTGATGACTGATATGTAGACTGACCTGAGTTTACTAAGTCTTCGATCCATGCAGGCCTGTCCTTGATGCCCAGCTTCACCTCAGCTACATCGTACTGGAAGTGGGTCACATCCCCAGACCCCAACACCCCCCTGCATGACAAGCATTTCATTCTTATCATGTCCTGTCCATCCTGCTATCTATGGGTAGTGATGTAGCACTTGTACGCCGGCATGCATGGGCTCCTCAGCACAATATAGCTGTCAGTGACCCTGGTGATGGTACATTGTGAGTGGATCATTGCAAGTGCGACGTTGTGAGTGCAGCTTTGCGAGTGCAGCCTCGTGAGTGCGGTTTCACGAGTGCATCCGTGTGAGTGCAGCCTCATTAGTCAGCCTTGTCACTGCATCCTTGTGACTGCATCCTTGTGACTGCAACATTGTGACTGCAGCATTGCGACTGCAGTAGAGTGGGTACAGCATTGTGCGCATCTGCGGCCTGCCTAATGGGACAAGCAGTGCGTGATTGATGACTGCAGAGGATGCAAGACTTGAAGCCTGACACAATCACTTTGTCACTTTACATCTCCTGCCTCTGGGACTCATTCAGGGAGCCAGGCGATGACTCACCCTAGGTCCCGGCACCAGTCCCCAGGCTGCTTTGGGGACGCGTTGCTCTCCCTGTTCATATGAAGCTGGGAGTCCAGACTGATGCGCACTTCGTTGTTGCTGGACTCCTGGAAAGCTGCTCTGTTGCATAGCGTGCGTAACACAGGCGCCTGCAGCCGTCAGACTTGTTACCACATACAGGCCTTGAGACCGCTGACATGATCCATACACGCATTAGCAAATTAGTCATGCAGGACTGTACGCTCTGACCCTTAACAGGAAAGACATGCATTTGATGAATGAATGAATGAATGGATGAATTGGCAAATCGTGTATACTCTGTGTCTCAATGTAGTAACAGCCTTTGAATCTGCAACAAGTGCAGAGTTGAGTGCACAGTGGTTAGGCTTGAAATTACTCAAATTCACTTGCGCAAAAGAAGCAGAAGGGCGCGTCGGACTGACCTGATCTTCAGAGTTGATCCACTGCTGAGTCTCCCTCAAGAACAGGGCCTGTGACCCATCCCCGGTCATCAGGGGGGGTCCCCCCTCACCCTCCAGGTACTGCCTCACATGCTGTTGCTCTACACCACATCTCTCCTGCAGTACCAGTCAGACAGATTCACCAAAACGAGCTGAGATGATGTGTTGCATGCAGAGCAGCCCTACAGCTGCACATCTGGTGAGTCTGAACCAGCTAACCACCATTTTAGGATCGTCCACTGACATGAACGGTCAGAAAATGGATTAATTGGTTCAGCTGATGCAGACAAGTACACCTGACTTGCAGAAAGCTGCCAATGAGCAATGCACTTGTGTGGGAATTTGGTTGAGAAAACTGCTCATTAGTTTGAGCAAATCATTGTGGCACAATGCTGCTTGGCTCAAAGATATAGCAAAGCAAGCTAAAGAAAGGCAGCTTCAGCCTAAGCTGCTTCAACAGCTTTTGGTATACTCTAAAGCAAGATCAAGAGGTTTGCAGACATCAGGCTGCTTGGCACTGCTTCAAGATGACTGCACGCCTTATAGTCTACATAGACTGACCTGTGCAGCAGTCTATGTAGACTATAAAAGTCAACATAGACTGCTGCACAAAAGCAAAACGGATTGCAGGAGCCAGCACTGCCTGCACCCCTTTATCAAGAGTCTTTTCTCTGTGGCTTATGTACTTTTGCCCTTCGAGGACTGCCTTTCAAGACCAGGAGGGTTGCCTTTCAGCTCACCTTGTAACCTGCCTCCTCAGTCCAAGGCTCCCTGTGGACCTTCTTCTCCACATAGATCTTCTGATCTGGCTTCAGAGTCCTAGGGCCATACCAGCGTAGCCTCACCACAGATCCCCCATCTTCACGCCGCAGCCTAAACAGGCAATGCCATGCTGTGTGCTCCTCTTGCCGTACCAACTGATGTTGCAAATTCAGTACTGGGCAGGAGTGCTAGTCACTTACACAGGCATGCAACAAGCCTATGGGCCTGCTGAAGTGCTGAAAACCCCAGGGCTTCTGAAATGATGCAGAAGAAGAAGACAGAACCAGCAGGAGGCGAAGAAGATGAAGAAGAAGAAGAAGAAGAAGAAGAAGAAGATGAAGAACCCCCTGGTAAGGCAAAGTGCATGCATGGCACAAACAGGCCAGGTGCCAATCCAGATGAAAGCCTGTACTGACATAGTCACCAAGGATTGCTGCCAGTGCCAAATGCAACCATAGCGCAATGACAACAGACACACGTTGCATGGTGCAAGCGCTGAGCAGAGTGCCATAAGAGTTGCAGAAGAGTACCTGCTGCGGTAGGTCTGGAAGTCAGGGTTGTCCAGGTAGACAGAAGACACTAGGGTGGAATCATGCATGTGCTGCTGCTGCAGAAACCTCAAGGCGTCCTCACTGTCACCTGCACATGGCACAGACATGTGTGTCAGTCACTGCACAGTAACATACACACCACATGAGCAGGATCTCAAGCTTGCAAGCTTTGTGATGGATCATGTGAACTGAATGCAGCCAAAGCTAGACATTACGTGACAACACAGGGATACGTGCAGGGTGCCAATCGACATACCTAGAGTGTGAATTCAGTACTGTAATGTGAGAATGTGCCAGAAAGCGCCAACTGCTCATCTCTTCGTGACAGGCTATGCACATGCAGCAGTGACCAGCAAGAACCACCTGCAGCCAC
>JAABUT010004052.1_pt1 | contig 11966 bp, 11 predicted proteins | sample 5559281 | NCBI WGS metagenome assembly JAABUT01 (sample SAMN10711880, study PRJNA513359) | rock metagenome | isolation source: Antarctica rocks | place: Antarctica: Victoria Land, Ricker Hills nord | collected 2016-01-04
GCAGTCGCGGCGGCGGGCAACGGCACACAGCGCGTCCCTTTGCATGCACCCTCGGGCTTGATCTCCCACCCCGTTTGTTGGGTGAATGCCGCATGATCAACATGGAGTGACTCGAAAATCATGGCAAGCTCCTCTTCCTACGTGGCGGGCGGTCCGGCAACTGCAAACAAACGGCGGCATGCCGGTGCCAGCCTCTGCGGCACGAACCTTATCCATCGCCCACCCTAGCACACACTGCGTCAGAAGAGGGGGGGCTTCCACTTTCTCGCTGATCCAGTTCCACACGGTTCTCCCTGGGCACAGCGGCAAATCGGCTCGGGCTACCCGGGCTACGGGAGCGTGACTTTCGTTCCCCATTTACCCGCTCAACACATGCAAGGACAATCAAGTCCCAGCAGCGAGAAAGTGGAAGCCCCCTCCTCTGGCGAGTTATGGATCGGCACGTCGGGCTTGCGCACACGCACTAATACATCCTCCCCTGCGGGGTGGGCGTCCAGCACGCCTGCGGCGATCTTCTCCGCCACCGTCTCGATGAGCCGATTGGGCCCCGATTCCACGATATCGCGCACCTGCTTGTACACGGCGCTGTAGGATGTTGTCTGGGCGATCGCATCGCTCGCACCCGCCGCCCGCAAGTCGCGGGTCAGGGAGACGTCGACGACGAAACGCTGGCCGAGCACGTTCTCTTCGGGATTCACCCCATGATAAGCGTAGAAGATCAAGCCTTCGAGGAAAACACGATCGCTGCACGTCACCTTGGGGTCCTCCCGTCGTTCGTCTACACTCAGTGTCGATGCAGGAAAGCAAGCGGTGCAGAGGGGTGGATTCCGGTCCCATACGGCCCGTGCCGAAGGCTTCGCATTCGTGATCTCCCGGTTCGTTAGTCGAGGCCATTGAGGTGCGCGACAACATTGAACCCCCGCATGACACCCGACACCCGTCCATTCGCCGCGCATCGCCAGTCAACGATTGAGATGCTTGCCGGGTCCAGCCACATGCGGTGGGCGGCGGCGGGAGGGAGACCGAGCGCCGTGCAGATGACCGCCTTGATCGGGCCGACATGGCTCACCAACACGACCGTCTCACCGGAGTGGCGCGCGACCAGCGCATCCACGCAGGCCACGACGCGCGCCTGCACGTCGATCAGCCGTTCCCCATCGGGCGGCGCGACATCTTCCCCGGCCTCCCACGCGGCTAACCGCACTGTGTCGCGGGTCGATACCTCCACGCGCGTCAACCGCTCCCACGCGCCATAGTCGCTCTCGCGCAGGTCGCCGCAGATTGTCACGCCGAGCCCGGTCTCGGCGGCCACGGCCGCAGCGGTATCCCTGGCACGCGCGAGCGGACTGCTATAGATGGCCTGTAGCGACGATGGCTGGAGCGCCCGCGCCAGCAGGATTGCCTGCTGGCGGCCCCGCGCCGTGAGGGCGACATCGCTCGCGCCAAGGTAGCGCAACTCCTGGTTCCCTTCCGCCTCGCCGTGGCGCACGAGGAGGAAACGCGCTGCGTCTTTAGAGGCTGCATCGCGAGGCGAAGGTGGAGAGATTCTCGTCGACATCCGTGTGCCTCCCGTATCATTCCCCTCCCCTATGCTACACCAGTTTCTCTCCATAATGACGTGGGCGTCGCCCACCCGCAGTCCGAGAAATGTGGCGGGATCAGAGGCGCGCATTCATGCATATGTTACGACCACCTTCCATCCGAGCGGCATCAGTCGGCCGTGTTGAGGGGTGCCGTGTGCCGCTCGTCGGCGCTCAGCCACTCATCCATCACCGACTCGATCGTTCCCTGTTCTCATGACGCGGCACTCATAGGCGCGCCGAGTCTATTCTTGACTTAGCAAGGTATACTACTCGAGAATCCGGTGTCACGCATCCACTGATGGGGAATAGTGACCATCGGTGCGCGGTGGCTTTGATAGCGACGGGAAGGATAAGCAGGTATGATGCGGCCGCGTCGCGCAGCGCGTTGTGCAGACGCGAGTAGGCCGGACAGCCGACGGATATCGAGTTTAGTGAGATTTTGCTCGCGTCGTCCGCATCTCCGTGATGCGCCGAAGGTTGCCAGACACCTGCGTCCACTGGGGATCCGATAGCGGGCTGGTCGAGGCCGGACAGACCCGACCGGCGAGAACGAGCGAGGGGGAGCGGTATGGGCACGATAGGGTGGTAGCAGGGCGGTTCGCCGGGCTGACCGATGCGTTGGATGCAGCGGCGGTCGGAGAGGGGTTGCCTCAGGAGGATGCGTGTCGCCTGATCCGGGCGGAGGGCGATGCGTTGCAGGCGATGCTGTCGGCAGCCGGTTCGCTTCGCGACCGTCGGACCGACCGGGTCGTGACCTACTCTCGCAAGGTCTTCATCCCACTGACCAATCTCTGCCGGGACAACTGCGGCTACTGCACCTTCGTGCGCCGCCCCGGCGATCCGCGTGTGCACACGATGACGCCCCAAGAGGTGCTGGCGGTGGCGGAGGCCGGGCGGAACGCCGGATGCAAGGAGGCGCTTTTCAGCCTGGGCGATAAGCCCGAGCTGAAATACCCGGCGTACCGCGATTGGCTGGCGGAGCGCGGCTATTCCAGCACGATCGCCTATCTCCGCGACATGTGCGCCCTGGTGCTGGCGGAGACGGGGCTGCTGCCGCACGCCAACCCGGGGGTGATGACCCGCGAGGACATCGTGACGCTGCGCGACGTGAATGTCAGCATGGGCATGATGCTTGAGGGGACCAGTCCGGCCCTGCTGGCGAAGGGCGGGGCGCATCGCGGCTCACGGGACAAGACGCCGGCGGCGCGGCTCGCGACGATCGTGGCGGCCGGCGAGCTCGCCGTTCCGTTCACGACGGGCATCCTGATCGGCATCGGGGAGACGCCGGAGGAGCGGGTCGATGCCCTGTTCGCGATCAAGGAGATCCACGACCGCTATGGCCATGTGCAGGAGGTGATCATCCAGAACTTCCGGGCCAAGCCGGATATTCGGATGCGGGACTGGCCGGAGCCGGGGCCGCTGGAGATGGTGCGGACGATCGCCGTCGCCCGCCTGATCTTTGGCGACACGATCAACGTGCAAGCGCCGCCGAATCTGGCGCTCGCCGAGTACGGGGCATACCTGGAAGCGGGCCTGAACGACTGGGGAGGCATCTCCCCGGTGACCCGAGACCACATCAATCCGGAGCGCGCCTGGCCGGCCCTGGACCGGTTGCGTGCCGCGATGGCGGACGCCGGTTTCGAACTGCGCGAGCGGCTCGGGATCTATCCCGAGTACGTGCGGCAGGCCGAGCGGTTTCTCGACCCGGCGCTCCAAGGGCGCGTGCGTGCGTTGACCGATGATGCCGGCCTCGTCCGGCGCGAGGAGGAGCAGTGGACATGAACGCGAACACAACCTATCCCGATCTGGTGACCACCGTGGACCGGCTGCTCGGCGCCGTCGCGCCGCCGATCGCCCGTGCCCTCGACGGGGCACTGGCGGGCCGGGAGGTGACGGTCGACGAGGGCGAGACCCTATTCGGGGCGCACGGCACCGCGCTCTCCGCGCTGACGCTGGTCGCCGACGAGCTGCGCCGCCGCGCGGTCGGGGATGTCGTCACGTATGTCGTCAACCGGAATATCAACTTCACCAACGTCTGCGTCAAGCGCTGCGGCTTCTGCGCGTTCAGCCGGACGCACAAGGATACCGAGGGCTATTTCCTCCCGATGGAGGAATTGCTGCGGCGGGCGCGCGAGGCCTGGGAACTGGGCGCAACCGAGGTGTGCATCCAGGCGGGGTTGCCGCCGAAGATGGACGGGAACCTTTATCTTGACATTTGCCGGGCGATCAAGGAAGAACTGCCCGACATGCACATCCACGGCTTCTCGCCGGAGGAGGTGCTCTACGGCTCGATCCGCTCGAACTGCTCAATCGAGGAATACCTGGCGCGTCTCAAGGACGCCGGCGTCGGCTCGCTGCCGGGGACCTCGGCCGAGATCCTCGACGACGAAGTGCGCAATCGGATCTCGCCCGGCCGCATCTCGACGGCGGACTGGATCCGGGTGATCACCGGTGCCCACCGGCTGGGAATCCCGACCACGTCGACGATTATGTACGGGCACGTCGAGACGGCCCGGCACCGGGCGGCCCACCTGGCGACGATCCGGGACATCCAGAAGGAGACGGGCGGCATCACCGAGTTCGTGCCCCTCAGCCTGATCCACGAGGAGGCGCCGATGTACCACGACCGGACGGTGCCCGGGGTGCGGGCGGGAGCGACGGGTGAGGAGGTGCTGAAGATGCACGCGATCGCCCGGTTGATGCTCCATCCGCACATCCGCAACATCCAAGTCTCCTGGGTCAAAGAGGGGCTGAAGCTCTCCCAGGGATGCCTGAGCGCCGGGGCGAACGATATGGGGGGCACGCTGATCAACGAGAGCATCTCCACTGCGGCCGGGGCGTCGCAGGGACAGCTGGTGCCCCCGGGCGAATTGCGGCGCTGGATCCGCGACATGGACCGAGTACCGGCCGAGCGCACCACGACGTACGCGATCCGTCGGCGTTTCGACGGGCCGGACGATGGCGAGATCGAGCCACTGGACCGGGCGGCGGAGGACCCGAGCCGCTTCGGCTCGTACTTCCAACTCGTCGCCGACGATCGCTTCCGGTATCTCGACCATTACCGCGCGGCGGCACGGCCCACGGCGTGAGCGGCTGCGCGTCGCGTTGACAGCGCGGGACGCGATGGTACACTCTTGGCAGTTGAATATACCTTCGGGGCAGGGTGAGGCGTGTCAAACGCCAATTCCCGATCGGCGGTACAGCCCGCGAGCCGCTACGGTGGCATGATCCGGTGAAACTCCGGGGCCGACGGTAGAGTCCGGATGAAAGAAGGAGACGCAGCGATGGCTGCATGCCCACCCCGGGGGAGTTTTACTACTCCCCCGGGGTTGCCGTTTTCGGACGGCGGTTTTCACATGCAATGGATGCGCGCGGCGCTCGCCGAGGCCCGGCGGGCGCGTGGACGTACCAGCCCCAATCCACCGGTCGGCGCGGTTGTCGTGCGCGATGGCGCCGTCGTCGGGGCCGGTCATACCCAACCGCCGGGCCAGGCGCACGCCGAAGCCGTGGCGCTCGCACAGGCGGGCGAACGTGCCCGTGGTGCGACGCTCTACGTCACCCTGGAACCCTGTGTCCATCACGGGCGCACCCCGCCCTGCACCGACGCGATCATCGCGGCGGGCGTCCAGTCCGTCGTTGTCGCCGTGCGCGATCCGTTCCCGCTCGTGGATGGCGCGGGGATCGCCCGACTGCGGGCAGTGGGGATCGCGGTGCGGGTCGGCGTCTGCGCGACTGAGGCGTGGGACGTCATCGCGGGGTTCGTCAAGCGTGTGCGGATGGGCATGCCCCTCGTGACCGCCAAGTACGCGATGACGCTCGACGGGCGGATCGCCACGCACACGGGCGATGCGCGTTGGATCACGGGAGAAGCCGCCCGACGGACGGTGCACCAACTGCGCGATACCCACGACGCGATCCTCGTCGGGGCGGGCACGGTGCGCGCCGATGACCCGCAGCTCACCACCCGGCTGCCCATGGAAGCGGCGGGCGCAGGCGGGCCACACCATCCGCTCCGTGTCGTCGTGACGCGAGATGCCCAGCTACCCGCAGAGGCTACGGTACTCTCGTCTACACTTCCCGGCACGACGCTCATTGCCTGCGCCGCAATCACCCCCGCTTGGGAGAGGGCGCTACGGACACAGGGAGTGGAAGTCGCAGTCTTGCCCACGGATGCGGGTGATGCCGTGGACCTCCATGCCTTGCTCACGCTGCTGACGGCGCGCGGGATCGCGACCGTGCTTGTGGAGGGCGGTGGCACGATGCTCGGTTCCTTGTTCGACGCCGGCCTGGTCGACCGCGTCGTGGCGTATGTCGCACCGATCATCGTCGGCGGCAGGGAAGCGCCGGGACCCGTGGGGGGCCGTGGCGTCCCACGGATGGCGGAGGCGTGGCGGCTCGATCACTCTGTCGTGACCCACGATGGCGACGATCTCTGCCTCAGCGGCTACCTGCCACACGCACGGGCGTGGCGCACATTGCCGAACGAGGAGGCGTGATGTTTACCGGGATTATCGAGGAGGTCGGGACGATACGCGCGGTACGCCCGGGCAGCGCCACGGCAGGGCTCGATATTGCCGCCACGGTCGTCACCGAGGGGACGCGCATCGGGGACAGCATCGCGGTGAACGGTGTCTGCCTGACCGTGACTGCGGTCGCCCGCACTGGTTTCACCGCCGGGGTGATGCCCGAAACACTGCGGCGCTCGAACCTCGGGGCTTGCACCCACGGCGCCCGCGTCAATCTCGAGCGATCTGTTGTCTACGGCGGGCGGGTCGGCGGCCACCAGGTGCAGGGACATGTAGACGGGACCGGGACCGTGATCGCCCGACGGGGCGAGGGACGGGCGCTCGTCGTCGGGATCGGCGCGTCGCCGTCCGTGCTGCGGTATGTCGTGGAGAAGGGGTGTGTCGCCGTGGACGGCGCCAGCCTCACGGTGGTCGGCGTGGACGACCGCAGCTACACCGTCTCCCTGGTCCACCATACCCAAGCGCATAGCACGCTCGCCGCGTTGCCCGTGGGGGCGACGGTCAACCTCGAAGTAGACGTGATCGCCAAGTATGTCGAGCGACTCACACAGACCGAGCCAACGGAGATGACGCGGGAGTGGCTTGCGCGCGTGGGCTTCACTGCGGGAGGAGAGCACGGATGAACCGATTGACGGTCGAGGAGGCGGTCGCGGCGGTCGCGGCCGGGAGGATGATCATCCTCGTGGACGACGCGGACCGCGAGGACGAGGGCGACCTGATGCTCGCGGCGGCGCACGCGACGCCGGAGGCGATCAATCTCTTGGCCCGCGAAGCGCGGGGACTGATCTGCGCGCCGATGGATCCCGCGACAGCGGACCGATTAGATCTGTCGCTGATGGTTCCACCGGAGCGCAATACGGTGCGGCATGGCACGGCCTTCACGCTCTCCGTCGAGGCGCGGACGGGCGTGACGACCGGAATCTCTGCCGCCGATCGCGCGCGCACGCTGCGCGTCCTGGCGGACCCCACCACCATGGCGGGCGATCTCGCCCGACCCGGCCACATCTTCCCGCTGCGGGCGCACCCGCAGGGAGTGCTGGGGCGTCCCGGACATACGGAGGCGGCGGTCGACCTTTGCCGACTGGCGCGTGTCCCCCCGGTGGGCGTGATCTGCGAGGTACTCGCTGCGGACGGCATGATGGCCCGTCTGCCCGACCTCGACCGGCTCGCGGCCCGGCTCACGGTCGGCATCCTCGCGGTTGCCGACCTGGTTGCGTTTCGGCAGCAGCACGACTGCGCGGTCGAGCGGGCGGCGACGGCGCGGCTGCCCACTCCCTACGGGGTGGCAATCGTCGGCGCGTATCTGGCGACGGACACCACCGAGCCGCATCTCGCGCTCGTCTTCGGCGACGTCGCCGGCCCCGAGTCGGTGCTCGTCCGGCTCCACTCCGAATGCCTGACCGGGGACGTGTTCGGCTCGGAGCGGTGCGACTGCGGGGAGCAGCTGCACGCGGCGATGGAAGCGATCGCGGGCGTGGGGCGGGGTGTGCTGATCTATCTCCGGCAGGAGGGGCGGGGGATCGGCCTCGTCGACAAGCTGCGCGCCTACGCGCTGCAGGAGGGGGGGTTGGACACCGTCGAGGCCAATGTCCATCTCGGGCTGCCGGTCGATGCGCGGACGTACGGGAGCGCTGCGGCGATGCTGCGAGATCTCGGTGTCGCGCGGGTGCGGCTGCTCACGAACAACCCCGACAAAGTGTCCGGACTCACCCGGGCGGGGATCGCGGTGATGGAGCGCATCCCGCTATCCACCCCACCACGGCCAACAAATGCGGGCTATCTCGCGACGAAGCGCGAGAAGCTGGGGCATTGGCTTCCTCCGTCAGTAGGAGAAACGGACAGCACGTTCGTCATAGGAGGCGTACATGCAACGATATGAGGGGATGCTGGTCGGTACGGGGCTGCGCATTGGCCTCGTGGCGACTCGCTGGAACGACTTCATCGTCGGCAATCTCGTCAGCGGGGCGAAGGACGCCCTCGTGCGGCACGGCGTGGCGGAGGAGGATATCGGCCTCGCGCTGGTACCGGGCGCGTTCGAGATCCCGCTGGTCACGAAGCGGCTGGCAATGAGCGGGAAGTACGACGCGATCGTCTGCCTGGGGGCGGTGATCCGCGGGGCGACGGCGCACTTCGAGTACGTGGCGGGCGAGGTCGCGAAGGGGATCGCGAGCGTGATGCTCGAGACGGGGGTGCCCGTGACCTTCGGCGTGCTGACGACGGAGACGCTCGAGCAAGCGATCGAACGGGCGGGGGCGAAGGCGGGCAACAAAGGGGCGGAGGCGGCCCTCGCCGCCATCGAGATGGCGAACCTCCTGCGAACACTCGGCGACTGATGGCCGCTGCGGCCGCTACAAGGTTGACGAGGAGGATCGGCACGCGATATGGGTCGGGTATCTATCTTGCAGCGCTTGGGATAAGGAAAGGAGCGACGAAATGGCGGACAAGAGCGTGACAAAGGTCAATGCGGCGCAGTCGCCACACGGCGCAATGGGACAGAAATACCTTGCGTCCGGCGTCCATCTTGGCATGCGCCTGTGGGAGAACGAGCAGCCCGGCGACGCGGGGACAACGACGCAGCGCGCATACGAGGCGGTTGGCTACGTCGTCAAAGGGCGGGCGGAGTTGCATCTCGAAGGGCAAATGGTGCTTCTGGAACCGGGTGATTCATGGGTCGTGCCGAAGGGGTCGTCGCACGCCTACAAAATCCTTGAACCGTTCACCGCCATCGAGGTGACCACCCCGCCCGCCCAGGCACATGCGCGGGATGTGCGCTGATGAAAGCGCGCGGAGCGAACACCAATCAATGAGGATCGGGGAGTTTCGCAGACTGCTCGGTCCCGTTCGGTAGGTGGCTTGATGGGGAACGCTGTCAATCATTGGTGGGTGGCCAGCGACGATGACGGAAGTTCGTGGTCGTGTTTTCGCTGATCCGCCTATTGGGATGCGGCTGGCGGATCGAAAAGAAACAGTAATTTGGGGGACAAACAGATGGAGTATCAGTATCTTGGGAAGACGGGCCTGAAAGTGAGCGAACTCTGCCTTGGCACGATGACCTTCGGGCGTGAGGCAGACGAGCCGACAAGCCACGCGATCCTGGACCGGTTCGTCGCGACGGGCGGCACCTTCATCGACACCGCGAACGTGTACGGGCGGGGGCGCTCGGAGGAGGTCGTCGGCAGTTGGCTCCGGGGCAAGGACCGGGAGCCGCTGGTCATCGCGACCAAGGTCCGCTTCCCGATGGGCGAGGGGCCGAACGAGGTCGGCCTCAGCCGCGTGCACATCCGCAGTTCGGTCGAGGCGAGTCTGCGCCGCCTCGGCACCGACTACATCGACCTCTACCAGACGCATGCGTGGGACGCGGTGACGCCGCTGGAGGAGACGCTCGGCACCCTCGACGATCTCGTCCGTGAGGGGAAGGTGCGCTACATCGGCGCGAGCAACCACACGGGGTACCAGCTGCAGCGTGCGGTCGACCTGAGCCGCCGCATGGGCTGGGAGCCGTACACCTGCCTGCAGCCGCAATACAATCTCCTCTGCCGCTCGCCGGAGTGGGAGCTGGTGCCGCTCTGCGCGGACGAGGGGCTGGGCATCATCCCGTGGAGCCCGCTGCGCGGGGGGTGGCTCACCGGCAAGTATCACCGGGGGATGGCGGAGCCGCCGCACGGCACGCGTTCCGGCGAGAGCCAGAACCCGACCGGGACCGAGGGGTGGGAGCGCAACGCGAACGAGCAGACGTGGCGGGTGCTCGACGCGCTGGAGTCGGTGGCGGAGGAGACCGGGCGGTCATCCGCACAGGTCGCACTCCGCTGGCTCCTGCAGCGATCCGGGGTGACCGCGCCGATTATCGGGGCGCGAACCCTCGATCAGCTTGATGACAACCTGGGTGCCACCGACTTCGCGCTCAGTGAGGAGCAGATAGCGCAACTCAATGACGCAAGCGATGTGACGCCGCCATACCCGTATGACTTCCTCTCGAATGCCGTGAAACGGCGGTAAACGCCAAGATGACGCAGAATGAGCGAGTCTGTCATAGTAACCCGACAGAGTGCCGACTTTTGTTGTGGTAGCGGCACTTCGCTTTATCTGTGGCCCACTCCCCGGTGAACTATCCGCTCACGAAACCCTTTTTGCTCCATAAAGTGCCGACACCAGCAGAGGGTGGTGAAAAAGTCGATAGCCGATGAATCAGTCCGCAGGGCTCGTCGTGGAATCGCCGATGCTTGTTCGTAAAACCATCGGGGGATCGCATGTCACTCCATTGCGGAGTGCATTTGGGACATCAAACGGCTCTCCGCGCGGTTTGGTGATGCCCTGCAGTCTGTCTCAAAACCTCTCCGGAATCAGCGACGAGACCTGCACGCGCACGAACGCGATGAGCAGCTCACTCACCTCCTCCGGTCGCTCTTGCTGGACCCAATGCCCCGCCCCCTCCACCAGATGCACCCCGCGCATCTGCGTGCACGCCTCCCCCTGCATCCGCTCCAGCGCCCCGGGCCGCTGGTAGACCCCCCAGTCGCTCGCCCCCGCGATGAAGCACGTCGGCACGTCGAGCATCCGGCCCGAGAAGAGCCGCAGCTCCTCAGCGTCGGTCCCCCCCGTCCCCGCCCGATACGATTGCAGCCCGCCCTGGAACCCCGTCTTGGCGTACTCCGCGCTGTACACCCGCAGCTCCTCGTCCGGCAGCCACCCGCACGCCGCGATCGCCGCCGCGGACGGCATCTCCGGCACGACCGTCAGCGCCATGTCTTTGTCCCGCTCCATCACGTAGTAGCGCGGCAGCTTCGCCAACTCCGCGGCGCTCCATGCCTGCAGCGGGAACGGATCGTTCCCCTCCCAATCCCCGCTCTTGACGTGATAGTAGGCGCGCAGGAAGTCGTGGACCCCCTGTGGGCAGTGCCACAGATCCCCGTTGGCCGCGCGGGTCGCGTAGTACCTTTGGTAGTGCTTGCGCGAGGGATGCAGGGCTGCCAGCTCGTCGTGGATGCTCGGTCCGGCCGGGGCATCGTCGGTTGTCGCCCGATTCGCGGTGTTGAACGGCAGCGACGGCGACCCTTCGAACGGGGCGCTCATCAGCACCGCCGAGCGGAAGACGTCCGGCCGCACCAGCGCGCACCACGCCGCGACCGGCGAGCCGTAGTCGTGCCCAATGACCGCGGCGACCGAGCGATGACCGAGCGCGAAGACCAGCCCGAGCGTGTCGCGCACGCGGTTGAGCAGGCTGAATGGCCGCAGGTCGTCGTCGAAAGCGACGTCCGTGCCGCCGCTGCGCCCGTAGCCACGCTGGTCGGGCGCCACGACGTGGAACCCCGCCTCGGCCAGCGGTAGCATGACCTTCCGCCAGCTGTAGGCCAGCTCCGGGAACCCGTGCAACAGCACGACGCAGGGCCGACCCGCTCCCTCGAACCCGGCCTCGAGCACGTGCATCGCGATACCGTTGTTGTTGTCCACGAAGCGCGAGCGAATGCCGAGCGGGAGCATCGTCGCGCCATAGATCACCGCGCCGTTGTTCACCGCGCTCCCCCTCCCGCACGTGGCGGCCGATCCGCGCCACCATCGCCTGTACGCTTCGCCGGGCGCGATCGCCGCGACGCCACGACCGCTGCCCATGCGTCGGCTCGCTCGCTACCGTGTCGATGACCGGCATGGTAGCAGAGGCGAGCGGACAGACGCCAAGATCAGGGTTTTGAGACGATTACTACAGATGTTGGGGGTGACTCTTCGACTCCGACACATGGTACCGTGATTGCTAGTCGGCGTTGACGCAGAGAAGGGCAAACAGCGAGGCCAGCACCTTGCACAGCCAGCCTTCGTGCGTCCGCGCGTGCAGCCGCTGTACCCCCCACGCTTCCAACTGGCT
>JAABUT010004054.1_pt1 | contig 11958 bp, 15 predicted proteins | sample 5559281 | NCBI WGS metagenome assembly JAABUT01 (sample SAMN10711880, study PRJNA513359) | rock metagenome | isolation source: Antarctica rocks | place: Antarctica: Victoria Land, Ricker Hills nord | collected 2016-01-04
CCTCAAAACCCCATAGCGCGGCGCTTGCTGCCCGCGGGTTCGTGCATGGGCGGCTTTCGGACGCCGGCCCAGCTCTGCTCGCTCGGCCTGCTCTGGCCGGCGTCCGAAACCCTTCACCTTCTCGGACTCTCAGCCGTTGCAGCCAACTTCCCGAGACCGGACGTTGCGGATCAATGGTCCTGGAACTCCTAGGCCCATCATTTCGCCTGGAGAGCAGCAATCCCGACCCTCTCGAAGAGGGCTCCCAGCGTTGTCAGGGCAACGGCAGTGTGGCTCGTTTGAGCGCGTGACCTCGCCGAGAGTCCGGTTCGACTGTTCAAGGATGCGGGTTTGGCGAGCAGCCTCGCGTCCATGCTGGCCGCCGTCGTGCCCGGTTGGGCGCCGTCAGGCACGGCCCCGGCCCCGGCGCTGCAATCAGCTATGCGGCTGCTGTTCGCCAACGGCTATGCGGTCCCGACGGTGCTGATCTTGGGCGCCTACTTCTGCAACTTGATCCTGTTGCACTTTCTGGCGAACTGGTTCCCACGGTGATTAATACCGCCGGCATGAGCATGGAAGCGGCGAACCTGTCGACCGCGGGCTATCAAGGCGCCGGCACGGTGGGCGCCTTGGCCCTCGCCTGGATCTGCGATCGCAGCCGCCGGTCCGAACGGGTGCTTGCGGTCGCCTTCTTCGGTGCTGCCGTGTTCTGCGCCCTCATCGGCGTCGCCGGAATGTCGCCGGAACGTCGTCGGCGGCGCTCGTGGCCTGCGTAGCAGGGGCAGGGTTCTGCGTGGTGGGCGGCCAGAACGCGATGAACGCATTCGTCGGCAGCTTCTAGCCGGCCGCGAGCCGCGCCACCGGGATCGGCTGGGCGTTGGGGATCGGGCGCTTCGGGTCGATCCTGGGCCCGCTGATCGGTGGATTGCTGATCGGGTTGCTGGTCGCCTCCCAGACGATGTTCGTGATCTTCGCAGCGGTCGCGGTCATCGCGTCATCCCGCATGGCAGTTCTCTCCCGCGTTCGGCCAGGCCGAAATTCCCTTGAGGAAGAGGATCGCAGTGGCCGAGTACGGCAGCAAAGCTCATGTTAAGATCAGGCGGCTTCAAACAGTCGAGATGCAGGTTCGTTTGTCGACGAACGCTCGGGTTCCCGGTCGCATGAGCTAGACCAGGAAGCCAACCGCATATCCTTGATCAGATCTGCATGGGGCAGCAATCGATTGACAAAGATGATCGCACGGTCCTGACATATCAGTAATATGCTAATAAGCCGGGAGAACGTCCAATGTCCGCCTCGAGCATTCCCATCGCCGCTCCGTTGCACCGGGCCGGCGTCTCCGCGGTTAGCGCCAGCTCCGCCGCCATCGCAGCGCGGCTCGAGCGGCTGCCCCTGACGTCGTACCAGCGCGGCATCTTCGCCATCATTGCGACGGCCTGGTTCTTCGACAGCATGGACCTTGGCGCGCTCACCTTCGTCTTGGGGTCCATCCGCACGGAGTTCGCGTTGACGCCGGCCGCGGCCGGGCTGCTCTCGAGCATGAGCTTTATCGGCATGTTCCTCGGCGCCAGCACCGCCGGCCTGCTGGCGGACCGGTTCGGGCGGACGGTGGTGTTCCAGACAAGCATGATCTTCTGGGGCCTCGGCAGCCTGTGCTGCGGCCTGGCGCCGGACGCGCAAGCGCTGGGCCTCGCCCGTATCCTGCTGGGCTTCGGGATGGGCATGGAGTTCCCGGTGGCACAGTCGATGGTGTCGGAGTTCATGCCGGCCAAGAACCGGGGCCGCTACATCGCCTACCTCGAAGGGTTCTGGCCGATCGGTTTCATCGCCTCTGGCCTGCTGTGCCTCGCCGTGCTGTCGGTGGCGAATTGGCGGTGGGTGTTCATCTTGCAGGGCCTGCCGGCGGTGTTCGTGCTGGTGGTCCGGCGGGGGGTGCCGGAATCGCCGCGCTGGCTCGCCTCGCGCGGCCGAACAGACGAGGCGGAGCAGGTCATGGGCCGCATCGAAGCAAAGGTGCAGGCCCGCACCGGCCAGCCCCTGCCGGAGCCGGTGCTGCTGCCGGCCAGCGAGGGCGGGCGCACCGGGTTTGGGGCGCTCTGGTCCGACGGGTATGGACGGCGCACGGCAATGTTGTGGGGTCTGTGGTTCTTTGCGCTGCTGGGGTTCTACGGCCTGACCACCTGGCTGGGCGCGCTGCTGCAGCAGAAGGGGTTTCCGGTGCAGAAATCCGTGTACTACACCATCCTCATCTCGCTTGCGGGCATACCGGGCTTCCTGACGGCAGCCTGGCTGGTGGAGGCGTGGGGGCGCAAGGGCACCTGCATCGCGATGCTGCTGGGCAGTGCGGTCGCCTGCTATTTCTACGGCACGTCCGAGACGCAGATGCAGTTGATCCTGTTCGGGCTGGCCATGCAGTTCTGCCTGTTCGGCATGTGGTCGGTCCTCTACGCCTACACGCCGGAGTTGTATCCCACGCGGGTGCGGGCGACCGGGTCCGGCTGCGCCAGCGCGGTCGGGCGGCTGGGCTCGTTGCTGGGGCCTTACATCGTCGGCGTCGTGCTGCCGGCCGCGGGCGCCACCGGGGTGTTCTCGCTGGGCGCCGGCGCGTTCGTCATCGCGGCGGCGGTCGTGCTGCTGCTGGGCGAGGAGACGAAGGGTCGGTCGCTCGAAGCGATCTCCCATTGAGCTTTCGGTTCCGGGCGGCGGTGCTGACCGCCCCCGACGCTGTGCTGCGGGTCGAGACGGTCGAGGCCGGGCCGATGGCTGCAGGCGACGTGCTGGTCCGCATCGGCGCCGCCGGGCTGTGCCATACCGACCTGGAGGTGATGACCGGGCAGTTGCGTTACCCGATGCCGATCGTGCTGGGCCATGAAGCGGCCGGCACGATCGAGGCGGTCGGCCCCGGCGTCGCGGCATCGCGGATGGGAGAGCGGGTGGTGCTGTCCTGGAACCCGCATTGCGGCCATTGCCGCCCTTGCGAGCGCGGGCAGCCGATCCTCTGCGAAACCTACATCGCCCGCGGGCCGGGTGCGACGCACATCGACGGCCACACGCGCCTCGTCTGGCAGGGGCGGCCGGTGCATTCGATGTTCTACATGGCCGGGTTCGCCGAGTATGCCGTCGTCACGGACGCTTGCGCGGTCCGGGTGCCGGACGCGCTGGCGTTCGACCAGGCCTGCCTGATCGGCTGCGGCGTGCTGACGGGCGTGGGCGCGGCGACGCGGATCGCCGCCATCGGCCCCGGGGACAGCGTGGCCGTCATCGGCTGCGGCGCCATAGGGCTGGCGGCCGTGCAGGGCGCGCGGCTGGCCGGCGCCCGGCGGGTGATCGCGCTGGACCTCAATCCCGACAAGCTGGCCCTGGCCCGGCGCATGGGGGCGACCGAGGCGGTGGACGCTGGCGCGGACCCGCTCACGGCAATGAAGACCCTCGCACCCGGCGGCGTAGACGTGGTGCTGGAGGCGGCCGGCGCACCCGCCGGCTTCCGCCTCTCGGTCGAGATCTGCCGGCCGGGCGGCCAGGTGGTGTGGCTTGGCAAGGTGGATGTGGACCACGACATTAGCCTGCGCTGGGGCGCGCTGATGGGGGAGAAGCGCATCACCCGCAGCAGCTACGGCGGCGCCCGCACGGCCGAGGACATGCCGATGTTGGCACAGGCGGCGCTGGACGGCCGGCTCGACCTCGGCGGGCTCGTGACGCAGCATATCCCGCTCGAGGACATCAACCGGGGATTCGACGATCTCCGCGCCGGCCGGGCCATCCGATCGGTGATCATGTTCAGGGGGGCGGCATGAAAGTCTATGAGGGCGAACGCGGCCTGTCCGGCGCCGTGGTGACGGTGGACGGCGTGCCATTGCCGCCGCGGACGGAGCTGACGCGGTTCAACCGCACCGGCTTCGAATGGGGCTATGCCGGGCCCGGGCCGAAGCAGTTGGCGCTTGCGCTGCTGGCCGACCACCTGGGCGACGACGCGAGAGCGTTGGCGGTGGCGGAGCCGTTCATGTACCGTGTCGTGGCGAGCCTGGACAACGCCTGGAGCCTCACTTCGGCCGAGTTGGAAGCGGAACTGGCCGCCCTGACTTGACATATACGACTGATATGTTAGTCTGGCGATAGAACAGGAGATGCCCATGATGAGTCCCCGCCAGGCGGCGTTCCGCGCCGCCTACCGTGCCCAGATCGCGCCCGCCTATGACGGGCTGATCCACGTCGCGCTGATCTACGTGATAGGCGGCGCCACCATCTGGTATGCGGCCCGGCACATCCATGGCCCCAGCCTGCTGGAGTGGATGGTCGTCCCGGCCACCATCTTCGTCGCCAACCTTTTCGAGTGGTTCTTGCACGCCCAGGTCATGCACCGCCCCCGCCCCGGCATGATGGGCATATACAAGCGCCACACCCTGGCCCACCACCAGTTTTTCACCGATCACGAGCCCTTCCACGACACCACGCGCGACTTCCGCATCGTGTTCTTCCCGCCCTATGCGCTCATCGCGTTCCTCGTGATGGCCTCGGCCGGCGCCTGGGTCTTGTCGGCGCTGGGCTCGGCCAACGCCGCCTGGTTGCTGGTGGCGAGCGCCGCCGGCATGTACCTGAATTATGAGTTCTTCCACTGGTGCTGCCACGTCCGCGACGACCGGCTCATCAAGCACCTGCCCTTCGTCAACACGATCCGCCGCCACCACATTGCGCACCACGACACGTCGATCATGATGAACCGCAACATGAACCTGACGTATCCCTTCGCCGACTGGCTGTTCGGCACCAGCGACCTCGATCGCGGCCTGCTGGGGCACCTGTTCAACGGCTACGACACGAGGCACGTCCGGCGGAACCTGCCGACCGCGACCCACACGGCCGGCGCGGGGGACTGACGCCGTGGCGATCACCATTCGCGACACGAAGCCCGGCGCGCCGCCAGTGCAGCGCAACGTCGCCTCGCTGGTCGGCGGCTACGTCATCGCGGTAGGCTGCCTGGCGCTGTTCCTGCTGGTCGCGTCGGAGTTCACGGCGTTGACGCCCCTGGTGTGGGTGGCCGGGCTGGTGCTGGCGGCGGCGATCGGCGTCTGGATCCGGGTCGCCGACCTGTAGCGTATTCTGTAGAATCGGGGGCATGACCGATGCGCCCGCCGACACCCTGACGGACCACGCCTACCGTCTGATCGAGGAAGAGATTGTCACGCTGGCCCTGGCACCGGGTGCGGTGGTGTCGGAGGCGACGCTTAGCGTGCGGCTGGGCATCGGCCGGACGCCGATCCGCGAGGCGCTGCAGCGGCTGGCGCGCGAGCACCTGGTGAGCATCCTGCCGCGCCGAGGGATCGTGGTCTCGGGCATCGACGTGGTGAAGCAGTTGCGCCTGCTGGAAACCCGGCGTGAATTGGAGCGGCTGCTGGTGCGCTCGGCCGCACGACGCGCCAGCCGGGCCGAGCGCGAAGCCTTCTCCGCCCTCGCGGCCGGCATGAACGCGGCGGCGGCCGTGGCAGACGATCTGGGCTTCATGCGCCACGACCGCAGCTTCAATCTGCTGCTGCTGGAAGCCGGCGGCAACGAGTTCGCAGCCTCTGCCATGGGCCTGATGAACGGCTTGTCGCGGCGCTTCTGGTTCGCCCACCACCAGGCGATGGCGGACCTGCCGCTCACGGCCCGGCTGCACGCCGCCATCGCCCAGGCCATAGCCGATGGCGCGTCCGATGCAGCGGCAGCGGCCTCGGACGCGCTGGTCGACTACATCGAGAGCGTCGCGCGCCGGGCGATCGAGTGAGACCAGCCCGAGCCCCTAAACCCGTTCCGGCGCGACGCCAGCCCCTCCAGCACGACGCGCTGATGGCTAGTTTGAGGCTGACTCGACCCAGACAGCACGATTCGAGTAGTTGCCGATGCCGAGCTGTCATCAACTTCGGTATCAGCTGGTGGCAAAGGCTTGCTGCTGAGATGAAGGGAGCCGGGGTGAAACGATCAGTTCAGGCGAACGAGTTGGAGGTTAATGGAAGGGGGGAGAAGTAGAAAGTGCCTGTTCCTCGCTTCACCCTCCGGCAACTGGGCTACTTCGTCGCGGTTTCACAGGCTGGGGGCATCAAGCAGGCAGCCCGGCTCCTCAACGTGACCCCCTCCTCCGTGTCCGAGGCGATCGCAGATCTCGAACAGGGCTTCGGTCTCCAGCTCTTCGTTCGCAAGCATGCCCAGGGCGTCGCACCCACGAACGACGGTCTGAGGCTGGTCGCCGCGGCCAGGCGGGTCCTGGGCGAAAGCAGGCGTTCGAGGAAGAGGCCGGGAGTCTAGGGGAAACCCTGTCGGGTATCCTGGAACTGGGATGCTTCAAGACGATCGCGCCCATCATCGTTCCGGCCTTGTTGCGGCGCTTCGCCGCGCTGCATCACGGCGTCCAGGTCGCCTTAAACACGCCCGTCAGCAGGTCGAAGCCGAGCATTTACAGCAGGCAGAACCCTACCGGGAACAGCACCGCTCCCGCCAGCGCCTGCCCGGTCTGCACGGTGATGCTCACCGCGAACGCCGCGGCCAGTGCCAGGATCGGGCCTGCCATGAACGCCCGGATCAGCGTGTCCTTCGTGGACATGAAGACCTTCGACTCGCCCGCGTCTGCAGCTTTAGATGGGCGATCAGCGCCTGGTCGCTGGACTGACGCGCCAGGGCTGCGGCGAAGTCGGCGGTGACCCGGGCGACATCGGCGCGTGCTGCCGGAGGCGCCGCCTTGAGCGGGTCGATGTCATCCGGGAGCCCGTGCTCGGGAATCAGGCGCAGGCGCTCTCGTCGGGGCGACCTCGGTGCGGGCCGGGACCGTTGCAGACTTCTTGAGCCAGCCTGCATTTGGCGCCGCATTCCGCGCCACGTTCGGCATGACCCCAGGCTAGGCCCAACACATCGGCCCGAACGAATGAAGTCCGCTTTCCTGCTCAGCACGCCGCATAGCCGACCGGCCGCTCTCGGCCAACTTCGGTCGTGCAGCTCTGGTTGGCTGGATGCCCGAGTTAGATCGATCTCGGAACGCAACACACATTCCTGATTAGGTGAGTGAAGTGTCGGAGCCGATAACGCCATCCGGCGACGTTTGGGCCATGTCGCGGCGGCCAACGTGTTGCGTGAACAGACGAATGCCTTCGCCCAGATGACCGTGGTCCAGCGCTTCCAGCACGGTGCAGTAGACGAGGTGGCTGGGGTAGAGCTGGGCAGGTAGCGTCGCAAACCAGCGGAGGTCTCCGGCTTCGGGCGTCTCGTCCCTACCCACGACGCGCTTGCCGGGACTGCCGTGCAGCGTCGCCTGATAGCAGAGCGAGACGGAGTGGCCCCGGTCGTCGAAGATCTGGAGGAGCGCGACTGGCCGCTCGGCGACGTCCACTTCGCAGCCGAACTCTTCGCGGGCGCAGGCCGAAATGCGATGTTCGATCTCCTCTCTATGGCGGATGATGCTGCCCGGGACATGCCAACCAGCCCCGAACGGATCGCTGCGCCAGGCGAGTAGCACGCCCTTCCGTTCGTCCTGGACCAGCAGGTCCACATTGACCGTCGCCATTACCTCGGTCATGAAGCGGAACAGCGGCCAGGGCAGGTTTGCGCCTCGTCCGCTCAACTTGGCCAAGATGCCCTCCAGTGCTCGCAGCTCCCCGTCCGTGAGTGCCTGGTCATCGAGGGATGTCATCACTAGCTCCTCTGTCATCGCCGCAAACGATTAGCGACCCTGGTTTGCCCCGCAACACGGAAGTTGATGGAGGTTCGCTTTGGGTTGGAAGCAGCTGCTCGTTAGAAGCCCAGCGCAAGCTGTGTAGCATTCCGGCAAGGCCTACCATCCAGGCCCGACACCGTGACCCCGAGCAGCCGCACCCCGAGCCGCAGCGGGAACAACGGCCGCAGCAGGTCGAGGCTGACCTGTTCCAGCACCGCCTGCGCCGCCACGGGACCGGCCCCGGACCGGCTGCGCGTGACCTGCTGGAAGTCGGCGAACTTGACCTTGACCGTCACCGTGCGGCCGGCGTGCCCGCCACGGGTGCAGGCCGCCCAGACCTGGGCGAACACGGGCGCCAGCGCCGGCTCCACCTCCTCCCAGCGAAGCACGTCCCGCTCGAAGGTCCGTTCCGCGCCGACCGACTTGCGGACCCGGTCGGCCTGCACCGGCCGGTCGTCCACGCCGCGGGCCACGCCATACAGGTAGTCGCCCGACTTGCCGAAGTGCTCGGTGAGGAACGCAAGCGGCTGCGCCCGCAGGTCGAGGCCTGTGTGGATGCCGAGCGCCGTCATCCGCGCCGCGGTCTTCGGGCCGATGCCGTGGAACTTTCCCACCGGCAGCGCCTCGACAAAGGCCGGCCCCATGCGCGGCGTGATGACGAACAGGCCGTCGGGCTTGCGGTGGTCGGACGCCAGCTTGGCCAGGAACTTGTTGTAGGACACCCCGGCCGAGGCGGTCAGGCCGGTCTCGGCGCGTATGGCGGCCCTGATCTCCCCGGCGATGGCAGTGGCCGAGCCGCGGTCCAGCAGGGGATGGGTCACGTCGAGGTAGGCTTCGTCCAGCGACAGCGGCTAGATCAGCGGGGTGTAGCGGGCGAAGATGGCATGGACCTGCTGCGACACCGCCTTGTAGACCTCGAAGCGCGGCCGGACGAACACCAGCTCCGGGCAGCGCCGCCGGGCGGTGACGGAGGGCATGGCGGAATGCACCCCGAACCGCCGCGCCTCGTAGCTCGCGGCGGCCACCACGCCGCGCTCGCGTGACCCGCCGACGGCCAGCGGCACGCCGCGCAGCGCCGGGTCGTCGCGCTGCTCCACGGAGGCGTAGAAGGCGTCCATGTCCACATGGATGATGCGGCGCTGGGCGGAGGTCGGGTCCGACAAGGGCGTCATGCTGGCTTGCACGGTAGCAGGTCGGCCACCGTGTGAGAACGAACCAGGGCCGGCCACCCAGTGCCGGCGCCGTTGGAACTGACGGCTGGTCAGGTCCGAGGCCATGCCCAGCGGTGGCCGGGCAAGCGGCCTGAACGGCGCGCAGCGTCGGAGACGGTCGCCGCGCATCCCGAAGGGATGCAATGGTGTATGCTGACTGACTTGCTTCGATAGCTGACCCGAGACTGACCCAAGACCGACCCCAGGGTGTCCCCAGGGTGTCCCGAGGCTGGTCTCAGACTGACCCGAGGCTGGCCCGCTATTCGAGGGGTCATGGCGTCAGCCGACCTAAAGACGCGTGCAAGATTTCTGTTTGGAAGCTGATCCCGTTCGCATCCTGGCGACGGATCATCGCGGCATGCCCGACGGAACGCACCCTCAGCTCGTCAACGACATACGCGACAACGCCTACAGCAGGCATGGCGACGCTTACCGCTGGCTCCGCCCCCAGTATGACGTGATTGCGCGTGAGGTCGCTGTCTATCGCCCGCCGTGGCGCATCATCGCAAAAAGGGCGACCGCCGAAGGCGTGCTTGGTGGGACAGGTGGTCCTTTGTCAGCACGATCTGTCCGTCTTACCTGGAAGATCGTCGTCCGCGATGTGGAAGCCGAAAGAGCGCAAGAGGCCGAGCGTCGGCCCGGTGCCGGCGCTCCGGCACCGGCGCGGCCCCGGGCACCATTGAACTGGCGCCCCCCTGCCTTCGCACAACCAGATGCGCCACCCCCGTCAGGGGGTGAGCATCAGGGCAGCCAGACGGCCGCCCTGCCCACCGCGCCGCTGCCGCAACAGCAGCCGGCGCCGCCTCCGTCCGCGGAGGCACCCAAGGACACAAGCCGACCTGTCCCTGGTTCCATCGAGGCCATACGCGAGATGCTGAACCTCCGTAGCGGCCGCAAGGCAAATGGCGATCCACTATTCTGAGGACCAACATGAACGCGATCCCTCCAAAGCGTGACAACGAGAAGCCGACCACGGAACCGCAGGTGACCCAGCCTCTGGTTCCCGTCCTTGCAACGAGGCTCGGCCGGGGCCGTGTCGGTGGCAGCACGGTATGCGACATGCTGATCCAGCGCGCGCGCAGAGCTGGGCGCGCGGTCAACGTCGCCGACGGCGACCGACGCAACCCGACCTTGGCAGGACTGTATCCACCTGGGTCTCCGGGGGGCGCGAGCGTGCCGGCAACCGATGAGCTGGCGGACGTGAAGGACTGGATCACTGAGCAGGTGGGCCACATGGTCAGCACCAAATCGTCGCTGGTGCTGGACCTCGGTGGCGGTGACCGGGTGCTATCCGACTACGGGCAGGACCTGCCGCTGGCCACCTTCTGCCAGGCAGCCGGAGTGTCCTGCTTACCGCTCTACTTCAGCGGTCCGGAGAAGGACGACTTCGACCATATCGTCGCCATCCACGAAGCTGGCTACTTCCGTGGCACGCAGGCCATCCTGTTCCTGAACGAAAGCCTGGTGCGAGCGGGCAAGACACCGGCTGGTGCCTTCGATCTCATCATGGACCGCCCTGAACTTCGCAAGCTGGTGAGCGGTGGCGTCCGCATCATCCTCATTCCTCGCCTTCCCTGCATGGCGGAAATGCGGGCAACGGGGCTGAGCTTCTACGATGCCGCGGCCAACAAACCCGGACTGAGCGGCAAGCCAATGGACCCGGTGCGGCAGTTCATGGTGAAGACCTGGTTGGATCGGCTGGAAGAGCAGTTCGCCGATGTCGCCGTAGCGGATTGGCTGCCATGAGCAAGGCAGCAGACGCGCTCCGCGCAGCGGCCGTAGAGACGCGGGAGGCCGCGTGGAGGGACGGCATTGATCCAGATGGTCCTCTGGGAGTTTGGGTGCGCTCGCAAGAGCGCGCCCTCGCTGCCCAGGCGTTGATGCTCGATGAGCAGGAAACCCGCGTCATCGACGTGGTCACAACTGCCAAGGCGGCGGCGGACGGACAGGTCGAGGTGCTCAAGAAGACGCTGGCCCTGGCGCAGGAGCACAACAAGCGGCACGAGATCGTGGCTCGGCAATCGGAGAGCGACCGGGAGAAGCTGGTCAACCACACGGTGGACCAGCTCACGGAGCAGGTGTCGGCCAAGCTGAGCGGCGCGCTGGTGCTGCGGCAACGGCGCTATGACCGCACCCATCGTTGGGGGTCGGCCGCGCTGGCGGCCGGCGTCGTGACGGCGTTGTTCCTGGGCGGCTACAGCCTGCACGCCTACCAGTGGCGGTTCGAGACGGGCAGCGTGCAGCGCTGCCTTCAGTCGGCCGTGCGCAGCGCGGACGGGACGCTGTTCTGCCAGGTGAAGGCGGTCCAGGCCCAGTGGTGAGGGGCACGGTTCCCGTTCGCATCCGGGCGGGAGAAAGTGAAGGTGTGGATCAGAAAGGAACCATGATGCGTAGGATCATACTCGCGGCGGTGTCCGCCTGCCTGCTGGCGGGCGGCCTTGCCGCACGCCCAGGCGCAGCAGCGGCAGGGGCAGGGGCAACCGGGCTTCACGCCGCAGGAGCTGGACCGCATGTCGCAACAGCGAATGCAGGAACGCGGACGTGTTGACCATGGCCCGCCGGTGCCGCTGTCCTCCGTCCCGAAGTTGCAGCTCTTCCAGCCTGCGGAACCCTGGGTGTGCAAGGGCACGGGAGACTGGCTGCCGATCTACGCTGCTCCATCCAAAAGCTCGGCAGTGGTCGGCAAGACACTGTCCGCCATTGCCGTCGGCGGCAGGAACGTCAACGGCTTCAGCCGTATCCTGACCAATGGCGGCACCATCGGCTATGTGCCCAGCGAGACCATTCACGAGTACCGGTCTGACGTGAACCCTGGATCAACCTGTTCGGTTGAGGGCGTCCGTGCCAATGGCGCCCCTGTCTTTGCGTATCGCTGACATGGGACGGCTCTGGCTATACTCAGGCTTCGCCCTCTTGGCAGCAGGCGCCAGCCTGTCTGCTCTTGCCGACCCTGCGCCGGTCACGACGCAGGGCCATTCAGTTCTGATTACGCTGTGCCGAGGGCGAGCAGCTGGTCGAAGCTGACGGCATTGGTGTAGAGCGCGAGGCTGACGTTCTGGACGCCCTTGGCGCGCAGGATGTTGAGGGCGA